>Ga0209180_10000296_pt1 | contig 22440 bp, 14 predicted proteins | sample CZO8metaG_3_FD_188355 | JGI IMG/M metagenome (GOLD analysis project Ga0209180, IMG submission 188355) | Vadose zone soil microbial communities from the Eel River Critical Zone Observatory, Northern California, USA - CZOApr15con2H2.8 metaG... | ecosystem: Environmental > Terrestrial > Soil >...
GAGAGCGTCCCGCTCTTCCGGCTCGGATCCACCGCCATCCTCTTCACCGTGCTGCAGACCGACTCGGTGCTTCGGGCTCTGGCGCAGACGCGGTTTCTCCTCGCCCTGAATACGGTACGGTTGCTGCTGGTGGCCGCGCTGATCGACGGCGCGCTCGCGCGCTTTCAGCTTCCAGGAGCGATCTTGCTCACGCTGCTGGTGACCGCCTTCGGCAAGGGGTGGGCCCTCGCGCGCATCGGGCGCCTGCAGGGGATTGCGCTCTCTGCGCTCCTTCCCTGGAGGCGCTTGGTGCTCGCCATCGCGGTGTCATCGGTGGCCGGCCTCGCCGCCCTCAGCGTGCGCGCCACGCTGAGCTGGCCCGCGCTGCCGCGGTTCGCGGTGACGACCGCCGTCCTCTCCGCCGTCTACCTCGCGTTGTCGATGCAGGTGGGCCTGTTGCCTCGACTGGAAGGCGGCCTTCGCGCCTGGTTGCGCGGAGCGCCGGGAGTCGCGTAGCCAATGTGCGGCATCGCCGGGATCGTCAGCTTCGATGCGGGGCCGGTCCTCGTCGAGGACGTGCGCGCCATGTGCGCGGCCATGGTCCACCGCGGCCCCGACGACGAGGGCTTCCATGTCGGCCCGCGGGTGGGGCTCGGCATGCGCCGCCTCAGCATCATCGACCTCGCCACCGGCCACCAGCCGATCGCCAACGAGGACGGGACGGTATGGGCCATCCTCAACGGTGAGATCTACAACTACCGCGCGCTGCGCCGCTTCCTCGAGGGCCGCGGCCACGTTTTCCGCACGGCGACCGACACGGAGACCATCGTTCACCTCTACGAAGAATACGGCGAGCGCTGCGTGGAGAAGCTGCGCGGAATGTTCGCCTTCGCCGTCTGGGACGAGCGGCGAAGAGCGCTTCTTCTCGCCCGCGACCGGCTCGGCATCAAGCCGCTCTACTACACGCTCTCGGGCGGAAGGCTCCTCTTCGCCTCCGAGCTCAAGGCGCTCCTGGAGCTGCCCGAAGTCGAGCGGACCGTGAACCCGGGCAGCCTCGACCATCTGCTGACGTTCCTCTACACGCCGCCCTCGGAGAGCATCGTCGCCGGCGTGCGCAAGCTCGGGCCTGGCCGCGTGCTGGTCGCCTCGGCCGCGGGCGAGATCCGCACCGAGCGATACTGGGCGTTGCGGTTCGAGCCGGAGCGCGGCCTGCGCGCCGTGCAGTTCGAGGATCGGCTGCGCGAGCTTTTGAGGGAATCGGTCGACCTGCACATGGTGAGCGACGTCCCGCTCGGGGCCTTCCTCAGCGGAGGAATCGATTCCAGCAGCGTGGTGGCCACCATGGCGAGGCTCAGCCCGCGCCCGGTCAAGACGTTCTCCATCGGGTTCCCGGACCGGGACTTCACCGAGCTGGACTACGCGCGGCAGGTCGCGAGCGCGCTCGGCACCGACCACCACGAGCTGATCGTCGAACCCGGCGATCTGCACGTCGTCGAGGAGATCGCCTGGCACCTCGACGAGCCGTTCGGCGACTCTTCGTCGATCCCGACCTGGTTCGTCTCCAAGCTCGCCGCGCAGGAGGTGACGGTCGCGCTCTCGGGCGACGGAGGCGACGAGCTGTTCGGCGGATACGACAAGTACGTGGTCGAGGGCCGTGAGCGCCTGCTCCGCTTCGTGCCCGCCTGGGCGCGCCGGCTGCTCGCGGCCATCTCCGCCGCGATCCCCGAGGGAGGGAAGGGGAAGAACTTCCTCCGCCACTGCTCTCTCGCGGAGGCGGAGCGCTATCTCGACGCCTGCACTCTCTTCAGGCTCGAGGAGAAGAGGAAGCTGCTTTCGCCCGACCTCTTCGCCGCGCTGAGAGGCGGGGAGGCCCCGCATGCCGACAAGAGTCGCCACTGGCTCTCGGCGCTGCAGAGCCTCGATCTGGAGAGCTATCTGCCTCTCGACATCCTGACCAAGGTCGATCGCATGAGCATGGCGCACTCGCTGGAGGCGCGCGTTCCCTTGCTCGACCACAAGCTGGTGGAGTTCGCCGCGACCATTCCGCCGGAGCTCCTCTTGCACCGGGGCACCACCAAGTATGTCTTCAAGCGGGCGATGAGGGGCATCCTGCCCGACGCGGTGATCGAGCGGCCCAAGCGCGGTTTCGCCATCCCGCTCGGGCGCTGGTTCCGGGGCAAGCTCGGCGATTTCGCGCGCGACCTGCTCCTGTCGGACACCTGCCGCCGGCGCGGGTTCTTCAATCCGCGCTACCTCGCCGAGCTGCTTGCGCGGCAGCGCCGGGACGATCTCGGGCTGCAGCTCTGGACGCTCCTCTCCTTCGAGCTCTGGTGCCGGGCGTTCCTCGACCGGCGCCGCAGCGTCAAGCGCGTGGAGCAAGGACACGCCGCATGGGCCTCTTGAGGATCGCGCTCGTCGCGCCCAGCCTGGACATCCTCGGGGGGCAGGGGGTCCAGGCGAAAACGCTGGCGGAGCAGCTCGCCGCCGAGGGCTACGACGTCGACTTCATTCCCATCAACCCGGGGTTTCCCGCGGGGCTTCGATGGCTGAGGCGGCTGCGTTTCTTGAGAACTGCGCTCAATCAGGCGCTGTATCTGGCCAGCTTGCGGCGCCTGCGGCGGTGCGACGTGGTGCACGTCTTCGCCGCCTCCTACTGGTCGTTCCTCCTGGCGGCGGCGCCGGCGATCGCCGCCGGAAGACGGCTGGGGAAGCGGGTGGTGCTCAACTACCACAGCGGAGAAGCGGACGATCACCTGGCGCGCTGGGGGAGGCGAGTCCATCCCTGGCTGCGCGCCGCGCACGATATCGTCGTGCCTTCCGAGTACCTGCGCGAGGTCTTTGCCAAGCACGGATACCGGACTCGGGTGGTGCGCAACGCCGTCGACCTCTCGCGGTTCAGGTACCGCGAGCGGAGCCCGCTGCGCCCGCGGCTGTTGTCCACGCGCAATCTCGAGTCGCACTACTGCGTTTCGACCACCATCGAGGCGTTCGCCGTGCTGAAGAAGCGGCATCCGCATGCCACCCTCACCGTGGCGGGCTCGGGGAGCGAGGAGCGCCGCCTGCGCAGCCTGGCCCGCGAGCGCTGCGGGAGCGGAGTCGAGTTCCTCGGGCGGGTCGAGCCCTCGGAGATCCCGCCGCTCTACGAGAGCTGCGACATCTACCTGAACGCTTCGGTGATCGACAACCAGCCGCTCTCGCTCCTGGAGGCCTTCGCGGCAGGGCTCCCGGTGGTGTCGACGCCCACCGGGGACATCGCCGCGATGGTTCGCGGTGGGGAGATGGGCCTGCTCGTACCGCCTCGGGATCCGGCCAGCATCGCCGGCGCCGTCGAATTGCTTCTCGATCGGCCGGACCGCGCGCTCCGTCTTGCGCAGCGCGCGCGGCAGGGAGTGGAAGCCTATAGCTGGACATCTGTACGGAATGCCTGGGCGGCCGTCTACGAAGGTAGAGCATGAGGCTCGAGCGACTCCTCAACGCGGAGCTCGGCGAGCTCGCCGGCCGCAGTGCGCAGGAGGCCAGGAAGTGGCTGGAGGCCCACTGGTCTCTGCCGCGGCGAGAGGCGCACCCCGAAGAGATCGACGAGGCGCTGCGTGGGTTCCTCGGCGATGCGGCGCAGCAGGGCCGCTTCTTCGAGGGCGCGCTCGACGAGCAGACGCCGCGTCTGTTGGACGCAAGACGGCCCGATGCACGCTGGAAGGCCATGGCCACGATCTGGGGGTGCCGGCGAGGACGCTTCGATCTGCTCGGCTACCGCGGGCTCGATTTCGGCGCGCCGATCGACTGGCACCTCGATCCCATCTCGGGCCGGCGCTCGCCTCGGGTGCACTGGAGCTGGCTCGATCCGCTCGATCGCGCGCAGGTGGGTGACAGCAAGGTGGTCTGGGAGCTGAACCGGCACCAGTGGTGGCTGGCTTTCGCGCAGGCCTACGCGTGGACCAAAGACGACACCTACGTCGAAGAGCTGCTCGCCCACGCGCGCGCCTGGCGAGGTGCGAACCGGCCGGGGCAGGGGATCAACTGGGCCAGCAGCCTGGAGGTCTCGCTGCGTCTCATCTCCTGGTGCTGGGCGCTCTTTCTCATGCGGGGATCGCCGGCTCTTCGCCCCGGTCCGCTGGTCGAGCTGCTCGCCGACGTCCGCGATCACGCCATGCACGTGGAACGCTATCTCTCCCACCACTTCTCGCCCAACACGCATCTCACCGGCGAGGCGCTGGGCCTGTTCTACGCCGGGACCGCATTCCCGAAGCTGCGCGGCGCGAAGAGGTGGCGCGCGCTGGGCGCCCGCATCCTCTGCGAGCAGAGCGCGCGGCAGGTGCTTTCCGACGGCGTCTACTTCGAGCAGTCCACCTGCTACCAGCGCTATTCGGTGGAGATCTACCTGCACTTCCTCATCCTGGCCGCGCAGAGTGGATGGGAAGTCCCGGGCGAAGTCGGCGAGAGGGTGCAGCGCATGCTCGATTTCCTCCTCGCGGTCCGGCAGCCCGACGGCTCGATGCCGCCGATCGGCGACGCCGACGGGGGATGGATCCTGCCGCTCTTCGCCCGCGCATCCGACGATCTGCGCGGCATCTTCTCGACGGCTGCGGTGTGGTTCGGGCGCGCGGACTACGCCTGGGCGGCCGGCGGTCTCGCGCCGGAGACGCTGTGGCTTTTGGGCGCGCAGGTCGAAGAAAAGTTCACCGCCCTTCGCCCCGCGGCCCCGGAGGCGGCGCCCTCTCGTCTCTTTGCCGAGGGAGGCTACGCCATCTTGCGCGATGAGTGGGGGCCGCGCAGCCACCAGCTGATCTTCGATGTCGGGCCGCTCGGCTGTCCGGCGAGCGCCGGTCACGGCCACGCGGATCTGTTGAGCCTGCAGTGCTCCGTCTTCGGAGAGCCGGTGATCGTCGATCCCGGCACGTACTGCTACCAGGGGGAGCCGGGCTTGCGGGACCGCTTTCGCGGGACGGCCTTCCACAGCACGGTCACCATCGACGGCGCGGAGCAGGCCACTTCCGAGGGGCCGTTCCGCTGGAAAGAGCGGCCTCGAGCACGCTTGCGTCGATGGCTCTCCACGCCGGAGCTCGATGTGGCGGACGCCTCGCACGACGCTTACCGGCGCCTGCCGGACCCGGTGCGGCATCGCCGGCGGATCCTCTTCGTCAAGCCCCGGTACTGGGTGGTGGTGGACGATCTCGAGGGAGCGGCGGAGCACCGGGTCACGCTCCACTTCCAGTTCGCGCCGATGCGCGTGTCGATGGGCGGGAACAGGTGGGCCTGCGCCCAGACGCCGGGCGGGCGGCGGCTCTTTCTCCGGCCGTTTTCCGCGGAGACCCTGCGGGTGGAGATCCGCGAAGGGCAGACAGCGCCGATGCTCGGCTGGATCTCGACGGACTACGGCCAGCGGCGGCCTGCTCCCCAGCTTCTCTGCACGGCCACCGCGCTGCTTCCGCTGCGCATCGCAACACTGCTCGTGCCGGCGGAATACGCGTTCTCTGCGCCGCCCGAAGTCCATCCGCTCTTCGCCGGTCACCAGCTCACGGGCCTCGAGGTCGGCGGGCGCGAGCGGATCCACATCGACGGCGACGACCTCGCCTGGGAAAGGCTGTCCCGAAACTGATGTGCGGCATCGCGGGCATCGTCCAGCGTGATCCCTGGAAGGCCGTCAACCCGACGCGCCTGATACGCATGCGCGACGTCCTGCGACACCGAGGCCCCGATGGGCGCGGGCTCTGGGTGGAAGGCCCGGTGGGGTTCGGCCACCGGCGATTGGCCATCGTCGATCTGGAGGGCGGCCACCAGCCGATGGCGAGCGAGGACGGCAACGCCTGGATCGTCTTCAACGGCGAGATCTACAACCACCTGGCCCTTCGCGAGAAGCTCGAGGCGCTAGGCCACCGCTACCGGACGCGGAGCGACACCGAGACGATCCTCCACCTCTACCAGGAGCACGGCGAGCGCTGCGTCGAGTATCTGAACGGCATGTTCGCCTTTGCGCTCTGGGACCGGAGGCGCCGGTCGCTCCTCCTGGCGCGCGACCGCCTGGGGATCAAGCCGCTCTATTACGCCGTGACCGACGGCGAGATCCTCTTCGCTTCCGAGATCAAGGCCATCCTCGCCGCCGGGGGGATTTCGCCCCAGCTCAACGCCTTGGTGCTCCCCGAGTTCCTCAGCACGCGGTTCGTCTCTTCGGAGGAGACGTTCTTCCGCGGCATCCGCAAGCTCCTGCCGGGGCGGACGCTCTCCTGGACGCAGGAGCGGGGCCTGCGAGAGCGGCGCTACTGGCGCCTGCCGCCGCACAGCGAGGGATCGAAGGCGACGCTGCGCGACTGCGCCGGGGAAGTCCGCGAGCGGCTCGCCTCCGCGGTGCAGAGCCATCTCATGTCCGACGTGCCGCTGGGGCTCTTTCTCTCCGGAGGGCTCGATTCCAGCGGACTGGCCGCCTTGATGGCCAGGATGATGCCCGACCCTGTCCGCACCTTCTCGGTAGGCTTCGCGGAGGCCGAGGCGAACGAGCTCGCCTATGCGCGGCTGGTCGCCCGCGCGGTGGGAGCCGAGCATCGCGAGATCGTCGTCTCGCCGGACGAATTCTTCGCAGCTCTGCCCCGGCTCGTCTGGCACGAGGATGAGCCGGTCGCTTTCCCTTCCAGCGTGCCCCTCTACTTCGTCTCGCGACTCGCCCGCGAGCACGTCAAGGTGGTGCTCACCGGCGAGGGGGCCGACGAGATCTTCTTCGGCTACAACCGATACCGGGTGACCGCGTGGAACGATCGGCTCGCCCGAAGCCTCTGGGCATCGGTTCCCGGCGCCTGTGGAGCGCTGCGCAGCCTGGCGAAGAAACTGCCTCGGCCTGTGCGGCGCTACGTAGACCGCTCGTTCCTGGCGCTTCCGCCCGGACCCCGCGCGCTCTTCTACGAGAACTTCGCCGTCTTCACGCAGCCGATGCAGGAGAAGCTTCTGGCAGATGTGGAAGCGCTGGCAGCGCGGGACCCGTACGCAGTGGGGCTCGCGTTCTACCAGGAGGCCGGCGGCGATGTGCTGGTCCGCATGAGCCGCGCAGACCTCCAGACCTACCTGGTCGAGCTGCTCATGAAGCAGGACCAGATGAGCATGGCGGCCTCCATCGAGAGCCGGGTGCCGTTTCTCGATCACCAGTTCGTCGAGCACGTGATGGCAATCCCGGCGCGGTTCAAGCTGCGGGGCTGGCAGACCAAGGCGGTGCTCAGAGCCTCGCTCGCCGACCTGTTGCCGCGCGCGGTCCTCGCCCGGCGGAAGATGGGGTTCCCGGTGCCCATCGGCCGCTGGCTGCGCGGGGCGCACTGGCCGCTGGTGCAGGAATGGGTGCTCTCGGAGCGGTCGCTGTCGCGGGGACACTTTCAGCCGCGCGCCATCGAACGGCTGGCGAACGAGCACCGGGAAGGCCGCGCCGACCACGGCGACAAGCTTTGGCTGCTGATCAACCTGGAGCTGTGGCAGCGGATCTTCCTCGACGGCGAGCGCCCCGCGCGCGCTGCCATGGCGGCCTGAGGAGAAGAGCGATGCGCACTTCTGAGATTCGCCAGAGCGTCGTTAACTTTGGGATCGCCCGGACCGCCTTCGACCTCGCCCTCCGCGCGATCAACCGGCTCGTCTTCTTCAAGCTCCTGCGGGGCGTCGTGATCGAGAAGGTCGATCCGCGCTTTCTCGTCTGCGACGATCGGTACCGTTTCGGCCGACTCGAGGAGCAGACGCTGCGGAAGTTCGCCGTGAGCCAGGAGTACGGGCTTTCGGACGAGTTTCTGCGGGACGCATTCGCCCGAGGAGACGAGTGCTACGGCTTCCTCGACGGCGAGGTCCTGGCCGCTTACGGGTGGTACACGCGAAGGCCGACCTGTCTCGATCGGCCCGAGCTCGTTTTACGTTTCAGCGATCGCTACATCTATATGTACAAGGGATTCACGCACCCGGCGCACCGCGGGCAGCGATTGCATGCGATCGGCATGACGAAGTCGCTGGAAATCTTCCTGGCCCGCGGAGATCGCGGGTTCGTCTCCTACGTCGAGGCGACCAATTTCAGCTCTCTCCGATCGTGCTACCGGATGGGGTACGCCGACTTCGGCACGGTCGCCATTCTCGGCCTCGGCGCTCGAGGCCTCGCGCGCGGGTCGGCCGGGTGCCTGCCCTACGACTTCCGCGTCGAGTGGTCGCCCGCCGGTCAGACCTCTTCGCTGCCGTCCGCGGGGACGGTGGGGTAGGGCGCCATGCGTATCCTCTGGATGAAAGTCGGCGGTCTCTGGCCGGTGAACACGGGCGGCCGGCGGCGGAGCTTCCAGATCCTCTCGGAGCTGGCGCGCCGTCACAACGTGGTCCTGCTCACGACGCACGCTCCCGGCGAGGATCCGCGGGCGCTCTCCTCCGCGCTGGCGGCGTGCGAAGCCGTCCACGCCGTGCCGTACTCGATCCCGAAAATGGGGAGCGCGCGCTTCGCCACCTCCGTGGCCCGCTCCTGGTTCTCGCCTTATCCCGTCGATCTGTGGAAATGCCGCGTGCCGGCCCTGCGAGAAAAAGCGCAGGAGGTGCTGGCGAACGCCGAGGTGGACGTCTGCGTGGCCGACTTTCTCGCCGCGGCTCCCAACCTGCCCGCGACCAACGGCACTCCGGTGGTCCTCTTCGAGCACAACGTGGAGCATCAGATCTGGAAGCGCCTCTGCGACAGCGAAGGCAGCCTCTGGCGCCGCGCTCTGCTCGCGCTCGAGTGGCGCAAGATGCGCCGGTACGAGGCCCGTGCGTGCGCGCGGTCGCGAAGGACCCTGGCGGTGTCGGAAGCCGACCGCGAGGCCCTGGCCGCCGCTGCGCCCTCGGCCGAGGTCCGCGCCGTGCCGACCGGCGTCGACATCGATTACTTCGCGCCGCAGGAGATCCGCCAGCGCCGTTCCTCTCTCGTCTTCAGCGGGGCGATGGACTGGTACCCCAACGAGGACGGCATCCTCCGCTTCCTCGAGACCACGCTTCCGCTCATCCGCCGGGAGGAGCCCGAGGTCTCGCTCACGGTGGTCGGACGAAACCCGACGGAGCCGTTGCGGGCGGCCGCGGCAGCAGCCGGGGTGCGCGTCACCGGGACGGTGGAAGACGTGCGCCCCAGCATCGCCGAGGCCGAGGTGTACGTGGTGCCGCTCCGCATCGGCGGCGGCACGCGGCTCAAGATCTTCGAGGCGCTGGCGATGGGAAAGCCGGTGGTCTCCACCACCGTCGGGGCCGAGGGCCTCCCCCTCACTTCGGGCCGGCACGTGCTGTTGGCGGACGAACCGGCCGCCTTCGCGCGGGCGGTCGTCTCGCTCTTGCGGCATCCCGAAGAGCGGCGGGCGCTCGGCGAAGCGGGCCGCCGGCTGGTCGAGGAAAAGTATTCCTGGACGCAAGTCGCCCGCAGTTTCGAGGCGCAACTTGCAGAGGCGGTGGGTCATGCGAATTAGCGTCTTTGGTCTCGGGTACGTCGGCTCGGTGAGCGCAGCCTGCCTCGCCAAGGCGGGCCACGAGGTGCTCGGGGTGGATTCGGTCGCGGAGAAAGTGGCCGCCGTCAACGCGGGAACCTCGCCGGTCATCGAGCCGGGGCTCGATGAGCTGCTCGCCGCCCAGGTGCGCGAAGGCAAGCTACGCGCCACCACCTCGAGCGAGGAGGCGATCTCCAGCACCGAGCTGGCGCTCATCTGCGTGGGAACGCCGGCGCGCATCAGCGGCCAGCTCGACGTCAGCGCGGTCCAGCGCGTCGCCGAGCAGATCGGACAGGCGCTGCGCTCCCGCACGCGTCCCTTCACGGTCGTGCTGCGCAGCACCGTCCTTCCCGGAACGACGGAGAAGGTGCTGCTCCCGCCGCTGCTCGCCGCCACCCGCCGCCGCGACGGACCCGCGCTGCGGGTGGCCGTCAACCCCGAGTTCATGCGCGAGGGGAGCGCGCTGCAGGACTTCAGCCGTCCACCGTTCACGCTGGTCGGGGCCGACGACCTCGGCGCAGATCCCATCCTCCGGCTGCTCTACGCCGGCGTCGACGCCCCCTTCCTGCGGACGTCGGTGAGAACGGCCGAGATGGTGAAGTACACGGCGAACGCATTCCACGCCTTGAAGATCTGCTTCGCCAACGAGGTCGCGGACATCAGCGCTGCCTTGGGCGCGGACGGCCGGGAAGTGATGCGTCTTTTCCTGATGGACCGCCGGCTCAACGTCTCCGAGGCGTATCTTCGCCCCGGCTTCGCCTTCGGAGGATCCTGTCTGCCCAAGGACGTCCGCGCGCTGGCCTACGCCGCCCGCGCCGCAGATGTCGAGGCGCCGCTTCTCTCTTCCATCCTGCCCTCGAACGAGGCCCAGATCCGCCGGGGGCTGCAGGAGGTGCTCGCTGCGCAGAAGCGGCGGGTCGGCGTGATCGGCCTCGCCTTCAAGCCCGGCACCGACGACGTGCGCGAGAGCCCGCTCCTGACGCTGGTCGAGACGCTGATCGGCAAGGGACATGACGTGCGCATCCTCGACCGGCACGTCGCGCTGGCGAATCTGGTGGGTGCGAACCGCCGCTTCCTGCACGAGAAGATCCCGCACATCGCCTCGCTTTTGTGCAAGAGCGTCAAGGCGCTGGTGGCGCACGCAGAGGTGCTGGTCATCGGTCACCCCGGCGAAGTCGCTGCGCGCGCCCTGGCGGCGGTGGGTCCGCACCAGATCGTGATCGACCTGACTCGAGACATGGTTGGGCAGGCGGGGCGCACCTCGGCGCGCGGCGAGGGGCTCCTCGGTCTTGGCTGAGCGGATGGCCCTGCGACTCCACTGCGGCTTCGCCCTGGCCGGCTGCCTCATCTCGATGGCGGCCTCTGCCGCTCCGGCAGCGACCGAGCCGCGGCTTCCGCTCCAGTGGGTCGACGCCGACCAGCCCGCTCCCACCGGCCGGACGTTTCGCGTCGCGGACGGCGCGGACTTCCAGCGGGCCCTGAACGAGGCATCGCCCGGGGACGCGATCGCGCTCGATGTGCGCGGGATCTACCTTGGACCCTTTACGCTTCCCCGCAAAGGCGGCGGAGGATGGATCACCATCCGGAGCGCAGAAGACGCGCGTCTTCCTCCCCCGGGGACCCGCGTCGATCCGTCCTCCGCCGCGCTGATGCCCAAGCTGATGGCAGCCGGCGGACCGGCTCTCAGGGCCGCCCCAGGCGCGCATCATTATTGGTTGGTGGGGATCGAGCTGCGGCCGAAAGAAGGCGCCTTCGTCTACAACCTGGTCGAGCTGGGCGACAGCGGGATGTCCGCCGCGGAGGTCCCCCATCACTTCGTGTTCGCTCGCTGCTACCTGCACGGCGATCCGCACAAGGGCGCTCGTCGCGGGATCGCGATGAACTCGGCGCACACCGCCGTCGTCGATTCCTATCTGGCCGACTTCAAGGAAGTCGGCGCCGACTCGCAAGCCATCGCGGGGTGGTCGGGCCCCGGTCCCTTCAAGGTGGCAAACAGCCATCTGGAAGCGTCCGGCGAGAACATCCTCTTTGGAGGCGCCGACCCGCCGTCGCCCAGCCGGATCCCTTCGGACATCGAGATCAGCGGCAACCGCTTCGTGAAGCCGCTCTCCTGGAGGCTGGGAGAGCCGGCGTACGCCGGCACTCCCTGGACGGTCAAGAACCTCTTCGAGCTGAAGAACGCGCGACGGGTCCTCATCCAGGACAACTTGTTCGAGCACAACTGGGTCCAGGGGCAGAACGGCTTCGCCATCCTCTTCACCGTGCGCAACCAGGAGGGGACGGCGCCCTGGTCGGTGGTCGAGGACGTGACCTTCGCCGGCAACGTAGTGCGCTCCGCGGCGTCGGCGATCAACATCCTCGGGCGGGACGACAGCCAGGCTTCCGGCAGCGGGCAGACCCGGCGCATCGCCGTCCGCAACAACCTGTTCGACGACATCGGGGGAGCCCGCTGGGGCGGAAGCGGAACGCTGTTCCAGATCCTCGAGGGCACGGCAGACGTGGTCGTCGAGAGCAACACAGCGTTCCAGACCGGCAACATCGTGATGGCCGAGGGCGCGCCGCACACGGGCTTCGTCTTTCGAAAGAACATCGCCCTCCACAACCTCTACGGGATCGCCGGCACGGGAACCGCCGCCGGCAATCCGACGATCGCCGCCTACTTCCCCGGCGCCCTGGTCGCGGACAACGTCTTCATCGGCGGAGATCCGGCGCGGTACCCTCGCGGCAATCTCTTTGCGTCTTCGGTCGCGCAGGTGTTCGGCGCTCCGCGCTCGCATCTCTCCCCCCGCGCTCCCTACGCCGCGGCCGGCGCCGAGGGTCTTTCCGCTTTGGCCAGCCGGCCGTAGCCGGCGCTTCCTTTCCCGCAGCTCATGCCCTTCGCGCTCGCCGAAGCCCTCTTCTGGTCTTGCGTCGCGCTGCTCGCCTACGCGCACGCCGGCTATCCCGCGCTGGTGCGCGTCTGGGCGTGGCTCTCGCCGCGCCGGCTGAGCGCGCTCGGTGGCGAGCCGGAAGTGAGCGTGCTGGTCGTCGCCCAGGACGAGGCCGCGAGGATCGGGGCCCGCATCGAGAACCTGCTCGCGCAGGACTACCCGAAGGATCGCCTGACCATCCTCATCGCCTCCGACGGCTCCACGGACGGCACCGCCGAGCGCGCCCGGGCTCACCAGCAAGGAAACGTGCACGTCTTCGCTTTCACCGCTCCGCGCGGAAAGCCCGCGGTGCTCAACGACGTCGCGCCGGCGGCCCGAGGCGAGGTGCTCGTCTTCGCCGATGCGCGCCAGCGCTTCGAGAGCGGCGCGCTGCGGGCGCTGGTCGCCCCGTTTGCCGATCCCGAGGTGGGGGTGGTGAGCGGCGAGCTGATGATCACCTCCGCTGCAGACGGCAACGCGGTGGGAGAGGGCGCTTCGTTCTACTGGCGCTACGAGAAGTTCCTCAGGCGCTGCGAGAGCCGCATCGACTCCACCGTCGGCGCGACCGGCGCCATCTATGCCATCCGCCGCGCGCTCTTCGAGCCGCTGCCAGCGGATACGCTGCTCGACGACGTCCTGCTCGCGTGCCGGATCGTGCGCCGCGGCTACCGCGCGATCTTCGAGCCCAAGGCGCGGGCGCACGACCGCCCGGCCGCGACCGGCGATGCGGAGTCCCGCCGCAAGGTGCGCACGCTGGCGGGGAACTTCCAGCTCTTCAGCCGCGAGCGGTGGCTGCTCCATCCGCTGCGCAACCGGCTCTGGCTGCAGACCGTCTCGCACAAGGGCCTGCGCCTCCTCTGCCCGCTGCTCCTGCTCGGCGCGCTGGGCACCAGCCTGCTGCTGCTCGACTCGCGCATCTACGCCGGCGCTCTGGTCGGGCAGATCGCGTTCTACGCCGCGGCGCTGGGAGGGCGCGCGCTACGGCATCGGGGGAAGAGCGCCTGGCTGCTCGCGCTCCCGTACGTGTTCTGCCTCCTCCATTGGGCCACGGTGGTGGCCTTTTTCCGCTTCGCCACCGGCCAGGCCGCCGTCACCTGGAAGCGGACTCCGAGGGAAGAGAGGGTGCACCCATGGGCGAGCGCATCGCCGTCGTCGGTCTGGGGTACGTGGGTCTCCCGGTGGCCGCGGCCCTGGCGAGGAAATTTCCCGGGACCATCGGGTTCGACATCGACCGGGAGAGGCTCCGCGAGATCAATGGCGGCCTCGACCGCAACAACGAGCTCTCCGCCGAAGCGCTGCGATCCTGCGGGCTGAAGCTCGCCAGCGAGCCCTCAGACCTGGCCGACCGGACGTTCTTCGTCCTCGCTCTTCCCACTCCGGTCGATCGCTATAACCGGCCCGATCTCAGCTGCGTCCTGCGCGCCACCGAGACGGTAGGCCGGGTCCTCCAGCCCGGTGCCGTGGTGGTCTACGAGTCGACCGTCTACCCCGGCGTGACCGAAGAGATCTGCGGCCCCGTCCTCGCGCGCACCTCGGGCCTTCGGCCGGGCGTCGAGTTCAAGCTCGGCTATTCGCCCGAGCGCATCAACCCGGGCGACCGGGCGCACGCGCTGGAGCGGGTCACCAAGATCGTCTCCGGCCAGGACACCGAAGCGCTGGAGCGCATCGCCGGCGTGTACGGCGCAATCGTCGAGAAGGGGATCTACCGGGCTCCGTCGATCAAGGTCGCCGAGGCGGCCAAGGTGATCGAGAACATCCAGCGCGATCTCAACATCGCGTTGATGAACGAGCTGGCGCTCATCTTCGATCGGATGGGGATTCGAACCGCGGACGTGCTCGCCGCCGCGCGGACCAAGTGGAACTTCATCCCCTTCTCGCCGGGCCTGGTCGGTGGCCACTGCATCGGCGTCGACCCTTACTACCTGACCACCAAGGCGGAGGAGCTCGGCTACCAGCCCCAGGTCATCCTCGCCGGCCGGCAGATCAACAACAGCATGGGCAGCTTCATCGCCCAGCGGCTGGTGAAGCTGCTGGTCCACGCAGACGTTCCGGTGATGGGAGCGCGGGTCGGGATCCTCGGGCTCACCTTCAAGGAGAACGTGCCCGACCTTCGCAACAGCCGGGTCCCCGACATCGTCGAGGAGCTGCGCCAGTTCGGCATCGAGCCGCTGGTGCACGAGCCGCTGGGCAGCCCGCAGGAGGCGCGCGAGGAGTACGGGATCGCGCTCACATCGCTGGAGCATTTCCGCTCGCTCGACGGACTCATTCTGGCGGTCAGCCACCGCGAATATCTGGAGATGCCTCGCGAGCGGCTGCTGGGTCTTCTGCACCCGGGCGGAGTCTTCGTCGATGTGAAGTCGGTCTTCAACGCGGCCGCGATGGATCGCGGGATCCGCTATTGGAGCCTCTGATGGGCGCCATCGAACAGGTCGAGGCGGAGCTCGCCGCGCGGCCGCGGTCCTGGCTGGTGACGGGGGCCGCCGGTTTCATCGGCAGCCATCTGGTGGAGCGGCTGCTCTCCCGCGGACAAAGCGTGATCGGCCTCGACAACTTCGCCACGGGCAGCGAGGACAATCTCCGCGATGTCCTGGCCCGGGTGGGCCCCGAGGCGTTTCGCAAGCTCCGGGTCATCGAGGGAGACATCCGCGACCTCGCCGCTTGCCGGAAGGCCTGCGCAGGGGCCGACATCGTGCTCCACCAGGCAGGGCTGGGATCGGTCCCTCGATCACTCGAAGACCCGCTCACCACCCACCAGGTCAACGTCGACGGATTTCTCAACCTGATCATCGCCGCTCGCGATGCGGGCGCGCCCCGCTTCGTCTACGCCACCTCGAGCTCGGTGTACGGCGATGCCCCGGGGCGTTCCAAGGTCGAGCACCAGATCGGGAGCGCGCTCTCCCCGTATGCGCTCAGCAAGCGCATCGACGAGCTGTACGCCCAGATCTTCTCGCGCGCGTACGGCGTCGAGACCATCGGCCTGCGCTACTTCAACGTCTTCGGCCCGCGCCAGGACCCGAGGGGCCCCTACGCGGCGGTGATCCCCAGGTGGATCGCCACGCTCTCGCGCGGCGACACGTGCGTCATCTTCGGGAACGGCCAGACCAGCCGGGACTTCTGCCATGTCGAGAACGTGATCCAGGCCAACCTGCTCGCGGGCGTCGCCGCGCCGGGGTCTCCGGCCGTCGATCAGATCTTCAACGTCGGCGTCGGGAAGCCGACCACGCTCAGTCGCCTCTTCGTCCTCATCCGGGATCGCCTGGCGGCGCGCGGCTTGCCCGACGTCGGGGACGCGAAACCCATTCACCAGCCCTTCCGTCCCGGCGACGTGCGCCATTCCAAACCGGACACCTCGAAGGCCGAGGAGTTGCTCGGATACCGGCCGTGCCGCTCGCTGGCCTCCGGCCTCGAGGAAACGATCGAGTGGTTCGTACGCCGAGCCGGGAATGGGAGCGCGCCCCGCCGCTCTCACCTCGCGGGCAGCTCCGCGAGGAACAACTCGCTTCGAGCCGAGCCGTCCATGTCCGAGGTGAAGAGCACGTACCGCCCGTCGGAGGAGAACTTGGCGAAGGTATACAAGGTATAATTCGCGTTCGTGTTGTAAGGATGCCCCAGCAGGCGGCGCTGGCCGTTCGCAGTGATGAGGACCATTCCTCCGGGCGCGAGCCAGAAGCTCTCGGGCGGCCGGAGGCTTCCGTAATGACAGAAGAGCGCCCACTGGTCGTTGAGATCGAGCGGATGCTGGATCCAGGTCCCGTTCCCGTGGACCAGGGTGGCGTTCGCCGGCCCTCCGATGTGCTGCGCCGAGTTGGGCGTGTCGGGGATGAACATGCTGTACTCGGGCGGGTAGCGCATGTTCCAGTCGATGCTCAGCCAGCGGTGCCTGAGGCTCGCGTTGTGCGCGAAGGGGATGCCGGGGTCGCCGGGCGTGGTCCACACCACGCTGGCGGTGTTCCAGTCCCAGACGGTGAGCCCGTTGAGCGGCGAGTTCATCGACAGCCCGACGTAGCGGCCCGCCCGGTCGATGCGGGGCTCGTTCATCCCGGCGTTGGTGTAAGGCTGCTTGGTGTTCGTGCTCGGCTCGAAGGCCACCATCGTGGTCCCGGTGGCGCCCCGCATCCAGACGAACATCCCGTCGTTCTCGCTCTGGTGCAGCCAGGTCGCGTTCGTTTCGCTCTGCGGCCACCCCCCTCCAGGGACTTCCACCAGCGTCCGGAAATCGACGCGGCGGATGGCGGTCCCGTCGCTGACGTAAGCGTAGTAGGGCGTGGCCGGGTTGTTGGAGAACGTGAACGCCAAGTCCATGAATGGAGAAAGACTGCCGGTGAGCGGGCGCGCGTTGCCGACGCCTGCGCCGGGGGTGAAGTCGATCAGCCAGTAAGCCCCGCCTGCCTGGCGCGCCAAGACGGCGCGAGTGCTGCCGCTGTAGGGCAGGGACACCTCGTCGCCGCCTTCGGAGTAGTCGTGGTTCCAGCTCGGGCTCGAGGTCGGGAAGGCGCCCGAGGTGACTTTGTAGATTTTCACGCCCGTCGTCGGGTCCCGGTACGAGCCCCCCGCCGCGATCGACGGCACGTGGAGGGAGTCATAGGCGGCCGTGAGCGGTATCTGAAGTGTGGTCGCCGCCGGCAAAAGCATCGGATCGGGCGTGGTGGTCTTGCTGCTACACGCGAGAAGGCCAACCACGGCCGCTGCCGCGCCGGAGCGAGTCCGACCTGGAAAAGCAAGCATGGCATCACCTCTCGGCCTTCCGGAGGCCTGCGCCTTCAGCATTGCACATCGCGCGCCAATTTCGCGCGCCTGCGCTCTCTCACCTCGCGCCCGAGCACTCTCACCTCGCGGGCAACTCCGCGAGGAACAAGTCGCTTCGCGCCGAACCGTCCATGTTCGAGGTGAAGAGGACGTACCGCCCGTCGGAGGAGAACTTGGCGAAGGTATACAACCTATAATTCGCGCTCGTGTTGTAGGGATGCCCCAGCAGGCGGCGGTCGCCCTTCGGCGTGATCAGAACCATCCCTCCGGGCGCGAGCCAATAGCTCTCCAGCGGCCGCAGGCTTCCATAGTGGCAAAACAGCCCCCACTGGTCGTTGAGATCGAGCGGATGCTGGATCCAGTTCCCGTTGCCATGGACCAGGGTGGCGTTCGCCGGCCCGCCGATGTGCTGCGCCGAGTTGGGCGTGTCGGGGATGAACATGCTGTACTGGGGCGGGTAGCTCATGTTCCAGTCGATGCTCACCCAGCGGCGCCTGAGGCTCGCGTTGTGCGCGAAGGGGATGCCGGGGTCGCCGGGCGTGGTCCACACTACGCTGGCGGTGTTCCAGTCCCAGACGATGAGTCCGTTGAGCGGCGTGGTCATCGACAGAGCGACGTAGCGGCCCGCCCGGTCGATGCGAGGCTCGTTCATCCCGGCGTTGGTGTAGGTCTTCTTGGTGTTCGTGCTCGGCTCGAACGCCACCATCGTGGAGCCGGTGGCGCCCCGCATCCAGACGAACAGCCCGTCGCTCTCGCTCTGGTGCATCCACACCGCGCTCGGCTCGCTCTGCGGCCACCCACCGCCGGGGACTTCCACCAGCGTTCGGATATCGATGCGGCGGATGGTGGTCCCATCGCTGACGTAGGCGTAGTACGGCGTCGCCGGATTGTTCGAAAACGCGAACGCCAGGTCCATGAATGGAGCGACATTGCCGGTGAGCGGGCGCGCGTTGCTGACGCCTGTGCCCGGGGTGAAGTCGATCAGCCAGTAGACCCCGCCCGCCTGGCGAGCGAGCACTGCGCGAGTGTTGCCGCGGTAGGGCAGGGACACCTCGTCGCCGCCTTCGGAATAGTCGTGGTTCCAGCTCGGGCTCGAAGTCGGAAAGACGCTGGAGGTGAGCTTGTAGATCTTCACGCCCGTCGTCGGGTCGAGGTACGTGCCCCCCGCCGCGATCGACGGCACCTGGAGCGCGTCATAAGCGGCCGTGAGGGGTACCTGAAGCGTGCTGGCCACCGGCAAGAGAGTGGGATCGGGCATGGTGCCGGCCACGGCTGCCGCCGCGACCGCGATGGTCAGCTGCGAGCTCGCTGTGCTGGAGTTGCTGTCGGTCGCCTGAACGACGAAGGAGAAGCTGCCGCTGCTGGTGGGCGTGCCGGAGACGATCCCGCTGCTGGGGTTCAGCGCGAGGCCAGAGGGAAGGGCTCCGAGGGTGATCGCGAACTGGATCGGCGTCACGCCTCCGGCGGTCTGGATGGTGAACTGGTACGGGCTGCCCACCACTCCGCTGGGCGGGCTTGCGGAGGTGATGCTGAGCGAGGATCCGAGCCGGAATGTCTGCCAGCTCCCCCCGGCGCAACCCTGAAACGCATTCAGCGCGGCGTTCCACTGGATCTGCCCGCCGGTGGTGCAGTTCGGCGATGACGATGTCGAGGAGGCGACCTGAGAGGCTGGGCCCGCTGGCCCGGGAGGTCCCTGCGGCCCCGCCGGTCCCTGAAGCCCTGCTGGGCCTGCCGGCCCGAGAGGTCCCTGCGGCCCCGCCGGTCCCTGAAGCCCTGCTGGGCCTGCCGGGCCTTGCGCTCCATTGACTCCCGCCTGCGCGAGCAGCGCCCAGTTGGCATTGCCCGCGGCCGGCTCGCTGTTGGTGTTGACGGCGTTCGCGACCCACGACGAGCCGAGGTGCGAGACCGCGTCCCCGGTGGAATAGAGCTGGTTGATCGCCCAGGCGCCTAGCCAGATGAGGCCCGGAGGTCCCGGAGGTCCTGCGGGCGCGGCGGCGCCTTGCGGGCCCGCGATCGTCAAGCTGAACGGCTGCGAAGCGGCCCGCCCCGCTACGTCGGTGATCGAGAGAGTGAAGGGGAAGGTGCCCATCGCGCTGGGGGTCCCCGTGATGGCGCCCGTCGAGGCGTCGACGCGGATGAGGTTCAGCCCCGGCGGCAAGGCGCCGGATGTGATGCTCCCCGAGTAGGGAGCAGTGCCGCCTGCGGCCGACACTTGCGCTGTGTATGTGGCGCCCTGCACGCCAGGCGGCAGCGTCGTCACCGTGATCTGCAGCGTCTGGGCTCGCGCCGCGCCCCTGCTGCAGCAGAGCGCGAGAAGGGTGGCAAAGACTACGGCACCGGCGGAGGGCCGGCCTGATTTTTTTCGGTGAGAGCAAGACCGGTCGGTAAGAACGAGCATCGCAACACCCGCCTTTCCGGCAACAAGAGGCCGTCTCCGCAATGGTTTCGACACAGATGTCCACGACTCGAAGGTGGGGGCGCAATTCCCCGCGCTCGTGCATGCTCGTGAATGAGGGGCGCAAGCAACGACACCCACCACAGGAACGCAGTCGCGACGACTGGAAAAAACCAGGCAGGTCTTGCGCGCGCTTTCCGGCCGGTAGAGCCGGAGAGCAAGGCTCCGATACGGGTGTCCGCCGTCGGCGGTGGGACCGGTCTTCCCGCCGGCGTTGGGGGACTTGCAGTCCCGTGGCAACTCGGCACCGGTGCAAGCCACGGCCGTGGTGACGACCTGTGACGGCGGCGGCAGCTCAGGCCAGCTCCGCCGCCGCTACAGGCTCCCCACCTTGAGCGACTCGCGCGACTGAAGACAGAGAACGAAGCACTCAGCGAGCGGCCGGACCCAGACGCGGTCCGGCCGCTTTTTCATTTCAGCATCTGCGGCGCGCGGTGGCACTCGTACGTGCGGTGCGCATAGTAGCGATGGTAGCCGGGGATGATGGCCGATGCTCAGCGCCATCACATCGCGATCTACGGAGCCGGCGGAGCAATCGGCGGTGCGCTTGCTCGTGCCTTTGCCCGCGAGGGAGCGAAGGTCTTCTTTGCCGACCGTACACTCGCACGCCAACCCGCAACCCCCTGGCTGCGGGCCAGGGGCCTGCCCTTGCCCGTAACAACCTGGTATCTCGATAAAAAAAGATCCGACGCTCGCGCTGCAAGCAAAGAAAAAGCCGGATCCGCTCTTGATCATTCGAAAGCGAATCCGGCCACTTATGTGTTGGTCGGGGAGACAGGATTTGAACCTGCGACCCCCTGGTCCCGAACCAGGTGCTCTACCAGGCTGAGCCACTCCCCGACACGAATGGACGCGCGGAAGTAACGTAAAGCCGGGCGGGGGTCAAGCGAACTCCCCATGCCGCTTGCCGGGCGGAGGGCCGGGCGGGCATCCTGGGAAGCGATGGCCCTGGTCGCGATGTCCCGGCACCTCTCGTTCCACGCCCGCGGGGACGCGGCGTTCGTCTGGCACGGGCTCACCGGGGACGTCGCGGAGATGAGCCGGGACGTGCTGGCGCTCCTGCTCGCGTTCGATCCGCGCGCGGACGAAGCGGAGGTGAAAGAGGCTCCCCCGGCGGGACTGGCCAGGGAGCTGGTCGAGGAGTTCGTGCCCGTCCTGCGGTCGCGGCGCTTCCTCGTGGCGAGCGCGCCGCGCGGGCAGTCGATCGACGAGTACTCGCCGCTGCTCGCCGGGTACCCGCGCGTTCCGCGCAACGCCGTCTTCCACCGGCGTGGGAACCAAGTCACGGTCTACGGTCGCGGCACGCCGATGGAGCTGGACGCGCGCACCGCCTCGCTGTTCCTGCGCTGCGACGGGGAGCGCACGCTGGGGCAGGTGCTGGGCGATGCGGGGCCGGCCGCGCTGCCGCCGCTCTTGCGACTGGCGCGCGCCGACGTGGCGGCGCTCAAGATCCTCGCCAAGTCGGTCTCCCACGGGGGCGTCGCCCTCAACCCCGCGGCCGAATCGACGATGCCGTACCCGGAGCTCGCCGATGCCCGCGCCTACGCCGCGGGCGATCCACCACGGGCGGGCGGCTCCGATCGCGCCGCCGCGGAACCCGAAGAGCACGAGACCACGCTGGCTCACCTGTTCCGCGCTCCGCATCCGGCGCTCAAGGGTCGCACCTTCGGCGCGGCGCTCGCCGAGGGGCTTCTGCGGCGCGGCGCGCTCCAGCACGTGAAAGGCAGGCCGGCGCGCGTGCTCGTCGACGGCGGCGGTCCCGGCGAGCTCGCCGCCGCGCTGTGCGATGCGCTCTCGCGCTCGGTGCCGGTCGCGCGCGGGGATGCGCCGCTGCCGGCGCCGGACGAGTCGCTGGACCTCGTCGTGTCGAACGAGACGGCCGGCGGCCTGGACACTGCAGCCGAGGGAGACCGCATCGTCAACCGGGGCGCGCTGCAGCTGGTGCGGGACGCGGCCGCGGCGCTCGCCCCAGGCGGGACGCTGGTGCTCTCCGAGCTGGGCGACCCCAAGGCCGATCCGGTCCGGTCCGATCACGGCGACTGGTCGGTCCGGTTCGCGGATCTGCAGTCCGAGGCGACGCGGCTGGGCCTGCGTGCCCAGGTGCTGTCTCTGAGCGAGCTGCTGTCGCTCGACGGCGCCCCGCAGGCCCTGAGCACCACCCGCGCCTCGTTCGGCGCGCTTCGGGCCCTCTTCGCCGCGCAGGGCCTGCAGCTCACCCGGCGCGCCTGGCTGCGCAGCGAGATCGAGGAGCTGTGCGCCGGCAAGCTCGACCTGTCCGAGGTGTACGGACTGCAGTGGGCGCCTCTCGGGGAGCGCACCCTGGGCCTCTCCCCGCGGCAATTCTGGGTCCTGCTCGCGCACAAGCCCGAGCGCGTGCTGCACTGACGCAACTCGGGGGCTACCGCCGGCGCCCGTTCTCCGCGGCCGTGCGCAATGCCGCGATCGCGTCGCCGTAGCTCGGCTTGCCGAACACGGCGGTGCCCGCGACGAGCACCGTGGCGCCCGCCGAGGCGACGCGCGGCGCGGTGTCCGGAGTGATGCCGCCGTCCACCTCGATGCGGGTCGTTAGCCCGCGGCGCTGGACCGCCTCGGCGATGCGCTCGATCTTCGGCAGGCAGGCCTCGATGAAGCTCTGCCCGCCGAAGCCGGGATTGACGGTCATGACCAGCACCAGGTCGGCCAGCTCGAGCACGTAATCGAGCACGTCCGGCGGAGTGTGCGGGTTCAGGCTGACCCCGGCGGTGGCCCCCGTCGAGCGGATGTGCTGCAGGGTCCGGTGCAGGTGCGGCGACGCCTCTTCGTGCACCGTGATGTTCGCCGCCCCGGCGCGGGCGAAGGCGTCCACGTACTTCTCCGGCTCGACGATCATCAGGTGGCAGTCGAGCGGCCGTGTGGCGGCACGCTTCAT
>Ga0209180_10000297_pt1 | contig 22433 bp, 19 predicted proteins | sample CZO8metaG_3_FD_188355 | JGI IMG/M metagenome (GOLD analysis project Ga0209180, IMG submission 188355) | Vadose zone soil microbial communities from the Eel River Critical Zone Observatory, Northern California, USA - CZOApr15con2H2.8 metaG... | ecosystem: Environmental > Terrestrial > Soil >...
CGGGCCTGGCGCGAGGCGGGGGTGTGGGCGGATCCACGTGCGCCCATCGCGGACGGAGTGATCGATGAATTTGGAGAGCGTGTGGCCGCTGCCGCCCGGCCGATCGACGATGTCCGAGGAACCGCTGCCTACCGCCGGCACGCGTGTGCGGTGCTCGCGCGTCGAGCTTTGCGCTGGGCGATGGACGACCGAAAGCTGACCGGACCCGGGACGCCCCGAGGTGCCGGAGCGCGATGACACGATCCGTCTTCAGAGTCGCAAGTGATGTTGGCGTGACGAACCAACCATGTTGATTCGTCTGCACGTCAATGGCGACCCTCGCGAGGCCGATGTGTGGCCGGGGGCCAGCCTGCTCTCTCTGCTCCGCGACCACCTCGGTCTCGTGGGCTCCAAGAACGCGTGCGAGCAAGGCGAGTGCGGATCATGCTCCGTCTGGCTGGACGGGGATTTGGTCTGTTCGTGTTTGGTGCTGGCGGCGCAAGCCGGGGGCCGGCAGGTGCGCACGGTAGAGTCTCTGGCACAAGGCGATCGCCTTCACCCTGTCCAAGAGGCGTTTTTGGAAGCCGGCGCCGTGCAGTGCGGATTTTGCACACCCGGACTGATCGTGGCGGTCACCGATCTTCTGGACCACCATCCTCGGCCGACGGAGGAGACGATCCGCGAGGCTCTCGCCGGCAACCTCTGTCGCTGCACAGGATATCAAAAGATCATTGACGCCGTGAAGATAGCCGCAGGACGCTTGCAGGGCGGGCCCCAGGCGTCGGGGCCGAAGTTCCGTTGACTCCGGTCGCAGTCCGTCCATGAGTGCAGCGCGAGGTGCCGGTGTATGGAAAGACTTCTGATCCGGTCCTGCGACGTCGTCCTCACCATGGACGACGCGGGGACGGAGGTGCGGGACGGATCAGTTCTCATCGAGGACGGTGTGATCTCCTGGGTGGGGACGGGATTGCCCGCGCGTCCCTCCGACGCCCGCGTCATCGACGGACGCGGGTTGGTGGCCACGCCCGGTCTCATCAATACCCACCACCATCTGTACCAGTCCTTAACCCGGGTGCGCGCACAGGATCAGGGGCTGTTTGGCTGGCTGCGAGAGTTGTACCCGGTCTGGGCGGGACTGGATCTGGAGTGGATGCGTGCGGCTTCCGCGGTCGGACTCGCCGAACTCGCGTTGTCCGGGTGCTCCACGACGACGGACCACCACTACATCTTCCCCACCGGCGTGACGGGGATCCTCGAGGCCGAAGTCGATGTCGCCGCGCAGGTTGGCGTCCGCTTTCATCCCTGCCGCGGCTCCATGGACCTCGGCGCATTGCAGGGCGGTCTGCCCCCGGATAGCCTCGTCGAAGACATCGATCGCATTCTTGCCCACACCGATGAGGTGATCACGCGGCTCCATGATCCGCGGCCCGGCGCGATGCTTCGGGTCGCCGTCGCTCCGTGCTCGCCGTTTTCCGTGACCCCGCAGTTGATGCGCGAGTCCGCAGCTCTGGCTCGGCGGCGGGGGGTCCGGCTGCACACGCACATCGCGGAGACGGTGGACGAGGAAACGTTTTGCCAGAGCAAGTTCGGCCGGCGACCGCTGGAACTGCTGGACGATCTCCAGTGGCTGGGGGCGGATGTGTGGCTGGCGCATTGCGTGCACCTGAGTGGAGATGATGTCCGCCGGATTGCGGGTACGGGGACCGCCGTGGCGTGGTGTCCGACGTCCAATTTACGCCTGGGCTCGGGGATCGCCCCCGCACGAGAGCTCCTCGATGCGGGCGTCTCCGTGGGATTAGCTGTGGACGGCTCCGCCTCTAACGATGCCGGCCAGATGCAGGGCGAGGTGCGCCAAGCGATGCTCGTCGCGCGCGCCCGCGGCGATGCCCGCACTATGAGCGCCCGCGAGGCGCTGCGAGTCGCCACACGCGGTGGAGCCCGGTGTCTGGGGCGAGACGACATCGGTGTGCTCGAACCCGGTCGGCGTGGCGATGTGGCGCTGTTTGCTCTCGACAGCTTGGCCCTGGCGGGTGCTGAGGCCGATCCCGCCGCGGCGCTCGTCTACTGCGCCCCCCAGCGTGTCCGGCACCTCTTTGTGGACGGCCGGGCCGTTGTGCAAGACGGTCATCTCGTGCGCGTTGATGAGGAAGTCATTGCGCGGGAGGGTCATCGCGTAGGACGGCGGATTGTGGAGCAAGGACGACACTGACGATGCGAGGGGAGATGGTGAAGGAAAATAGACGGGTCATCCGCTCTCTGCAGTCTGGGGGGGCTCAAGCGTGAGCACCAAGATCGCTGAACGCGCGCGGGGTGGCGTCGGCGAAAGCGTCCGGCGTGTGGACGGCATCCCCAAGGTCAAAGGGCAGTTCCTCTACGGGAGCGACCTGTGGGCCGAGGACATGCTGTGGGGTTACACGGTGCGCAGTCCCCATCCCCACGCCCGTATTCGGTCAATCGACATCTCGCGTGCGATGTCCACCACAGGCGTGCACGCTGTCTTACTGGCCTCTGATGTGCCCGGCCGCAAGACGTACGGGCTCGAGCTGCTGGATCAGCCCGTGCTCGCGATTGACCGGGTGCGCTACCAGGGTGAACCGGTCGTGGTCCTCGCGGCGACCGAGCTCGAACTGGCCCGGCGCGCGGCCGAAAAGATCCGCATCGAGTACGAGGTCCTGCCCGCGGTAACGGACATGGAACAGGCGCTTCGCGCTGACTCCCCCCGGGTCCATGACTTCGGCAACGTCTTGCGGCACATTCGCATCGCGCACGGCGATCCCGGAGCCAAAGCCGACGTGTGGGTGGAGGGCTATTACGAGACCGGTGTGCAGGATCAAGCCAGCCTGGGCCCGGAATCGGGACTGGCGCTGCCCGCCGACGACGGCGGGGTGGACTTGTACGTTGCGACACAGTGGCTGCACGTTGACCGCGACCAGATTGCCCCCTGCTTGAATCTGCCCCCCGAGAAAGTTCGACTGCACCTGGCGGGGGTGGGGGGCGCGTTTGGTTCGCGCGAGGACCTCAGCATGCACATCCACGCCAGCCTGTTGGCTCTGCGCACCGGCAAGCCAGTGAAGATGGTCTACTCGCGCCAGGAGTCGTTTTTCGGTCACGTCCACCGCCATCCCTCCCGGATCTGGATGCGCACGGGTGCCGCGCGTGATGGGAGATTGGTTTCTGTCGTGGCCCGCGTGCTGATCGACGGCGGGGCGTACGCTTCGTCTTCCACCGCGGTCATCGCGAACGCGTCGACCTTTGCGGCCGGACCGTATGAGGTCCCGAATGTGTCCATCGAAGGAACCGCCGTGTACACGAACAATCCACCCTGCGGCGCAATGCGGGGATTTGGCGCTGTCCAGGTGTGCTTCGCCCACGAGGCGCAGATGGACAAACTGGCCCGCGCGCTGGGGATGGATGCCGTCGACTTGCGCCTAAAAAGTGCGGTGTCGACAGGATCCGTGTTGCCCACGGGTCGGGTGATTCGGGGAAGTGCGCCGGTCCGCGAAGTCATCCGCCGCTGCATGGCGATCCCCTTGCCTCGTGCTTCAAATGAGCGCGACCCGATGACCTATCCTGGTGGCGCGGGCAACGTGAGCCGTGGTGAGCGATTGAAACGTGGGGTGGGGTTCGCCGTCGGGTACAAGAACATCGCGTACAGCGAGGGATTTGATGACTTTGCGGAGTGCCGGGTAAGGCTCTTTGCTGGACCTACGGGACCCGTCGCGGAAATCTACAGCGCCGCGGCGGAGGTGGGGCAGGGCCTGCATACCATCCTGGTGCAGATTGTCCGGGAGGAGCTGGGGATCGAGCAGGTGGTCCTCCACCCGGCCGACACCGGGATTGGGTCATCCGGTTCCAGTTCGGCCTCGCGACAGACAATGATGTCCGGCGGCGCGGTGCAGCTAGCATCCCGCGCGGTGCGGGATGCGCTCCTTGCGTGTGTGCACAGACGTTTGGGCACAGAGGCCGCAGCGTTCGTGATCCGTGACGGGGATATCTTCGCAGGCGCGCGTCGGGTGGGGTCTGTGCAGGAGTTCCTCGACGAGCCGATTGAGCAGACGCGCGTCTACCACCATCGGACGACCACCGCGCTCGATAAGAACGGACAGGGAGACCCGCACGTCACGCTGGCCTTCGCCGCAGAACGCGCGGTGGTGGAAGTCGACGACGAACTCGGGCTCGTCCGCGTCGTACAGATTGCCGCGGCTCAAGACGTGGGCCGGGCTTTGAATCCGCAGGGCGTCCATGGCCAGATCGAAGGCGGCACAGCGCAAGGGTTGGGATTGGCGTTGATGGAGGAGATCCAGCTCGCCGACGGACGCATTCGCAACGCATCGTTCACCGACTATCTGATCCCCACGATTCTCGACATGCCGCCCGTGGTCTCCGAACTTATCGAAGAGCCCGAGCCCGGGGTGCCGTATGGGGCGAAGGGCGTGGGCGAACATGCCACGATCGTTTCCACAGCGGCCATTGTGGCCGCCCTACGCCAGGCGACGGGGCGCGACCTTAACCGCGTTCCGGTGCGACCTGATGATCTGACCGGTCTTACCGGGCCGGTCCGCTCCCCCGGTCCTCCGCCTTCGCCGGATGTTCCCTATCCCGAGCCCGTGCCCAAGGCGCTCGGCGCCCTGTGACGTACGACCGCGTCGTTGCGGGCGGTCTGATCGTCGCCCCGGATGAGACCGTTCGCGGCAGCATCGGCATTCGCGATGGCACCATCGCTGCGATTTCGCCGGATCGTCTGCAAGGCGAGGAGGTGTTGGACGCGCGCGATCGTGTCATTCTCCCGGGCGCAGTCGACCTCCACGTGCATTTCAACGAGCCAGGCCGGACACACTGGGAAGGGTGGGGTCCGGGCAGCCGCGCCGCCGCGGTCGGCGGCGTGACCACGATCGTCGAGATGCCCCTCAACGCGATCCCGCCCACCGTGACGGCGACCGCGCTGGCAGCCAAAGTGCAGGCCGCACAGGCGGCATCCGTCGTGGACTTCGCCCTGTGGGGCGGGTTGATCACTGACAATCTCGAGCACTTGGCCTCCCTGGCGTCCGGGGGCGTCGTGGGGTTCAAGGCGTTTATGTGCGCCAGTGGGACCGCGGAGTTTCCGTATGTGGAAGACGGCATTTTGTATGAAGGGTTGTCCCGGATTCAAGAGTTGGGACTCTTCCTCGCGGTCCATGCCGAAAGCCAGTGGATCACTCAATACCACAGCGAGCGATTGCAAAAACAAGGGCGCCATGACCGCCCGGCCTGGGCCCAGTCGCGGCCGCCCATCGCTGAGCTGGAAGCGATCCAGCGGGCGCTGTTTCTGGCGGCGCGCGTCGGCTGCCGTCTGCACGTTGTCCACATGAGTGTGCATGACGGCACCACCTTGATTGCCGAGTCGAAAGCAGCGGGCCAGCCGGTGACGGTGGAAACCTGTGCGCACTACTTGGCGCTGACCGACGAGGATCTCCTCCGGCTGGGTCCGGTCGCGAAATGTGCGCCACCCCTACGCGACCGCGCAGCGCAAGACCGATTGTGGCGCGATGTTTTGGCGGGGCAGATCGACTGCGTCACGTCAGACCACTCTCCCTGTCCCACCGGCGACAAGACGCGGGGGGACGATGATATCTGGCAGGCCTGGGGCGGGATCACCGGGGTGCAGACGCTGGTGCCTGTGATGCTGACCGAGGGGGTCCACCGGCGGTCGATGTCTTGGTCCACGTTCGCGACTCTGCTGTCCGCCACGCCGGCAAAGATCGCAGGCCTCTGGCCGCGGAAAGGCGCGATCCAAGTCGGCGCCGACGCCGATCTCCTAATCGTGGATCCTGAACGGGAGTGGACGGTGGACCGCTCGTGGCTGCAGTCGCGGCATAAGCATTCCCCTTTCATCGGCCGGACAATGAAAGGGAGGGTAGACCAGGTCATTCGGCGCGGACGGACTGTAGCGAAAAACGGGGAGGTGACCCTCGACGGAGGAGGTGTCTGGCTTCGGCCTCACAGCACTGACACAGCACCCCTTAGGTAAACACACACCCTTGCTAGATGTCAGCTGCTTTGGTAGATGCCGTCCATCAACGCCTGGAAGTTATCTGAAGACCGCGCTCAGCAGTGCGCCTGCATAACGGCACTGAATAGAGGAAGGATACTTTCGGCGGGACGTCTTGCGGTGAGGAGACGTTCGGTGGGACAGGTCGGTCACATACGCTGGTAGATGCCTCGCCAGGTGATGTCGATGATGTCGCTCAGCCGGCCAGCGGCCTTAAGCCTCGGGCGATGACTCCGGGTGAACGCTTCGACGGCTTCCAGGGCGTCCTCTGAGGTCTCATAGATTGCCAGGTACGTTCCTGCCTCTTGTCCGGCGAGACCACGAAAACGGTGGGCGGTGTGGAACAATTTCGTACCAAGCAGGTCCGGGATATGAATGCGGTCATACCACTCGTTAAACTCCCGCTCCCGCTCTGGCGATGTGCAGTTGCTCTCGATGATAAACAATCCCCTCGTCCTCGCCCCAAGTTGCCCCGATCCATGGTGTTCCCCGATGCGTCGCCACATCGAGCGCCGCGCGATCTGGAGATGCGGGGACATGCGGCCGCGGTCGTGCAGACGGTGAACTTGGTCCGCAAAGGCCTGGTTGATTCGCTCGAGATCCGTGCCGGGCAGTTCATACAGCGCGAGGTAGGCTGGGTTCTTCGACTCGCGATCGGTGTCGGCAAACCGCGTGCCCGTTGTGGCGAGACCGCTGCCCAGGATGTCGGGGAGATGAATCGTGTCATACCACGTGTTGAACTCCGCCTCATGAGCCCGATTGGTACAGTTCGTGAAGGTGAGGCGTATCGCCTCAGGATGCCGCCCGTCCATAACTGCGTCGTGCCTCCTCTACTCCAGCCCCGGATGCGACGCGCGCGCCGAACGACCGAAGCACAGACTCCAGCGCCGTCAGAACTCTCAGCACCGTGCTCAGTTCGGCATTATAACCCATGGTGCCGATCCGCCAGATCCGTCCGCGCAGCGGACCGAACGCGGTCGCCACTTCGATGCCGAATTCCTCCAGTAGCCGCGCCCGTCCCGCTTCATCAGGGACTCCCTCCGGAATCATCATCGCCGTGATCATGGGCAGCCGGTGGGCGGAATCGCCGAACAGCTGAATCCCCATTGCCTCGAGTCCGCGTTTCAACGCCTCGCCTACTCTCTGGTGGCGTGCCCAGCGGGTCTCCAACCCCTCCTCCACGATCAGGCGGAGCGCCTCACGCAAGCCGTAAGTCATACTGGTGGGCAGCGTGTGATGGTTGAGCCGCTCAGGACTCCAATACCTCTGGAGCTGTGCGAGATCGAAGTAATTGCTGATGATCGGCGTTTTACGGGATACGATCGCCTGTTCCGCTCTGGCATTGTATGTGAGAGGGGCCATACCCGACGGACAGCCGACACACTTCTGAGTTCCCGCCGAGCCGAGGTCGACCCCCCAGGCATCGACATCCACGGGGACACCGCCCAATGTGACGACCGCGTCGACGACCAATAGCGCATCGTGCTGCCGGCAGATGCGGCCAATCTCCTCCATCATGGGCTGTAACATCCCGGTCGAGGTTTCCCCGTGGACGAGGGCGACGATCTTTGCTGGGGTGCGCCGCAGGGTGCCTTCAATCTGCGCGGGATCAATGATCTGTCCCCACTCCGCGGTGACCTGGTTAACCTGCGCGCCGTACCGCTTCGCGAGGTCCACGAACAGATCGCCGAACCGACCACAGTTGGCGACCAGCACGCGATCTCCGAGTTCCACCAGGGATGCGATTGCAGCTTCCATCCCGGCACGGCCCGTACCGGAAATGGGGAACGTCCGGGGGTTGCGCGAGCGAAACACCTGGCGGCCCAGATCCATCACTTCGGTCATTATTGCGGTGAACGCGGGATCGAACTGGCCCAGTACCGGAGCCGCCATGGCCCGCAAGACCCGTGGATCAGGATTAGTGGGACCGCTGCCGCACAGCAGGCGGGTCGGGGGGTTGAGATCTGGTACGCTTGGCGTCACGTCGTTCGTCCTCCTCCGGGCGGGCGCATCAGGGGGCGTGTTGGGCCGCGAATGCTTCAAGCGCTTTTTCGAACGCCTCGCGAGGGGCCCGAACCACTCCGGCGCCTATTTGGCCGATGCCAGCCCGTCGATGGGCGATGCCGGTGTTGATCACCGGCTCCAGCTCTAGCTGTACGACACGGCGGATGTCAATCCCGGTCGGCGTCCCAGCGAAATCGAGCGCGGGGATCTTAAAGTGCGGGCTGGATCCTGCGGTAATCTCGCGCATCTGAGCGGTCACGGCGACGGCGTCCTGTGCGGAGCGCAGACCCACAAACCCTGCCACCGCCGGGGCTGCCGCCATCGCGAACCCGCCCAGCCCCACGGTTTCGACGATTGCGCTATCTCCCATGTCGGGATTGCTATCCGCGGCGCTGTAACCCGGGAAGTAGAGCCCCTCTGGGACCGGGGCGGGTGCCGTGAACCAGCGGGAGCCCAGCCCGCTGACGCGTACTCCGAACTGGACGCCGTTGCGGCTCATCACTGAGACAAGTGTGCAATGGGGGATTTCCTGCAACCTGTGTGCGATGGATGCGCACGCCGCCATTGCCACATTGAGGAAGAACTGGTCGTTGTCAGCCAAGAACCTCAGCACCTGAGCCGCCCCACCCGGAGGGTCCGTGGCGGCTAGGGCGGGAGCTATGGCGCGGACAAGCAGGGAGGTGGCGGCGACGTTCCGTTGGTGCAATTCATCGCCCATCGCCACGGCGCGGGCCATGAGCGGCACGAGGGGCACTCCGCCCATCGATCGCAGCGCGGCATCAAGTGCGGGTCCCAGGACATTCCGCATCCACTGAAGACGGTCCAACACTGCGCTGTCGTACGCGCCAAAGCGCAGGACAGCCCCGATCCCTTCGTTGAGAGGACAGCAGGCTAGCGCGGGAGAGGAGGCGTCGCGGACTTCCAAGAGAGGCATGGAAGGGGAAATGATGCCGGCCATCGGACCGACTGCTCCGTGATCGTGCGTACACCCGAGGATGACCGCGCCGGAGTCTAACGCCACGGCGGCGTCGTCCGAGTTGCGGGCCCACTGCTCAAAGACGATGGCACCAATCGCGGCTCCCCGCATTGGTCCGCACATCGCAGACGGCGCGACCGGTGGGCCGGCATGCAGCAGAGCGTGGCCAGACAACGCCGGAATCAGTGCGCGGGCCTCGCGTACGCCGGTGAGCACCGGGGAGGCCCGCGCAATTCGCACGAGGGCTTCAGTATTAGCGGTTTCAATTTGTGCGGCGAGTCGACTCATTGAGACGCGTAGGCCACAGGAAGCCGACGAGTGGCGTCTTTGGCACTGTCAAGAATCAGCAGGGTTTCCAGTAACACCTGCGCGCCGATGGCCGCTGTCTCCCAGGGTGTGTGTTCCCGCGGCGAATGACTGAGCCCGGCGGTGCTTGCCACGAAGATCATGCCCGAAGGAATATAGCGGGCTAAGACGCCCGCGTCATGTCCGGCCCAGCTCGGCAGAGTCAGCGAGGGCTGTCCGCATGTCTGCAGCGCCTGCACGACCGCATCCCGGACCCCTGGATCCATCGGTACAGGCGGGGAGCGATCCCAGGATCCTACCGTCAGTCGCAAGCCCTCCTGGCCCGCGATCCGCTGTGCGCGCTGTTCTACCGCCACGCGGAGGTCGTCCAGTTCGTGCTCGCCCGGGCTGCGCGCTTCGACGGAGAGGTCCACGCGGCCAGGAATTACGTTGGTGGCTCCCGGGTACACGCTGAGGCGGCCCACTGTGCCCACAGCCCGATCCTTGTGCTGTAGCGCCAGCTCACGCATCGCCACGACGAGCTCGGCGGCACCGACCAGCGCATCGGCCCGCGCGGTCATCGGGGTTGTTCCGGCGTGCGCGGCTCGTCCCTCGAAGGTGAGCGTGGTCCTCAGGATGCCCGTGATCGAATCCACTGCCGCGACCGCGCGTCCCATGCGCTCGAGGACGGGTCCTTGCTCTACGTGCAGTTCCACATACGCGGCCGCGTGCTCCGGGACCCGCGCCACCGGTAACCCGTGGGCCCGAGCCCTGAGGTACTCGTTGAGCGACTGCCCGCTACGATCGCGCAGAGTCTCAAGGCGGCTTCGCGGAATCTCGCCGACCAATGCGCGGGACGACAGCGTCCCGATATCAAAGGCATGGCCCTCTTCGTCAGCAAACGCGATCACCGCGAGACGATGCCGCAAGCGCCGGCCGGCATCCCGTAGCGTCTGCGCCGCTTCGACCGCGGCGACGACACCCAACCCGCCATCAAACATGCCTCCATCGGGGACCGTGTCCAGGTGAGAGCCAGCCAGCAGGACAGGTCCGTCTCCCCCGGCTCCAAGGCCGATCAGGTTGCCAAACTCATCGACGCCCGGGTCGAGCCCCGCCTCGCGCATCATCTGTGCAACGAGGCGTACCGCCTCCACATGCGCGGGAGAAAATGGGGGTCGGCTGATGCCGCCGGAGTCCCCACGTCCGATGGTGCCGAGGTGTTCCATCCGCTGGCGCAGCCGCTGAGGAGAAATGCGTGCAGGGGTCATCACGGAATCGCTCGTGTGTTCCGCGAACTGCGGGAGCATCCCTGCCCGTAGACGGCGCTGGAGAAGTGCGCGACCGCGGCGAGCGACACGAGACGCGCCGGAAGTAGTGAGGTAGGCCTGATGGGGCTGAAAGTTTCAGCCTTATGACTCCGACCGCGGTATGCTGGAGGTAGCATGATCATCGGGCTGGGAATTTTCGGAGCGACGATCAGCGGTTACGTCTGGTACAAACAGGTAACCCCCGGTGTCGTCGCCTGCCTGGGCGCGGGGTGCGCGACGGTCATCCGCAGCCGCTACGGAAAGCTGCTGGGGATTCCTAACGGCGCGTTGGGGGTCGCCTACTTCCTCACCGTGTCGGCGACGCCCTTGTTGTCGTCCTGGTTGCCGAACCTCCGTCCGCTGGTGCTGCTGGCGACTGCGATCGCCCTCTTCCTTTATGGATACCTGGCGTATCTGCAGGTGTTTGTCTTGCGGGCGCTGTGCAACTGGTGCCTGATGTCGGCTGGTCTTACAGGCATCCTCTTCTGGGTGTTGCTTAGAGGGTGAGAGGCCCGGGCCGAGAGCATCAGGTTTCTTTCAGCGCGCGCTCGATAGCCTGCTCCAAACTCATCGCCCGGCCCTCGGCCCAGGCCGCTGCTAACCCCTCTTGGCCCAAGGCGGCCCCGGCGGCGGACACTTGGCGAGCATATTCGGCTCCGTCAGACGGCGGCAGAGGAGTGCCGATGGTCTCGCGCATGATCTCCGCTGCCCCGAGCAGCCGCGCGGCCAGAATGGGTTTCGCTTGCCCGCCCGCCACGCCCGCCAATCCCTCCAGACACTCCGGGATGCCCCGCCTGTCCGCGAAGTCTCGTCGTAGGGTTAGACTCTCTTTGAAGAGCGTCATCGCCCGTTCGTGATTCCCCAACTTGAGTGCTATTTTCCCCAGAGCGTTCTGACACGCGACGATACTGTATTTGTCCTTCACATCCCGGGACAAGGCCAGACCCTCGTCAAGTGATGACATGGCTCGCTGATAATCTGCCCGCATTCCCGCCACATTCCCGAGGTTGCGCAGTGTGTATGCGGTGCGCCATTTGTCCCCGGTCTCTCGACACAGAGCCAAACTTTCCTCAAAAAGCGGTTTTGCTCTACTGTCGTCGCCTTGGGTGAGTGCGACATGCCCCAGGCAATTCAGCGACCAGCTAATCCCCCACTTGTCTCCCAGTTCCCGAAAAAGAAGTAAACTCTCTTCAAAGTGAGTGTTTGCATGACCATAATCAGCCTGATTCTCCGCCACATGCCCCAAGGTATGGAGCGCGGTAGCCATCCCCCGTTTGTCGCCCAGCTCTCGCCACAATGTCAGGCTTTTGCGCAGTACGGTCCCCGCCAGTTCGAGTTCGCCCTGAGGCCACGACAATTGTCCTACCCCCCACAGCGCCTTAGCCCGCACAGGCGGCGATGCATCGCTGGCGATAAGCAATGTATCTTCCAACCACTTGCGCCCCTCGCTCAAATGACCACGTATTTGGCAAAACCATTGCAGCTCCCCCGCTAACCGTAGCCCCGCTGCCGGTGCCTCCTTCATGCTCCACTCCAACGCCGCGCGCAGGTTGTCGAGCTCGTTCTCCAGCCGATCCAGCCACAGGATCTGCCGTGGTCCTCGCAGTTCCCGTTCCGCCCGTTCCACCAATTCCAAGAACCAGTCGCGATGCTTTCTTCGTACAATGAGGGCTTTTTCAGACTCCATCAGTCTGTCCAGACCATACTGCCGCACCGTCTCCAGCAACCCATACCGTGCCTCGTTACCCTTTGTCTCCACCCCCACGAGAGATTTGTCCACCAACTGGGCCAGTAGGTCCAAGATAGCGGATGCCTCGACGCCATCCCCAGAACAGACCGCTTCGGCTGCCACCAATGTCCAGCCACCAGCAAACACCGACAGCCGACGCAGCACCGTCCGTTCTTGCTCGGATAGAAGGTCGTAACTCCAGTCCATCGCCGCCCGTAATGTTTGCTGGCGAGGCAGGGCGGTGCGGCTCCCCCCGGTGAGCAATCGAAACCGGTCCTCCAGCCGGGCCGCAATCTGCTCCACCGCCAGCACCTTGACGCGGGCCGCCGCAAGTTCGATGGCGAGAGGGATACCGTCTAGCCGGTGGCAGACCTGCGCGACTGCAGGGGCGTTGTCCCGTGTGATGGCAAACTGCGGCGCGCTCGTCACCGCCCGGTCGATAAACAGCCGGACGGCCTCGTATTCCGCGATGTGGTCCAGGGGAGGGAGACGCTGCAGGTCGGGGACAGACAGGGAGGGAACGCGCCAGGTGGTTTCCCCCGTCACCCCCAAGGCCTCACGACTGGTCGCGAGGATCCGCAAGTTTGGGCAAGTTCCCAGGAGGTCGGTGGTTAGATGGGCGCAGGCCGGCACTAAATGCTCACAATTGTCCAGGACGACGAGCACGGATTTGCCCCGCAGGGCGTCCGCGAGCGTCTCGGTCAGCATTCGACCTGGCTGCTCAGGCTCCGGTATGCCCAAAGCGGAGGCTACCGCTTTCGGGACGAGACTCGGGTTGGTCAACGCTGCTAACTCTACCAGCCATACCCCGTCGGGAAATTCCTCCAGCGCCTCCGCAGCCACCTGAAGAGCCAATCGCGTCTTGCCCGCGCCCCCTGACCCGGTGAGCGTAATGAAACGGGTTGTGGAGAGCAGTTTCCTAACCTCAGCCTTCTCGTGCCCGCGGCCGATGAAACTCGTCAATTGTACGGGCAGGTTGTTGGGGAGGATATTGAGGGACTTGAGGGGCGGGAAGGCGGCGGGAAGATTCGGGTGCACCACTTGCAAGAGATGCTCGGGTTCACGCAAATCCTTGAGTCGGTGGTTCCCCAAGTCCCGGAGGCTTACCCCAGGGGGGAGGTCACGGCCGGCGAGACTACTTACCGCGTCTGAGAGAAGAATCTGCCCCCCGTACCCGGCAGCTCCAATCCGCGCTGCGCGATGCACGTCGAGACCGACATACCGGTCCGTTCGGCTGATCGGCTCACCTGTGTGAAGTCCCATCCGCACCTGGAGCGACGCGCCGTCTGGCCAGGGGTACTCCGTTAGGGACTGTTGGGCCGCGACCGCTGTCGCCACCGCATCTCTGGCCCGAGAGAACGCCACGAGGAAGCTGTCCCCTTGGCTGTCGATCTCTTGCCCGTTTCCCTTGGCGAATGCATCACGGAGGATCCGCTGGTGTTCCTCGAGGACCTCAGCGTACCGGCGGTCGCCGAGACGCTGCAGGAGCGTGGAGGAGCCCTCAATGTCGGTGAAAAGAAAAGTGACTGTTCCGGTTGGAAGGCCAACCATAGAGTCTTCCTGCGCTTCGATCCCTCGCACGTGCGACGTTCGCTAGAGTCCTACGCCGGTTCCTTCCTCAGCATACTATTCGTTCTCGGCCAATATCGAGGGAGAGTAGTGGTACCCTAATGGAAGACCCCGGGCGGCGCGCACTGGTCGCAGCGCGCGCTCGCCTGTACCCAGGCTTGGGAGATGGATCAGCGCGCACTGCTTGCGGGAGATCTCGGCGCCACACACACGCGATTAGCCATTGTCTCTGCCGGTGCGGGGGTGCGCCAACCTCTGGCGAGTGCAGAGTTTCGCAGCGCAGATCACGGAAGCCTGACGGAGCTCGTTCAGGTATTTCTCTCCCAGGTCCATATCCCGGTGAAGCGGGCGGTATTGGGGGTCCCGGGCCCCGTCGTGGATGGGCGAGCCCGGATCACGAATCTTCCTTGGACCATTGATGCCGAACACCTCGCCAAATCCGGCGGTTTCTCTAATGTGATGTTGGTCAATGACGTGCAAGCGCTCGGTTATGCCCTGCCGTTGCTGGAGCCCGAAGAGATGCACACCCTCAATCCCGGCACCCCCGTGCTCGGTGCTCCGAATGCCATCATCGCCCCCGGCACCGGACTAGGAGAGGCGTTTGTGGTTTTTGACGGAGGGAAGCCACGGGCGTACGCGACTGAAGGCGGGCATACGGACTTCGGCCCGACGGATCCTCGCCAGGTGGGCCTACTCGAGTACATGGGCGCGAAATTCGAGCACGTCAGCTACGAGCGTGTCTGCTCCGGTCGGGGGATGCCCTTGATCTACAACTACCTCAAAGAAAGCGGTTTTGCTGAAGAACCAGCATGGCTGAAGGAGCGCTTGGCGGCCGCAGACGATCCGAACCCAGTCATTGTGGCTGCGGCGCTGCAAGAGCCCATCAGCGCGTTGTGCCGCGGGGTGCTGGATCTTTTTGTCTCGGTCTTGGGCGCCGAGGCGGGAAATCTCGCCCTGAAGGTGCTCGCCACGGGCGGCGTGTACTTGGGCGGGGGGATCCCCCGTCGCATCATCACCGCCCTCGACGGGAGGACGTTCATCGACGCTTTCCGGCGGAAGGGGCGGTTGGCCCCGCTGCTCGCCCGCATTCCCGTCCACGTAATCTTGTTGCCGCAGGCCGCCTTGTTGGGGGCGGCAACGTATGGTCTGCAGGAGCGCGCATGATGCCGTGCACGCCCTCCGCACAAACTCAACGGCGAGGTGAGAGTCCATGGAGTTAGCGATGATTGGGTTAGGACGCATGGGCGCGAACATGACCGAGCGGTTAGTCCGCGGCGGACACCGCGTCGTGGGCTACGCGCGGTCGGCGGAGTCCCGCCAGCGGGCCGTGCAGGCGGGTGGCGAAGCAGTCGCCTCCCTCCCGGAGGTCATGACCACATTGCGTGCCCCGCGCATCGTCTGGTTGATGATCCCCGCCGGCGCCGCGGTCGATCAGACGTTGCAGACGCTCCTGCCCCTTTTAAGCCACGGCGACACCGTGGTGGACGGCGGCAATTCCTACTACCGCGATACTCTTCGCCGGGCTGCAATGGTGAGCGAACACGGACTAGAATTCGTCGACGTCGGCACGAGCGGCGGCATCTGGGGGCGTACTGAAGGCTACAGTCTCATGGTGGGGGGCCATCCCAACGCCGTGGCCCGCCTTCGGCCGATTTTCCAGACTCTCGCACCCGGACCCGATCTGGGATGGGGCCATGTCGGCCCCCACGGGGCGGGACATTTTGTGAAGATGGTGCACAATGGAATTGAGTACGGCATGATGCAGGCGCTGGCCGAAGGCTTCGCCCTCATGAAGCGAAAGACCGACTTCCACTTGGATGTGCGGCAGATCTCGGAGATCTGGCGCTACGGGAGCGTGGTCCGCTCGTGGCTGCTCGATCTTACCGCCGCCGCGCTGCGGCAAGACCCCGAGCTCGCGAACGTGATCCCCCGGGTCGCCGACTCCGGCGAAGGTCGCTGGACTGTCTTCGAGGCCATCGAGCTGGACAGCCCGGCTCCGGTCATCACCCTCGCGTTGCTGGAGCGGCTGCGCTCGCGGGACGAGTACGCGTACTCGGACCGGCTGCTGGCCGTCATGCGCGAGCAGTTCGGTGGGCATGAGGTCTTGCGGGCCAAACCATGACGGCGCCGTCGCAAACCAGACCCAGCGTCTACGTCTATCCTGACCTCGAGGCGATGAGTCAGGCCGCCGCACGCGCCCTCGTTGATCGCGTGCGCTCGGTGGTGGAATCCGAGGGGCGCTGCGCGCTAGCCCTGTCCGGCGGCAACACCCCGCGTGCCCTGTATCGTCTACTGGCGGAGGAATATGTCGACCGCGTCCCGTGGAACCAGGTCGATCTGTTCTGGGGTGATGAGCGGTATGTGCCACCCGATGACCCGCGCAGCAACTACCGGATGGTGAAAGATGCGCTTCTAGACCGTCTGCCGATTCCAACCAAAAACGTGTATCCGATGCCAACCTCCCATGCCGACCCCGAGGGCGCGGCGCGTGCGTATGAGGCACTCTTGGCGCAGCGGTTTGCAGGCCGTTGGCCGCGCTTCGATCTCATATTGCTGGGCATGGCCGCGGACGGCCACATCGCATCGCTGTTTCCGGCCTCCCCTGCGCTCCAAGCCCGGGACCGCCGGGTGATCGCGGTGCGGGCGTCAGTCGATCCCCCGCAGCGGCTGACGATCACGTTGCCTGTCATCAATCACGCGGCTGCCGTCTTCTTCCTCGTGGCGGGCAAAGGGAAGGCTGGCGCGGTACACCGGGTCCTGGTGGGTCCCTGTGATCCGGAGACCTGCCCCGCCTTGGGTGTGCAGCCCACCGCTGGGGATGTCGTCTGGTGGATTGACGAAGGCGCCGGAACGTTTCTTGGTCCATCGGTGCGCACCCCCTCACCGCCCGCGTAAAAGTGGTGGACAGGGCCGAGGGAGCAGGCGAAATCGCGGCAGACTGCCGCGGATGGAGGTTTAGAGAATGGCAGTGAGCTGGGAGAAGATGGCACAGATTGTCGGATCGGCGCGGACCATTGCCGTCGTGGGTCTGTCTGACAAGCCCGATCGGCCAAGCAACGAGATTGCGCGCTACCTGCAAAAGGCGGGCTACCGGATCATTCCCGTGAACCCACGCCTCGCGGAAGCACTGGGCGAGCGCGCGCTTTCAAGCCTGCGGGAAATCTCCGAGCATGTGGACGTCGTCTTGATCTTCCGGCGTCCTGAGGCGGTCCCTCCCGTCGTGGAGGACGCAATTGCCATTGGTGCCTCGGTTGTGTGGATGCAGCCTGGTGCAGAGAACCCCGATGCCGCCTCACGCGCGCAGGCCGCAGGGCTGACTGCGGTGGTAGGGATGTGTATGCGCACGATGCACCGCACATTAGCGGGGGCGCGAATGTAAGAGTTCCCACGCGTGGGAGGACGCGGGGGAAACCATGGTGCTAGAGTAGGCGCGCCGTGGTGTCGGAGGCTGTGAGTTCGATCAACGCCCCGCCGGTTTTGCCATCCCCCATCGTGCAGTTGACCACGAGAGTGTCCCCGGACCGCTCTATGCCTGGAGACTCATGGACGTGACCGCAGAGCACTACACGCGGGTGTAGGCGGTGTATTAAGTCCCGGACCCGTGTAGTGCCGAAGTGCCGACCGCCGGAACCCGTGTCCAGAATCCCGAGCGGGGGTTCGTGGACCACTAAGACGTCACACTGGCGGGTGACGTCCGGCCCGCCGAAAGAGACGCCGTCGATAATCACAGGATCAGCCTCCCCCAGCCGCCCTTCGGTGCGAATCCGCGCAGCCTCTGTTGCGTAGTCCATGTTCCCGGGAACGGCGAGAACAGGGAAAGGGAGCGCCAGCAGAGCCAACGTCTCGCTCCCGCTGCCGGCATGGGTCAGATCGCCAGGGAGCACGACCACGTTGGGCCGCAGCTCACTGGTGAGCGCGCGGACACGGGCGATGCGGTCGGGGCGGCCGTGCTGGTCTGCACAGGCGAGGATGCGCATGGCGACGGTCTGTTCTGAGAACTCCGTCAGACTACCTCCCTTATGGTAACGGAGGCCGGGCCTGAGCTCGGGGCACAGATTCTCCCTGCCACAGGAACGTCGCGGACCGTCCAGAAGGGATGTACTCAGTGAAGCCGACAGATCGCGTTCTCGCCGCGCTGCACGCGGGCGGCGTCGCCATCGACATTTTGGAATTTCCTCACAGCACGCGCACGGCCGCCGATGCCGCGGCTGCAATCGGCACGACGGTGGCTCAGATCGTCAAATCGCTTGTGTTCCTGGCCGACGTACAGCCGGTTCTGGTGTTGGCCTCGGGGGCGAATCGCGTGGACGCCACCAAACTGGCCCGCGCCGCCGGCGTCCGCAGCATCACTAAGGCGAGTGCTGATGTGGTCCATGACGTCACGGGATTCGCCATCGGAGGAGTCCCTCCGGTGGGGCACGAGCGGCCCTTGCCCGTCTACATCGACCGTGACCTGCTGGGTTTCGAAATCGTCTTTGCTGCCGCGGGGACGCCCACCAGTGTGTTCGCGATTGCCCCGGTTCTCTTGCAGCGTCTCACCCGTGGGACTGTGGTCGATCTCCGTGAAGAGTCCAAAGGACTGGCGTGATCCATCGCCGGGATACGTTCTTCCGCAGGAGCCTCAAAAGGCGACGCGTGCGGGTTCCGCGGGGATGAGAAAGAGAGAACACATGTGATCCCAGAGACGTTATTAAGGAGACCCGTTACAGCGCGACCCCGTTTGTCCGATAAGAGATAGTAGGAGGACACGTGTGAGGTACGGTCGTTCCCTGGTCGTGGCGGCAACCCTGGTGGCGCTGCTTGTGCACCTTGGCATGGGCGCCTCGACTGCGCAGTCGGTGGGCTTGACCGGTGCGGGAGGGAGCTTCCCCGGCCCCTTGTACGCGAAGTGGATCCAGGTGTATGCCGCGGAGCGCGGCGTGCGCCTTGTGTACCATCAGGTCGGGTCGGGCGACGGACTCCGATTACTCCTGGATCGGGGCGTGGATTTCGCAGGGATCGATGCGATACCTACACGTGACCAGCTCGCCCACGCCTCGGGGCCGCTCGTGTTTGTGCCCATTGTTGCGGGCGCCGTGGTGCCCGTGTATGCGGTGCAGGATTTGTCGCACGGGTTGGCGTTTACCGGGCCGGTCCTCGCGGATATCTTCCTAGGGAAGATCACGCAGTGGGACGATAAACGTCTCGTCGATCTCAATCCGCAGGCGAAGGTGCCAGCCAAACCCATCGTGGTCATCCATCGGTCGGACGACTCGGGTGTCACCGCGATCTGGACGAACTACCTGAGCAAGGTCAGCCCGGAGTGGCGCGAGCGGGTCGGTGAGGGCAGCACGGTGCAGTGGCCAGTGGGCCGCGAGGCCCGCGGCGACCAGGGCGTGGTGGATCTCGCGCGCCGGACCGAGAATTCGATCGGCTATGTGGAGCTCGCGCACGCGTTCGGGAACCGCATGACATTCGGCAGCGTGCGCAACAAGGCTGGACAGCTGCTTGCCCCGTCGCTGACGTCGACGACGAAAGCGCTGGAAGCCGCGTTGCCGACGATTCCCGACGACTACCTGATGTTGATGACAAATCCCGATGCCGGGTTCGCCTATCCGATTGCCGGTCTCACCTACCTGGTCGTCTACGCCGATCAGCCCGATCCGGATAAAGGCCGTGCGCTCACACAGTTCCTGTGGTGGGCGACCCATGAGGGCCAGAAGCACGCACCGAATTACCTGTATGCGCCGTTGCCTCGCCAACTGGTGGACCGGGTAGAACGCACCCTCAAGACCATGACCGTCAACGGGCAGCCTGCCTTTCCGTGAACGATCCATCAATCCGGTCCGCAGTCCTGTCGTGCCGGAGGGTGCGCCCCGTGATATTCTGAGTGAGCATGCCCCCCGATCCCAATAGTCCCCAGCCGGTGCCGACCACTCCGCCCCGACCCGAGCGAGGGTCGCCGGAGGTTGACCTTTTAGAGGAAATGGGGAAGACGATCCTCCAGTCGGCCGAAGTGCTGGTCGAATCCCTGGCGGGCCGCACCCCGATCGCCGAAGGCTGGCAGACCATTCGGGACCTTGAACACAAGGGCGACGCGGTCGCGCGCGATATGTTCGAGATGTTGATGACGCCGCACCCGACGCTAATCGCCTCCGACGCGCTCAAAGCTCTCACTGGGTACCTCGACGACATTCTGGATGCAATCGAAGCTGCGGCGGCGCGTCTAGCGATTCACCGGGTCCGCCGCGCGATTCCGGCCGCCCGCGAGCTGGGCCAGATCGTCCTCGAATCGGCCCAGGAACTGCGGCAGGCCCTTGAGCTGCGGCAAACTGGCGAGCTGTTCGTGCACACGCGCACCTTGCATCGGCTGGAAAACCGCGGTGACGACGTCTTGCGGGACGCGATTGGCGCGCTCTTCAGCCGCCGCGCTAGCGCCCGCGACATCGTCAAGTGGAAGGACATCTGCGAGATCTTGGAAGCGAGCACCGATCGCTGCGAGGACGTCGCCAACGTCTTGGAAACGGTTCTGACCCAGACGGGGCGCGAGGAACGCCTCGTCGCCGGGCGGCTGACGATGGACCTGAGCCGTCACGATGTCCAAGTCGCCGGGGCTGCGGTGGCTCTGTCCGCCAAGGAGTTCGCCCTCTTGCACCTGCTCCTGCGTCATCAGGGCAAGGTGGTCCGGCGGGAGCGCCTCCTGGGCGAGGTCTGGGGCCAGGATTACTTCGGCGATACCCGCACCCTCGACACGCACATCGGGTGGCTGCGCAAAAAGGTCGAACGGACCGCGGGGGTGCGTATCGTCGCCGTCCGCGGCATTGGGTACCGGCTGGATTTGGGCGACTAACCCTCCCAGTTTCACTCGCTTTTCAACCAGGCTTCACGCATTCTTAGCATCCCCTTACCCTCGCCAGGGTACGCTTAAAGTGTTCCGAACATAGCCTGGAGGTGGCAAAGGATGCAAGTGATGCGGGTAAAGCAGATGGCCCTCGCGCTGGCCGTCATGCTGCTTGCAGGTGGGGTCAGCAGCGCGCTCGCGCAATCCCCGGTCATCTTAAATGGCGCAGGGGCGACATTCCCATACCCCCTGTACTCGAAGTGGTCGCAAGTCTACGCAGCGGAGACGGGTGTCCAGATCAACTACCAGTCCATCGGCTCCGGTGGAGGCATCCGGCAGTTCATTGCCAAGACCGTGGACTTTGGCGCCAGCGACGGGCCGATGACCGATGAACAGATCGCGCAGGCAGGTGGACGCGTTCTGCACATTCCGATGGTCGCGGGCGCAGTCGTCATCACATACAACGTGCCTGGTGTGACCACCGGTTTAAATTTTTCCCCTGATGTGCTCGCGGACATCTTCTTGGGCAAGGTGGCGAAGTGGAATGACCCGCGGTTGCTGCAGGACAATCAGAAAGTCGCCCTGCCGGCGGCCGACATCGTCGTGGTTCACCGCTCGGACGGGTCGGGAACGTCGAACATCTTCACGAACTACCTGAGCAAGGTCAGCCCCCAGTGGAAGACCCAGGTCGGAGAGGGGACGTCTGTGAACTGGCCCACCGGTCTGGGGGGCAAGGGGAACGAGGGAGTGGCAGGGGTCGTGAAGCAAACCCCCTACGCTCTGGGCTACGTCGAGCTGGCCTACGCACTGACCAACAAGATGCCCTTTGGTTACGTGCGCAACAAGGCGGGCCAGTTCGTGCCGCCCACCCTGTCCAGCACAGGCCGGGCGGTGGACGGGGCCCTAGCTTCCATTCCCCAGGACTACCGGGTCTTCTTCACCAACCCGGATGGCAAAGATGCGTATCCCATCGCGGGGTTCACGTGGATCCTGATCTACGGCGAACAGCCCGATCCAGTCAAGGGGAAGGCTCTAGTGTCTTTCCTCTGGTGGGCCACGCATGATGGTCAGAAGTATGCCCCGACGCTGCTGTATGCGCCGCTCCCGAAGAGCCTGGTCGGGCGGATTGAGAAGACGCTCAAGACGGTGACCGCTCAAGGGGCGGCACTACTCCCGTAGAGCGCGTGGCAACTCCACAGGGCGGCCGCCTGGTCCGCGATAACGCGCAAACAGGAGATGCGTGGTTCCATCTTCTGTTGGTGGCGATGGCGGCGGCCGTCCCGCTTGTCATTGGGACCATGGTGGTGGCGCTGCTCGTCGCGGCATGGCCGGCGATGCAGCGTTTCGCCGCGCGCTTCCTCATCACGTCCACCTGGGATCCGGTTGCAAACCAGTTCGGGGTCCTGCCCTTTGTCTACGGCACGGTCGTCTCCTCCGCTCTGGCCCTGCTGATTGCCGTACCACTCGGACTGGGAGTATCCATTTTCCTGTCCGAACTCGTGCCCGGATGGCTCCGCACGCCGATTAGCTTTCTCGTGGAACTCCTGGCGGCCATCCCCAGCGTCGTCATCGGTCTGTGGGGGATCTTCGTCCTTGTCCCCTGGGTGCGCACGGCGGCCGAGCCAGCCCTCCAGGCGTCTCTGGGCTTTCTTCCTCTGTTTCGCGGCCCACCGCTGGGCGTGGGCATGCTCACAGCCGGACTGATCTTGTCGATGATGGTCGTCCCGTTCGTGGTC
>Ga0209180_10000301_pt1 | contig 22290 bp, 15 predicted proteins | sample CZO8metaG_3_FD_188355 | JGI IMG/M metagenome (GOLD analysis project Ga0209180, IMG submission 188355) | Vadose zone soil microbial communities from the Eel River Critical Zone Observatory, Northern California, USA - CZOApr15con2H2.8 metaG... | ecosystem: Environmental > Terrestrial > Soil >...
AACAACATCAAGAATCTCGCCAATTTGCCTGCCAACCGCGATGACATTAACAGGCGAAGAACAATGCGGGAGAATGTCACTTCGCGGCTTCTTCTTGAAGGTCGCAATCCCGACATTGTCACGTTTCCGGCGCGCGATTCTCGTGGATTGACCAGGCTCGACTATGCGCTGCATTTGCATAGCCCCAGCGATTTGAGCCTAACCGAGGAAAACGGCGGAAATTATCGGTACTCCGTCGAGGTCCGCGTGCGCGTTTTTGGGGCGGACAACAAGCTCATTTTTACGCAGCAAAAATCTGTTACGGATTCCTTCACCAAAAAACGCTTCGATATGATCAAGGACAAAGTGTTTGGCTACGAAGGAGCATTGCCCCTGCCGCCGGGCAAGTACCGCCTTGATTTTCAGTTCACGGACTGGTCCAAGAAAACGGCCTATCACGCTGCACGCGAAGTAGTAGTTCCGGCGCCCGTGAAGGATGGACTCGTTGTGCCAAATGTGCTGCCATTTCTGTCGGCGGAAAACGCGGACCCTGGCCTTGCCGATCTGATGCCTTTCACCGTGGGGGGCGTGAAGTTCACTCCGACGCCGAACAGCAACCCGACGATGGGCCCGGGTACCAACCTCCAAGTCGTATATCAGATTTGGGCACCTCCAAGGGACCCGCGCGAAAATGTAGGGAAGAAACTGGAAGTGGAGTATGCCTTCGGCAGACCGGCTGCGTCCGGCAGCGCCACCAAACTTAGAGATGAACTCGGGATGGATCAGTTTGACGCCGGGGGTTCGCTGGTGACCGGAAAGAAACTGTCGCTCGAGCAGCAATCCGGCGGCAATTATGTGTTGACCGTTTCGGTGAACAACCCTGAGACCAAACAGGGAGGATTCGGAACGATGAACTTTAGGATTCTGGACGGTCCTTCCATGCCGGAACCTTGGGACGTGCTCGAGCCGGGTATCGCTCAAGATGCGGAGAAGGGGGTCCTCGACCAGCAAAGGGGTCTCTGCTATTGGGCGCTCGGGCAGTTGGAGGAGGCGCGCCTCTGGTTCCGTCGCGCGCTACAGCTCGATCACTCCAACGATACCGCCCGAGCACGCCTCGTGGATGCCTACTTTTCAAAGAAAGACTATGCTGCCGTAGTCGGTCTCTATTACGACGCGGGCGTTACCGAAGCAACTGACTCCGAGACGCTTCTTCGTATTGCCACAAGTCTGGAGAAGAGAGGAAGCACCCCACAAGCCATCTCTGTTATCGAGAATGCCCTGCCATCGCGCCCTGAGGAGGGTCCCCTCTATCTGGCTTTGGCGCAATACTACACTGAAGTCGGGAATGCCCAGAAGGCGGCAGAGCTAACTCAGAAAGGTAAATCGTTCTTGGCCACAGAGTCAATGAAGCATTGAGAGTTTGACGTTTTGCCCGATGCTGGTTCCTCAATTGGTCCTCAAAATCCACATTCTTGCATAATCCTCCAAGAATCAGTAAGAAGCCCCGTTTGGACAACCCCTAGTTCTTCCTATACTTTTGTATATTTCTCAATCTAAACGCCTTAGTATTTTCGCATTTTTCGTAAACTTTGGTAGGTTTTATGCAGAGCTTGTGAGAGGATTTGTCCGATTTACGGGGAGCAGGGGGAGCTTCCCGTTGGCATCCAAGTTCCGTTTGCAAACAAATCTCAAACTCTCATATTTGTGAAGCAGTGAAAGGAGTTCGAGCTTATGAAGAATAAGTGGCTCGTAATCAGCGTGGTCTTGGTGTTATGTGGAGTCAGTTCGCTCTCGGTGATGGCTCAGGACCAAAGCTCCGCGCGTGGGAATCTTGGCGGTTTGGTCTATGACGCAACGAAGGCCTTGGTTCCCGGAGCGCAAGTAACGGTCACCGGGCCCATTGGCAGTCTGACTCAGAATACGAGCGAGGAAGGTGCCTTCCTTTTCTCAACTCTGATTCCCGGCAATTACTCAATCAAGGTGCAGAAAACGGGTTTCAAGGTCGCGAATATCAAAACCGCCGAAGTCCTTATCAACAAGACTACGAGCGTTGAAGTAATTCTTGAAACAGGCCAAGTCTCTGAGACGGTGGAAGTTAGCGCCGCCTCCCTAACCGTTGATACGTCAGCCACGTCTGTGAACTCGGAATTCTCCGACGACTTCTATTCGAAGCTTCCCCTTGGTCGCGGCGTGAGCAGCCTGTTTTACCTGGCACCAGGAGTAACCTCAGGTGGCGGCACTGGCCGTGAGAATCCCTCGATTTCCGGCTCCACTGGCCTTGAAAACCTCTATGTCGCAGACGGCGTTTCGATCAATGACCCGGCGTTCGGCGGGATTGGAGTGTGGTCGCGTGCCTATGGACCACTTGGCACCGGCATCAACCTCTCCTTTGTCAAGGAAGTTCAGATCAAGACAGGTGGTTTTGAGCCTCAGTATGGCCACGTAAGCGGTGGCATCATCCAGTTGGTCACCAAGTCAGGCTCATCCTCATTTCACGGCACCGTCGGCACTTATCTCAATGCCAGGAACATGCAGACCAATTTCGAGAATGCCGACGACCCGAAGTTTAACAACTCAAACCTGGTGGGCAGCCGCATCAACAACGCCAACTACGAAGGCGACTTCGAGTTGGGCGGCTACGTTCCGCTGCACGGCCTGAAGGATAGGCTGTTCTTCTTCGGAACCTTCAATCCTTCCTGGAATCACGAGTATTGGGCTCCGGCTGCCGCAAACCCCCTCACCGGTGCACCAGCTTCCGGTCTCTTCACGATTTACAACGGTCTGGTGGATCGTGCCACGACCCGTTGGGACTATGCGGGTAAGCTGACTTTCAAGATCAACAGCGCGCACACTCTCGAATCGAGTATCTCGGCGGATCCGTCTCACACCAACACAACTGCATTTGCCACGCTTACCGCGAACGATAAGACCGCGAACTCCTCTTGGAATTATGGTACGCGGAACTGGTCCGTGCGCTACGACGGCACATTTGGTCAGAGTTTTCTAGTGGACGGCGCCTTTACCTGGAGCTGGAACCACTTCCATGAGAAACCTCTCTTCGACATCACCCAGATTCAGGACAACACGCAGATCTACGGATTGGCGGGCCAGCGAGGACAGTTCAATGCCCAGGGCTTTGGCTTTTCGGAGCCGTACGACGCCAACACCAAGAGCATCCAGGGCGACGTCACCAAGACGTTTCATTTGTTTGGCAGCCAGCACGCCCTCAGTGCCGGCTATAACTGGCAGTTCCCCCACTACAACGACATCACGCAGTTCTCGGGTGGGTTTTTTACGCTTCCCCAATTGAACGCCACAGGAACAGACCCGGGTTATGACGGCGCCACTAATCCGACGATCGCCGGAAAATCGGCCAACGCAGCTCTTTCTCTGGCGCTAGCAGGTATTTTCGCGCCCGGAGCGGATGGGAAGTTCGATCCCACAGACAGCACGGGGGTACTTGCCAACGACACCACCTGCACGCGCTGCCCGTTCATGAATGTACCGGGCTATGCGACTCCTGTGCGGGTTGTGTTACAGCAGGTGCGCGGGCGGTTCGATGCCGGCATTACGACAAGCACCGGCAAGTATCACGCCGCGTTCATCAACGACGCCTGGCAGATGGGCAAGCACGTGACGCTCAACCTCGGCGTGCGTTGGGAACAGCAGCGACTCACCGGCAATGTGGTGCAGAAAGTCTTCAACGACATGTGGTCTCCCCGCATCGGGTTCATCGTGGACCCGAAGGGCGACCGCAACTCGAAGTTCTACGCCAACTACGGCCGCTATGCCTTCGTCCTTCCGCTGGACGCGGCGGTCCGCTCGCTCAGTCAGGAGGATGACATCCAGAATCCTTACTGGGCGCCAGTGTCCGACTCGAGCGGCAATGTCGTGCTGGATGCGCAGAACACAGTTACGTTTAAGCCGGATTCAGGACACCTCCTCAACAACGCCTCGGGCGGAATTCCCATTTCTGCAGGCGGTCTAGTAAGCGGTGGCGAACCGTTCGCCCCGGGCACACGCATGGAGTACACCGACGAGTTCGTGGTGGGATATGACCACCAATTCCGCGGCGGCATCGTGGCCAGCGTGCGTTACGTTGACCGCAGGCTGAAGCGCGTCGTCGAAGACCAAGGCGGCATCTCCGTCGAGCAGTTCAACGCGCTCATCAACGGCGGTCATGCTAGCGGCTTGAACTACGTCATCGGCAACCCCAACGCGGCGCAGGACATTTTCGTCAATCCAAACGAAATCGTGTTCGGTGCGGTCAATCAAGCACCGACGCCATGCGCGGCCGCCGGAGGCGCCACCATTGGAGCCTTTGATTGCACCTTCGCCACGGCCCAACAAAATCCAACGCAGGCGAATATTAATGCGCTTGAAGCTGCGGGATTCCCCTCTGCTTGTGTGGATGCCAACAACAATGTGACGCCCTATTTGGCTACCAATCAAAGCAATGGCTTCAATGCTGCTTCGAATGGTCCGGTATCTGGAAGCGCTTGCTTCCCGGCGGTCAACACGAAGACCTGGATCGATTCATCCGGCAACCTGCTTCCGGACTGCACCAGCCTGAAGCAGAGCAAGATACCGTTTGGCCAGCCCGGTAATTGCGCAGCCTTCGGAGCTGAGTTCTACGGGGATGGCAAGCCAGACACTTACAAGGACCCCAAGCGTGAATACGAAGCCGTGGAATTCGAAGTGAACAAGTCCTTCAGCCACGGTTGGGCACTTGCTGCTAATTACCGCATATCGCAACTGCGCGGCAATTACGAAGGCGCTTTCCGCAACGATAACGGCCAGGCCGACCCCGGCATCAGTTCACTGTTTGATTTTACCGAAGGGCAACTGGGCCTGTTGCAGAATCAACAGAGCATCGGCTTCCTGAACGGCGATCGCAAGCACGTCCTCAATGTGCATTCGACCTACGTAGTACCTAATGGGAGGATGAAGGGCTTGGTTCTCGGTTCAGGTGTAACCGTCCAGTCGGGCCTCCCCTTGACCACGCTGGTGGCCCAGCAAGGCTACCAGAACCCGGGTGAAGTGCCTTTCTTCGGCCGCGGCGACCTGGGCCGTTCACCGGTAACCGGCACGGTGGACGCGCACGTCGAGTATCCGTGGAAGTTGTCCGAGAAGATGAGCTTGAGGTTCGGGTTCGACATGTTCAACATCGCCAACTCCAAGCGCCAGACCACGGTCCAGCAGTTTTTCGATCTGGGCTTCGGGCTCGGCGATGCGGACTTCAAGCACCCCGTCAGCACGCTGGTTAACCCTGGCTTCGTGGCGCCGTTCAGCTCAAGAGCTTCCATCAAGCTCGTATTCTGAACCTAACCTTTGACCGAGGAGGGCGCCGCGAAGTCGCCCTCCTTTTCTTATTTGTGGCATCCAAATTCTGTCCTCCGAGCGTATGATTCAATTTGGGTGTTCTGGCAGTTTTCGATTGAGAAGCGCATCACCCCGTTGCTCTCCTTGCGAACCTTCGTGGACATGACCGCGAAGCGGTCAAATGGTGCGATGCGGAGGCAATCCGATGTCACGCCCCTCGCATGGTCTTCCCCTGTTGCTGATCTTTCTTGCAGCTCCTTCTTTGCTCTATGGGCAAAGAAGCGGAATGGGCGGACGAGTCTCTGGGGGTGTGATCGATGTTCAAGTGCGCTATGCCAACGGCGCGCCAGGGCCCAGTGGAATTCACGTGCGATTGGAATCCCCCGAAAGCGGTTCAGCAGGGGATTGCCAAACCGTAGAAAGTGGCAAGTGCCAGTTCACCGTGCCTTCCAATGGCGTTTACATGGTTCGGATGAGCGAGCAAGGCTACAAGGAAGTAATTGTTCGCGTTGAGCTGATTGGCAACTCGCGGGGTTATGCGACCCTGGAGTTGAAGCCGATTCCGGGAGGACCGCCGCCAGAACCTGCCCCTGATGTGCCCGCCGGAATGTCCGGCAATGCTGTCTCTGCTGCGGACCTTCGTGTCCCAGAGAATGCCCGCCAGGAATTTGAGAAGGGCCAGAGCGCGCTGAAGGAAAACAAGCTGGATGCCGGCATCTCGCACCTCCGCAAGGCCATCAAGCTCTATGATGCCTTCCCGCTAGCCTACACGGTTTTGGGCACCGCGTACATGGAACAGAAAAACTGGAAGGACGCTGAAACAGCCTTACAGAAGGCCACCAGCCTCGATTCCAAGTCTGCAGAGGCCTATCTGGCATTGGGTGCGCTATTTAATCAAACAAAGAGTTATCCCCAAGCAGAAACATCTCTTCTCCGAGGCCTCGAACTCAAGCCCGACGCCCCCGGTGGCCATTATGAGCTCGCCAAGACCTACTGGGCCTTGGGCCGTTGGCAGGAAGCTGCTCCTCATGTCCGCAAAGCCGTTTCCGACATGCCTGACCTTGCCTCCCCTCACGTCCTCTTGGGGAACATCCTGCTTCGAGAGAATAATTCTCAGGATGCCCTTCGCGAATACCAGGAATATCTCAGGCTGGACCCCAATGGCTCGATGGCGCCGGGTGCGCGTCAAATGATCGAGAAGATCCGGAAGGCCTCGCATCCATAACCCCAGTGGCCTAGGTACCCCGCTCATTCTCTTCGAATTAAGCCTCACGACTGAAACCAACTCCCAGCCCTTGCGTGTAATTCGGGACCACTCCCGCACGTATGTTAGGATGAGGGACAAGTGTCCCCTCACGGCTCATGGCGCGCGCGTCCACAATCAACCTAACCGAAGCTGTAGGAATCGCCACGGGCAGCCTCTGGGCGCATAAGCTCCGTAGCGTGCTCACGCTGATCGGCGTGGTCATTGGCGTCGCCGCGGTCATCGCTGTGGTCAGTCTCATCAACGGCGCCAATCAATATGTCGCGACGCGAGTCTTCCGTCTCGGCGCTGACGTTTTCGGCTTATCCAATCATCACCACGGTAATCACCGTGAGCGCCATGATCAATGGCCTGAACGACAACGTTCTCGCCGGCATCCGCGAACTCGGCTCGGACACCATCATCGCCTACCGCTTCCCGTGGGCTTCGCTTTCCCGGCCGCCCAGTGAATGGTTTACCCGCAAGGAATTGCAGCCCGAATGGGCCGACGACATGGCCAAGCTGCCGCACGTCGCCGCGGCTTCTCCCTCTATGCGCATCTTCATGCCGCAGTTCGGTTCTGGAACCGCGGACGTCCGTCGCGGCGTCTACCGCGCAAAAAATGTGATTCTCCAGGGGAATTCGCCGTCCATCGGGCAAATCTTTGACCTGAAAATCGAATTCGGCCGCATGTTCAACGAAACGGACGCCGAGCACCGCATGCCTGTGGTCCTGCTCGGTTACGACACAGCGAGGATTCTTTTTCCCGAGTCGCCCTCGGACAGTATCGGGAAAGAAGTCACCATCAACGGCCAACTGTTCACCGTCATTGGCACGGCCGAAAAACGCAAGCAGGGAATTTCCGGTGGCTCGAACCCGGAAGACAACATCGCCATGATGCCGGTGACCACGCTGCGCAAGCTTTATCCCAATCAGAAAGACTACGTCATTTTCGCCAAGGCCAAAGACCCCAACAATGTCGGCGAAGCGGTCGAAGAGATGCGCGATTTGCTGCGCCGCAAGCGCCGCCTTCCCAACAATAAGCCCGATGATTTCGCGCTCTTCACTTCGGATTATTTTCTCGACCTGTGGAACAAAATCAGCGGCCTCATTTTCATTTTGATGTTCGCCGTGGCCTCCGTCGGCCTCGTCGTGGGCGGCATCGGCGTAATGAACATCATGCTTGTCAGCGTCACCGAACGCACCCGCGAGATCGGCGTTCGCAAGGCCATCGGCGCGAAGCGCGGCAACATCCTCTCTCAGTTTTTGATTGAAGCCGTCACCCTCAGTGCCGTCGGCGGCGTCATCGGCGTCCTCTTTGGCTCCGGCCTCTCTCTGCTGATGCGCTACGGCCTGGAAATGCCCGCAGTGCTCTCTTTTTTCTGGATCGCCACCGCCCTCATCGGCATCGTCTTCGGCGTCTATCCCGCGTGGAAAGCCGCCCGCCTCGACCCTGTCGAAGCCCTCCGCTACGAATAAATCTGGCGACTCCCTGTAGACCCCGCCTTTTTACCCTGAGCGAAATCGAAGGGCTGAGGCGGCCCGTTGCGGCCCCTCGCCCCAGCCCTCTGCTGTGATTTTCATCCTTCGTTGTGGTTCTGAAGGAGCCAAGATTTACTCGTACCTTAACGCCACCATAGGATCGACCTGCATCGCCCGTCGCGCGGGAACGTAAGCGGCAAACGCGCCCACCAGCAAAAGCACTGCGGTAAGCGTGATGTAAGTCCAGGGATCGGCAGCGCTGACCTCGAACAACATGCCGCGCATCGCCCGGGTCACGACCAACGCGCAGAGAGCGCCAGCGGCTACTCCGACCAGCATCAAGCTGATTCCATCCCAAATGACGAGCCGGAGGATGTCCTCGGAGCGCGCTCCCAGCGTCATCCGGATTCCCATTTCCTGTGTGCGTTGCGTTACCCAATAGCTGATGACACCATAGATGCCAACCACTGCCAGTGCGAGGGCGAGTCCGGCAAAAAGCGCGAGCAGAGTTGCATAGGAGCGCGCTTCGCTAACGCTGCCGCGCATCCGGTCGCCAATGGTATCCACGTTGTACACGGGAATCTCGGGATCGAATCGTTGGATCGCTTCGCGAAGAGTGCCGATCATCGCCGCCGGATCACCTTGCGTCCGGGCCACCAGACTCATGTTCATGATCACCTCGCTTTGCAGCAAGGCGCCGTAGAGCACGGGGGAATTATCGGCGTTCTGGCGCAGCGATTCGAATTTGGAATCACCCGCGACACCGACTACTTCCATCCAAGCGTAGTGGGAGTCGGCGGGCCCGTACTTCAGCTTCTTGCCGAGCGCGCTCTCGCGGGGCCAATACCGGCCAGCGAAGGCCTCGTTGACGACGACACGGCCGGGAGTTTGTAAGTCGTCGTGTGTGGTGAGTTCGCGCCCGGCCTTGAGTGGGATGCCCATGGTGTGGAAGAAATTCGGTCCGATTTCCTGGTAGTAGACTTCATCTATTTCCGCGGCGGACAACGGACTGTGTCCTTCCAAGGTGAAGCCGCGCGAGAAACCACTCCAGACGAACGGATCGATAAAAGACACGGCGGCAGATTGCACGCCGGGAACGGTGGCGATTGCTTCCGCCAACCGAGGGCCGAAGCGATTCTTGCCGTCTCCTTCGAAATGCCGGGCGGGCACGTAAAAGCGCAGCGTGACCAGATGATCGGGTTTGAAGCCCGGATCGGCGGTCAGCATTCTCCTTACACTTTGCAGCAGCAGCCCCGCGCCAATGAGCAGAACAAGGCACACGGCAACTTCAGCGGCCACCAAAATACCTCCCATTTTCCTGCTGCGAATCCCGCCGCTGCCCTTCGCGCCTTCCTTTAGCGATTCGGCCGGGGCAATCCGTGTCGCTCCCAACGCGGGTATCACGCCGAGCAGGAGACCGGTGAGGAGAGCAAGACCGCATCCGAATAGCAGCACTTCGCGATCCACGCGCACGGAGACAAACGAAGGAAGCTCAACTGGCATTACGCGAAGCAGCGCGCCGGTTCCCCAGGAGGCCAAGACAATTCCAGCGCTTGTCCCCAAGATCGAGAGTAATACGCTCTCGGTAACTAGCTGCCGCAGTAGCCTTGCTCGCGTCGCGCCTAATGACAAACGCACGGCTAGCTCGCGGTTTCGCGCAACACTGCGTGTCAAGAGTAGATTGATGACGTTGGCGCATGCGATCAGCAGGACAAGCCCGACGGCAGCCAACAAAACGAGCAGCGGCGTGCGAAAAGTCCCGATCAGGCTTTCCGCAGCTGGCCGCAGCATGATGCCGCGCTCTTGGTTTTCTTTCGGGAAAGCCCTTCGCAGATTTGTGGCGATCGACGCCACCTCCGCTGTGGCGGACGGCATCGACGCGCCGGGCTGCAATCGTCCGAGAACCTTGACGAAGTGCACGTCGCGACTGTGGAGAAAATCGAACTTGGCGACCTCGGGCCACGCCGCGTCCCGCATCATGAAGGGAATCCATGCTTCGGCACTGTCACTGAAGCCGTTGAACCCACGCGGCGCGACGCCGACAATCGCATAGTCAAAGTTATTCAGCCGAATTCGCTTTCCGATGATCTGAGGGTCGGAGCCGTACACGCGTTGCCACAAACCGTAACTGATCATCGCCACAGCCCGGGCCATTGGTGTCTGGTTTTCCTCGGGAAGGAATGTCCGCCCGAGCGCTGCCTGAACGCCGAGCAACGGGAAGTACGTTTCGGTGATCTCTTCTCCGTAAATGCGCTCAGCTTTGTCGGGACCACTAACAATGAATTCCGCGTTGCTGTAGGCTGCCATCTCCTCAAACGAATGGCCTTGTGCCTTCCAGTCCAGATAGTTCGGATAGGAAACGGGATTGCGCCCGCCGCCTCCCGTCGTCTCTTGAATCTGCAGAATGCGGGTTGCGTCGCGGAAGGGAAGTCCGCGAAGGAGGACGCCGCGCACGAGGCTGAAGATTGCTGTATTCGCGCCGATGCCGAGGGCAAGAGTGAGGACGGCAACGACAGTGAAACCCGGGGACTTGCGCAGCATACGCAGCGCATAGCGAACGTCTTGGACGAGAGTCTCGACGAAACTCACGCCGCGCGCGTCGCGGCATTCTTCTTTGGCGCGCTCGATGCCGCCAAACTCAATGCGCGCTCGCCGCAGCGCCTCTTCGCGAGACACGCCGCTGCGCACCAAGTCCTCCGCGAACGCTTCGATGTGGAAGCGCAGCTCCGCATCCATCTCGCGTTCCATCCGCGAGCGCCGCAGCATTGCGCGTACCCAAGAATGAAGCTGACTCCAGAGCCTCACACTTCCTCCGGCTTCGTCCCTAAGATTCCAGCAATCACGTCCGTCATGCGATTCCAGTTCTCCGTTTCGGTTTGCAATCTGCGCTTTCCCGCCGCCGTGAGCCGGTAATACTTCGCCCGGCGCTTGTTTTCCGACTCGCCCCATTCGCTGGTGATCCAACCCTGGTGTTCCAGGCGGTACAGCGCCGGATACAGAGAGCCTTGTTGAATCTCCAAACGATCTTTTGAAATCTGCTGGATGCGCAGCAGAATGCCGTACCCATGCAATGGGCCGAGCGATACGGCCTTGAGGATCAGCATGTCCAGCGTGCCTTGCAGTAGATCGAGCTGTTTGTCCACGGAAGCGATCTCTCCTAGATGACCTAGGAATCTAATCCCGTTCTCCTAGACTGTCAAGGAGAAGTGTTTTGGCACCCCGGCCGGGGCGCGCTTTGCGTTTGTGACCCGGGTAAAATGACGCGCATCGAATGGGTGTCGCCATACGATGGAGCGGCAGGAGCGAGGCCATGGGATTTGCCGCGTTCGCCGGGCAAAAATATTTGAATCTCGAAACGTTTAAGAAAAGCGGCGACGGAGTGAAGACGCCGGTGTGGTTCGCGGCGGAGCCGTCGGCGAAGCTCGATTCGAGCGACGCGAAGCTGTACGTGTATACGATCGGCGTTTCGGGAAAAGTGAAGCGCATCCGGAATAATCCGCAGGTGCGAATCGCGCCGTGCGACATGCGCGGCGGATTGAAAGGCGAATGGGTGGATGCGCGAGCTGAGATCGTAACGGGCGCGCAAGCGGAACACGGGATGGGGCTGCTGAACCAAAAATACGTGCCGTGGAAGCAGTTGCTCGATTTCTTCGCGACGTTCCGGAAGCGGGAACGGACTGTTTTTGCGATTCGGCCGGCGTAATACCCTCCCGGGGCAGAAACTGCGTCGCGTCAAAGGATGCGGCAACCCATTGGATACTAAGCACTTAGCGTAGTCTGCCCGCCCGTTTTGTTCGGCCTGGAACTTCCGTTCCATCACATCCCACCTTTCGTTCCATTGTGGCCCACCAGCGGAAGCGCGAGACTCAATTCAGATGAAGCTCCGAATTCTGGCCTTCGTGTTCATCGTAATTCTTGTCGGTTTGCTTTCGGGTGACAAACCGGGGCCGTACCACTGCGCCTGCGGGGAGATCTGCAGCCGGATGGCTCCTGGTGAGAAGTGCAACCTGAAGCACTGCAATGGGAACCGAGTGTCCTCCACCATGCCCTTCTTGCGTTTCCTTCCTCCATCCTCCGTTCAAGCCAGATCCGAAAAAGGATGAGATCTGTAGTACTCCCCGCCAATGGCTCAGGTCACGTATTACCAAAGCTCACGTAATCCGGATTTATGAATTTCAGCGTCCCGAAGTGCCAATGCGTGGAGAGTTGGCAAGCGGGGAAACGCCGGCGCAGCGAATGGCGAGTGTCGGGCGGGCAGCCGCCTCTTTCCGGATGCAGGATGATCAATGGAGGTCAGGTATTGTGCGTATAGCCGCCTCCGGGATTCTCCCACCCATGGATTGGCGTGTTCACCCAATTGACCAAGTGTCCTTTGTCCACTAAAGGAGAGGCACGGTTCCGGTGCAATGAATCAGATTGACTCTCCGTCACCGTTGGTTGCGTAAAACTTGAACTTCAAATCGTGCGCTCTTCGGAGTAACTTACCAGAAGCGGTTATGTACGATCGTTCAAGCACAATAGGCCGAAGGAGGACCCTCGCGATACAAAAGGGTAGGAAGAGTAATCCAGGGATATCCAGTGGAGCTGAAGCAGGGCCGAGCGATGGATGAACTGACCACGAACCGGCCGCCTGGAAAAACGGAGCGACGGAGGAGCGCCCGTTATCCTGTCGTTGTTCCTGTGGAGGCGAAGTGGCAAGAGGCTAGCGGTAAGAGCGTCAAAGAAACCGCTCAGGCCAGGGAAGTAAACGTTCAGGGCGGTTTGCTGGAAATGAAAACTTACCCTGGCATTGGCAGCCAGCTCGAATTAACCAACATCCTTTCAGGAGAAACATTTCGCGCACGTGTCGTTGGTACTCGCCGTTCCAAAGAAGGCAATGTATTGGGCGTAGCCGTCGAGCTTGTGATTCCCAGTGAGACTTTTGGGGGGGTGAATTTCCAGCTCAAGAAAACCAGCGCCGAGCTTGTCCGACTTGTGAACGCTTTGCGGTCGGGCAGCGTTGAACCGGACATACTCAAGGAGTTCCGCGATGCGGTGGACTACGTGCGCACGACCGCGTGGGCGGTTCAGGAATGGCAGGAGCGCCAACTGCAACAGCACGATCCGCAGACGGTGCTCCCCTTGATCACCGCTGAGCGTATCCGCCGCGCGGCTCAGCTCAGCGAAGCAATCGCAACGGACTTGGCCGCCCACAAAGTAACCCGGGAAACACCAGGGATTGATGAGCTCTTCCGAGCCATTGAGCGCGTGCACCAGCACTTAAGGGATCTGCTGAAGGACCCGGAAGCATAAGGCTGGCGGATTCGGCGCTCGGGGCGATGCAGCCAACTGTTTGCGCTTTGCATAATGAGATGCAGCCAGAGGGGCAACGAGACTAACTGCCGAGGACAACGCCGATCCCGGAGAGGAGTAGTTCCAGCTTTGAGCGCGAAAGCTTGCCTACACGAGCGGTGAGGAGAGCTTTATCCACACTTATGATTTGAGGTACGTTAGCCACGGAATCTTTCGGCAGACCGGTCAGACGAGCTGACAGACGGACATTCCCGGGAGCTAAGACCCACTTGAGATTGCTGGTCAGGGGAACGCAGACGACTGTCGCGATATGGCTGCGGTTCAAGGCGTCGCCCTGGACGACGACCACCGGCCTTCGGAACCCTGGATCGGAGCCTGAGCGAGAGGGCAAATCCGCCCACCAGATTTCGCCCTGTGAAATTACCACTCGCTTTGCTCTAGAACGCGACGGGCGGCGGATGAAACGAACGCGTCTTCCGCATCACCAATTTCGGCGCACGCCTTGTTCATGGCCTCGGTTACCTCATCTGGGGCGTGGCGGGCCAAATACTCCTTTAGTGCGTCGCTGAACAGGCGGCTGCGTGACCGCTTGGTTCGCCGCGCAAGGCGCTCGGCTCCTTCGAAGACCTCGTCGGGAATGGACACGGCAGTTTTCATACCGTTAGTATAACCGAGCGGGGAGAAGGGGGCAAGCGGTTGGGAGTACTTGGAGACCACAAAAAATCGAGGGCGCATCAGCCGTTAAGCTCATGCGCCCTCTTTCAATTGAGCCGCAAAGTTTTTGACGCTTCCCGGTTCAATCTGGCGTGAGGTTAGAACTTGCGGTTTGCGTTGGCAAGTGAATTCTCGCGCTTTTATTGTGGAAAACTGTGGACGGCTGTGCAAATGTTGCGCCGCCGCTTCAACAGCCCTTTCACTCCGTCTTATATGGCGTATCCGTCATATTGGAGTATGATTGCCGGCAGCCGGGATCAACGCGGCCTCAGCGGGAGGTCCACGATGCCAGTCGCCATGCCGAAAACCGACGCAGCTCGCGTCGCAGCTCTGGAAAAGTACGCGATTCTCGACACCGACCCGGAACAATCCTTCGACGATCTCACTCTATTGGCCTCTTTCATTTGCAAAACGCCCATCGCACTGATTTCTCTCGTCGACGAGAATCGCCAGTGGTTCAAATCACGCATTGGTCTCGACGTTTCAGAGACGCCGCGCGAAATTGCCTTTTGTTCCCTGGCGATTCAGCAATCAGACGTTTTCGTCGTACCTGACGCGCTGAAGGATGAGCGCTTCCGAAATAATCCCCTCGTTGTTTCCGAGCCGCACATCCGCTTCTATGCTGGCGCTCCACTTATCAACGAGGACGGCTATGCCCTCGGAACGCTCTGCGTTGTCGATCGATTACCCCGCGAGCTGACCTTCGATCAAAAGGAAGCACTGAGGGCGTTGAGCCGCCTCGTGCTCGCGCAGCTCGAATTCCGCCGCAACCTTATTCTCTTGAAAGAAGCGCTGAATGACCGCACCAAGGAAGAACACGAGCGGCAACGAGAACTCCAAAAGCTTCAGCAGACTCTCCTCAGAGTCATGAACTTGCATATCTGAGCCAAGATCACGTCCTTTCGGCATGCACCGTTGGTCATCGATGGCCGGAGCGGCCTGCCCGCTTTGCGCTGGGGGTGACAAATGACTGTGCGGTTGTGTGCCAAACGGTTAGCGTGCGGCACGCGGGAGGACGCGGGGAATCCTTGAAATGCGCAGCAGGATTGGGCAGGATTTGGCCCACCAAGCGAGGTGACCCATGGCGTGCAATCCCGAAGCGTTGAAACATGTGCCGCTGTTTGCCCTGCTCGACGAGGAGGAAACCGCGGTCCTGGCCGGACAGGTGGAACTCAAGAAATTCGCGCCGCGGCAGCGCATCTACAAGATGGGCGACGCGAGTGGGCAGGCCTACGTGATGGTCTCCGGCAAAGTGCGCGTCACCACCCTGGATCAGGACCAACAGGAAGTGATTGTGGACGAGCCGTCGCACGGTGAATTCTTTGGCTTCGCTTCCATGCTGGAGCAGACCCCGCATCAGACCAGTGCGATTGCCCTGGAAGAAACGGAGTGCCTGGAGGTAAGCCGGCAGGACATTTCCGTTCTGCTGCAGCACAAGCCGCTTGCGGGTATGGACATGCTGACGGTGCTCGGCCGCCAGTTCCATGCGTCACAGCAACTCGTGCGCGTTCGCGCCAGTCGCAATCCGAACGAGGTCATCGAGAAGGAAGCAACCCTGGGAGAACGCCTGGCCGACTCGGTGGCCCGTTTTGGCGGCTCCTGGGTTTTCATCCTTACTTTTCTGGTTCTCTCGACGATTTACGTGGCCGCCAATGTCTTCTTGCGCCGGTCGGCTTGGGACCCCTATCCCTTCATCCTTCTTAATCTATTCCTTTCGATGCTCGCGGCGGTTCAAGCGCCGGTGATTATGATGAGCCAGAATCGCCAGGACACGAAAGATCGCGTGCGCAGCGAACTGGACTTTGACGTGAACCGCCGGGCGGAATCGGAAATTCAAGGACTGGCGCGCAAACTGAATCTGCTTGGTGACCAAATCGCCGACGTCGAAGATCTTCTGCGGCAAAGATTGTCCTAGACCAGCGCAGAGGCCAGGGCGCTGAGACCCAAGAGGAAGAGAGATTCATCCAGCAGAATTCGCGGGATGGTGAGGTCCTTACATCCCCAGGCCGACTGGCTGGGGCGTGCGTGCGAGGGCACGCAATGATTCATCGTACGGGGGGCGGGCGACGCCGCGTTCGGTGAAGATGGCAGTGATATAGCGCGCGGGGGTGACGTCGAAGGCAGGATGCGCGGCGTGAACGTCGGGGGCAATGCGGACCCCCTGAAGATGGGTGACTTCGGCGGCGGAGCGCTCTTCGATGGGGATGTGCTCGCCGTCGGGGATAGAAAGATCGAAGGTGGAGATGGGCGCGGCGACGTAGAAGGGCACGTTGTTTTCCTTGGCGAGGACAGCGATCTGGTAGGTGCCGATCTTGTTGGCGGTGTCGCCGTTGGCCGCGATGCGGTCGGCGCCGGTGACGATGGCGCCGACCTTTCCGGACTTGAGGAAGTGACCGACCATGTTGTCGGTGATGAGCGTAAGCGGAATACCGGCCTTGTGGAGCTCCCAGGCGGTGAGGCGCGCGCCTTGAAGATAGGGGCGCGTTTCAGGAACAAGGACGTGGAGCTTTCGGCCCTGCTCGAAGGCGACACGGATAACGCCGAGCGCCGTGCCGATGCCGCCCGTGGCGAGCGCGCCGGCGTTGCATTGGGTCATGACCTGGCCTTCACGAGGCATGAATTCCGCGCCGTAGCGGCCGATAGCTTCGTCGGTGGCGCGCTTTTCGAGATGGACCTGCTGCGCTTCTTCGACCATGCCTTGCTTGATTCTCGTGAGGTCGGAAGTTTGCGCGGTGAGTTCGGCGAAGCGGCGCTTCATGCGTTCGAGTGCCCAGAAGAGATCGACAGCGGTTGGGCGGGTTTTTGCGAGGGTGGCGCAGATTTCGTCAAATTCGGATTCGAGAGCGCCGACGGATTTCGCAGGAGAATGCAGAACGCCGAGCGCGGCGCCCATGGCGGCGGCGGCGCCGATGGCGGGAGCGCCGCGGATGACCATTTCGCCGATGGCTTTGGCGACGTCGTGGTAGTCGGTGTAGGTGTAGGAGACTTCCTCGGCGGGAAGGCGGCGTTGGTCGAGTATGACGACGCCGCGGTCGGTCCATTCGATAGGTTGCGCTACGTACATGTGCTTGAATACCTCAGTGAAATCCGAGGCTACCTTTCATTCTAACGAAGGTGGACGCAGATGACGAATCGATTAGTGGCCGGGAGGCATATGACTGAAGCCCTTGGTGGCAATGATGGCGGTCACGGCGATCATGGAGTTGTAGCCGAGATGCAGAAGAAAACTGGCGAGAACGGTGCCGGTCCAGGCGCGGGCAAAGGTGAAGATAACGCCGACGAGAATCAGAAGGCTGACGAGCCCCCAGGTCCAGCCCAACTGCGCGCCATGCATCAGGCCAAAGAGGATTCCCGTGATGACGATGCCAATGGCACTGCCAATACGGATCGCGCGAAGCGGGTCGACGCCCGCGTTCTCAGCGAGACGGGAGAATTTGCTGGCAAAAAGAGGATAGAGATAACCGCGAAAAACGGTTTCTTCCACGAGGGGCGCGACGAAGACAGCCATGGCCATCAAGAGCATGGCGCCGTTGCGATTCTTGAAGAGCTCCTGGATGGGGACGTGGTCAGCATTCTTGACGCGCGAGCTTGCCAGAGCCACGAAGATGGCCAGGCCACAGCCCGACAAGAAATACATCCAGGGGCTGCCTTTGCCGGTGCCGGGATCGGGATTGAGCCTTTTCCAACCGAGCGAGCGCCAGAAGGGCAAACCCCGCAGAACCGCCAGGGTCATGTAGAGAAAAAGAAAAAGCAGAGCGTACCAGAGGACGTTGGTGCCCACGAGGAATTGCGGCTTGGATTCGATCATTTGCTGCAATTGCTTCTGCGTCAGGTGTCTGTTAGCGGAGAGCAGGAAGATCCCGCCGAGCTGAACGATGAGCAAGCTGGCAAATCCAAAAACCATAAAGACGATGAGATGCGGCCAGGACCAGGAGATGCGCAGGTCATCGGGCAAATAAGACTTGAATTTGCAGGCGGGAGATGCGGCCGCGTAGGAAATAGGGTCGCCGGCCAGCCCCGGAGCAAGTGGTTCCCCGGACGATGGCGCAGCCGGCTGGTCGTCAGAGGGCCGCGGGTTTCCATTTTGATTCGGCGGCCACAGCGGATTGTCGTCAAAGAGGCTCATGGTTTTCCTAGGGCCGTTTCTTCGGCCAACCGGCGGCCAGCGCGGCGGCGACGAGCGGTAAAAGCAGCTCGTGATGGCCGGTGATGGCGTAGCCGCGCGATTCCGGTCCGCCGCGGCCGCGCTGGGAAGCGGTGGGGCGCTTCACTACATTCTGCACCGGACGGTAGTGCTGGATAAAGTCGAAGTTCGCAGTAGTAATGGGGCGGAGGGGTACGCCGAGATTGCGGACGACGGAGACGGCTTTGAGGAAGACTTCGGGCAGGAGAACGGCGGAGCCCCAGTTGAGATAGACGCCGCCCGGATGCATCTGCTCGACGAGCGCGCAGAAAAGGCGGAAGTCCAGATGCGTGGCCGCGCCAAGAGCAGCGCCGTCAGCGGCGCGATGCACGTGGGGAATGTCGGTTCCGATGGCGACGTGGATGGTCACAGGAATACGGTGGTTGTAGGCCGCGACGAGGACGCTGGAATTCGCATGCTTGACTGGAATGACGCCGCTCGAGAGGAATTGGCCGGCGGCTTCGCCGTAGCCGATTCGAGTGCGATACGAAAGTTTGGAAATTTCGTTGATGTACTGGCCGGTTTCCTCAGCCATGCCGAATTGGCCTTCGCCGAGGCCGGCTTCGACGTCTTCGGAAGTGCTGTCGGCAAGCGCGATTTCGAAATCGTGAATGAGCGTGGCGCCATTCATGGCAATCCCCGAAACGAAGCCGCGTTTCATCAGATCAATCAGGATGGGGCCGAGTCCGACTTTGATGACGTGGCCGCCGATTCCCCAGAGAATGGCTCGACGTTGTTTGCGCGCGACGTGGATGGCGCCGAGGAGATGGCGGAGATCTTCAGCCGCAAGAATGTTCGGGAGCGAATCGAGAAACTTCGTAAGCGATGAATTTGCGGCGGCAGGCTTCGCGAAATCGCGCACGCTGACCTTGCTCTTGCGCGAGGCCAGCGGATACGTGTGCACCGCGCCGAGAGTAAGGGGACGAACAGAGTAGATGCTCATTGTAAGGTGGTTGTGAATCTAGAACATCAAGAGGAATTTCGCAAACTGTGCGAGCCGTTGGAGTTGCCATTGAGGCCGAGGACGCGGGCGAGGACCTGCCCGGTGTAGGATTTTTTTGTGCGGGCGACGAGCTCGGGCGGACCTTGCGCGACGATGCGGCCGCCGCCTTCGCCGCCCTCGGGGCCAAGGTCGATTATCCAGTCGGCTTGTTTGATGACGTCGAGATGGTGCTCGATGATGAGGACAGTGTTGCCGAGATCGACGAGGCGCTGGAGAACATCGAGGAGTTTTCTCACGTCGTCGAAGTGCAGGCCGGTAGTGGGTTCGTCGAGAATGTAGAGCGTGCGGCCGGTCTGGCGCTTGGAAAGTTCGCGGGCCAATTTGATGCGCTGGGCTTCACCGCCAGAGAGCGTGGTGGCGGACTGGCCGAGGGTGACGTAGCCAAGGCCGACTTCGACGAGCGTGGAAAGTTTTTGCTGAATTTGCGGAATGTTTTCGAGGAGTTTTAACGCATCGGCCGAAGGCAGATTGAGAATGTCGCTGATGGAATGGCCCTTGTAGCGGACCGCGAGCGTTTCCGAATTGTAGCGGCGGCCGCGGCACACTTCGCACATCACATAAACGTCCGGAAGAAAATTCATTTCGATGCGGCGGAGGCCGTCGCCCTGGCAGGCTTCGCAGCGGCCGCCTTTCACGTTGAAGCTGAAACGGCCTGGGCGGTAGCCGCGCTCGCGCGATTCCGGGAGCATGGCGAAGAGGTCGCGGATGGGCGCGAAAACGCCGGTGTAAGTAGCGGGATTCGAGCGCGGAGTGCGGCCGATGGGGGCCTGGTCGATCTCGATGACTTTGTCGATTTGATCGGCGCCCAGGATTTCGCGATGCGCGGAGGGCGCTTCCGACGAGCGGTAAAGCTTTTGCGCCAGCGCGCGGTAGAGAATGTCATTGACGAGCGTGGATTTCCCGGAACCGGAGACGCCCGTGACAACGATGAGCACGCCAAGAGGCAGATTGACGTCGACTTCCTTGAGATTGTTCGCGCTGGCGCCAAGGATTTGAATGACTTTTCCGTTGGGGCTGCGGCGCTTTTCGGGAACGGCAATTCTCGCTGTGCCGCTGAGATATTGTCCGGTGAGGGATTCGGCAGTGGCTTCGATTTGCTGCGGCTTGCCGTGGGCGACCAGGTAGCCGCCGGCATTGCCCGCGCCGGGGCCGAGGTCCACAACGAAATCGGCGCGGCGGATGGTTTCTTCATCGTGCTCGACGACGAGGACGGTGTTGCCGAGATTGCGAAGATGTTCGAGCGAGCCGAGGAGGCGCGCGTTGTCGCGGGCGTGAAGACCGATGCTCGGCTCGTCGAGGACATAGAGAACGCCGCGGAGGCGCGAGCCGATCTGCGTGGCGAGGCGGATGCGCTGGGCTTCGCCGCCGGAGAGAGTGGCGGCAGAGCGGTCGAGACTGAGATAGCCGAGGCCGACGGCGAGGAGGAACTCGATGCGCTCGGCAACTTCTTCGAGCGGGCGCGCGGCGATTTCCTTTTGGCGATCGGTGAGCTGCGCGAGAATTTTGCCGACGGCAGGCCGCGCGGCGCTCAGCGAAAGGGCGGTGAAATCAGCAACTGACCAGTTGGCGAGCTTGACGGCGAGCGATTCGGGGCGCAGGCGCTTGCCGTGACAGATGCTGCAGAGCGTGGCGGACATGTATTGCGTCATCCACTCGCGGTAAGTGTCGGAGCCGGACTCTTCGAAATTCCGTTCGAGGAATTTCAAAATGCCGGGAAAGCGAAAACCCTTCAGGCCCTTGGCCGGCTTTTCGGTTGGTCCATTTTCACGCGAGGAGCTGCGGTTCGACGGCGGATAGCCGTACAAGAGCATGTTCTGGATGCGAGCGGGGAATTTCTCAAAAGGCGTTTCGAGATCGAAGCCGTGCGCATAAGCGCCGAGTTCCAGAGTGCGTTTCAGAATCGCGGAGCCCGAACCGGGGCCGAGGCCGCCGTCGAAGAGCGGGCGTGTCCAATCGGTGATTATCTTGGAGGGATCGAAATCGTATTTGGAGCCGAGGCCGCTGCACGCGGGGCACGCGCCATAGGGCGAATTGAAGCTGAAGGAGCGCGGCTCGAGTTGCGGAACGGAAATGCCACAATCGGGGCAAGCGAGTTTTTCGGAAAATGTGTGTTCCTTGCCGCCGACGATGGCGACGGTGACGAGGCCGTGCGCGAGTTTCAGCGCGGTGGCGATGGATTGCTCGAGGCGCGCGGCGATGCCCTGCTTGACGAGCAGGCGGTCAACGACGATTTCGATGGTGTGGTTCTTGCGCTTGTCGAGGGCCGGAAAATCGTCGAGCGGGTAAAGCTCGCCGTTGATGCGCACGCGGACGTAGCCGTCCTGCGCGAATTTTTCGAGTTCTTTGCGATACGCGCCCTTTCGTCCGCGAACGATAGGGGCGAGGATCATGATGCGGTCGTCAGGCTTGCAAATTTCGCCGTGCAGGATCGCCTGGACGATCTGCTCGCTGGACTGGCGCGTGATGGGCTTGCCGCAATTGGGGCAGTGCGGTACGCCGACGGACGCGTAGATGACGCGGAGATAGTCGTAAACTTCCGTGATGGTGCCGACAGTGGAACGCGGCGAGCGCGTGGTGGTTTTCTGCTCGATGGCGATGGAAGGAGAGAGGCCTTCGATGACGTCGACTTCGGGGCGCTCCATCTGGTCGAGGAACTGCCGCGCGTAAGCGGAAAGCGACTCGACGTAGCGTCGCTGGCCTTCGGCGTAAATGGTGTCGAAAGCGAGCGAAGATTTGCCGGAGCCGGAGAGGCCGGTGATGACCGTAAGGGAGTTCCGGGGGATTTCGACGCTGATATTCTTTAGGTTGTGCTGGCGCGCGCCCCGGATTACCAGTTTGGTCAGACCCATGAGACGCCCATAAAACGAAAGTACTCCCTCCACAGGAGCCCCGGCGCTCAGTAGGTACACTGAGCCCAAGATAACTCTTCACAATAGCAGGAGGGGAAGAATAGGGTCAAGAAGGTGCGCTTGTCCGGGTGTGCGACATACAGGTGGAACTTAAGCCGCGCGACGTGCCTCCCAGTAATCTTCAAACTCGCCATTGAGATGGCAGCAGCGGAGAGCCAGGATC
>Ga0209180_10000303_pt1 | contig 22284 bp, 22 predicted proteins | sample CZO8metaG_3_FD_188355 | JGI IMG/M metagenome (GOLD analysis project Ga0209180, IMG submission 188355) | Vadose zone soil microbial communities from the Eel River Critical Zone Observatory, Northern California, USA - CZOApr15con2H2.8 metaG... | ecosystem: Environmental > Terrestrial > Soil >...
TTCAGCCGGCCGCGGTAGCGGAAATCCCACTCCGGCTGGACAAAACTCTTCAATGTGATCTGGGCATCGAGGTCGGAGTGCGGCAGCTTCCAGCGGAGCTGGTCCACCGCAAAGGCACCGTGCTCGAGCGTGAACTTCAGCGCGACATCGGAAGGGAACGGGATGTAGCGGCGCGCCGCCAGGACCATCTGCTGCCAGCTCAACTGGCCCGTGTAGAACTCTCTGCCGGCAGCCGGGACGTGAAAATCGAGCGCGAAGTTGAACTGGCCGCCCTCGGCCACCAGCGGCACGCGCACGTCGTTGTAGAGGATGGCGCCGTCGTTCAGCCGCACTTGCCGGATAGCCAGCTCGAAGATGCGCTCGCGAATCGGACGCTTCAGCGTGCTGATAGTTTTTGGGCCGGGCACGTTGCTCTGCCCATCGGCCTCGATGCGAATGTGCACGGCAGGGTGGTCCACGCGCAATTCGTTCAAGGAAATCTTGCGGCGCAGGATTGAATCCACGCGAAAGTCCACCAGCAGTTCATCCGCATGGAAAAGCGGAGGGGTGCGCTCGGGCTCAAGCCCGTGAATGGTCAAGTTCGTGACCTGGAATCGCAAACGGAGCAGGTAGAAGCGAAAATCGCCCAACTCGACCCGCCCGCCGGTCAACTTTTCAAGCTGGGCGACAAAGGCGTGGCGCGCCCAGCGGTCGGCCAGGCCCGCCCAAATCGCCAGACACACCGCCAGCAGCACCACCAGCACGGCAAGCACAGCGAACTTGAGCCCGCGCTTCAGCTTTTTTCGCAACGGTGTCATCCTCTTCGTCGGCACCGGAGACGTCATTGGCCGTCGCCCGGCGTGTGGAACTCGATTCGGAGCCGCGAGCGCGTGTCCTCAAGCCACTGCGCTGAGCGCCGGCTGATTTCGGCCTGGACGAGCAGCTCGCGGATCTGGTCTTGCACGGTTTCAAGCGCCGGCGCCGCCTGCCCCTTTGCGGCCATCGGGGGCACCAGTTGCTCGCGATAGTATTTCTCGATGGTGCCGGCGTCCACCTGCACCGCCGGCCGAAACTTGTAATCGATGTAGCGGCCCAGATAGATCTGCCGCTCCATCAGTCGCCGCACGGTCGCTGCGGGAAGCCCGAGCTGCTGCAATCGCTCGCGGTAAGCCTCGGGCGAGGCAAATTGACGCCCCACCCGCTCGATCTCGCGGTTCACCTCGGCCTCGATTGGTAGCGGATAGTGCGCCGCGGTGGCTTCCGTACTCACAATCCACTGCTCAATGAGCTGCGCGAGCAGGCGATCGTCGCTGGCCGCGTGCCCTTCAACCAGTTGCTGATAGCGGCCGAGTTCGCGCACCTCGCTTAGCGTGATGATGTCATCCTCGATGCGCGCCACAATGCGGTCCACCAACTGTTGCCCCGGGACCGCGGCGGCAGCCAGCAAGACTTGCCCGGCCAGCAGCACGAGGAATGGGCGCACGGATCGCATCAGAATACCGACCCCAGATTGAAGGAAAACTGGAACCGCGGCAACCTTGCGCAGGGCGACGTTACCGGAGGTATCGGCGAACCGTTCGGGCACGACTCTGTCCCGCCCGGAACAAAAAACCGCGGGGAATTGAGCTGGTAGGCCAGATCCACGCGCACCGGCCCGATGGGCGTGCCGTAACGAAACCCGAAGCCGATCGTGTGCGACATGTAGTTCAAATCGCCCGCCGAAGGCGGAGTCAGCCGCAGGTTGATGCGGCGGACGCTGGTGAAGACGTTCCCCACATCATAGAACAGCGCGCCGCCAAGCCGGTTGCCCACAATTGGCAGCGCATCGGAAAGCGCAACTCCTGGTTGAAAATGAGCATGGCCAGGCCGCCCACGGGAAAACCCGTGACCCCATCCCGCGGGCCCGCCTGGTTCAGCCCGAAGCCGCGCAGCGAAGTGCCGCCGCCGGCGAAAAAGCGCTCCGGAAGCGGGATATTGACGAGCGAACTGCCGCTGAACGGCCGCTCCATGCCGAAGCGCGAAGAGCGCGCAAGGAAGAACCGGCGGCTCAGCGGATGGTAACTGGAGTTCTGAAAGAAAAACCGCAAGAAAGTGGCGCTCGAGCCGATGGGGCGTCCGGCAACACTGAAGTCCACGTTATTGAAGTCGCCCCGTGTGGCGTCGGCGGGATTGTCGCGCCGCTCGCGGAACCACGTCGCTCCGAACAGTGAGACGCGCGTCGGCTGATTGAAGAGCTGAACCTGCTCCGGCGGAATGCGGAGCGAACTCACCAGCACGCGCCGGAACGAATAGCGGTAGAGCAGCGAGGTCACCGGCGAAACGCGCTGAGCGAGTTGCAAAGTGCCCTCAAAGCGCGTGGAGGTGAAGGTATTGATGTCGTTGCTCTTGTCGACCAGGGCCGTAAATTGGAGGCTGAGCGCCGGCCGCCCGAAATAATTCGGCACCGTGTAACTCATGAGCGCCCGGCCCTGCAAAGTGCTGGCGCGCACCTTGAACGACAGGGCGTCGGCGCGCCCGGTGAGGTTGGCCTTGGTGATTTCAAAGATGACCCGCGGGCTGGCGCGGAATTGGCCGTTCACCGGGTTGCTGGTGCTTCCTAGCCGCTGCGCCTCGATGCCGAAGCCGTAAGCAATGGTGTAGCGCTTGGCTTCCTCGACCAGCACTGCCAGGGTCTTCGCGGTATCGCTGCCGGTCGGATTCTGCGGCGCAATCGAGACGCGGCTGAAGATGCCCAAATTGTAGAGCCGCCTCTGCGTCTCCACCACATCGCCCTCGCGCAGCGGCCCGCCCTGCTTCACCTGCACCTCCCGTTCCACGACGTGATGCCGCGTGTGCTCGTAGCCGCCGAGCAGCACTCGCGCCACGGTCTCCTGCGGCCCTTCAACGATGCGATAGGTGAGCCGCACGCGCGGGAAACCCTCCGGGCTGCTGCCGCCCGGCGAACCGGTGCCGGTCAGTTCTTCCACAGTGGCGGTGAAACGCGCCTCGGGGAAACCTTCGTTGTAGTAGAACGCCAGAATGTTGTCACGGTCGCCGGAGACGTCAAATTCGGAATAGGGCTGCCCGGCGGTCGAGCCGATCACCGCGAGCAGCTCGTCATCGCGGAGCACCCGATTTCCTTCCAGCTTCAGCTCGGCTACGCGCGTCTGCGCACCCTCGGTGATGTGGAAGCGAACGAAGACGTCGCCTGCCTTGCCGCGATAGTCGTCCAGCAGCTCGGTGCGGACATCGGCATCACGGAAGCCATTGGCGACGTAAAGCTCACGGATGGACGCGCCATCATCCTGCGCCTGGCGGCGGCTGAAGTGCCCGCGGGACGCAAACGCAGCGCGCTGCAGGTGCAACCGGCTGCGCAGCAGTTCCGCGGTGAAGTAGTGGTTGCCATCGAAAGCGATGCCCAGCAGGCGATGTAGAGTGCCGCGCTGGATCTGATAGGAGATCACTTCCTCGGCTGTCTGAGCGCCGTGCTTGCCTTCCTGAGCAGGGGCCTCGGCGGTGGAGTAGCTCACGCCCACGTCAAAATAGCCCTGGCGCTCGAGGTAATCTCGGAGGCTGCGGCGGCCCTCCTGCAAAAGATCCTCGTCCACCGTGCCTTCCTGGTAGATCGGTAGGAGCTTATGCAGCTCTTTCGTGGAAATCTTTGCGCCGGCGACCTCAACCCGCACCCGGGGCCCGGCGGTGACTTCCATGTCGAGCGGAAGGGCATTCGATTTCACGTCGTAGTCCCCGCGGTGTATGGTGACGCGTGCGCCCAGACGATCTTTACTCACCAGGAGGTGGCGGATGCGATTGGAGGCGCGTCGCAGGCGCGCTGAGGTGATTTCCTGGCCCGGCTTGAGCTTCGACCGGCCGAGTAAGTCCACATCAGGGAGCTCGGTGAGATTGCGGAGCGTGAGCGCGCCCAGACGCGCCCGCGGCCCGGGCACAACGCGCACGGTGATGTCCATCTGGCGCGTGTCCGGATGGGGCGAAAGTTCGTACGAAAGCTGCACCTGGTAAAACCCTTCCTCCCGCAAGGTCTGCTGGAGTCGCTCGAGCGCCTCCTTCAGCGCGCTCTCGCGAAACACCTCGCCCAGTCCCAGACGCAGCGAAGCGAGCGCTAGCGGCTCGCCGGGCGGTTGGACCAGCCCGTTGATACGCACCAGATTCACAAAGAAGTTCCGCCGAACGATGAATTCGAGTCGCACGCCGCCCGCCACTTCGCTGGTCTCCGCGCGCAGGTCCGCGTAGCGGCCGGTGCGGTAGAGCTGCCGCAAGCTCTCGCGCACGGTTTCCGAGTCGAGCGGCTGGCCGGGCTGCAGCGGGAGATTTGGAGGATTCTCCTCCAGAACCTCGCCGGTTTCGGCGACTACACGGATGGCAACGACGCGCTGGCTCTCAGTTTGTGCGGGCGGGGTGCTCGGGGCAAGTGAGACCGGCGCCTGCGCGCGCGCAGCGATCGCGGCCAGACACAATGCTGCCGTCCAGATTGCCATCGGCCTTGGGGCGCGAAAATAACTCGGCATCATTGTCCACAGTAGGACGAAAGGTTAGCACAGCCCCGTTGCCCGTCCAGCGCAGATTCTTCCGCGGCGCTTCCAGCGCACCGAGCCGAAAATGGCGCTATCATGGAGAACAGAGGTGCGTGAGCGCTCGATTGCCGCTGCCCGAATCTCGCGGCTCGCTCGATCCGAGATGGACTCGAAGCTTTACGGGAAATATTCCCGCCAGATCCTGTTCGCCGAAATCGGCGAAGCCGGACAGCAGCGCCTGCTGGGAGAGCGAGCGGTGTTGGTGGGCTGCGGCGCGCTGGGGACGTCGGCCGCCAACTTGCTGGTGCGCGCCGGCCTCGGGCGACTCCGCATCATTGACCGTGACTTCGTCGAGGCGTCGAACCTGCAGCGCCAGACGCTGTTCGAGGAAGCCGACGCCCGCGAAGCCCTGCCCAAGGCGATTGCGGCCGAGCGTCGGCTGCGCGCCGTCAACGCCGATGTCGCGGTCGAAGGCGTGGTCGCCGATCTCGATCCGCGCAACGCGGAGGAGCTGCTCGCCGGCTTCTCCGTTGTGATTGACGGCACCGACAACTTCGAGACGCGTTTCCTGCTTAATGACGTCGCAGTGAAGCTCGGCGTGCCATGGATCTACGCCGCGGTGGTCTCCAGTTACGGCGTAACGATGACGGTTCTGCCGGGGGAAACGGCGTGCCTGGCCTGCCTGCTTGAGACTCGCGCCGGGCCGGGCCTGGAAGAAACCTGCGACACCGTGGGCGTGCTCGGCGCAGCGGCCGGCGTAATCGCTTCGTTCCAGGCAGCCGAAGCGATCAAGCTGCTGGTGGGCAAGCGCGAAGCCCTGCACGGACGGCTGGTTTCCATTGACGTTTGGTCAACCCGCTTCCAGGCCATCGGCGTGGCGCGTGACCCGGAATGTCGCACGTGCGCCCATCGTGAGTTCCGCTACCTCGAAGGCGAAGGCCAGCCACACCTGACGCTGTGCGGCCGCGATTCGGTGCAGATCCACGAGCGGGGTCGGCACCTGGACCTTGCGGCGCTTGGTCTGCGTCTCAAGCCTGCGGTGGCCGAGGTGCGCAACAACGATTTCCTGCTGCGCTTCCGTGTGCCGCCTTACGAGCTGACCGTGTTCGCCGACGGACGCGCCATCATCAAGGGCACACGCGATCCCGGTGTGGCGCGCTCGCTTTACGCCCGCTACATCGGCGCTTGACGACTCAAACTTCGCAGGTGTTCTTTGAATGCAGGCGGCCGAGGCGCTGGCCGAGCGCCTGCAGTTCGGCTTCGCCGAGCGCCGCCTCGATTCGCGGGAATACTTGGCTCTCTTCAAAGCGGATGTGGTCGTGGAGGGCCCGGGAGAGTGCCGCGACACCTTCTTCCGTCACGGAGCGGGATTCGAGCGATGCCTTGAGTTGTTGGATTCGGCCGCGGATCTCGGCGTGCTCCCCCAGCATCCGCAGCACCCCGGAATCCTGATTGGGCCCCGTATGCGAAACGTAGGCCGGCAGCAGGATTTCTTCCTCTTCCCGAAAGTGCTGCTCGCCAGTCTCTTTCCAGAAGCGAAGGAACGCCTGCGCCGCCTGCTGCATCGCCGCGACGCGCCGGACCGAAGGTGCCTGCGTTGCCCGGCGCATCAGCAGCGCCTGGGTCAGAGCGAAGTGGTGATGCTGGCTGAGAGCATGCAGGCTGGGATGGCGTTTCATTTGCGGGTCGTGGCGGGCTGGCTGCTCCCGGGAGCGATCCTGGAGAACCCGCTGTTCTGCTGATTAAACTTCATATGGAGCGACCGGATCAAGATCCGGCCATCCAGATAGCCATCTGCAAGAGTGAGCATCCAGGCCGTTTCGTCCACCTTGGTCTGCTCAAGCCTCAGGAGGAACTTGCGCACCGAAGCCAGCAAGCCACCCCAGGCCGAAACATTTTCCGCCAGGTGCGCGTCCGCACGGGAAACCTCGTAGTCTTGCTCGTCAATCCAGAGTCGGCCGGCAACTTTGTTCAGAAGCCGATCGATCCGCCGCTTGACCGGCAGGTCCTTGCTGCGGGGCTCGAAGCTCAGCACATACGCCGGACGGCCGTTGACTCTCTCGCGGCCGGTGAGAACGAACCTGTATCTCCTGATCAACTCTTCATCTATCTCGATATCTTCCTCCTCTTTCTTCATCGATTCGCCCTTGCGCTTTCTTTCCGCCAGGCGCTCGCGGAATTTCCGCTCATGCTCCTGCTCGAGCTTCGCATCTTTTTCTGCCAGAGGTTTCCCGTCCTTCTGGATCAGGCGCGCATAGGGCTCGCCGTCGATGGGAAAGACCTGGAGCAGGCGTTCGACATGGCGCTTCACGTTTTCTTTCGAGTCGAGCTCATCGATAGTGGTGCGCTGCGTGTAGGTATACTTCGCATCGAGTTTTTGCTCCTCGACCCATTTGGCGCGTTCGATCGCTCTCTTGAGAATCTCCTCGGTTCGCGGCAGGCCAGTAGTGATCGGAGGTGCGCTGGATGGCGCGGGGCCCTGCGGGAACAGGCTCGACGCCCCCGCAAGGAAAAGCCCCGCGCACAAGCCAGCCATCTCGGCCCGCGTCGCAGAGAACCGGCTTGGCGTCACCGCCGCTGTATTTCCGCCGTGCGACCCAGCCAACCGGACCTCCAAGACGATTTCTCTCCCTCGAGATCTGCACGGGCCGAAGTCCGCCGGATCAGCCTGTTAGCGGGCGACGCCGCGGCCAGGCGATTGGCGGAGCGCGGCGCGGTCGAGGTTTTCGCGCAGGTTCATCAGGGTGAGGAAGGTGTTTAGGATGCGCGCCTTCATTTCGTCGGCCAGGTGCAAGCCGCTGGTGGCGACACGCGCCAGCAGTTCACCGTGGGCGGAGATGAACTGGATGATCTCGACCTGCCTCGCATGAGGGGCTTTGCCCAGGGCGGTCTCGCGACGCATCTCCGCGCAAGCCTGCTCCACGCTCAGGGTGAAGTGTAGCACGCAGAGCTTCTCCGAATCGAGCGCCGCGGGTGATGTGAACTTGCAAGCCGGCGCGCTGCAGGGAGTGGGCATAAAGCTTATCCAGGGTGCTCTTCGATTGTTAGCACTCTCGCGCTGAGAAATCCACTCCGGCCGAGGTAGGTGTCGCCAATCTGCAATGTGTGGCTTGTCTATTCAGACTTGTGGTGAATGTAGTAGAACCAGCTGGGGCCCTTGTTTCTGCCGGCTCGCTACCCAAGAGCCTCTACACTTCCGCGAGCGCGACCTCAGGTCGCGCGATTTGAGGTCCATTACTGCTCCGCTAAGAGGTAAACGTGGGCGGGAGCGGTCATGTGCACGCCGGGAAGTTCGGTGGTGACTTGAATGCGCCGTCTCTCGAATCACAGCAATATCATGGCATGCAAATCAGCTTCCGAGTAGTTCCCCTTCGCCAGCGCCTGTGCTAGACTGACGCGGCAAGGGCAAGTCACCGACTCGTGCCATCTTTCCCGAATGAGGCCATCCAATGTCCGGGCATTCCAAATGGGCCACGATTAAGCATAAGAAGGCGGCCACCGACGCCAAGCGCGGTCGGGCTTTCACGAAGGTGATCCGCGAAATCACCATCGCGGCCCGAGTCGGCGGCGGCGATCCCGACTCCAACCCTCGACTGCGCACGGCCATCGCCGCCGCCAAGGCCGAAAACATGCCCAACGACAACGTTGAGCGCGCCATTCTGCGCGGCTCCGGGCAGCTCGAAGGCGAGCAGTACGAAGAAGTGTACTTCGAGGGGTACGGCCCCGGAGGCGTAGGGATGTTGGTGCAGGTGGTCACCAGCAATCGCAACCGCGTGGTCAGCGAGATCCGCCACCTGATGAGCAAGCACGGCGGAAACATGGCCGAAGCCGGCAGCGTCGGCTGGATGTTCCACCGCAAGGGCGATATCGTCGTGCCCAAGGAGCAGGCCAGCGAAGACAAGATGCTCAATATCGTGCTCGAAGCCGGCGCCGAGGACCTCCGCGACGACGGCCTGGCCTGGGAAGTAATCACGCCGCCCGAGGCGTTTGATGCGGTTCGCGACGCCCTGATGAAGGCAGGCATCACGCCCGCCTCGGCGGCGCTCGCCATGGTGCCGCAGAACTACGTCAAGTTGACCGGCGCACCGGCGCAGCAGATGCTCAAGCTGGTGGAAGCGCTCGAGGACCACGACGACGTCCAGCAGGTTTACGCCAATTTCGACATCGACGAAAAAGAGATCCAGGCGGTGATGGCCGCCGGCTAGTTGCCCGCCTTCTTCCCGGTCACCCTCGAGGCAGTATCTGCCGTGCTGAGCTCGATTCTGCGGGCCAAGCATCCCTCTGAAGGATTCCTCGTTCCCGTCCTGCAGTAGCGAGACGGACTCAGAATGACGGGGCCCGCTGGCGAGTCGCGGATCGCACATCCCTTAAAAAAATAGTGGCGACGCTTTTTTAACTCAACGTAAACTGTTCCCGCTCGAGCCCCCCGGCGATGACCACCTTGGCCCCACGGGATGCCACACTGAGACCCGGCGCGCAGCGCAAGCGCCTGCGCGTGCTCGGCATTGACCCGGCCGCAACGGGCCCGACCGGCTATGGCGTGGTGGAGACCGACGGCCGGGCCTGCCGGATGCTGCGCTTCGGGGCGCTCGGCGCGCGCCGCCCCGTAGACTTCCCCGCTCGCCTGTGTGAGATCCACGCTCTGATTCTGGAACTCATCGAAGAATACGCGCCCGACGGCCTGGCGGTGGAATCGGTCTTCACCGCGCTGAATATGAAGACGGCATTGCGCCTGGCTGAGGTTCGCGGCGTGGTGATGTTGGCCGCGGCGCAGGGCAAGGTGCCGGTGCACAGCTATTCGCCGCGAGAGGTGAAGGCCAGCGTGGCTGGCTACGGCCATGCCAACAAGCAACAGATGCAATTGATGGTGCGCGCCCTGCTGGGGATGGCCCAAACGCCCGAGCCCTCCGACGCCGCCGACGCCCTGGCCGTCGCGCTCTGCCACATCCAGGCCGCGCGGGCGCGCGCTCACTGGGCCGCTGCAGACGGCTTCCGCCCCAGCAAGTCAGCGTCGCGCAGCCGTCCGGCCGCGGCGCGCATCCCAGTTTCACGATGAGCACCCGACGACGGCGCCTCTGGCGGGCACTGCTTTCTCTGTTGCCGTTGCTTCCGATATTTTCTCTACCTGTTTTTTCGGCGGAGACTGCCGCCCTCACCTACCGCCGCGTCTTCAAGTCAAGCTTGCCAGAGTTCATCGAGATCAAGCTCGGCGACGGCGGCACCGGCACGTATGACATCCGGCAGCTTGACGAGGCGCCCAACCCGCAGCCATTCGAGGTGGGCGCGCCGTTGCGGGAAAAGATCTTTGAGCTGGCCGCCCAGCTCAACTACTTCCGCGACCTCCAGCTCGATCTGCGCCGCCGCATCGCCAACCTCGGTGAGAAGACCTTCCGCTACGAGCGGGGCGCGGAATTTCACGAGGTCAGCTTCAACTATACGATTAACGCCGCCGCCAATCAGTTGATGCAGATCTTCGAGGGGCTGGCCCGCCAGCAGGAACACCTGGTCAAACTCCAGCGCCGTATGCGCTACGACCGCCTGGGCGTCAATGAGGCCTTGCTCCAGTTCGAGGCCGACCTGAACCGCAAGATCCTCCCGGAGCCGGAGCGCCTGCTGCCCGTGCTCGAGCAGATTGCCAACGATCCGCGGGTGGTCGAAATCGCCCGGCAGCGCGCGCGCGTCCTGGCCGAGCGCATCCGCAACCCCCGGGGGCGCTGAAGCGGACCGTCAGCATTCGCCTTGACACCACCAGCCAGCGGGCGGACGATGCTTTCGAACAGATAGGCGCAACCCCGGCACCTTCTCGCACATCTTATAGCTAGGGATAGTCCCCGAAAGGGGGGCTTATGAACCGCACCTCCTTGAGTCTCCTGATGATTCTGGCCCTAGCGGGCGTTGTTGTCTCCATTCCGCCCGCCGCATCGGCCTACGATTACACCTATGCCCGCGTTGTGCGCCTGAGCCTGGTGGACGGCGATGTGCAAGTCGCCCGCCCTCGCGCCGAGAACGACGACCAGAGCACGGACTCGGGCTGGGAGCAGGCGGTCGTCAACCTGCCCATCCAGCAGGGTTTCAGCGTAGCCACCGGGCAGGGCCGCGCCGAAATCGAGTTTGAAAACGGAGCCACGGCGCGCCTGGCCGACAATTCGCTGCTGCAATTCACCGAGTTGGCGCTCTCCAATGGCGGCCGGATCACTCGGCTCACCCTGACGCAGGGCACCGCCACCTTCTACGCAAATCTTTCGCGGGGCGATTCCTTCGTCGTGGCCTCCCCTCACCTTCAGGTGGTCATCCCGGGGAACGCCCGCTTCCGCGTGGATGTCGAAGACGATAGCACTGCGGTGAGCGCTCTCAAAGGCGACGTCGAGGTGGACTCGCGCGCCGGCACCAACCGCCTCACCAAGGGCAACACACTGACCTACCGCGCCAGCGACCCGGACCGGGTGGCCATCGAGCGCCTGGCGAGATCGGATGATTGGGACCGCTGGGTTGCCGACCGCGACGAAGTGATTCACACTGGCGACACTGCTGCGCTCCAGTATGTCAGCTCGCCGTACAGCTACGGCCTGTCGGATCTGAGCAGTTACGGCAGTTGGACTTCGTTCGACGCCTACGGCAATTGCTGGCGGCCCTACGGTGTGGGTTTTGGCTGGTCACCCTTCTCGGTCGGCCGCTGGGGATTTTTCCCGGGCCTCGGGTGGACCTGGATCAGCTACGAACCCTGGGGCTGGCTGCCCTACCACTTCGGCCGCTGGGTTTTTTCGCCGACTCTGGGCTGGCTCTGGGTCCCCGGATTCCAACAGCGCTGGCATCCTGGGCTGGTGAGTTGGGTGCGCGTGGGCGACCGTATCGGATGGGTGCCGCTGCATCCCAACGACCGGGCCGGTCAGACGCCGGCGAATATCCAACAGGGAGTTGTCCTCACCGGCTCGAAAGGCTTCACCAGTACTGACCGGTTTGAGCGCAGGATGATCAGCCGGGGCGAAAATATCGAAGTGATGCGCGATCTGCCGCCAGCCTTCGCTGAAGCCTCGCGGAAAGGCTCGAAGAGAACAGTCGGGCCACCCACGGCAGGGTCTGCGGGAAGCGGCAGCGACCAGCGGGGCATTGTGTTCGACTCCAAAGAGCGCAAGTTCGTGAACAACCCGTCCGCAGGGGCCGCCAAGCCGAACAACAGGACTGATCGCAAGACGAACGGCATCGGCGACGCCAACATGGAAACCGGAGGCCCGCCGACCTCTCGCGGCACCGCGGGAAACAGGCCATCGAAGCCGAATAACTCGCCGCCATCGCCGCCGAACAAGGGGGTCGGTGTTGGCCCGGGCGGCCCGGCCCCGACCGGCGACCGCAGCGCCCCGCCGCGCCCGGCTTCACCGCCGCCATCGCCGCCGAACAAGGGGGCCGGTGTTGGCCCGGGCGGCCCGGCCCTGACCGGCGACCGCAGCGTGCCGCCGCGCCCGGCTTCTCCTCCGCCACCACCGCCTCGCGCGCAGACGCCACCGCCGCCTCCGCGGGCGCAGTCTTCGCCGCCGAGGGCCGAACGCTCGTTTGCGCGGAGCGAATCTGCGCACCCGGCGCCACGCACCGAATCTGCGCCGCGCTCGTCGTCTACTTCATCGTCGTCGCAATCTTCATTCACTTCGCGGACGTCGGGGAGTTCGCGCCGGTAGCTCCCGCGGCCGGCTGGAATCGCACACACCTCGGCCCGCCCTGGTTCAGACCCGGGCGGGCCGTTTGGTTTTCGGGGATGAGCCTCGTGTCCGGCGGCGGGCTCAATGTACGACGATGCCGGCGTAGCCGACCACTTCGTCGCGGTCGCCGGTGATGTCGCCGGACGTAGCGTAGCGCACCAACTCCGCCCGTGTGGCGCCGAGCTGTCGGGCGGCGGTCAGCATGGTCACCGCGGGCCCGAAGCCGCACATGGTGATGCCTTCGCGGCGCACGGTATCGTAGAGGCCGCGAGGGTCGAGCGCCAGCAGCTTATCGAGGGCCTTGCGGTCCTTGACTCGCGTCAATTTATCATCCTCGTAGTGGTTCATGTCCGAGCTCGCCACAACCAGGATTTCCTCGTCCTGTGCCGCCACCACCTCTGCCATCGCTTGCCCCAGCTCGGCCAGTGCGGAGAACTGCACGGTGCCCAGCGCAATGGGCACGAAGCGGAAATCGCCGACCAGGCGCTGCAAAAACGGTAACTGCACCTCGAGCGAATGTTCGGCGCGGTGCGCCACCGAATCCTCGCGCAGCGTTGGGCAGGCGCGCTTCAGCTCGGCCGCGAGCAGACTGTCCACCTGCGCCGGGCCGAGCGGTGTCTGCCAGGTGCCTTCGGAAAGGATGGCCAGCGCCTCACCCTGCGGGTAGTGCCGCGGGCCCAGGATAATGTAACGCCGGGGCAGCGCCAGCTTGCCGTATACGGCCCCGGCCACGTGCCCGGAGTACATGTACCCGGCGTGCGGCACCAGGCATGCTCGAGCGCGCACCTTCTCGCCGGAATCGGCAGCGCCGGACAGGGTTTCCACTTGCTGGGTGAGCGCGCCCGCATCGGCGGGATAGAAGCGACCAGCGACAGCAGGGATGCGGATCATGGAGCGCCTCCTGGCGCGGTTCAGAGGGGCTTGGAGGGCTTGCCGCGGATGCGCAGCGCTACCTCGCTGCCGGCCTCGTGCTGGATTTCCACACGGTCGCCGTACTGGTAGCCGCCGCGGTCCAGGATCTTCTGCATCTGCCCTTGCACTTTGGGCGCGTAAGTAAACGTCTGGATGACCCGCTCGTTTTCCCGGCTGCGCACGGTGATCTGCACGGAGTTCGCGTTCATCACCTCGCCCTGGAATCGCACCTTCTTTGACTTCGCCGCTTTGATGGGGATGGGCTTGCTGGTGTCCAACTGAGCGCCCAGCGGGATCGCCGCACCCGCGAGCGCGGCAGCGGCCAGCAGAGCGGCGCGGATTCTACAGCGAATCATCGAGCGATATCTTCAGCGACTTCAGGAAGCGGATGTCCTGTGGGGTGACGTCGAGCTTCGGCGGCCGGCGCTCCTCCTCCAGCACTTCCTGGTCCACCTGAATGTGCAGCGACTCCAGGAACCTGCGATCTTGCGCGGTGATCTTGCTCGGTTCGGAATCGCGCTTGGCCAAGCCGATGGTGGCATCGAGCTTCAAAACAATATCGTAACCGGCGGTGCGCACGTTGGCAATGGCTCCGGAGATCCGCTCGGAGTCCGATACGGTGTCGTTGATGGCGTGGCCGAGTTCCCGCAGCAATTGCTTGAGCTGGTCATCCAGTTGCAAGGCCGATCCCTCCTCGAAGAGAACCCCGGTCAAATTGTATGGCGGGGCCGAGGAGTATACAAGACCCCTACCTGCTACCGGCGTGTCCAACCTGCCTACTCCCCCGAGTTGCTTCGTCCGCGGCGCTGCTTTGTACTAGAATCCGTGTATGCGGGCGCAATTGATTGGTGCGCTGGCGCGGGCCGGGGGCGGTTTTGCGCGCACCCTGGTGCGCGTCGTTCGGCAGGTGTTCCACGAGACCACCGGCGCGCTGTTTTTTCTGTTTGCGGTGGTCGGCGCGATGGCGGCCTGGCGCGAATGGCATAAAGGCGCGGCCCAGTGGCTGGTGGGGCTCGCCGTTGCTTTCACGCTGATGATGGCCGGCTTCGCCGTGGCGTCGTTCCGCAGCGCCCGCCGCGTCCGCTAGCAGAGCGGCTTCGAGGCATGACCGAGCCAACCGATAAGCGCGTGGCACCGCCGGAGCGTAAGGAAAAGTTCACGACGCTCTCGGGCCTGCCAATTGAGGCGCACTATTCGGCCGAAGACCTGGCCGGCTGGGACCACGACCGCTCGCTCGGCTATCCGGGCGAGTTCCCCTTCACCCGCGGCATCTACCCCACAATGTACCGCGGCCGGCTGTGGACCATGCGGCAGTACGCCGGATTCGGCGACGCGATCGAGTCCAACCGCCGCTATCGCTACCTGCTGAGCCAGGGCCAGACGGGCCTATCGGTGGCGTTTGACCTTCCCACACAGATCGGTATGGACTCCGACCATCCGCTGGCACTGGGCGAGGTCGGTAAGGTCGGCGTAGCCATTGATTCGCTCGAAGACATGGAAGCGTTGTTCGAGGGCATCCCGCTCGACCGCGTTTCCACTTCGATGACCATCAACTCCACCGCCGCCATTCTGCTGGCGCTCTACGTGGCGGTCGGTAAGAAGCACGGCGTCAGCGCGAAACAGCTCTCCGGCACGGTGCAGAATGACATCCTGAAGGAATACATCGCCCGCGGTACTTACATCTATCCCGTGCGCCCGGCGATGCGGATTGTCACCGACGTGTTCGCTTGGTGCCGCACCGAGTTGCCCCAGTGGAACACCATCTCCATCTCCGGCTACCACATCCGCGAGGCCGGCTCGACTGCGGTGCAGGAGGTGGCCTTCGCGCTGGGCGACGCCGTGGCCTACGTCGAAGCGGCGCTCGCGGCCGGGCTGGCAGTGGATGAGTTTGCGCCGCAGCTTTCGTTCTTCTTCAACGCGCACATCGACCTGCTCGAAGAGATTGCGAAGTTCCGCGCCGCGCGCCGCCTTTGGGCGCGCCTGATGCGCGAGCGCTTCCGTGCCGCCGACCCGCACTCGTTGCTGCTCCGCTTCCACGTGCAGACGGCCGGCAGCTCGCTCACCGCCCAGCAGCCAGAGAACAACATCGTGCGGGTGGCCATCCAGGCGCTTGCCGCAGCGCTCGGCGGATGTCAGTCGCTGCATACCAACGCGCTAGACGAGGCGCTGGCCCTGCCCACCGAACAGGCCGCCCTGCTGGCCCTGCGCACGCAGCAGATCATCGCCCGCGAAAGCGGCGTAGCGAATATGGTGGACCCCGTCGGCGGCTCCTACGTGATCGAAAAGCTCACCGACGAGATCGAAGCGCGCGCCCGTGAGTATCTGGAAAAAATTGACGCCCTGGGCGGGATGCTGCGCGCTATCGAAACCGGCTACGTGCAGGGCGAGATCCAGAAGGCCGCTTACGAATACCAGCAGGCCGTCGAACGCGGCGAACAGGTCGTGGTCGGCGTCAATCGATTCGTAGCCAAAGAGGAGCGATCCATCCCCACGCTGCGCATGGAGCCCGAAATTGAGCGGGCGCAGATCACCCGCCTCCAGGCGCTGCGGAAACGCCGCGACACCGGTAAAGCCGCCGCGGCGGTGGCGGCCGTCGAATCCCGGGCGCGTGGCGGCGAAAACCTCCTGCCGGCCATCCTGGCTGCGGTCGAAGCCTACGCCACGGTGGGCGAAATCTCCGACGCCCTGCGGCGCGCCTTCGGCGAATACACCGAGTCTGTCGTCATCTAGTGGGCGCTCGCTAGGTGCTTGCCATCCTGAGTCCGTCGCAGGCGGGCGAAGAATCTCAGCGTTGACATGCTTCGGCCCAGGCACGGTCGGGACCTCACCATGACAGTAACTCTTCATCTCCGCTCATATTCTCTCGTCAGCTTATGATTCTTGATGATGAATCGTGCTCTAGAGAGCGAAATCCGCTGGACGCGAAAAGTGAAAACGGCAGCGGATGCGGTGCAGTTCATTGATGCGGTCGGCTACTGCCTTCTGTTCCCAATCAAGAACCTTCCATTGCCGTCGCTCTATTACGCTGTCGCACGGCGCTACCCGGTCACCTGGGATAAGTACACCGAGAAAATCTGGCGCTGGAAAGATGAGCTGGGCCGGCAGCGGCGCGCCTTCTACGCTAAGTATTTCAAGGGCCGCGGAACGTTTATCTCGCTCAAGCTGCTGCCGCACTTCCTCGCGCTGCACGAAACTGCTGCGGCGCCGGCCGACCACCAACACTTTTATGCTGCCGGGCGCATCACCCACGACGCCTGCACGATCTGGGCGGCGCTCGCCCGGCACGGCCCGCTCGCCACGCTCGAGCTGCGCCACACCTGCAAGATGGACAGCAAGGCCGGCAACGTCCGCTTCAAGCGCGCCATGCTGCAGCTCCAGCGGCTGCTGGTGGTGGCCCATTTCGGCGCCGAACAAGAATCCGCAGCGTGGCCATCGGGCCGGTTTGAGCTGACCGCCCGGGCCTTCCCTTCTCAGTCAGTCGCAGCGCTCCGTATCACACCCGAAGCCGCCCGCGCCGCCATCGCCGCGAAGTATCTCCACTGGCATCCTGACGCCCTGCCGGCTCGCCTGGCCCGGCTGTTTGGCTGGGCCAAGGCCGAGGCCGTTACAGCCTGCGCCCGCCGAACTTCAAGCCCAGCACGGTGATTTTGAGCCCGCCGCGGGCGGGCGATGAATAGCTCCGGAGGGATGCTTCGGTCCGGCAGGGTCGGAACCTCAGCATGACACCATCGGCATAGTATGATTGCGGCACAGACTTACAGATGAGAATCATCCTGGCATCGGCGTCGCCGCGGCGCGCAGAGGTCCTCCGCAATGCCGGCATCCCTTTTGAGACCGTACCGACCGGTGTGGACGAGTCGCGCCGGCCGAACGAGCGGCCGGAGGAGTTGGTCCGGCGGCTGGCCGAAGCCAAAGCGCGCTCCGCCGCCGCAAGGGTGGCCGCGGATGCCGGCCAGGTCATCGTGGTCGGCGCCGACACCGAAGTAGTGTTAGATGGGCTGGTGTTTGGCAAGCCGGCCTCGGCTGAAGAGGCGCGCGCGATGCTCCACAAGTTGGGCGGCCGCACGCACAGCGTCGTCACGGGGCTTGCTGCGATTCACTTGCCCGACGGTGCAGCGCGCACCGAGGACGAAACCACGCTGGTTACCTTAGCGCCGCTCACCCTGGAAGAGATTGAGGACTACGTCTCGTCCGGAGAAGCCTTCGACAAGGCAGGGGCCTACGCCATCCAGGGGCGCGCCGGGCGCTTTGTGACGCGCGTCGAGGGGTGCTACTTCAACGTGGTGGGATTCCCGCTCGCTCGGCTCTACCGCATCCTGCATGAACTGGGCTGGCCGGGATGAGTTTCTTCGTTGTAGCCCCGGCACTTGCCCCTGAGCCGCGTCGAAGGGTCTTGCCAGTTGGTGCGGCCGGCCCGCCCTCGGGAGTGCGGCGCTAGGACGAGCTGCCAATGATGCAGGGGAAAGCGAAGACAAACATGGCGGCCGCATGGGCCGCCACGGCGGAGCAAGTCCTGGCCGGAAACAGGCTCAGGAGGATTGCTTCTTTTCTTCGGTCGGCTTATCGTCGGCGGACTTTTCGGGGCCGTGCATGCCTTCCTTGAAGTGGCGAATGCCCTCTCCGAGCCCCTTTGCGATCTCGGGAATTCGTCGGCCGCCGAAAAAGACAAGCACGATAGCCAGGATCAACAGAAGCTCTGTGGGACCAAGCCTGCCCATGGTGTCCCTCCTGCCAGCGATTCTAGGCTGCTGGCTGACCGGCGTCAACAAAACAAACGGACGGAAGCCCCCCGGCGACGACGCCGTGGCTCGCCGATCGTCCGGCTCACAGCCCAGCTCAAAGGATGACGCGTTCGTCGCCCACCCGCCGGGTGACGCGTTCGCGGTCCAGGTGCTCGAGCAGCGGGATGGCGTACTTCCGGGTGACCCCGGTGATCTCCTTGAACGCGGCGATGGGCAGCCGATCGCCGTTTTTCTTCTTGTACTCCGCCAGCAACTCGCGCAGCCGCGCCATCGCTGTACGATGGAACACCAGCTCTTCGGTCACCTTCACCAGCGACTGCTCACGCAGCAGCAGTTGCAGGAGCTTGTGCGCGCGCTTGGCCTCGACGGGCAGCTTGGCCAGGACCTCCTTGACCGACGGGACCATCAGCCCGGCGCGCGCAAACTCCTGCGCGATCTGCTCCTTGGCCCGGGCCTCCTCGGGCTGTAGGGCGATTTCGCGCCCGGCGCGTTTGATAATATCGCCGGCGACTAGAATCGAGCCTCCGGCAACCAGCGCATCGAGCGCAGCGCGGAAAAGTTCCGGCCGGGGGTCAGCCGCGCGCCCTCGCAGGTCTTCTTTGGCAATGCCCTCGACCAGGGGATTCGCTCGGTGGAATCCTTCCACCTCGGCGCGTACCCGGTCTATGCATTCCGCCACTCTCGCAGCGGATGCGATGACGAACGGCTGATGGCCAATCACGAGCAGCGTTCCCGCCTGGGCAAGTCTGGCGGCAGTTTCGCGGACCTCCGCTTCGAGCCAGCCCGTGCGGGCCACAACCTGACCCAGCTCGAGTCCTTGGAGCGAAAGCACTGCCATGGCCACGAGGATCTCTTCGCGGTTGTTGCGCTCGATGGTCGCGAGGTAGGGCGCGACGTGCTGATCGCGCTGGCGGTGGCGCGATGCCAAAGCGTCCAACACCACGCCGCCGCCGATCGTCACCACCGGCGAAAACTGGCGCAGAATGAAGCGGTCGCCGGGCAGCACGAGCACCGATTCGTCGAGGCGAAGCTGTGCAAAGGCTGAATCGCCCGGGGCTAGCTCCGCCCGATCGAGAAGAACGACTTCCGCAATGGTCTCGGCGGTTCCCTGGTGGAAGTGGACCCGGCTGCGGTTCTTCAGACGCCGAGCCGAACCCAGCAGCGCCACGCGCGCATCCAGCCGCCGCGTCGGCTGGAAGCGTCCCGGAGACGCCAGCACCATCCCGCGCTCGACTTCCGCTCGGTCTACCCCCGCCAGGTTGAGTGCCGTGCGCTGGCCCGCCACGGCGCGAGGGGTCGTGCGGCCGCCCGACTGCACCCCGCGGACGCGCACGCGCTGCCGCCCGGGAAACAGCTCCACTTCATCCTCCGGCTTCACGTCACCAGAGACGAGCGTACCGGTCACGACCGTCCCGAAGCCCTTCATCGCGAAGGCGCGGTCGATCGGCAGGCGGAAATAATGCGCCGGGTCCTTGCCGGGCACCTGGCTCGCGACGCGAAGCAACTCCTGCTTGAGCCGGTCCACGCCCTCACCCGTGCGCGCACTCACCGGAACGATCGGCGCCCCTTCGAGAAACGACCCGCGGAGAAATTCCTCCACCTCGAGCCGCACCAGATCGAGCATCTCGGCATCCACCAGGTCCGATTTGGTCAGCGCCACCACGCCCCGCGGGATGGATAACAGCCGGCAGATGTCGAAATGCTCACGCGTTTGCGGCTTGATCGATTCGTCGGCGGCAATTACCAGCAGCACGAGGTCAATTCCGCCGACCCCCGCCAGCATGTTGCGGACAAAGCGCTCGTGCCCCGGCACATCCACCAGCCCCAGACGCACCTCATCCAGATCGAGGAAGGCAAAGCCGAGGTCGATGGTGATCCCGCGGCGCTTCTCTTCCTCGAGCCGGTCAGGGTTGATGCCGGTCAGCGCCTCGACCAGCGCTGATTTGCCGTGATCGATGTGCCCGGCGGTACCAACAACGACATTTTTCATCGGCAATGCTCTGCTTCGGGGCCCATGGCCTGTGCAGGCGGCCCGGGCACCTCGATGGGACGACAGGAAGGGATGCTAGCGGAGAGCCTGAGGGGCGTCAAATCCGGCGGCGCTGGACTTGAGCGATCTCTTCGACGATTGCGGCAGCGGCCACACGGGGATCTCGCGCCGCAGTGATAGGACGGCCGACCACAAGGTAGTCCGCTCCGGCACGGATTGCGTCGGCCGGGGTGGCCACTCGCACCTGGTCGTTCCCTGCTCGCGCACTGGCCGGGCCGCCCGGCCGGACGCCGGGGACAACGATCAGAAACCTCGGGCCACAGGTGCGGCGAATCCGCCGTGTCTCGTGCGCCGAGGCCACCACCCCGTCAAGACCCGCGCGCTTCGCAAGTTGCGCCAGGCGAATCGCACGCTGCGATGGCCGCCCTGCGAAGCCAACCTGACGCAAGGTGGCGGCGTCCAGGCTCGTCAGTACAGTCACCGCCAGCAGCTTGGCGCGATCGCTGCGTCCCCGTCCGCGGTCGGCCAATGCCTGCGCTGCCGCGCGCATCATCTCCAGCCCGCCCAGGGCATGCACAGTTATCATGATGACGCCCGGCAGCCCGGCAGCGGCCGAAACGGCCCCGGCGACGGTATTGGGAATATCGTGGAATTTCAGGTCGAGGAAGATGCCCGGCCCCAGACGAGCCAGCTTTTTGACTGCCCGTGGGCCCTCGCATGTAAATAACTGGCTTCCGATCTTGAACATCCCGGCGAGGTCGGACAGACCTCGGGCCAGATCGAAGGCGGGAGCTAAGGTATCAAAATCGAGGGCAACGATTAGTCGGCGGCGAGCCCGCTCGCTCACCGGCGTTGCGGCACCTCGAGGAGTTCCAGCCGGACACGCATGAGGCCCCGGTCGGCTAAGCCCAACCGGTTAGCAGCCTCGTAGGAAACGTCGATCTCCCGCCCTTGGACAAACGGCCCGCGGTCGTTAATCCGGACGACCCGGCTCTGGCCGGTCCTGGGATTCACCACTCGAACCAGGGAACCAAAAGGCAGGGTGGCGTGCGCCGCGGTTGCGGCGTTCATGTCGTAGGTCTCGCCATTGGCGGTCGTTCGTCCATGAAAGCGGCCGCCGTACCAGCTTGCCAAGCCGTGCCAGACCTTCAGCGGCTTGATCGGCTCGCTCGGATGCGCTACCAGGGGAGCCTGGAGCCCCTGCGCGACCAAGAACATCAGCAGGACCCATCGGATCGCGGCCCAGGGGACGAGAAGTCTGTTGCGCATAATGTCTAATCTATGCCACATGACCTGTCCTTGAGGATAGCCTATCCGTACCGTTTTGTCAGTACTTTTGTGCATCAAGAGATCCGCGTATATCATTGATATTACAAATCTTAGATTCTTCGCAAAGTTTTTCCAGACCCCTTAGAAGAGTCAGACAGGCTCTGGGGTCAACAAATTGTGCTGTTCCAACCTGGGCTGCTGAAGCACCAACTATCAAGTATTCCATCACATCTTCAGGGGTTTGAATGCCCCCGAGGCCTAAAACAGGGATCTTTACCGCCTGGCAAACCTCATAGACCAGCCTTAGGGTAATTGGTTTGATTGCGGGTCCCGATAGACCTCCGGTCAGGTTGCCGAGGCGCGAGCGGCGCGTCCGATAATCCACACTCATCCCCAGGTAGGTATTTGCCACAGTCAGGGCATTCGCCCCGGCAGCCTCGGCGGCCTCGGCGATGGTGGAGATATCGGTCACGTTCGGGGAGAGCTTGACCCACACTGGCCTCCGAGCCACATTCTTGGCAGCGGACACAACTTCGGCGGTCATTCGGGGGTCGCTGCCATATTGCACTCCGCCCCGGGCGACGTTGGGGCAGGAAACGTTCAGCTCATAAGCTGCCAGGCCCTCGGCGTCCTCCAAGACGCGGATAACCTCGACATACTCCTTGACGGTGTGCCCGAAGACGTTGGTGACGATGGCGGTGCGGTAGGCGCGCAGCGCGGGCAACTTTTCAGCCACGAAGGCGCGCACGCCGACATTTTGCAGCCCCACGGCGTTGAGCATCCCGCCCGAGGTCTCGCACAAGCGGGGCGCAGGCGCGCCATTCATCGGCTCAAGCGAAAGGCCCTTGACCACGATGCCGCCCAATTGATTGAGGTCCACCAGGTGAGCAAATTCGACTCCGTAGCCGAAAGTGCCGCTGGCGGCGAGGATGGGATTGGCGAGGCGCAGCGCGCCGACTTGCACGCTCAGGTCAACTGCACCCGGCCGGCTCACTGCGCGTAGTCTAGCACGAAGCGAACGGCCTAGAGCCAGCACTGGCTGTGGAAAATCCGCTCAGCGCTTGGGCATCGTCTTTGCCGGTGCCACCGGTGGAATAGCCAGGGCTTCCGTCAAGACGCGGCCGTCAACGCGCGCCAAAGTGACGCCACACAGAAAGGCTAGCGTGGGCGCAATGTCCGCCGGGGTCACT
>Ga0209180_10000305_pt1 | contig 22257 bp, 16 predicted proteins | sample CZO8metaG_3_FD_188355 | JGI IMG/M metagenome (GOLD analysis project Ga0209180, IMG submission 188355) | Vadose zone soil microbial communities from the Eel River Critical Zone Observatory, Northern California, USA - CZOApr15con2H2.8 metaG... | ecosystem: Environmental > Terrestrial > Soil >...
ACGCAAGCGAGGCTGGCGATAGCAGGTTCCCGATAGCGATCCTCAGACGGGGCGAGCACGTGGGCGAGGATGGGATGCTCACGGGGCAACCGTATAAGGTGACGGCACAGGCACAGGCACCCACACTGGTACTGCAGGTACCGGAACAGGCCATGCAGCGACTAATGGAGCTGGTCCCCAATGTGCGAGCTTACTTTGACCAGGTGAACAATGCGCGTTCGATGAAGTCTATTCTGAAACGGATGGCGCTGTTTCAGGGGGTATCCGCTGCCGATTTACAGGCGCTTATCCAGCAGACGCCTGTAAAGCAGTACGAGCGCAACGAGCGGCTTTTCGCGGAAGATGACCAGGGGGGACGCCCGGCGCGTGAGACGCTGCATATCCTGCTGGAGGGTTTTGTGAAGGTTGCGCGCCACACTACGGCGGGGACGGGGCACCATAAAAGTGATGAACGCATTATCGCGTATCGTCAGGGTGGTGACTACTTTGCCGGGGGACTTGATCTACTGGGCGATGGGCGGGCGGTGAGTGTGAACGCCATTAACCGCGTGCGTGTAGCGGAGGTACCGCGTAAGGTGATGCTGGCCCTCCTCCAGCGATATCCCGAAGTCAACCAGCGCTTCAACCTGCGACTGCGCGAATACATCGAGACAAGCGTTTCGACGCAGGGATACGCGCTCACAACGGGACTGCTCAAGGGGTTCTCTGCGATGAGTACGCGGCCTGATGAAGCGGTGCAGGCGGGATTACACGCGCTGGTGAGCGATGGCGTGGTCGAGGGGACAGAGGTGCTGGTGATCGACCTGGACAAGTGCATCCACTGCAGCGAATGCGAAGAGGCGTGCGCACGGCGACACGGGCATTCCCGCATGAATCGCAAGGGGATGATCGTTGGCAATATCAGTATAGCTACTGCCTGCCGCCAGTGCCAGGACCCGGTGTGTATGTTGTGCAGCCGCGCAGGGATCGCGCGTCATCCCAACGGGGAGGTCTATATTACCGAGAGTTGCATCGGTTGTGGCATCTGCGCGGAACGCTGCCCTTACGGGGCTATCTCGATCATGAATATAGAGGATGAGACAGTATCACACTCCTCCTGGCAGCGTTTCAGCGATTTCTTTACAAAAGGCGCAGGTACGGGTAAAGAGCGGGCACGCAAAAATCTACCTGTGCTGGGAGGGGCAACAGCCATGAGCAACTACGCCGCGCCTGGTCCGCTGGACACGCTCGAGCATCGCGATGGTTATGACGAACTGCGCAAGAAGATAGCGATCAAATGCGACTTGTGCGCGGGATATAAGGACCAGGCGTGCGTGGAGGCGTGTCCGACGGGGGCGGCGATACGCATACAGCCGACAAAGTTTTTTGGTTCGACGGAAGAGATCTTAAGAAGACGAGCGATGTAGGGAGAGGGTATAACCGTTGGCACTGACAACCAAGCCGCCGTTACAAGAGCGGGCGATACGGCGGATATGGAGAACACCTGGATCAAGATTCAATTGGATCTGGCTTGGCGTTTCGCTGGCTGTGTATGGCGGCATCTATGCATGGTATGTGCACGCGATCAGGACGCAGCAATACCCTGGACCGTATACTGATCCGCTGCGCCTGTTCGGGATCGTGGCGTTTTGCCTGGTGCTGGTCGTCGCGGTCTATAGCTTACGGAGACGGTTCAAACGCACGATGCCAGGTAGGATGCAGAACTGGCTGTGGGTACATACCTGGTTTGGAGTTTGCAGTATCCTGGTGGCGTTCCTGCATGAAAACTATGCCAACATCCTGCGCGATTTCCGTTTTACGCAGATGCGTTTCAGCGAGGCGGCGTTTGGGATGCTGGCGCTGTATGCGCTGGTGCTGCTTGTCGCCAGCGGTATTATAGGGCGTCTCCTGGATGGATGGCAGGCGCATGTGATCGCAGCGGAGGCCAATAGCAACGGGGTTGGCATTGTCCAGGCTGTGCAGGAGCGACTGCACGAGCTGGAACTGACGATTGAACGCTTCAGCGCGGGGAAGTCTGCCGCATTCAAACTCTACTGCTCGGAGGCGCTGGGAAGAAAGACTTCACTGCCTGAGATGCTGCCGGTGCTGGCGCCTGAGGAGCTGGGTGATTTTGAGCGGGTCTACGAGGTGCTGATGCAGAGAGCGTACCTGGGGCGGTCCTTGCAGCGCCAGAAGCGTGCTCGCTTGATTATACGGGCGTGGCGGTATGTGCATATCCCGCTGGCATGCGCGGCGCTGGCGATTATTGGATACCACAGCGTCATTGAGTTGATAAAGATGGTGTTGTAGAGGAACATGGGTGGACCAAGGCCTGGCTCCTGGCGCACCCATGTTCCCAGCTCCCCCCCGTCTTGCGCCCTTCACATCTTATGCGTATCTTTTTCCCTCGCACAAGGGCTTCACTGGCTGAACCACCAGGGTCCGTTTCCTAGGTGGTCTGAGCCGCGAACTGCACTTCGACGGTGAGTTGACTCTCCACGCCCGGGTTTTCTTTCTGCTCTTGCTTCACGACCTCTCGCAAGGGGAACACGAACGGCTTCCCGGCTCCATCCACCTGAAACTCCCGGATGTTTTTCCCCCAGGACACTTTCACGAGTGCAGGCAGATGTTGCGAGTAGCCCTCCGGTGTCACGCGATGCGGCCACACCAGCAGTTCCTGGGCCGATGTGCCGAGCAAGTGAATTGTCGCGGAGCACAAGGTGGGAAATTCCGGAATTTCCCCACTGGCAGCTTGGTACACACGCTCTCCATCGGCATAGCCCAACCTCACCCTGGCTTGTGTTGCCGCCCGGCCACTGTCCGTCACTGTAAATGTACCAGCACCTTCCGCGGCTGCATCTTGCCGTATCTCGATCACCAGGCGGCGAGCAAAAGCGCCCTGTCGCACCATCAGGTAGGTCGTTCCCAGGACAACGACCCCAACGAGTAGCGCCACCGCTCTTCGGAACGGGTCCTGCCAGATCAACAAGCCATGCAGGAAAAGACTGCCTAGAGCTACCAGGTAAATGCCACCTGCTACCAACGGATGGGCCAAAAACGGCAAGACAAATCGTGGCACGTTTTCTCCCTTTCTACGGCTGGCCACCAGCAAAAGTACCGGAAATACGCCTGCCACCACAGCTACCGTGACTGCTCCCCTGAAACTCTGCAGTTGGGGAAATGAACCCAGCTTGTGTGCTATCAGCCACTCAACGAACAGAAAAAGGAGGAGCAGCGGACTCAGGCCCAGCCAGGAACGAGCCTCTTCTCCTTGCGCCAGTGCTTTCATCCGCCTCAGCCACATCCATTGCTTCATCCGTTGGGCTGCGTCGCGTTCCCTGGCTGCCACTTGCTCAGAATCGTCCAGGGCCTGTCCGAGAACCGCCGGAACCTGTCGCCTGCGCCTGGCAGCAAAACGCACCTGGTACCACGTCTGGCCTTTCTCCGTAGTCTCCACTATGACCCCTTGCTCCACCAATCTGTTCACAACAGCCTGTGGATTCTGCTCAGTTTGGAGGAAGTGACTTACTTCCTCCAAACTGGCCTGCTCTCGGCCTGCTAGCCACTTGACGAAGTCCGTTTGAGAAGTCTCAGCAGTATCATTCATTTGTAAGAAGTCGAATCCCAGCGTATCCCATTTTCCCTCATAGACCATCCGCATGGTGGTGGTACATTGTACTCGGACCGTATCGGCGTCGGCCCTCACTATTTTTAACGCCAGGTAGATGCTCCTGGAGGGACGGGTTGGGGTGAGTTCAGCGAGTAAGGTGGTCGCTTCCCAGTTCGTAGTTATTCCGATCTCAAAGCGACGCGCTTCCCCCTCCCGTTGAAGGTCCAGGCGGAACTGCGGTTGCGTTCCTTTCAGGCCAAGATACGTCAAAGACAGGCTCATATGAGTCGTCCTGCGAGGGGTAAAGATCAACTTTCCTTGTCGTCGCGCGAGCGGCAGGGTATAGCGAGATTGGCCAGGGATCCACTCCCGCACCGTGAAGAAGAGCGCCAGGCTGGTGTGGATAGAAGTCATGCCCATGGCAAAGATTGCCAGAAGCGCTCCACAGACGCTCGCCGCAGGACCAATCAGGTTGGCGAGCGGCGTCAGAGCCGTCCCGGATAACCCTGCCAGGGTCTGTGGCGCAATGGCTCCATTCACGGCCACGACCCAGAGGATGTACAGCGCTATGGCGCTTGCTTGCGCTGCGATACAGCCCCAGATGAGGGATCGTCCACCGGGGTCGCTTTGTAGCACAGTCCTGGCACAACTGCTCGCCGAGAAGTGACCAAAGTAGGCGCTAAACACCACGCCAAAGGTCAAGCCCAACAGGGCCGGTTCGAAAGACCCTCCGTTCAAGAATGGAACATGGGCGTACAGCAGGTACACCGGTCGAAGGTGGCTCAAAGCAAGCCCAGAGAGGATTAGTATCAAACTCATGGAGATCACCCCGACAACCAGGGCGCTTGTGACCGTAGCACGCAACGTGTTCCGACGCACAAAATACAATCCAATCAGGAACAGGACTCCTGCCCAGACTGCGGCCGGCACCGGTGTCACCCCGGCCAGAGTAAGCGCGAACCCAAAATATAGGGCGATCAGCGCCAGAACACAGTACAGCACGACCATCGAGGTGAGCAGCGTGGAACCGCTTCTTCCCAGATAGTCCTGCACCAGCCGACCCAGGTAGCTGCCCTGATAGCGGATCGACCCGTTGCGCGTCACCGCTTCAGCCATCGCAGCAATCGTGAGCACATTGATCAGGCCTATCACCACCAGGATGACCACGCCTGGCAATGGTCCCAGGCCAGCCAGGGCAATGGGCAGAGCGAGAATGGATGCGCCAACGATCTGGGTGAAGGTCAGCGCATAGGCCGTCCAAAAAGGGGGTAAATGCTCTAGCCACGCACTCAGCTTGTTCCACTGCCAACCCGCCCACTCAAGCAGATCAACTCTCCTGCTATAGATCATGTCAAGCGACTGCTGATACTGACGTTGGAAAGCTTGTTGGACTCCTTCACTCTCAAGTGCTAAAGCGCTCTTGATGTGGGGAATATCTCGCTGCGCAAAGCGGTATTTCTGTGCCAGCAGGTGTGCCAGGGTGGCTTGTAGGGTCGAGTTGGGAGGTACCAGGGATTGCCACTGCGGGGCGTAGCGTTCCAGGTCTCGGATCGTCGGACGGACAGGCAGTTCGCGGCCCGCCGCCAGGGCTTCAAAGAACGCCAGGTCTTGCTGTTCGGCGATCTCTTCGGTCAGATAGAGATCGACCGTGCGCCGTGATTGCAGCATAAGATGGGCCGTCCGGCTCTCAATTTGAAAGAGGAGCAAGCGCGCTCGCTTCGCTGGAAAGCCTCCCAGCACCTCGGAAGGTGTGAACAGTTCATCGTCGGTGGGCATGGTTCCTTCTCCTTCCATGCTGCTCCTACTTCATTATCTGGGCAGCAATCTCGCGCACTCCCTGGCTATAGGGATGATCAGGATAGGCCAGGCTGAAAATACCAGCGCTGCCGAGTTCGATCATTTCTTCCGAGACCGGCAAGACGCCAGCAACAGGAGCATCATAGACCGTTTGAACCTGCTGCCGGAGGGAGATCGTGTTCAGTTTGGGAAGGACCTTATTGACCACCAGCAGCAGATGCTTCACTTTCAGCTTGCGCGCGACTTCGACGGTGACCGCCGTGCCCTGGAAGTCTTGCTGGTCGGGTCGCAAGAGGAGGACCAGGATGTCGGAGAGAAGAAGGGAAAGCAGTGTTTCCTCATTGAGGCCAGGATGGGTATCAAGGAAGAGATAATCGAGCTGCAATGTCTTGATCAAGGTACGAAAGCCATCAGTGAGCAGGTTGACCTCATAGCCTTCCCGCAAGACACGGGTAATTTCTCCCGACTTAATGCTGGCGGGAACGAGGTAGAGCATGCTTCCAGGTGCTACGGCAGGGCCAAGCTTGGCCGTGGCATCGTGCGCTACCTGCTCGATGCGACAACGGCCATAGAGGTAGTCGTTGAGGGTCAGGCCAGTCGTTTGCCCATCCATCCCAAAGAGGACATGCAACCCTGGTGATTGGAGGTCGGTGTCGACCACAGCCGCTCGTTTGCCCTGTTGGGCGGCACGACAAGCAAGGTTGGCGATGAGGTTGGTTTTACCTGTTCCCCCTCGATAGGAGTGAACGGAAATGATTTTAGACATGGGCGTGTCTGCCTTTCTGCCATAGTCCAGGCTCGTCCTAGCCTGGGTCGGGACGCAAGCGCTGCACCTTTTGCAGCAGCTGCTGGAAGTAGTCGCTTTCGGTAATCTCGGCCACCTCCTGAGCTACTTGCCCCGCATCAATCTCAATGAGAAATGCATGCCCCGGCTGCAAGGCCTGCTGGTGGCGCAGGATGGCCGCATCCTCCACCAGGGAGAAGATGTGCGGCAGGGCAGCGAGCGTTTGTTCCAATGATGTTGTCCTACCCTGGGCCCATATGGTGGCAAACGCCTCCTCGCCCAGTTGAGCACGGGCGGTCGCCCGTGCATGCTCATAGGTAGCGCGATTGACCGGGTGCATGGGCGCAGCTATGGCCTCACGTAATGCTTCTGCTTTCCCCCACAACCAAACCGCTTTGAGAAGTACCCCCTGTCCTACCAGCACCATCCCCAGTCCTTCCAGGCTGGCGGCAATGCTCTCTTTATAGGTGTCGAACTTAAACAGCTGAGTCAGACTCTCCTGATAGAGACGACAGGCCGTGGCTACATCGTCCTGCACGGCTAAAAGCCACGCGAGACCGTTATTCCTCTGGATGTCCTCGGTCTCCGTTCCTAACTTTTTGTCGATCGCCAGGCTCTCCTCGAGCAAGGGACGCGCAGTCACCAGATCACCGTGCTCTAGACAAATGAGTCCCAGCAAACCAAGCGGGGCGGCGCTGTAGAAGATGTCGTCCTGTTCCCGAAAGTACGCCAGGCTCTGCTCGGCCAGGGCACGGGCGAGCGTCTGGTCCTGCTGCCACACAAAGAGCAGACGCGCCAGCAAGTAGCGAACCCAGGCAATCCGCTGCTGATCGCCTAGCTCCTCATAGAGCGCAAGTCCTTTCTCCAGGAGCTCACGGGCTTGTTCGTACTGCCCCTGTTCGGTGGCGACGCGTGCCCATTCGGTAGAGCACTGGCCTTGCCTCCAGCGGTCGCCCAGTTCCTGGAAGCGGATCATGGCCTCCTCCAACCGCGCATGGGCCTGCGCAAATTCACTCCTGAGGCGGGCGACAGAGCCCAATTGATACAGGCTGCGGGCTATACCCACGGGATCGCCCAGCTCCTGGTAGAGCGCGAGACTCTCCTCAGCCAGCCTCTCAAGGGGCATGTTTCGTGCATAGATGTCCGCCAGATAGACTACCTCATACAGTGCTCTGGCGCGTAGCGCCGCTCCCACGCCAGCACGCTCTGCCAGGGCCTGCATCAGAAAACTCAGCCCTTCTCGCCCATAGCCACGGTCATGCCAGAATCGGGTCAGGGCGACACACAAACGCAGAGCTAACTCGACCTGTTTCTCTCCCTCTTGCGTGCGTGCCCGCTCCAGGAGAAAACTGAGCGCCGCTCGCAGGTTCTCCTGTTCGCGTTCCAGCTGTGCAACCGACCGGGCCTGCTCAGCCCCACGCAACTGGGGTTCGGCCTCCTCGGCAAGCGCCAGATAATACCCGGCATGCGCGGTGCGGCTCGCCTCCAGTTCCCCACAGCTCTCCAGGCACTCCAGCCCGTACTCCCGGATCGTCTCCAGGATGAGTAGGCGTGGCTCGCCATCAGCCTGCTCTTCCTGATGCAACAAGTGGTTCTCCAGCAGCACGCTCACCCCATCCAGGACATTGCCCGCTCCAGGGCCAGCTTTCTTCGTGACGGCCTCGACGGCCTCCAGGGTGCAGCCACCGACGAAGACGGCAAGGCGTCGGAAGAGTTGCTGCTCCTGGAGCGCTAGCAAGTGGTAGCTCCACGCGATCGTCGCACGCAAGGTCTGATGACGGGCAGGCCCATCGCGTGCTCCGCCGGTCAGTACATCGAGGCGATGCTCCAGACGCGCCAGCAGGGCCTGCGGCGAAAGCAGCCTAATGCGAGCGGCTGCCAACTCGATCGCCAGGGGAAGTCCGTCCAGGTGAATACACACTTCCGCAATGGGACGAGCGTTGGCCTCCGTCAGCTGAAAATCCGGCTTGATGGCTTGCGCACGTTGCACAAAGAGGGTTAATGCGGCATACTGCGCCAGGGATTCACTCGATGGAAGATGCTTCAGATCGGGAAGAGGCAGTGGGGACACAGGAAACTCCTGTTCCCCGTGAAGGCGCAGCGCAGCGCGACTGGTCACCAGCAGGTGCAGGTGCGGGCAGGCGGCTAACAGTTCGGCGAGCAGTGGCGCGGCGGCCAGCACCTGCTCGAAGTTGTCGAGTAGCAGTAGGGTGGACTGATCGCCCAGCACCGCTTGCAGCTCCTCCAGGAGCAAACGAGAACCAGTCTCCCGCAGTCCAAGCGCCTGAGCGATGGCTGGGACAACGAAGTCGGGATCGCTGATGGCAGCTAGAGGCACAAAGTAGACGCCATCTGCAAAGTCAGCCGTAAGCGCGTGCGCGATCGCGATCAAGAGGCGGGTTTTGCCGACACCTCCTGGACCGGTGAGGGTGAGCAAGCGTACCTCGGGTCGGCGCAGCAGGGGCGTGAACTGCGCGAGTTCGTGTTCACGGCCAAGCAGGGGAGTCAGTGGTACGGGCAGGCGGTGTGGTGGTGCCTGGCCAGCGCCAGGGACTGGTCTGGATGGGAGTGCAAAGATCTTCTGCATAGCGATGGTCCTCCGCTGTCCCTGCTAACATTGTGCCTGTTGCCGACGCTTCGCAGACGCTGCTCCGCAGGAGTTCCTCTTATGTCCAGGCGATCGTTTTAACAGCCTGCTGTAAATCCTGTTTCGTCCCTTGAATATACAATTTGGTCGTATCTAATGAATCATGCCCCATGATTTGTGCCAAGCGATGCAGATGCCGGGGAGCCGCGTCTTCTTGTCCCACCAGCTTCACGGCGGCGGAGGGATCGTAGGTGATGCGCTGGTTTTGTCGTGCCCAGCCGAAGTAGCGTTTCACACTGATCAGCGAGCGGTTCACCGAGGCAGGCTTCTGCCTCTGAATCGTTTGGAGATAGGTGCGATAGCGGGTGAGTGCTGGGATGGTAATGGCTTGCGGGTGAAAACCGCTGCCGCCCTGGGCATGAGTCGCACGCTCTGCTTCTCGTTGCTCGTACCAGGCCATGAAATGACGGACATCGCTCAGGTAGTTGCGAACGGAGGCAGGAGTGAGATCCTCCTGCTCACGGAGCGTCTGTTGATACTGTGCCAAGGCGCACTCGCCAGGGGACGAGAGGTGAGGGTTCGCTTGCCGCTTCATGCCTACCTCAGGATGGCCCAAAGACCTTAGCAGAAATGCATTACGAGGGATATTCAGAATGTTAGCAGAAAAAAGTCCTTGTAAATTGCCCAGGTTTTTTCCTCAATGGTATCTTAGCAGAAATCACTCGAAATGTACAGATGATCAAGGCCGACTGGTTGGGATAGGGGGAAGATCGAGCAGGAGTTTGGAAATGCCCTCGGAATATGATATGTTATGCAACATAGTGGGTAGCAAGCAGAAGGCGCAAGCGGTTTAGCATAGAGAGGACCTTTTCATGACCACACCGCGTAAACTTACCGCCGATGATCTCTGGACATTCAAGGAGATGGGCAATATAGTCCTCTCGCCTGATGGAAGGCGCGTGGCCTTTGTCACGCACAGCCTTAATAAGGCGAAGAATGAACGTCATAGCACTATTTACCTCCTACAACTCGACGAGCAGGGACATGCCGTAGGTGGACCACGCCAGTTAACGAGCGGCGTCAAGAACGACACAAATCCTGTCTGGGCATCAGATAGCAGGCGTTTGTTGTTCCTCTCCGATCGTGAAGAAGAGAAGAACCAGCTCTGGCTGATCGATACTGATGGTGGTGAGGCACGCAAACTGACGAATATGCTCAACGGCGTCAGCGAGGCCTCTTGGTCGCCGGATGGGCAGTGGATCGCCTTCACGGCTATGGTCTCGCCGATGGATGATGATGAGATGTTGACCGGACGCAAACCCCTGGAAGAAGCCGAGAAGAAAAAGCACGAGGAGGAAGAGCGTATCCGCCTGCGCTCGACGACGAAAGTCTGGTACCGCGTCGATGGCCGTGGCTTCTTCGAGAAGTTCAATCAGCTGTTTGTCATGCCTGCGCCTGCTTCTGATGATAGCTTAATCGATGCGACTACGATTCGCCGCCTCACAGCGGATGACGTTGATCGTAACCAGCCCTCCTGGACACCTGATAGCGCTGAGATCAGCGTGTTGTGCAACCTTGCTGATGACCGTGACCGCTCGTTTGTTGAGGACTTATGGGTTATCAGTCGTGAGTCGGGCGGGGCGCGTCGCATCACTGATGGTACGTTACAGATAGCCTCGTATGCCTGGTCGCCGGATGGCAGCCAGGTGATGCTGGTCGCCTCGCTAGATGAGCGTATTGAGGGAGGCTGTGATACGCGCCTCTACCTTGTCTCGCGAGATGGCGGTGAGATCCGGAATCTGACGGCTGAAATAGACAACCCGGTCTTCCCTGAAGCTTCCGGCGATTTCGGGTGGCCCGGTCCTTATCGCCCGCAGTGGAGCCCAGATGGTGAGCGTGTCTATTTCGTACTCACGGAACGCGGTTGTGTTAATGTCTACCGCATAGACATTAGACAGAAGACTGTAAGGCCCCTGTCTGTGGGCGAGCACTTAATCTACTTCCTGGCGTTGCTCCCCAACGAACGCGGGTTGTTGCTTGCTCAAGAGGTGCCCCTGCATCCTTGGGAGCTGTACTTGCTGCCACTGGGCGCTGATGGCGCCGGTGAGCCGGTGCGCCTAACCTACCTCTACGATGACCGACTGGCCGAGTTTACCTGGAGCGAACCTGAGCGAGTGAGGTATCGCGGTTCGAATAACGACGAGATTGATGGCTGGCTCATCCGTCCTGTAGGGGCACGCGAAGGAGTGCGTTATCCCCTACTACTGTCTATCCATGGCGGGCCTCAATGGGCATTTGGTGTGGGCATGGATATTCTCTTCCAGTACTTCGCAGTGCAGGGTTTTGCGGTCTTCTATTGTAACCCGCATGGAAGTACGGGCTGTGGACAGGCCTTCATGCGCGAGGTAGAAGGTGACTGGGGCGGCTGGGACTTCCAGGATATCATGCGTGGCGTCGATGAGTGCGTTGAACGCGGTGTGGCGGATCCCGAAAGGATGGTGGTAACGGGATACAGCTATGGAGGCTATATGTCTATGTACACCATTGGGCAGACGGAGCGCTTCAAAGCGGCGGTGCCGATGGCTGGAATCTCCAACCTGGCAAGTTTTGTTGGAACGTCCGATGTCGGCTTCTGGCAGGTACTGCAAGCTAAAGGCTATCCGTGGGATGCGGAACGCGAAGCCTACTATCATGAGCGTTCACCGCTGACGCATGCTGCTCGTGTGACGACGCCGACGCTGTTCCTGCATCCCGAAGGTGATTTACGCTGCCCCATCGAGCAATCGGAACAATTCTATATGACGTTGAAGATGATGGGCAAAGTTCCGGTTGAGTTCGTGCGTGTGCCTGCTGCCTGGCACATTGGAACTACAAAGCCGAGCCAATGGTTTGCGTACTGGGAAAAAGCTCTGGAGTGGTTCCTCAAGTATGTGGAGATTCGCCCTGAGGAGTATATGTCATAGACAGTCCAAAACAGGAAGTAAGGGGCTGTTTAGCTGGATTACGGACCCGGAGGGCAACCATATTGAGTTGTACCAGCCCGTCTAGGGTCAATGCTACCGGTGGTGAGATTTGCCTGGACGAGAAAGGATGCGGTTTCTCGTCCAGGCACGGAAGGGGTACACCAGGTTAGCGTCTCTTTTTGCTTGCGCTATTGCCGGTGCTGCCGTCTTCGTCGACAGAGAAGATGTGCTGGCCTTCGATACAGTAGTACAAAAGGTTGCCGTCCTCGTCGGTTTCGGGGATGGTTTCGGTTTCGGGATCTACCAGCAAGGTGGCTTCCTCTTCGTCTTCCGGACAGGTGTGGTGTTTGAACCAGTTGAGATTCATGTTGTTTCCTCCCTCTTTTTTGTTTGTCGAGGTGTGTCTACTAATTTGACGATTTGATGCTAGTGTTCCTAAAATTTGCCAGCCAAACGAATTGCTCTCTGGTGGGGAATATATTGATTTTTCGTGGTTCTTCAACATTTACTTCCCACATGTACAAAAAGTACTAGCGATTGTGGAGTGACACCAGAAGATGTAGCGGGCCACGCAGGGACGCACTTTCCCGGTAAGGAGGCGGATCTTCGACCAGGCGTGGTTCCTGGAGGCGACGAGCCAGTTCGACCAGCGCGATCTGCGTTTCGAGCCGGGCCAGAGGCGCTCCCACACAGTAATGAATACCCCCGCCGAAGCCAAGATGCTCAATATCGGTACGATCAGGATCAAAACGATCAGGATCGTCAAAGCGCAAAGGATCGCGGTTCCCCGACGCCAGCACGAGATAGACCGGCGCCCCCTGAGGAATGGTCACTCCCGCGATGGGAACCTCTGTTAACGTGGTGCGACGCACAAATTGGACCGGTGGTTCATAGCGCAACACCTCTTCCACAAGATTAGCAACGATGGATGGCTCACGACGCAACCGTTCGTAATGCTCAGGATAGCGCAGCAGGGTGAGCATACTGTTGGCGATCAAGTTTACTGTTGTCACGTGACCGGCAATGAGGAGCAGTACTGAAGAAGCAATCAGCTCATCTTTCGTCATCTGCTTTTCCTGCGTCGTATCATGCAGCATGGCAGAGATCAAACCGGGGCCAGGCGTCTGCTGAAATTTGTCTATCAGCCTGCCCATATATTGCCTGAGCTCAGTTCTGGCGCTTTTTGCCTGCTGTACGACCTCTTTGTTTGCGGCCTGCCCAGGATCACCTGCGAGAATGAGCTGGTCTACCCAGGTATGAAAGAGCGCTACATCTTCACGAGGGACCCCCAGCAATTCACAGATGATGGTTACCGGCAAGGGATAGGCAAAGTCATCCACAATGTCGAGCCGGGCCCGCTGCTCATGTGCATCCAGTAACGCACTGGCAACTTCCTCGATCCGTGGACGCAGCCCATTGATCAGTTCCGGGGTAAAGTGCATCATCACTTGATGACGCAGCCAATCATGTTTGGGGGGGTCCATTGTAATAAAACTAACTTGTAGCGGTTCGTCAACTATCCGTTGATCAGCCTGGCTGTAGCCCTTCCGTAAGTCAGAACTGAAGCGCGGATCCTGCAGGCAGGCGCGGATCTCCGCGTACGTGCTGATAATGTAGCGTCCATCATCCTGTACAAACACCGGATGCTCCCGCATCCGCGCATAGATCGGATAGGGATCGGCGCGGTTGGTGTAATCCAGGACCTGATTCAAAAGGTTTTCATGAGTTATTGTTGTCATTCAACTTCTCCTTCTAGGGAGTTTGAGTTTTTGTCTCACAAACTGACCGGATGTAGAGACCAGGAGCACGGTTACGGTTGGGAGACCGTATAGGGCTCCATCCCGGTGTCATACTTTGGATGTCCCTGCGCGGGAAAACCTGCTGGCATGGGTTGTGCTCTGGCAGGCCCATCAGCCGCATGTAAGTCGGGCGGGAAAGGAGCAGCTTGCTCAACCAGGGTCTGATACGATGGCAGCATCTGTCCGGCGTTAAAAGAGACGGCTGCGACAGTCTGTCCCTGGCGTCCATAGACAGCCGTAAAACGCCTCATGCCAAAGGAGCATTGTGTGATCACCACCTCGTCGGCTACGGTCGGCAGGCCAACCGATTTCATATTGAACCCAAACTGGCTTGACCAGAATCTCGGCAGAGCGGTATGCCTCCGGTACTCAAATGAAGGACTCAACATATTATGCGCTGCTATTGCAGCCTGCTCGACGGCATTTCCCCAGTGCTCAACGGCAAGCAGTTGATGGTCATACGCATACAGCGGATGAGGCCAGCGCGCGACATCACCGGCGACAAAGACGTTCTCGACCACTGCCCCCTGACTATCAAGCGCACGGCAATAGAGGTCACACACAATCCCCCGACCATCGACGGAGAGATCGGTATTCAATAACCATTCAACATTGCGTATGGCCCCAAGCGCGATGATCGCCACATCAGCCTCCAATGAGCAGCCATCAGATAGCTGAGCGCCACACAAGCGGTGGTCCTGATTTCCCTGCAGTGTCGTGACCACGGCACCCGTATGCAGATAGACCCCATAGTCCCGTTGTCGTTGCGCCATGATCTGACCAATGGTGCTTCCGAGCACGCCTCCCAGCGGGGTAGGGCCACGTTCAACAATGGTGACATCCAGGCCAAGATCACGGCAGACCGAGGCAGCTTCACAGCCGATAAAGCCGCCGCCAGCGACCAGTACATGCCTGGGCCTGGTCGCCAGGCGGGCAGATACCTGGCAGGCATGATCGCGATTGCGCAAAACGAAGACGCCATCGAGTGCGGCCTCCTCGGCATCGGGCCAGGGGCGGGCGCACGTTCCAGTGGCAATCAGCAAGTAATCAAAGTCCACAGAACGTCCATCGGCGAGCAGCACCCGCCTCTTTGCCAGATCTAAGCGGCGTGCGGGCACTCCCAGGAGCCATTGCGCTTCAAGCCGCTGGAACAGCGCCAGCGTGGTATGTTCGACGGCAAGCCGCCCACCTAAGACCTGTTTAGAAAGAGGGGGCCGATCATAGGGAGGATACGGTTCATCTCCAATGAGGGTCAGTTGCCCCATAAAGCCCTCTCTGCGTAAGGCTTCAGCGGCACGCAAGCCGGCGAGAGAGGCTCCCACAATGACAATGCGCTCAGGTGCGATCATCTCATTGATATGACCGGCCATGCGTCTTCTCCCTCTGTGCGCCTTCATATTCCTCATCATCCAGACCGATCTGGATTGCCTGGACCGGACAGGCTTTGGCCGCGCGTATCACATCCCAGCGCCGCGCTTCATCGGGCGCTGGATCATACTCTAACGCCTCTGCATTATGGAAATGAAAAACGTCAGGAGCCGCAAAACAGCATTGACCAAAACTCTGACAGCGGTTAAGATCCACAATAATTCTCATGGGAATCATCCTCTCTTACCCGAGTTCACCACGGTTTCTACTTTTGTTCTGTTCCGTAGCTCATCAGAGCAGCTCGTCAGGAACAGACAGAGAGAAGAGGGTATTTCCTGACTCAAAGGCCCACCCCGGGCAGGGTTTGGGGCCACTACCCAGCTAACGCACCTCGCCCTCTCTGGTCCTAATATAAGGAGAAGGTGTCATAAAAGCGCAATGAGCATGGTCAGCATCGTCATGGATAGGGCCTGAAATTTGACAGGAACGCCCTTTGCATCATGCGATGAGCTTCTGCTTCCTGAAAAGGGGTGCCACCCCCATCTGTCTGCCCAAGAAAAGCACACGTACTGCCAGCAAAAAGCACCCGGCAGGAGTTCCCCACCGAGTTCCTCATTCAGCATGTAAGCGGGCTTGATAGGCCACTACGTAGCCTATCCCGTTGCAGGAGCTAGACCGAGCGGGTCCAGCATGGTCATCATATCGTAATAGGTATGGACACTGACGATCTTCCCATTCCTGAACTGCAAGACATGACACACCCGCAGTTCGGCCGAGCGCCCCGTCGTTGGAGTAGCTTCCGTGGACAGATGCAGTGGACCGCTGTTGGTCCACCGCCAAGTTGTCTCAAGGACGACCTGATCCTCTGTGGCAAACGCATTAGTCAGTTCTGTCCTGCTATTAGGGAAGCCCTCTGCGAAAAACAGAATTAACCGCTTGTAGCCATCTGGACCACGAAGCGTTGCTCCGGAAGGAACATCGATGACCTCGGAGTCTGCTGCGAAAGCAGTCACACCCTTATCGAGCCAGGCTGGGTCTGACTGGCGACTGTTGTACCGATCAAACAGTGACCAGGCCAGAGCCACATTCTCCTGTGCAACCATGATCTCATCCATCCTTTATAGTTTGTGTTGCAGAGCGAGCGGTTCTTGCCAGCATGAGCAACGTTCATCTCAAGACGACAACGTGAAAAGGAGCACCTGATGAGTGCAGCAAACACGCAAAGTGAATCCCATTTGAGTAGCACAAGTATAGCACCTGGGGCCCATTGAGGCTGTCAAAAATGGGGAAGGAGGACGCACTGAGAGGTTGTGTGTGATGGCTCGTGGAGCCATTGCATGGCAATCGTCTCCATCGTCTTGTGAAGTCAACTCACCACCTGGGGGCGGAAGGCTTGGCGGTGCGATTCTGACGAAAAAGCACTGTCTATCATATAACTGCGGCTGAGATTATGACATAGGTGGACCCAGTTGAATACGATGACGCATCTCCTCAAACGAATTGCGCCTGGTAAAGAGGCTTTCTAACCACCAGGTAGCACCAGCGGCAGCGTAAGAATCCACCAATTTGCTCCCTTTGCCAGGATTATCCCCAGGGGTGCTTCCAATCTTGACAAGGTCAAAGGGGGCTTCCTCAGACCGGTGTTCTCTGATGTAGGCCATAATATGCTCGATATCGCCTGGCTGCAAGCCACCCTGTTTCAAGGGGATCACCCCATCCCAACGGGCTGCTCGACGAAATGGCGCTTTATGCGGCCAGAAGCCAGCGACCCAAATTGGGATACGAGGAACCTGAAGTGCTGGTGGTAAGAAAGCTGTTTTTTGGAGCTGGTAGTGTGTCCCTTGATAGCGGAAAGGTTTGCCACTCCATAGACCGGTCACGACCTCCAAACCTTCGTCGAGTTTCGCTGCTCGTATCCGGTCATCGGACTCCTCACCAAACTGTGCGAACTCTACTTTGGGGGGATCTCCCAAACCGACCCCCAGAATCAAACGTCCTCGCGAGAGATGGTCGAGGGATACGGTCTCACGAGCGAGTTTCCAGGGGTGACGGCGAGCAAGGGGCGTCACAGTGGTGCCAATGCGAATGCGTTCGGTGGTCATTGCTATGGCAGTCAAGGCAATCCACGGATCAACCATCGATACGGGCGGATTGCTGCGGTACAAGATGTGGTCCCATACGAAAAAGCCATCCCAACTCGCTTCTTCTGCTTCCCGCGCAAGCGTTGCAAGCATACGCACGTTTGTTTCATCCCCAAAGTTGGGAACATAGATTCCGTAATACATCTCTGTTCTCCTGATTGGACTGCTGTTCGCGCACAGCTTGCTGCGCAAAGGAAACGAACCTTAAGAATCATCGAAATTGGAGCAACTGCTCCAGCATCGAGATGCAAGCAGAACCAGTATAGCACCTTATTCCTGACATCTTCTGTCAAGTTCTCCCTTATTTGTTAGGCAAGGTTCAATTTGAAGAAAAATACTTGATCGTTTGAACAGTCACCCCATGTCACCCTGAGCCCATTCGCTTCGCTCAGGGTAAACTCCGCGAAGGGTCTGTCGCGATCGGCAGAAAGATGCTTCGCTGCGCTCAGCATGACAGGGCCGGATCTTTTTGTTGGTTAGGAACTGTCAAGTGCATTTGAACCTTGCCTTAATATTTTTGCCAGCCCTTGTTCGAAAGGGCTGGCAGGGATTAAGCCGATGCTCGGTTATAGCTTGTGGACATATGCTGGACCATGCGCGTTCTCCTTCTCTGGCTCCGCGCCGCATTCTGGCCCCCCAGGGATGGTTTGGGGCATGCGCTCTGCAGAGCGTGTTGGACCAGTCTCTTCTTGAGTCGAGTCATTCAGACGAACGTTCTGCCGTGGTGCCTGCTCCCTGCTTGCCTGCGGTTGGTATGCGTCAAGTGGCCCTGGGAGTGCTCGCTCCGCCTCTGCCTCTAACCGCTGCTCGTTGCGGCGCACGAAGATCAGAAAGGCGATGATGACGAGCGTGGCCAGTACGATGCTGGCGATGGCGACCGGCCCTGTCAGCCGATGAATGTTATCACCGAGGTAGTAGCCTCCCAAGCCGAAGAGTGTGGCCCACACGATTCCCCCCAGGGCGTTGAAGAGCAGAAAGCCAGGCCAGCGCATCCGATTCGTCCCGGCCAGGAACGCGGCCCAGGCCCGCAGCACGGCGACAAAGCGCCCAAAGAAGACGACCTTGCCGCCGTGCTTCATGAAGAGGTATTGTCCCAGTTTCAGCTTGCGTTCATCCAGGCGAATAAAGCGACCGTAGCGACGCAGCAGACGGTAGCCGCCCACGCGTCCAATCATGAAGCCGAGATTATCACCCAGGATGGCGCCACTGGCAGCAGCCACGATCACCAGGAGAATGGATAGGTGGTGCGTCGTCCCAGCATAGATGGCGGCAACGAGCAGCATCGTCTCGCCTGGGAAAGGAATACCGGTACTCTCGATGGCGATAAAGACGAGGACGGCCCAATAACCATAGGTGGCGAGCAAATGTAGGAGATTTTGTGTAGCCACAGAGATCATAGTAATATACTTCCTTTTCTCTCCCCTCAACAAGGGTGTTTCTGCATGTGAGACAGCCAGTCAAGATCGTTCTTTACTGAGAATATAGGCATTTGTTATCATCACTACTTACGTAGCTCTATCCCTAATAGTTACACGTTAACATGCTAGCATGCCCTATGTAAGGGTATCGGTCACAGGTTGGGTGTGTGCTAGCTCACAGTTTGGTTTCTGGTGATCTCCTCTACAACGGGGACAAACTGAGACTGTGATGATGCCTCTAGCTTATGCGAAAAATGGGTACTATTTAGCCTCCGGGACGGGCTTTACTTCGCGCGGCTCGCGGATCTTCAGGACGAAGACTGCTCCTATGAGCAGGAAGAACGTGGCTACGGCGAAGATGAGGCGATAGCCCAGGGCGGTCGGAGCAAAGTTGCTGACCAGGACGATGATGAGGCTACCAAGGGCAGGCGCAAGGATTGAAGGCAGGTTAGCGGATGCGCCCCATAGGCGAAATCTTTGCCAACATTTTCCAGCGAGGGCATGGAGTCGATAGCCAGGGCCCAGTCTACACTGGTATAGGCGCCGTAGCCCACGCCGAAGAGAATGCCCAGCGACCAGAGCGGAAAACTGCCCGGGGGCGATGACGAAGGTGAGCGAGGCCAGGGCCATACAGATGGTAGATACGCTGACGACGGGGGCGCGCCTGACGCGATCAGAGTAGATACCGAGTGCGAAAGAGCTGAGGATGGCTCCTACCAGTGCCAGGACTGCTACACCTGCCGTTGCCTGTACAAAGTTGGTCACGTGCGCGACGTTGGCAAAGTAGTACTCGATGAAGGTCATGAATAAGGTAAGGCCCATCATGACGGCAAAGCGCGTGACAAAGACAAGCGCGAAGTTAAATTCGCGCCAGGGTGCGATCCAGTTCATGGCAAACCAGTGGCGAAAGCGGGATAGGGCGCTTCCTTCCGCGCGGGGAGCACGGGTTAATGTGTGCCGGTACTGCATTTCATGCACGCCAACAGCGGTAATGAGCATGCCTACGAAGAGGACGATGCCTGTCAGGATATAGAAGAGGTTGGCCCCACGCCGGATAATGGCGCCGCTCGTGGAAGTCAGGTTGACATCTGCTAGAAGGAATGCCGCCAGCCCCAGGCTGCCTACGTTGCCAATAATAGTCATCAACCCCATATAGCCTGAGGCCTCGCCGCGCTGGTCTTTGGGCACGCGGTCGGGTAAGAGAGCTTGATAGGAGGCATTGGCGGCATTGCTGCCAAACTGCCAGACGATCATGCCTAGCAAAAAGATCAGGACGTTACCAGCCGCAGCCAGTAGGAACGCGCCCAAGATGAGCAAGAGAGTACCCGCAACGATGTATGGGCGGCGACGGCCAAACCTGCTGGTGCTGCGATCAGATGCCATGCCAAATAAGGGTGGCATGACTAATGAGACGATAGCCCCTACCGTGGAGATCCAGCCCAGCAACACTGCCTGCTGGACGTTGCCTATCTGGCCGGGAGGCAGGAAGAGTAAAATCTGTAGTGGGATGACTATAGGAAAAAGAGCGGCGGACTGGGCGTTGAGCGAGAGCCAGAAGACACTGAGGACAAGCTGATCACGAACGGTCAGCCTGGGGAGGGGAACCTTTGAATCCATATACCCTGCCTTTTAAAATAGGATGTAGCCCGGCAACGAGAAAAGTAAATTAAAACAGAGCTATATTACTTAATAATACCATTTTGAAGGCATGCCCTGTCACAATTTCCTCTCTTTAGCGATAGAGAGTATGAAGTCACATGTAGAGCAGAGGGAAAGTATGCAACAACAAGCCGAACCTGAAATGCACGATAGTTCCGATGCTGCACTTTATGATCGCTATGCCGGCATCATCTTTGCCTACGTGCGACTGCACACAGACTTGCGAGAAGACCCCGAAGACCTGACCCTGGAGGTCTTCCTGGCAGCATTGGAGCGTGACAACCTCCCGGCACTAGCGGAAGATGAAAAGCTGGCCTGGTTGACGCGAGTGGCCCATAACAAACTGATTGACAGCTATCGCCGTTCGGCCCGTCATCCAATGGTAGCATTGGATCAGGTTGCAGAAACGCTCTTCGAGGACGATGAACTGGCTCCCGAACAGGTGGCTCTGCGTCACGAAGAGCACGCACACCTGCAAGTAGCCATAAAGCGCTTGAGCGGCCCTCAACAACAGTTGCTACAACTTCGCTACGGCCACGGCTTGCGTTTCGCTGAGATTGCAATACTACTGAACAAACGCGAGGTGGCTCTGCGTAAGTTGCTCTCGCGTACCCTTACGTTCTTGCGCGCTACCTACGATCAATAGTAGGAGCCGGAGTAATTTGTCAAAGTGGATTATCGCGCCTGTCGAGGCTCGATGTATCTTTGGAGATGCACTATGGCAGACAACAGCATGATGGATGATCTCATTCCCGAAGAACGCAATGAGCAGAACCGGGTTCTCATACAGCAACTGCGTGGTACATACTCGCGCGATGCTGAAGATGCCCAGGCCCTGGCACGCCTGCGAGAGCGGCTCCTTCAAAGCCGTACGAGCAGCTCTATAGATCCAGTCTACTCACAAATAGACGAAATAGGACCGTATGCGAAGCCCGTATCAAGCAGGGGCGGTCCCTCGTGGTCGTCCCGTGACTTTCACGGCGCAAGCCGCTGGCAGCGCATGAGCACAATTGCAGCAGTCTTGTGCGCCGCGCTGCTGGTGAGTTCCTTCATCCTTTTGTTGACCCATGCCCATCAAACCGGCACTGGGAGGGTAAAGCCCGAGAACACTCCGGCTACAGGGAAACATGCAGGCCCAATTACATCCATCCATATGCTCGATGCTAACACCGGCTGGGCCGTCACCTATAACACCAACCGCATATTGCACACTACAGCAGGCGTCACCCACTGGCAGGATGTCACGCCCCCAGTCGATAGTCAGAGTTCCATCATCGGCGGGACAGATTTCTTCAACCGCTCGATCGCGTGGGTAGCCGTGATAGACGGTACCAGGCTCTTTGTCTACCGCACACACGATGGCGGCCAGAGCTGGCAGAAGGCACAGTTACCGGACCAGGGCGTCGGGGCCGGCCAGATCTTCTTTCTCAACGCGCAGGTCGGCTGGATAATGTTTGGCAAAGGTGCCGCCGCGGGCAGCGAGGCTGTGGATGTGCTGCATACCAGCGACGGAGGCGTGACCTGGAAGGTGATTTCTGTCTCCAACTACAACACGGCCAACAATCCAAAAGGACTCCCGTTTGGAGGCGACAAATCAGGGCTAAGTTTCGTGAACGAGACAACCGGCTGGGCCACCGGTTTCACCGCCGCCGACAATTTTGCCTGGCTCTACATCACACACGATGGAGGGGTGACCTGGCAGCACCAGTCCATCCCCTTACCAGCGAGCGCCTCCCAGGTTTCGACTATACCGCCCGTCTTCTTCAATGCGACCAGTGGCTTGCTGCCTGTCATCATTCCCAGTCTAGAGGGTCAGACTATCAAGATATACGTCACCCATGACGGAGGAGCAAGCTGGAGCGCCACAACACCTGTGCCCACGTCGGCCACTGCCGGGACAATCGATTTTGTCGACGCGCTGCACGGCTGGATCGTCAGCAATACCTTTGATGTCAAGAGTAATCAGTACATCAATAGCACGGTGTATCGCACCGGCGACGGCGGTCACCACTGGACGCGATACACTGTCAGATTGAACGCGGATATCACGATGATCGACTTCGTCTCGCAGACGCGGGGCTGGGCAATTGACTCGGCGCAGGTGCTGTATCAGACCAAGGACGGCGGGCAAACGTGGACGAAGGTTAACTGA
>Ga0209180_10000307_pt1 | contig 22221 bp, 24 predicted proteins | sample CZO8metaG_3_FD_188355 | JGI IMG/M metagenome (GOLD analysis project Ga0209180, IMG submission 188355) | Vadose zone soil microbial communities from the Eel River Critical Zone Observatory, Northern California, USA - CZOApr15con2H2.8 metaG... | ecosystem: Environmental > Terrestrial > Soil >...
AACGGTGAGCCCCGCTCAGGCAAATTTCCGGTGGGAAAGGCGATGGCCGCGTACCCTGCGCCCGGACGCAGTTCGCGTACGTCCACGACGCGGGCCACCGATCGCCGGTATCGCCCGGTCGCCTCCCCGCCTCCCGACCACGCGCCGGCGCTTTCTTCCAGCGCAATGAACTCCGCGGTCTGATGCAAATTCTCGCGTGTCTCGATATAGTACACGCCGAGAAAAGCGTCAGGCGGGGCAGTCCACTGCGGGAGATCTGCCGGGTCTGCTAGAGCAGAGGGGCGGGCGTCGCCGTGCATCCGTGTCGGCGTGGAATTCGTGACAGGAGTCGGGGATTTCCTCTCCGAAAGAGTCCATCCCCACACTTCCGGAGGCGCACATGGATAACACGCCTCACCGGCCGCACCGACCTCCAATGCTCCACACCATGCGAGCAGACGGAGATCTCCCATGGCCGGTGTGCGGCGCACATGTAAGACGGAGAGGAGGTGAAAGCAGAGCTGGGCCCTCCGCGTCGGGTGACGACGTGGAGCATCACGCGTGCAGAGCATCCTCGTAAGGAGGCGAGAAGCATGACCCGGCATCAGATAGTCATACGGTGGCTGGCAATCGCGTTAGCCACGACCCTGGGGGCGACGACCGCCCTCTACGCCGCTGAGCAACAGCAGCTGGTCGTCTACCATTGGTGGACGGCGGGCGGCGAGCGCCAAGCAATGCAAGTGATCTTCGACGCGTTCACGAAGAAAAATTCCACGACAAAGATCGTCGACAACCCCGTCGCGGGGGGCGGGGGGATCACGCTGAAGACGGTCCTGCTGGGGTTGCTCGCGGCCAAGATTCCCCCGGATACCTTCCAGTCGCTGAGCGGTGCCGAACTGAAGCAGTACGTCGACGGCAACTACGTCGCGCCGGTCGACGACGTGTGGACCGCGCAGAATCTCAACGCGAACTACCCGGCGGTCATCGGCAAGATGACCACGTTCTCAGGCAAGCACTACGGCATCCCGATGAACGCCCACCGCGCGAACTGGCTCTTCTATAACACGAAGCTGTTCAAAGACTTGAAGCTCGCCCCGCCGACGACCGCGGATGAACTGATCGCCGCCGCCAAACGGATCAAGGCTGAGAAACCCGGCGTGGCGCCGATCGCCATCGGGACGCGCGAGAAGTGGCCGGCGGTCTTCCTCTTTGACGTCGTGCTGCTCTCCACCGGCGGACCCGACGTGTATGAGAAGTTCTACACCGGTCAGCTGGACGTCGCGACGTCGCCCGAACTCCGGACGGCCTTGGAGAAGTACAAGGACCTCGTCCCCTACCTGTACGAGTTCCATGGAGCCAAGACCTGGAGTGACATTGCCGGCCCCATGGCGGAGGGGAAAATGGGCATGATGGTGATCGGCGATTTCGCCGCGGGGTTGCTCGTACAGGCTGGCTTCAAGGAGGGCGTGGACTGGGACGCGGTTGGCTTCCCCCAGAAGCCCCAGGAAGTCTTCCTCATGATTGTCGACACCTTCGTGCGACCGGTCGGCGCCAAGCATCCGGAGGCGACGACGGCGTGGCTGACCAACCTCACCGATCCGCAGGTCCAGGGCACGTTCAATATCGTGAAGGGGTCCATCGCCATCCACAAAGCCGTGCCGGACAGCACCTACCCGGACAAGCTGCACCGCACGGCGTCGGCCACCTTTAAGAGCAAGCGGATTGTGCCCAGCTCGATTCACGGGGTGCTGGCTCCCCCCGCGTTTTTGAGCGATTGGCAGGACATCCTGACGCGCTTCCTCTATAGTCCCGACGTCAAGCGGGCGCTGACGGAGATTAGCGACGCCATGACGTTGGACAAGGTGACCGAGTCCGGCAACTGGTACTGGGCGAAGTAACGGCCAGGGGCGCCCCCGTCTGGAAGCCCAGAGGGGGCGCCCGCCGTTCCCGCCGTTCTCATGACCTACACCCGCACCCACGTCATCCTGTTCCTGGGTCCCCTCCTGCTCATCGTGGTCCTCATGTACGGCATGATGGCCTGGACGGCGGCCGTCGCGATGGACGATTGGGTGGGAATGGCGCCGGTCTGGAAGTTTGCCGGGTGGAACAACTTTCACGCCCTGCTCACCGGCACGCTGCGACAGCGGTTCCTCACCAGCCTGCGCAACAACCTCACGTGGCTGGGGGTGTTTATCGTCCCGACCGCGTCGCTGGGATTGCTCCTGGCGTACGGCCTCGACCTCGTCGGCAGGGCCGAGCGGGTGCTGCGGCCCCTGTTTCTCTATCCGATGGCCCTCTCGTTCGTGGTAACCGGGACCGTGTGGGCCTGGATGTACGACCCGGACGCAGGGGTCTTTAACGATATCCTCCGTTCGATCGGGCTGGGACGATGGGCGCAGCCGTGGATCGCCGATCCCACCTTGGGAACGTTTTGTCTGATCGGCGCGGCGGTGTGGCAGTACACGGGGTTTACGATGACCCTGTACCTCGCCGCCATTCGCGACATTCCACGGGAGATCTTCGAGGCCGCCCGCGTCGATGGGGCAACCGACGTGAATCTCTTCCGCTACGTCGTTGTGCCGAATGTGGGCCATGCCACGATGATCGTCGTCGCCATGCTCATTCTGGTCACCCTGAAAGTGTTCGACTTGGTGTGGGTGATGACGTTCGGAGGCCCGGGGAATTCGACGGAGGTCTTGTCTTTCTTCATGTTCGTGGCGACGTTCCGGCAACAGTTCGTTGGCATTGGGGCGGCGATTAGCGTGGTCATCATGGTCCTCGCGATTGCCGTCGTCGTCCCGTATGCCTGGTGGTCTACGCGGAGACTCCCGACGTGAAGCTCTCCCCGCGTGGTGTGTGGGTGGTACTCCTGACGGCTGTGGCGGTGGTCTGGCTCCTCCCCCTCTACACGATGCTGGCCACATCCCTCAAGACCACGCGGGAGATCGCCATGGGCCAGTACGTCCTGCCGCCGCGGGAGTTTGCCGTGGAGAACTATCGCGTGGCCCTGGACGCCCTCCGCTACGGACTGGTGAACAGCACGCTGGTGGCGCTTCCGGCCACGGCCCTGGCGGTCCTCCTGGGCTCTTGGGCGGGCTTCTTCCTGTCGCGCCTGCGCTTCCGGCCCGCGCCGGCGATCTTCTTCTTAGCTACGATCGCCACGTTCTTGCCCTACCAGATTGTCCTCATTCCGCTCACGCAGTTGCTCTCCGCCCTGCACCTCATCAATACCCGCCCCGGCCTGATCGTCGCGTACCTTCTCCTCACCACCCCGATGGCCGCGCTCATCACGGCCACTTTCTTTCAGACCGTCCCGATGGAGTTGCAGGAAGCGGCGACACTAGACGGCTGTGGGCCCAGCACATTCTACTGGCGGATCCTCGTGCCCGCCGCGCGCCTGGGGATTATCTCGACGGCTATCCTGATCTTCACGCTGGTCTGGAACGAGTTCCTGATCCCCACCGCCATGACGCAAGGCACGCTCAACCAACTCGCCACGCCCGTGCTCGCGGGCTTGAAGGGTAACTATGCGCAGCTGTGGCACATCCAGATGGCCGGCGCCACGTTGACCTCTCTACCCCCGTTAGTGATCTTCGTGGTGCTGGGCCGCTACTTCGTCTCAGGCCTAATGGCAGGCACACTCAAGTAGCGCGGACGGGGTGCCACCTCACTGAACGCGAGACTCTCTAGGAACACTGGTTTTTCGGGACGAGCAGACTAGGAGCGCTCCTCGACCTCTGAAGAACCACTGGTTGATAAAAGACCTGCAAACGGGACTCTCGGGAAGTCAGGCGCTACGGAAACCGGTCAGATCCCCTACCCCGACGCGGCAGAAAGCGTCCACGACTTGCGGATCGAACTGGGAGTTGCGCTTGCGCTGTAATTCCCCCATGGCCCGATGGCGCGACAGCGCGGACCGGTATGGGCGCTTGGACGTCATCGCCTCAAACGCATCCACGACCGCGATGATGCGCGCAAACAGCGGAATCTGCTCCCCGTTGAGTTGATCGGGATAGCCTCCGCCATCCCAGTGCTCGTGCACGTGACGGACGGCTTCTTTCACGGCGGCGCTGAGGGGGGTCGACTGCAGGATGCTGCTCCCCACGATAGCGTGGTGGCGCATGAGGTCCCACTCGGCCGAGGTCAGGGGGCCGGGCTTCATCAACACGGAATCCGGGACGCCGATTTTCCCGATGTCGTGCAACTCAGCTGCGATTTTCAGTTCGGCAATCTGCTCCGCCGACAGCCCAAGGTCCTGGGCGATCGCGACGACGTATGTCGCGACGCGGACCGAGTGGTCACCGGTCTCCGAGTCACGGGCGTCCACCGCGCTGGCGAGGGCATGGAACGTCCCCAGGTGCGCGGCGCGCAGATCCTCACGCTGTTTGGTCAAGACCCGCGAGGTGCGCTGCACCACGACGAGCATCGCACAATAGAGTGCGAGGAAGCCCCCGGGAATGGTCGTCCACACCGCTTTCTGGAGCCGGGCGAGTTTCTGCTGCAGAGGGCGAAAATCGTAGAAGACTTCAAACGCCCCCGCCGGGGTTGCGGTCTCGGTGAACCGCACGGGCACGAATACCCGAGCGACACCCAAGCTGGCCGCCTGCGCGACTAAGGGACGCGTCGTCTGCGCCGACACCGTCGGCGGGCCGGGCCGAATCCAGACCTGGCTGCGCTGAAACATGAGGTACTCGAGATACCCCTCGACAGACAAGTAAATCGTCTCCGGCGAAAACGGCTGTAGACGTTCAGGCGCTAGCGGAAGGACGGCCATGGAACCCGAGAAGGCAGCTCGCAGACCATCGGAGGGCGTCGCCTTCTGCCCATCGCCCTGATGGTCGTTGGTATAGAGGAGGACGCCTTTGCGGTTCCACAACAGGAGCCGGAGCACGTTCGCCTTGTGCTGATCGGCGGAGAGAGTGTCGAGGGCGGCCCGCGTATTCTCCCCCAGCCCGCGCTCCAGATCGTCGGGCGTAAGCGGTTGCAACATCAGCTGCTGGATCTGCGCAGCGACTTGACGTGCCTCTTGATCGACAACCGAGTAGCGGAGAGCTCCCACAGCAAGAGACGATAGACTCGTGGTCAGCGCGATCACCACGAGACCGCTCACCAGCGCAAAGCGGAGCAGGGAATTACGCCTTACCGTCACTTGACCCTCCGGATCTGTCTAATCCTATGCCCGCGTACAGCCAAATCACACAGCAAGTTCCGTGCCGAAATGAGGGAAGTTTTGGACTGACCAACGGAATCGGTCCTCCCCAGTTCCAGGCGGGGGTAATCTGAACATCGTCTGCCCCTGGTCAAACCTTAACGCTCTCTTATCCGCCGTGTTGTGGGAGTCACACTCGTATACGCGGGACCGCCCGACGAAGTTCCGAGGAGTGCTCCGTCAGCGACGCAGTCAGGTGATTTTGACCATCCTAGTGCGGTGGTGACCCCTTCAGTCCCAACTGCACTCAGGCGGGCACGGGGGGGAAGGGATTCAGGCGAAGGAGGCGCGGGGATCGTGCGGAATACCCGGGTGCGGCAACGGGGTCTGTCCCATTAACCTCCGAATGGGACGCATTACGAAGCTCGCCAAAACTTGACCCGCAGCAACGACCTCGAGAGCAAACCGACTATCACACTTCGTCGCGCGGCTCTTCTCGGCGCGTGATCACGACACGGACCCCGTCACGCACATGCTTGAAAGCCTGGGGGTTGCCACGGAGGTGGCCAATAACCGTCACCGGACTCGCAGGCCGGATCTCGTCACCTTTGCTCGCCGGTGTCGGCCCAAAGAAAATGCAGAACGCCCGCCCTACCGGCCAGTACCCGAGGTCACCCGCTTGCACGGTTTCCTGCCCAAGCTCTAGCGGGTGGCGAACTGGGATCTCAAAATAGATTTCCTCTCCCCATGTACTCGCGGTGGTTTTGAACGGCAGGGCGCCCCACACTGCCTTGGCGGTCTCGGTGTCGTTGAGCTCCGCCTCTGCGTTCACGGGGCCTGCTTGGATCTTGATCTCTCGTTTCACGACGCCCTCCGCACCGACATTCCTTTACGTTGGACACCCATCTCTTCACCCCTATGCCCTCCTCTAACGGCCCTCAGCCCGTGGCATGTACCGCCGCCGCACTGGTGCAGGAAGCCAGAAAACACAAAGGGCACTTGAGCGGCGGAACTGGGGGAAGGCATTGATCTGATCGGAACGATCGCCGCCCCGATTGTTTGCGGGGTCGACCGACCACTCTCTGTGGAGCTACGAAGTCAGTGTAGAGTTCGCGTGGGCAGGCACGGGGGGCACCTCAGCGGCCGTCGTTGGCGAGGGCGTGTCAAGTGTGCCGACGATTCGCGAGAGTGACTCAAGCTGGTGTCGCTGAAGGTAGTCTACAAGGCCGGCGACCACGGCCTCAGCGACGGTGGGACGATCGATGACAGCGGCACCGATCGCGACTGCCCGTGCACCCGCAATTATGAACTCCAGGGCATCGGAAGCGGAGGCCACGCCTCCGACCCCGATAATCGGCAATGGCACTGCGCGAGCCACTTCCCACACCATACGGACGGCAATCGGACGGATCGCAGGGCCAGAGAGCCCGCCGGTAATTCCTCCCAGGCGCGGCCGGCGCGTTTCCACATCGATGGCCAGGCCGGTGAGTGTGTTGATGAGGGTGAGCGCGTCTGCGCCTCCCTCGTGCGCGGCTCTCGCAATCGCCACGATGTCGGCGACATTAGGTGAGAGTTTTGCGATCAGGGACTTGGCCGTGAGCGAGCGCACCCGAGCGAGTAGGTCGCGCGTCGCGTGAGCATCGACGGCGAAAGTCAGGCCGTCTTCTACATTCGGGCACGACAGGTTCAGCTCAATGCCGGCCACGGCGGATTCCTGGCCGACCCACTCGACGAGGGTCACAAACTCGTCGACGGTGTGACCCGCGACACTGACGATGATCGGGATTCCCAGAGTCGCCAGAAACGGCAGATCACGCGTGAGAAATGCCGCCAGCCCCTTGTTGGGCAGACCTAACGAATTTAACCAGCCGCCCTCAGTACGCGCCATCTGGGGGTAGGGATTACCTGCACGCGGCTCGACGGTGACGGTCTTGGTGATGAAACCCCCGAACGCACGGAGGTTCACGACATTTTGAGCTTCCCGCCCGAAGCCCAGCGGGCCAGGCGCGGCGAGAACGGGATTGGCGAATCGAATGCCAGCGACTTCGGTGGCGAGAGATATCTCGAGTGCGGCGGGCTGTTCCATGGGATCCTTTCCGGCCTCCCGGACCGGATTAAAGGGAACGGGCTTCTCTGCCACTGTATCAAACGCCCGCGCACGCTGTCAAACGCGCACCGTCGGCCGTGTGGTAATTCCGTGATTCTGTCCGCCCTAAGATTTCAGTGAAAATGTCCGCTCCTCATTTGCGCGCAAAGCTGTCTCTCCCCACGAGGTGAAGAGCTGAGTGAATTGCCTTGACACTAGCCATGGTGGTCCTTTAGTCTTGGATGTGGTCGATATTTAGTGGATGCTAAAATTCTGTGATGACCCCACAAGTTCAGCCGCCTGCCCCGGACCTCGAGATCACCCACGAGGACATCGACCGGGCGCGAGACCGCCTGGCTGTCGAGCGTGCCCGCCAAGGCTACCAGCAACGCTCGCTGCTGCGACGGCTGAGGCCACTCTGGCTGCTGATAGGCCCCGGGATCCTAGTGTTTCTCGGGGAGAACGATGCGCCGAGCATGTTGTCCTACGCCGCCACTGGCGCGCAGTTCGGGGTTGGGTTCTTTCTCCCGTTTGTGCTGCTCACGTTCCTGGCGGGGTTTGTCGTCCAGGAGATGACCCTGCGCTTGGGCGCGGTCACTCACCGCGGGCACGCCGAACTCATCTTCGAACGCTTCGGGCCGTTCTGGGGACGCTTCGCGATTGCGGACCTGATCATCGGCAACTTCCTCACGCTCGTTACTGAGTTCATCGGGGTGCGCGCGGGCCTCAGTTTCTTTGGGGTTCCCGCAGAACTGGCGGTGGGTGGCGCCGTGGTGCTCGTGTTCGTCGTCATCCTGACCCACCGCTATTGGACGTGGGAACGAACGCTTTTGGGACTGGCCGTCTTCAACGGGTTGTTCGTCCCCGCCGCGCTGCTTGCGCACCCGCAGTGGGGCGCGGTCGGCCGCGCGTTTCTTACCTGGACACCGCTTCCTGCCGGCGGTTTGCTCAGACCTGACACCATGCTGCTGATCATGGCCGACATCGGGGCCACGGTAACACCCTGGATGCTGTTCTTCCAGCAGAGCGCGGTGGTCGACAAGGGCCTGCAACCCCGTGACATTACCGCCGGGCGCATCGACACGCTGGCGGGAAGCCTCGTGGCGGCGATGTTTGGGATTGCTGCGATTCTCGCAACCGCGCCACTCTTCGCTCACGGAATCAACGCAAGTGACTACCAAGCCGCGCAGTTCGCCCAGGCTTTGGAGCCTCTGATCGGACACGTCGGCGCCCTGCTCTTCGCCCTCGGGATCACAGAAGCGGGACTGCTCGCCGCTATGACGATCTCGGCGTCATCGGCCTACGCCTTTGGCGAAGTTTTGCACAAGCCGCACAGCCTTAACATCCCTCTCTCTGAGGGGTGGGGATTCTATGCCATCCTCCTGGGATCGGCCGCTGCAGCGGCGGCCCTGGTTCTGCTCCCGAACGCGCCCCTCACCTACATTGTGCTAATCGTCAACGTCATCGCCACTCTGGCGATGCCGCCGGCGTTACTCTTCTTAGTCTTGCTCGTGAACGACCGCGAGATCATTGGAGCTCATGCCAACGGCCTCTGGGCGAACATTGCGGCGATCGCCGTGACGGTCGGACTGGTCGCCGCCGGCCTGGTATGGGGGATCCTCACCGTTTTTCCCCACCTCCTAGGCGGAGGGTAGAAGGACGCGATTGACTACGAGCCGTTGATCGAGGTGAGAAGAATGCAACGCCCGGACGATAGACGGACCGAGGGGATTCCTCACCCCAACCCCAGCGCCCCGGACCGCACCGACAGGCCGGATGCTATCCTGTCCGTACTCGAAGAGGACCAACTTGTCAGAGCAAAAGAACGGATCCACTGGGGACGGATTCGGCTCTCGCCAGGAGTGCGAGTCCTGTTGTGGGGCCTGCGTCTGTATGTGATCTTCATGCTGGTCACGGTCGTTATCCACGTAGTGCACACCATCCAACTGAGCGCGCGCTAACAACCAGAACCCTCGCGCAGAACCCGCTTTCGGCGCAATCTGTAGATGCCCAGTAAGATCTTCCATCTGCTAAGATCAAGTTGTGGGGCGTGTTCGCTTTACAAAAATTAACTGGCATGAGATAGATCACCTGAGGTCAGCGCGCAAAGGTGACGGATGCGGTTAGGGAATGTCACGGCCATTTGCATCACGCCAATGGCGAGCAGCCCAATGAAGTCAGTTCCGGAGGTTCGCGCAGTGGCCGGAAAGGGGCTGGACGGAGACCGGTACTGCCTGGGGGTCGGGACTTACTCCGAGACGCCTGGAACTGGCCGCCAGGTTACGCTCATCGAGTTGGAATCGATTGAGGCACTCCAACGCGAATATGGAATTGCGATTCCCCCGACATCCGCCCGACGAAATATTGTGACCCAAGGGGTGGCGCTCAACCACCTTGTCGGGCGCCGCTTCCGCGTGGGTCCCGTGATCTTCGCGGGCGCGAGATTGTGCGAGCCCTGCTCTCACTTAGAAGGCCTCAGTCAGAAGGGTGTCCTTCGGGGCCTCGTGCACCGAGGTGGTCTCCGAGCAGAGGTCTTAAGCGACGGGATGATCCGCGTCGGTGACATCATCGAAACTGCCTAACCGCTCTTCCCCACTGCCCGCTGCACGAATCGATCACTGGCGACCCCCGCGAGCAATCTTGGCGCCCGCGCTCAGCCGCGCTCACCCATCGGGATATTGGTGCGCTCCCGATGTGCACCTCAGGTTCTCGCGGCTCGGCGAGAAGGTGATCGTTTCACTGCGCCGCGACCGATCCCGAGGTCCCGGAGTCTATCGATCAGATCCTGTCTCCTTCCCCGCTGCGTAACCCGCCCGAGGGCAATCAGGTAGGCGTGCGCTTTGAGCAAAAGCGCGGGATCGCGTGGAAGGATCCTCTCGACGACCGCCCGCACGTCTTCCGGATCGCCCCCCTTCCCCACCCAACCTAGTCCCCGTGCGACGCGCAGAATGTTTGTATCCACCGGGAAGGTAGGCCGGTGGAATCGAAACAGCAGCACGACCGCAGCGGTCTTGGGTCCCACCCCCGGCAACTCCAGGAGCGCCCGTCGCGCGTCTTCCAGAGGCGCAGACCTGACGTATCGCGCCAGCTGCCGCGCACTCGTCCACCGATCTCCAATCTCCGCGGCGATCGCCACGACACGCCGGGCCTTGATGCCCCCCAGCCCCACGTTGCGAATGAGGCGGGCGATCTCGGCGTGCTCCGCTTTAGCCAAACGCCCAAGTGTGTGGTAAGAGCTCCACAATCGCTCAGTGGCCAGGCGGGTCTGCAGGCTCGTGGTCTGATGGGACAAGATCGCCCCGAGCAGAACTTTCAAGAACGGCACCTGCCGCTGCCGGCGGAGGCGGGAGAGACCGCGGGCGGCGTCTGGAACCTCCGCGTGAATCCAGGTGAGAAGGTCGACGAATTCCTTCCGGGTCATCGGACAGACCGGATTTCGGACGCGACAGGGATCAGTGTACAACACCACACCCTGTGCCGTCCCGTTTGGAACGGGACACTGTTTCGAGGTCAGGCCATCAGGGGCATTTCAGCAAGGCAGAGCTGTACCGCTCCTTGGGCAGGTGCGCGCCAGTCGCTTGGAAGTAGGAAAGCCAGAACTGCCGGATCGCAAGCAACCTCTCCGTCGCCAGGCCTCCCGTCGGGGAGGCTCCCGCCCCGACCACGCAAACCTCGACCCCCCGCAAGTCCGGCACGCGTCCGGCCGACCGTTCCTGGTTGATGATCTGGTCGATGCGGGCTGGTGTCAGGTTCTCGCCTGTAAAGTCATACCGTTTCGATTGCTCGATCATGTCCGAGAAAATGACGAGCAGCTCGCGGTCCCCGTGGAAGGTCGCAAAGGCACTCTCAGCGAGCTGCATCGAGTCGATGATGTTGTGCCCGAGGCGACCCGACGGAGGCTTCCGCACGAGCGCTTCCGCCGCCTTCATCACCTCGTCCCGCTGTTGGCGACTCCGGCGCTGGTAGTCCAGTTTGTTCTCGGCCATCGGGTTGAAGCGGTCAAATGACGCATTGATGGGGTAGGAGGAGTGCGCGAGGGGATTATCGTCGATGACGTCGCCGACCAGAACGCCGCCCGCCGCCGGGCCGTTCAGGATCTTTGCGAAATCCGTGAGGTATTGGCCTCGGACGTTTCCCTTGTAGGTACTTCCCGTCACGTGGAACAAGACGACGGTGACGTGCGTCTGCGCAGACTTGCCCCCGCACCCAGACGCGAGCAGCGCCAGGGCGAGGGTCAGGACGACCAGGCGACGGTGCACCGGTCTCATCTCATCCTTAGGGTGTGGGGTCTTTGGTGGAAGTCAGCACCCGACTTGTGGCCACGAGGTCAGGGACTTCTGGACAGTACCAGTCCAGGACCTGGAGGGTCAGCGGGAACGTGAATTCAGGATGGTTCTTGAACGCCAGAGGAACCGCCTTTTCCTCGCGCGCCTCCAGGTTGCCCATCCGATACTCCTCAATGAGCTCTTCGAATTCCTGCTTGATGATTTGCGCGGCGTGCATCATCGCCTGAAGGGACTTTTGCCGCCAGGCTACCATGTACTGCAGCCGGATTTCCAGCTTCTCCTTCCGGCGCTGCAAGCGGGCCATCCGCCGTTGGAGTCGCTGGTGGGGGATCTCGGTCATGCGCACCTGCCGCGCCACCGGGTCGTGCGTCAGGTACGACAGGACGGTCGCGATTGCGTAGATGAGTAGGTTAATCAGCACAAAGACGGCGGTCACCGCCCGGGGGCTCATGACCGCCTTTCCCACTTCCGCGACATACGCCTCTCGGACCAAGGCAATCGCGGAGATCGCTCCCAATGGCGCGAGCACACACACGGTCAGCAAGATCTTCTGGACCCGACTGGGTTGCTCCATTGAGAGGAAAATCCCCAAGACGTGCGCGCTCCCCACCAGGGAGACGGCTAGGACCAGTGTCATCACATACGTGAGGATCTCCGCCTCCCCGAACAGCCGAAAGGCGATGGCGTTGAGCGGAAACTCGCCAATCAAAATCGCCACCATGAACAGCAGGTAGCCGAGGGGATTCATCCGCCACTCGTGTTCAAATCCTCGCGTGCCGCGCTTGGCCTTGAGCTCGAGATCGATCGCGCCCGCATTAGCGTCGTGGACGTCTTTCAGCCTCTTGGACTCGAACTCCATCTCCGTCAACGTGATCTTCAGCAAACGGAGCTCACGCAACAGGCCACAGTACCGTCCCTTAAGACGCCTGTCGATGTGCGACCAGCGTCGGGCCAGCCACTCCAACTCCCGATCGGCCGTCGCCTTCAAGCGGAACTCGCCAGGGGGAAACGTCTCCGCCTCCTGCAGGGCCGGCACGCCTTGCGCGCCGTCGTATCTGCCTCTCCGCCGGGCTTGTATTCTCCGGAAATACCACACGAATGGACCGAACATGAGTCGCCTCCTCCTGACTATTGAGTATTGCCCCAAGAACTACTCGATTACCCAAGATGCCGGAGCCGATCTTGCCCGGTGGGAGGCCGCGTCAGGGCATAACAAAAGACGAGCCGGACGTCCGCCACCCAGCCGTACGTCTACCGGATTTGTTCTGAGGGCAGACCCACCCCAGACGCGATCCGAGACTGGAACAGCCGGACTTCCCCGCGATGCCGCCTGGGCAGCGGGGGTCTTCACCAAGGAGGCTTCCGCAATGGGACATCGGGTCATGGAAACACACAACCTGCATGGGAAGACGGCGGCCCGCCATCTTGTCCCACGATCGGTGCGACGGAGCCGGAAACGGGCTCTGCGGATGGCCGCGAACCCTCAGATGGCTGCAGCGTTCGTCAAACCCGTCAGGCCAGTACGCGAGCGGAAGCAAGTAGCACTATCTGCAGCACCGCCAGTCGATAATGCGCAACTCCTCCCCGGTGCCGCATGGCGGAGTTGGAAGCAAGTCCTTGGGATAGCTGCGAAGACCCCAGAAACACCGACGGCGCCTGCGCCGACACAGCCCGAGTACAAGATCCCCGTCGAGGCGCCTCAGGCCATCCCCACCCTGGCGCGACCAGTGCGCAAGGAAGTGGTTCGGGTCGCCGCCAAGGTCCAAAAACCAGCGAAACCTCCCAAGCGGGCAAAGCCTCCACAGCCTGGGACGCCGACCCCGCAGCCGGAGACCGAAGCTAAGGTCGACGAGGTGAGGCCCATGTCCACAGACAGGCTGGAAGATGGCGTTGTGGAGTGGGGAATCAAGCGGGAGGAAGAAAAGGATTCTAAGTCCTGAGCCGTAACCCGGTCTTAGTGTTGGGGGCGCGAACTGCGCCCCCAATGTTTTTATTGAGATCTTCGCTGACATCAGGTTAGGAGTGCTCGGGTAGGGCTGGGTCTTCGAGATGACACGAGAGATGAAGCGGTCAGGGTAATCGAACAAGATCCTCTCTTTCACTTCAGGCTCCTCAGGCGCAATCACCCGATCGCACTCCCCTCCCTGCGCATGAAAGATTCACACCCTCTTGACACCAGTCCCAGTCTCGACTATACTAAACCATATGGTTCAGTATAGTCCACAGCTCGATACCTCCTTCGCGGCACTGTCTGATCCGACTCGCCGCGGCATCTTAGAACGTCTCGGGCGCGGGGACGCTTCGATCAGCGCCTTGGCCGCGAACTTCGAGATGACCCTCACGGGAGTCAAGAAACACGTGAAGATCCTCGAGGGTGCCGGGTTGGTCACCACGCAGAAGGTCGGGCGGGTACGGCACTGCAGGCTGGGCCCGCGTGGGCTGGATAATGAAACCGCCTGGATCGCGAAACACCGACAGATGTTGGAAGCTCGACTCGACCGGCTTGGCAAATTCCTCGAGCACACCAAAGGAGCCCAATCATGAGCACGACAGGGAAACCCTCCGTCACAGCTTCGCGGGTAACCACCCCCACCGATCGTGAGATTCGATCCGAGCGCATCTTCAACGCGCCCCGCGCGCACGTTTGGCAGGCGTTCACTGACCCGAAGATGGTCGCTCAGTGGTGGGGACGTGGCCACAAGCTCGTCATCGAGCGCATGGAGGTAGAACGGGGCGGGCACTGGCGATACGTCGAGCATACCTCCGACGGCCCTCAAGGCTTCGAGGGGCGCTACCGCGAGGTGACACCGCCGCAGCGCCTCGTGCAGACCTTCGAGTGGGACGGCATGCCGGGCTACGTGATGATTGAGACCACCAATTTCGAGGACCTCGGCGACGGTCGAACGCGGGTCGTCACCATGCTGCTGGCCCACACCACCGAAGAGCGAGACGGGATGCTGAAGTCGGGTATGGAAGAGGGCATGAACCAGTCGTACGCCGAACTCGACAAGCTGCTCGCCAAACGAGGTTGACGGGGTGGCGATGCACTAGAACCCGGGGTTTGACAGCACTCCGAGCGCGTTACCTCGCCAGCCATCCGCCATCTACGGCCAGCAGATGGCCGTGGATGTAGTCTGAGGCGGCCGACGCCAAGAACACGGCGGCGCCCGCCAGATCGTCGGGACGTCCCCAGCGTCCTGCGGGAAGACGCGCGAGAATCGCGGGATTGCGTACTGGATCGTCTTGGAGAGCCTGCGTGAGATCCGTCGCTATGTACCCGGGGACGATCGCATTCACATTGACGCCCTGCGGCGCCCACTCGTTCGCGAGCGCCTTCGTTAACTGTCCGATGGCACCCTTGCTCGCGGTGTAGGAACTGATGAGGATTCCGCCTTCAAAACTCATGAGAGAGCCCACGTTGATGATCTTGCCGCGCCGGCGCGGCAGCATGTCGCGCGCGGCGTCCTGACAGAGCCGAAACACCGCGTGCAGGTTGACTTGGATGACCCGATGCCAGTCCTCGGCGGTAACTTCGACCGCCGGCTTCCGGACAATGAGTCCGGCATTGTTGACGAGGATGTCCACTCGTCCCATCGCCTGAAGCGCGCGGGGGATCACGGTCTCCACCTGAGTGGGATCCTCCAAGTCCGCCATCACGGCCACGCAGCGGCGACCCAAGCGCTCGACTTCGGCCACGAGGTCGGATGCTGGCCGCCGGCCGACGGCAACAACATTGGCCCCAGCTCCGGCGAGCGCCATTGCGATCGCCCGGCCAATGCCGCGTCCGGCGCCCGTGACAACGGCAATGCGGTCGGTGAGACAAAACATGTCCGTGGAGGTCATCAAGCGCCCATCACTGACCGCCGTGACGAGTTGGCTGAAGAGCGATCACGAATTCTCATCCTCTCACAGACCTGGACTACGGAGCCGCGGATGAGATTAATCACGCTGCCGAGGTCATCCCCTGCTTCTTCACGAACTCTACCAGTGATCCTGGAGATCCGATGATGAAGGAACTGTCTGCGCCCAGTTTCTCCGATGTGTTGCGGGCCCGTCAGGTAATTCAAGCCCACCTCCCGCGGACACCTCTGCATCGCTATCCGGCATTGGATCATCTACTGGACGCTCGAGTCTATGTGAAGCACGAAAACTATCAGCCGATTGGCGCCTTTAAGATACGCGGGGGCATCTACTTAATGTCGCGCCTGGCAGCGCAGCGGATCCGGGGCGTCATCACCGCATCCACCGGCAACCACGGACAATCCATTGCCTATGCGGCAACTCTTTTCGGCATCCGAGCAATCATCGCGATCCCGGAACGGGCCAACCCGGTCAAGGTCGAGGCGATGCGGGGCTATGGAGCGGAAATCCGTGTTCATGGTGAGGACTTCGACGACGCACGCTCCTACTGTGAGCGGGTCTCAGAAGAGGAGGAGTTGCGGTACATCTCGTCCGGAGATGAACCGGATCTGATTGCGGGCGTCGCCACGCAAACCCTGGAGATTCTAGACGAGCGGCCCGACGTCGAGGCGATCTTCGTCCCCGTTGGCGGCGGAAGCGGTGCAGCGGGGGCTTGTTTGGTCGCCAAGACCATCGACGCGCGCATCCAAGTCATCGGTGTCCAGTCGGCTGCCGCACCCGCTGCCTACCTGACGTGGAAGAATCGGCGCCCGACCGACGCAGCCATGGGAACGCTCGCCGAAGGCTTGGCTACCCGACGGCCTTTCATGTTGCCCCAGCAGATGATGTGGCAGGGACTGGACGACTTCGTCCTGGTGGAAGATGCGGAGTTGCAAGAAGGGGTACGGCTTTACCTTGAGAAGGCGAAGACTCTGGCCGAACCGGCAGGGGCGGCAGCATTGGCGGGCGCGTTGAAGCTACGCGATCAGTACCATGGGAAAGCTATCGCCCTGGTCCTGAGTGGGGGAAACATCTCATCAGAGCAACTCGGACAAATCCTGGGCGGGTAGTCTCCGTCCGCAGTGCAGTGCAGGAGATGGAGAAGGACCAGAGCCCCTAGTCGATGGTCCTTCCTTCCCGCAGGTTGGTCTAAGAGGCTGGCCGAGCGGAACTTTGCACACACATCGGGCTTCGTAAGCCGCGTCGTCCGCATTGCCGGTTGACCGGTGCGACGACCAAGCCTCCTGGGCGAAACGTCCGACATCGGTCCTACACAAAACTTAACGGGCCGGAGCGTTGTCGCCCCGGCCCGTCTTCATCTCCTGAGTGTGTTGAGGGACTAACCGATAGGTCGGACCCCGGATGCCTGTGGGCCCTTCTGGCCCTGCGTCACCGCGTATTCCACCTTCTGACCCTCATTGAGGGACTTGTAGCCTTCGCCCTCGATGCCACTAAAGTGCACGAACACGTCCTTCGTGCCGTCCTCCGGAGTGATGAACCCATAACCCTTCTCACTGTTGAACCACTTCACGATCCCTGTTGCCATGCTGTAACCCCTTTACCTTAAGAGCTATCACAGATCCTATCCAGACTCTGTAACGCACCCTTATTATGTCACAAATCGTGTGTAGGCACAATGACGAAATGTCCCTGAATCGTGGATTCTCCCTCATGTTTCTAGCTAGTAAACACCTTCAGGAGCGCCTGCTTCCTAAACGAAAACCAGGACGTTAGGAACTCACTCCTACCGTCCTGGTCGCTAAGCGTCGCGTACCGGCCTATCGTTTTTTCGGGTCCCTTACGCCGATACCGGAACCTTCGCTGCAGGAGCAAGCCCGAGCTGCTGCATCATGCCGAGCTGATCCTCGATACCCCAGTGCTCCACGACCTTGCCGTTGGCCAAGCGGGCGATGTGAATTTCCGTCCAGTTGACCTGCTTGCCCGTCGGCGTCACGCCCTGGAACTCACCCTTCTGCGTGCCCCGCGCCGAGAGCCGGTGAACGAGCTTGTCGCCTGCCGTGATCTCGTCCTCAATCGTGTAGCGGTAGTCTGGAAAGGCGGACCGGAACTTGGCTAGGCCCTGCTTGAGGCCCTCCCGATCCGGGGTTGTCCCAGGAAAGGGATTTCGGTCAACGTAGCCGGCGGCGAACACTTCGTCGATTGCCGGCAGGTTGCCCGTGTTGAGCGCCTCTACGAGGCGGCGGCCAAGAGCTTTGGTCTCTTCCGGTGACATGCGGTTCTCTTCGAATGACATGTACTTCTCCTCTGAGAATTTTCCTCACTCTCCCTGCGGTGAACGAGAGTGGGCAGCCAACCCGGCGATTCGCTTATCCCGGTGGGCTCCACGTAATTGTCTCCAGGGGGACTGAATCGAGAGGAAGGGAGCGTGCGTACTAGCGATGCGACCGCTGCAGCAATCGTGCGCTACTGACCTAGTGTCGCACGGATCGCCCACGAGCACAATGAGCAAATGCGAATAGGGATGACGTAAGAAAATATTTCTGTTGACAACCGATTATCTGAAGAGAGCTAAAACGCCATCCCAGTTGCGGCCAGGCCGCTCATCGGGTAACTTGCTTTCCTACAACGCCGCATCCTAAAGACAAACCCGAGTGGTCCCAAGTCTGGGGTTTTTGGTCCGACCCAGCGCTAGCATTAATCCTGAATCATGATCTGCATCCGGTGTAACTGGTTGTGGTCTGACGCCGAAGCGGGCGCCCTGAGGATGTGGCGGACCGACGGGGCGAATCGCAGGCCGAGAGCCGTGTTTGACCGGTGCAGCGCAGTCCTCAACGGCACGGATCTCCAGTAAAATAGCTTCCAGCGAACGATGGTCGAATGATCTACTTCACCATGGAGGATCATCTCATGCCTACGCACGCTGTGATCTGGATCGATCACAAGGAAGCTCGCATCTTTCACGTTCAACCGGAAACGGTCGGCCACGTTCAACCGGAGGCAATCGACGAAACAACGATCCTATCTCCGCAACACCTTATCCATAGACATCCCAAGGGGCGGGGAGAGGCAAAAGAGCACCCCGATGACGCCAAGAGGTTCTTCCACGAGGTCGCGCGATTGCTCGACGGTACGGATGCCGTTCTCATCGTTGGTCCGTCGTCAGCGAAGCTCGAATTCCTCAGGTACGTGCAAGACTACGACAAGAAGCTCGAAGCAAGAGTTGTTGGAATTGAGACCGTGGATCATCCGACCGACAGAGAAATCGTTTCATATGCCAAGAAGTACTTCATACGGAGCGATCGGATGTGACCTGCGCTACCAGGTACCGACGAGACGGCTGAGGAGAAGCCCCTCTGGGACAGCCTAAAAATCCGTTGCGGGGCAGGCTCGAGCGCGCGCTCCATCGCCTCGTCGTCCTTGCTCTGGACGGGCATCCATCGCCGGCCGAGCCTATCCACGTCAGCGCAACGGAAGGTGTCCGCGCCAGGGTAGGCGGGATTTTCGTCCCAACCCTGCGTGAAGAATCAGTCGGCGCGATCGTCCCGGGCGGAACCGAGATGGGCAAAATGCTCGACCTGCACACCCTGGCCGAGCCACAGGTCTTCACCGCCCCCTACGACCAGGATCCGATCATCAACAAGATGACGCCCACCGTGCAGCGAAGCAACCACATGGAGAGATTGAGGAGCTTAGCATTTGTTGCTGTAGGAGTTCCACAGGCGGTTCTCTGTCACGAGTGATATCAAACGGCGTCTCAGCTAGCCAACGGATGACTACGCGTGCGCCGATCCGCGTGGGCACGCAGCGGCACGCTCCAGGAGCAGCGTACGCTCGCGTGCGTTGTGCGTGAGTGAAGCCGCGCGCTCGAACTCCGCGCGAGCCTCGCCGGAGCGGCCCAGCTTGACGAGGAGATCTCCGCGCACGCTCGGCAAGAGGTGGTAGCCCTCAAGTGACGGCTCCGAGGCCAGCGCGTCAACGAGTTCGAGGCCCGCAGCCGGCCCGAACGCCATGGCGACCGCCACCGCACGATTTAGCTCCACGACGGGCGACGGCGCGAGCTGGGCGAGCGCATCGTAGAGGGCCACGATCCGCGCCCAATCCGTCTCCGCCGGGGTACGCGCCCGCGCGTGATAGGCTGCGATCGCAGCCTGGAGCGTGTACAGGCCAAGGGCGCCGCCTAGCTTCTCGGCGCGCGCCAGCGCCGCGAGCCCACGACGAATGAGGAGGTGATCCCAACGGGTGCGGTCCTGGTCGAACAACAGGATTGGCTCTCCCGCGGGGCCGACGCGCGCTCTCAAGCGCGACGCCTGGATTTCCATGAGCGCCACCAGGCCATGGACCTCCGGCTCCTGCGGAGCAAGCCCGGCCAGGATACGGCCGAGACGAAGCGCCTCCTCGCAGAGCGCAGGCCGGATCCAGGTGTCGCCGGCAGTCGCCGAGTAGCCTTCGTTGAAGATCAGATAGACGACCTCAAGCACCGACGACAGCCGGGCACCGAGCTCGGCTCCACGAGGAACCTCGAAGGGGACGCGTGTCTCGGCAAGCGTCCGCTTGGCCCGGACGATTCGCTGGGCGACCGTCTGCTTCGGGACGAGAAAAGCGTGCGCGATCTCCTCGGTCGTCAGGCCTCCGAGCAGGCGGAGCGTGAGGGCCACGCGCGCCTCGGTCGAGAGCACCGGATGGCAGCAGATGAAGATGAGGCCCAGGAGATCGTCGCCCACGGGATCGTCGAGCGCGGCGTCGAGGTCCGGCGCCGCGCCCTCCAGCCGGGCCGCGAGATCGCGGCCGAACTCCTCATACTTACGCTCCAGTCGCTTGTTACGCCGCAGGAGATCGATCGCCCGGTGCTTGGCGGCAGTCATGAGCCAGGCGCCCGGGTTATCCGGGGCGCCTGACTCGGGCCACTGTTCGAGCGCAGCGACGAGCGCGTCCTGCGCGAGATCCTCGGCTAGACCTACGTCCCGCACGATCCGCACGAGTCCGGCGATGAGCCTGGGCGATTCGATCCGCCAGACTGCGTCGATTGCCCGATGGGTATCGGAAGTCGTCAGGACCTCTTCTTGAGCTTCTGGGATTGCGCCCGCAGGCGCGCCTCCTGCTCCCTGAGTTCGGGCGTGAACGCGGGGCCGAAGTCCTCCGGCTCGAACACCCGGCGAATCTCGACCTCGCCGTCCTGGAAGGGGCTGCGCTTGACCCATTCGATCGCCTCGTCCATAGACTTCACTTGCCACAGCCAATAGCCGGCGATTAGTTCCTTGGCCTCGGTGAAAGGCCCGTCGATCACGGTGCGCTGCCTCCCCGAGAACCTGACACGTGCGCCCTTCGAGCTCGGGTGGAGCCCCTCGCCTTCGAGCATCACGCCGGCCTTCACCAGCTCTTCGTTGAACTTTCCCATCTCGGTGAGGATCTTCTGGTCAGGCAGAAGGCCCGCCTCTGAATCCTTGTTCGCTTTGACCAGCACCATTACTCGCATCGTCGTGCCTCCTTGTGGGTTCGGGCTTTGGCGCCGGGGCTCCGGGTCTTGATCGCCTGGACCCCGGCTCTATTCGTACGTCGAACAAGGGGCGGCGAAATCGACATATCGAACAGACTTTCTTGGCGTGGAGTGAATATAGTTTAGCCCACGACGGGTATCTCGTACGAAGCATTTTTGACGCTACGGCTGATAGCGAAGGATGACGCAACCCGACTCCAACGGCCTTACCTCCATGAGCTTCATTCTCAACCGACATAACCCTAAGCGATGCGGGCAATGGCAACTTTCATCACTCTCACCTGCCGCTCGGGCTACAGCCCATATTCGCCATCGTATCGGAACCGGGCCCTCGATGGCCAAGGGTCTCACGGCCTCACGGGCGGGCCAGGTGGCGATGGCATTTAGGGCGTCGATTATTCACCGGACGGATCCAATGGGCTGCAGTTTGGCTGTACAGACTACCTTGGAAGGGAACCCTCTCAAGGGAGATGGTGCGGGCCTCGTCAAATGCGGAATTTCCTGGTGGAGACGAGGGGATTTGAACCCCTGACCCCCTGCGTGCAAAGCAGGTGCTCTCCCGCTGAGCTACGTCCCCACGCCTTCACATTATACGCGACGGCTGCTGCGATTCCGGAAACCACTCCATTCCATAAGGGGAGCCGTTGAAAGTCTTGCGTCAGCCGTCGGAAAGTCGTTGGCTGAAAGCAATCTCAGTGACCCTGGGGACCTTAGTAAGGGGTGGAACCCGCTTGGCCCGATCGCGTCGCAAAGGATAGTTGCCATTCTTCGCTTGTACGCCCGTCGATCGCAAGCTTCCACACAAGGCGACTATCGGGTTTGAACGACAGCGGCCCGATATTGAGGGCCAGCACGACATCAAGAGGAGTCCCCGGCTTGACCCCGGGGGGCCGCCCCACCTCGAAGTCGGCCTCGATGCGAATTGGCTGCATCCCCATCGGCGTAGGCGCGGGAACCGGCTGGCCATCTTCATCGACAAGATCAAGTGTCAATTTGTGGCGCGTGTTCGCCTCGTCCCAAGGCACTTCGATCTTAAGCGCGATGGCAGATGGTGATGGGGCAGGACCAGTGACGGACCATCCGCCGCCCAGGATGTAGAGCTTCCCATTTACCGCCTGCGCGGCATCGGCTAAAAGCATAGTGACCTTCATGTCATTCTGGCAGGTTGGCTGCGGGCGAAACTAACCCCTCTAATGCCTCGACGCACGGGCAACAAGGTATGGCCAACGGCGCGGTCAACTAGTGAAAGCGATGGTCCTCGCCATGCGCTTCCCGCGTGCCTTTCTCACCCTGTTGCTTGTCACCTTTCTAGGTTACCTGAGCTTCCAACTCCTCACGGCCAGCCTCCCCCTTACGCTGTCACGCT
>Ga0209180_10000310_pt1 | contig 22135 bp, 19 predicted proteins | sample CZO8metaG_3_FD_188355 | JGI IMG/M metagenome (GOLD analysis project Ga0209180, IMG submission 188355) | Vadose zone soil microbial communities from the Eel River Critical Zone Observatory, Northern California, USA - CZOApr15con2H2.8 metaG... | ecosystem: Environmental > Terrestrial > Soil >...
TGAAGTAGTGAGACTTCAGGCGAAACATTTCGCCGATCGGGGGCTGGGTCGCCGGGGCGCTAAGAGTTTAGTTCCTTAACTCGCGAAGCAACAGAAAATATTGCTGCGGGAGCCAAAACCACCAGGCGATTGGCGCCTTGAAGGGACAGACACCATCCGAGGGCGAGGGGCGTGCTTCTATTGAATTCCGTGGGATTTCTTGTGCCTGCCTCATTCAAATGAGCGCGAAATATTTGATGCTGAAAGACTTAGGTACAACCGATCAAGAGCCGGCGTAGAGTTGGAAGGGGGCCCAGTAAAACGGCTTGCGGTAGTTTCCGCTGGAGTGGACAAGCGTTAGTTTGGCCGTTCGGAGCGCAGTGGCGGGGTCTTTCCCTGCGTTTAATCCCTTATACAGTTCGCCCATAAGCTGAGGAGTAGAAGCGTTGCTTACCTCCCATAGACCCGCGATGACGTAGTGCGCTCCGGCTCGAAGAAAGGCCCAAGCCAGTCCAACCAGTCCTTCCCCTGCGTAGGTCCGCATACCCGCTCCGTTGCAGGCGGAAATCGTTACGAGATAGGCGTGGATGGGGTGTCGAACGATGTCGCGTGCATAAAGCTTGTAGGAATCGCCTTCGGGTGAAAGGATGACTGCCGATTCGAGAGGGAGGGTGCGGCTCGCGGTGCCGTGTGTGGCGAAGTGGAGATACGAGAATTCTTCTGGTTTGCCGGATAGAAAGTGGGACGCTGTGGCTTGGGCCCCTGTGAGCACGAGCCGGCGGCCTTCGGGAAAATAGTTTTCGACCAGCCCGACTTCTTTGCCCGCTTGCGGGAGAGGTGGAAAGTCTGGATTGGCGGACACTGCATCGCCCACCAGCAGGAGACTCGTGTTTTTGGGTGGAGTAGACAGCCACGTCCTGGAAAGTAACGACAGCGAGCCAGCAGCGAGCAGCGTGGCGTCTTCGATCCAATAGTGAGGCTTCGGGCCGGGCACGATCAGCGTTTCGAAATTGAGCGAGTTGAGGCTGCCGTCGGCAAGCACGACCACGCGCGAATTCTTCGGAATGAGTTTTTCCGCCGGCTGGATCAAAGTGGTGAAGAGTTCTTTGCCGTCCGCGTTGTCGGCTTCCAGCGGATCCCGGGGGCCGACGAAAGACTCCCGATAGGATTTCACGGCGGAATCGATTTCTGCTCTCCCGGGCAAAGGAAACAAAGAAACTTTTGTAGGCGTGACTGCCCAGAGATACGAATGTTGCTCACCAAGCCAGTAGAACAGCAACGTGGCGTTCAACCGCCGCGCAATCTCCTGAGGACGAAACGCTGTCGATTCCCCTCGCTTCCCATTCATGCCAGAAGCAAGCCCGCGATCCAGTGTCTGCGCCCGGCTTCGTTCGGCAGTCTTCATTGCATCGAGCGGCCGCTTCTGCGCAATCAAAAAATTGACGTACGCATCGTAAAACCGAATCGCACTGGAGAGAAAAGAGAGCCGGAACTCCTCATGCTCCACGGCATCCCGGGCTTTCGTGATCGTGCCAATGGATTCAAGGAATTCGTGCTCAGCAACACCGGTTTTGCCTTCGGCCGCGTTAACTTCAGCAACCCCAGCCTGCGCTTCCCAGCGCAGGGCCGTCTGTGCACCGTGATCCTGAATTACCTTTTGGAAAGCCTTCTCGGCCTCCTGATATTGTTTTTTGCTTGCCGCAATGCGTCCGGCGATGATCGTTGAAGACGCAATCCCAAACTGATCGAGCCCGGCATTTTCGACATCCGCGGCTTCGCGGTTGAACTTTTCCGCATCATCCAAGCGTCCCGTCGCCAGCACGATTTCGGACATCGTATTCAGACATTCAGTAAGAAGACGTTTGTCGTCTTGATTCTTGGCAAGTGCCAGAGCCTTTTGTCCGGTTGAATCGGCCTCGGGATACCGAGCCTCTTGTGCGTAAACTCCGGCGAGCGAATTCAGCCAGCGGATTTGGTCGACCACTAGGCCAGCCTGCGCCGATTTGCTCTGCGCCTCCGCCAGGAAAACCTCGGCATTTTCAAAGTCTCCCACGACGGAATAGTTCCAGCCGAGGTTGCCTAAAGTCTTGGCTTCAGCACTCGCCGCTCCTACTAGACGAGACTTTTCCAGAGCTGCCTTGAAGCGGTCGAGGGCTTCATCATAGTGCTCCTGCCACATTGCGACGTTTCCAAGATTGGCCAGAGCATTTAGTTCGGCGCGAGGGAGATTTCGGTCCCGCGCGATGGCCGCGGCGGTTCGGAACGCAGTGGCGGCCTTGGGGTAGTTCTTTTGATCGATTTCGACGATCCCTCGCGCCTGTGCCACGTCGCCGAGTAGCCACGAGTGGGTAGCAGCAGCCAGGTTCTCCGCCTCGGAGATCGCCTTGTCGGCCGGTTCGAACTGTTGCAAGTAGTCGTGCGCGAGGCCTTGCACCATTTTTCTCTGCACCTCCACGTCAGTGCGGGCAAGAGAAGGAGGCAGAGGTTCGTTCAATAGCTGGAGCGATTCGGAGTAAGAGCCTCGCAGCATGAGGATGTGGGCCTTCTGAACCCGGAAGCGCGCGGCCCATTCCGGATTCCTCATTTGATATTTGGCGAGGGCGGCGTCCACGTCATGCAGGGAGACGTCGAGCTGCCCGCGGCGCATCTCTTCACGAATCTGGAGAAATGTGGCGTCAGGAGAGACGGCGCGCCAGCAACCGGGGGCCGCAAGGGCGATCACAAAAGCCAAGAGCAGTCTGAGGGGAGGGTGCCCGTTAAGGGGCAGAAGTGTAGCAGCTTTGACAATCTGGCTCAGCCCGTAGGCGGATAGTTGCTGCCGTTGCTGTCGGCCTGGACGGCAGTCCCGCTCGCGCTGACAGCTGAACCGATTTCGAAGCGAATCATCGTCAACGTGCGTTCCGCGTGCCTGATCACAACTTCCCCCAGGAAGATTTTGCCGAAGCCAGGCACACTGAAGCAGTGGCCGACGCGCTCGACGCCCGGGCAAGTCGTGTCCATCTCCTTCACGCAGGAACAAAGAAAAGCTCCGTTTGGACCCGGCTTTTTGATTGACTGGCCGGTCTTGAAAGGATCATGCGCTATTTTGTAGAAATCGCCCTTTTTTTCAAAGTCATTTAATGCGCTCGCATACGTTGGGATTTTCTCAAACAGGTCCGGATCCAGGTTGATGTCCACCTTGCAATCGGCAATGCGCAGATTCTCAAATCGGCTACCCACCAGGCTAACAAAGCCTTCTGCTTGGTCCGTTTGATGTTTCGTGTACAGGCGCGCCACAATGCGGTCCGCCGTGACGACATCCAGCAGGTTTAGCCCCTCGATGACGGAGGTTACCAGCGTGTTGTGGCTGGAGGTTACCGGCGTGTTGTGGTCGCCATCATCCGCCTGGGGCGCGCCGGAAACGTGCGTGTAACCTCTCCTAAAGGAAACAAACTCACGAAATTGAAAGTTTTCGACGCGAGCCTGGCCGTGTCCACCAATGATGGGCAGCGCTGAAGCAGCTAGCACATCAATCTGATGTTCGAAGGGCCGCGTGAAGTGGCCACTGAAGACGTGAGCACAGGCGTGATAGTGGAATGTGCGGAAGGGTTTCGGGGACATGGGCTGATCCTCACACCAAAGTAGATAAAGATGCCGCCAATGGTGCTGAATTTATCTGCTAAATTCAACATTAAATTTCATCCGGGCGAGTACAGGTGCCTTGTTGGGGTCACCCTGCGGCGCAGTAAGTCCCAACACCACAATCTGGTATACGCCGGGGCCCTTCCCGAGCGGGACTTCAACGACCACCGTCTTCTGAGCCTGGGCATAAGAGACGGTGCGCAAAGTCGTGGAGTTGCGGGCCGGGTCTTCCAGTCGCAACTCGTACGTGCTGTAAGCGGGATCGTTAGGAACATCCACGTAAAGGCCGAATGGTTCGTCGGGCCGCACCCGGAATGTCTGTGCTTCGATGCCCCGGGTATTCGCGGCAATCAGCGAATACGGCAGCAGCACACGCGGAGCGGTCGCTTGCACTGCTGCGTTCTTCCAATGTGGCACGGTCACTAAACTTTGATAGCTCAGCGCCAACAACAGCACCGCGAACGCAGGCACCGCGACAATCGGCCTGAGCCACTCGAACAGGCTTCCCCGAACCGCAACACGAACCCTGGGGGCCTTCTCGCTCGCTTCTTCGCCCAGCACCTCGCGCGAGTTGTCTACAAAAGCCGCAGCAGCCTTGAGATTGAGCGCGCATTCGGCACAGTCGAAGCAATGCTCTTCATATTCGTCGCGCTTGGCTGGGGGAAGTTCGCCGAGCACATACTTTACAGCGGCTTGCAGTCGTACCGCTTCGCTATGGTCCATTTGTGCCACCCGATAGGTAGTGCGGGAGGTTGCAATATCGTTTCACTGACTCCTCAGAGGGCGGCCCGGTGCGCGACCCCGAGCGGCCCTTTCTCATACAAAACCTTGAACTTATCCTTGGCGCGGTGCAGAAGCACCCTTAAATAATCGCGGTCTACACCGAATTCGCGGCAGACGACGTCTTTGTCCTTTTCTTCCAAGAAGATAGCGCGGAGGAGGTCGCGGTCGCGCCGGGGCATCACCTCCAGGATCCGGCGAACGCGCTCGGAGGATTGCTTGGTGACGAGCATGCCCTCGAGGTCAAGAACCTTGTCCGGGATTTCCAGGTGCGAATCCTCCATGGGCTGATTTCTGGCGGAAGTTCGGTAATATTCAAGTAAGACGTTGTTACAGATGGAGTTAACGAAGGCGCCGAAGCGCTCCGGCTGACGGACGCCACCCTCGCGGCGTAGCGCGGCAATGACCCGGATGAAGGTTTCCTGGCGCAAGTCTTCTACTTTGTCATTGGTCAGCATTCTGGCCCTAAGCTTGATGCGCAGAAGATGCTCAAAATACGCGACAAAGTGGTGTTCGGTCGGAGGGTCCCCGTCCCGCAGCCGTTCCACGTAGGCCTTGTCGAAGGCAAAGAAGTCCATGCAAGCCCCGGATTCTTGCTGGAGTATATCGTCGCCTTTCCCGGCGGGCAATAAAACAGATGATTCATTTGCGTGCAGCTGAAACGGAATTGCGGTTTGATGCACTACCCTTCTGTAGGAACCCCGTACGCTCGGGAGTCCTTATCCGTGGGGAACGCTCCCCGGTCCCCATGTGCCCCAGTAGGCGCATCTGAGCCTGCCCTGAACGGGCGAGGATGCGCCTCCCCTCTTCTTGAGGCGGGCTAGAACCATGGAGGATCTGTGGCCAGTCCGGTACGTCATGTGGGTATTTCAAGTAATGGTGCGTTTGCATTCTCTCAGACCTCAGCTTTAAAGCCCCATCCAATTGCGAGCAGAGCAGCCGGCGCGTCGGTTGTGACTGCGCTGACTGTAGAATTTGTCGCAAAACCTCAAGAGGCGCACAGGGTGCAAGCGACGATACCCGCGGCGGTTGCCGGAGCCCTGAAGGAAGTGAGTGGATTCGCCGGGTGCCTGGTGATGATTTCCGATCAGGAAGCGCGTCTGGTTACTGTGGTCACACTATGGGCTGGCGAGGACCGCCGGAAACGCTGCGGCGAGAATGCCCGCTGGGTGCACGCGCTGCTGGCGCCATACCTGGACCGTTGCCTGCGAGTGCAAACCATGGTCGCACACTTGCCGGTGTTGGTTGCGATTCAGCCGGAAGGAAGCGGGGCCGGCGAGTGTTCGATGGTGCAGCAGCTTCCTACAGAAGATGAAAGTGTGTGCGTCGCGTAACGCATCTGACTGTGGGGGAAAGATCGAGGAATGGAATTGGCCGTGGAATTGAATCAGGGGGTCTGGCGGGAATGGATACGATGCATCGGAAACGAAACTGCAGCGTGGGTTCTTGTGGCCGCGCCGCGATTACTTCACTGGGTCAACAGATTCTGTGCGTGAACCACTTCCTGCTGCGTTGTTACGAGAAGCTTGATGGTCTTGATCCGCGGGGCCGGAAATTCACCTCGGAGCCTATCGACCTGGCCGCGATGCGCGGATTCATCGAGGAGTGTTCGCGGAAGGCGCTCGACGTCAGCCTGCAGTGCGAAGAGCTGAGCAACCTCGAGCGGGGACGATTGCTGGACATTTTGCTTTGGGCCGGTGAACTGTTTCTTTTACTGCGCGCACCGCGGCTCACTTTCGCCGAATCTATGACTTCCGCCGATGATGGTGTGGTGGCCCGCGCCGCGATTCCAAATCTCTGAATTACTCATCCCACTTGCCTGTCGTTCGCCCCTTGCGTCTTTAATCAAGGAACCGTCCGGGAACTCTTCGTCTTTTGAGGAATAAACTTCAGTCGTGAGTTATATTTACCGTGTCTTGTATCATCGCAGCGGGAACCGTGCCGCGAACGAGATGGCGGTGACTTAGTCTAGTCTGCATTGCAAACTAGTTTGCGAAGTGGCTCGTTTAGTTTGCGGTACAAACTAAACTGCCATGCAAACTAAATTGGGCTGTGAAGAATTCGTAAAGGCAATAATTCTTCCGCTAATCCCGCGAGAAGTGCGGATATCGCGAACTGAATCCCTCCCGGAGCTCTTTTGGAACCAGAATATGCTCGGCGATACCGCGACCTCTATACCAAGCACTGGTGGTGGCGTGCCCGTGAGGAAGCGATTCTGGAGGTCCTACGCCGGCACATCCGCTCAAGAGGCGGGCTCCGCATCTTGGACGTGGGCTGCGGCGACGGTTTATTCTTTGACCGCCTTCTGGATTTTGGCGAAGTGGAGGGCATCGAACCCGATGAGGGACTCGTCGACCCAAGAGGCCCGCACCGCGAGCGGATTCGAATCGCCGCTTTTGACGATAACTTTCGTCCATCAGAATCCTACTCACTGATTTTGATGCTCGACGTCCTCGAGCATCTCGATAATCCTGGCAGCGCGCTGCAGCACGCTTATTCTCTGCTCTCACCATCAGGCGCGCTGCTTCTGACGGTTCCAGCGTTTCAGTCCCTCTGGACCAATCACGATGTCATCAACCATCATCGTGTGCGCTATCGGCGCAGGACCCTGAGCCCGCTACTGCGGCGCGCTGCCTTCACAATTGTAGAGGAACGCTATTGGTATCAGTGGACTTGCCCACTCAAGTTAGCGATTCGCCTGGCCGAAGCGGTTCTTCCCCGGCCTGCGTCTATCGCGCGGGTGCCTCCGGCTTGGATAAATCGCCCCCTCTACTGGATATCGCGCATCGAACAACAAACGATCGGCGCCATTGGGGTGCCGTTCGGCAGTAGCCTCATGGTCTACTGCGCAAAGCAGGGGGAGTCCTAACGCTCATGGCTAGGATGATCATTATTCTGGCATTGGTTCTGGACCTGATCTCCGCCGCTCTCTTTATTGGTCTGGTCAACCGCCCGGTCTACGACGACCCCTATAACATTTTCGACGTCCATATTTACGCCACCCGGGGTCTTTCGGTTGATACGCTGCTTTCACAGAGGAATCCGCCAGGTCCGACCAGCTTCCTGTGGATGGCCGCGGGAGTTCGTCTCCTGGCTGGCGGCGAATTACGCGACGCACGAATTGCGAACCTCATGAGTTGGTTGCTACTCGGAGCGGGAGTGCTAATTGGCGCAAAGTACAGTAGCTCTCCACAATTATGGTACGGCGCGTTGTTAGTTCTCCTTGTTTTTCCGCATACGCTTGAAGCGACTGCAACCATATTGACGGAAGGCCCTGCGCTGCTTTTCGCGGTGGCGGGGATTCTCGCCTGGATTGAATTTGCCTCGCGGCCAAGCATAACGCCACGCCTCTTTGCCCTGGGGATGCTCGGAGGCACATTGATGGGACTGGCGGTGACCTGCCGGCAATACTACCTAGCGTTACTGCCCGCGGCTGCGCTCTTTGCGTTCTACCAATGGCGACGGCTCGCTTCCCACGAAAAGTTCCGCTGGTTGGCGGGCGTGCTTCTATCGCTCGTACTCACTGCAATACCTGTAATTCTCCTGGTCCTGGTCTGGAAAGGCATCTCAAGTCCCGGAATGGCCACGGGCACGTCATACAACCACACGTGGAAGGCCACCGTCGGCCTGAATTTGTCTCGGCCCATTGTTGTTGCCTTTTATGTTGCGGCTTATCTCCTGCCGCTCACATTTCCCGCGATGTTCCAGTTAAAGGCTTCCCAGCGCCGAATAGGGCTGTTGGTTGCGGTCCTGGGAGGAATCGGCGTCACCTATTTCAGTTCTTTGTTTCTGCAGCCGGGGCCGCTGAATTCGCTGATTCGAATGGCCTCGCGTCTGCCTTACGGGGGGACAGTGCTCTTTGCGGTAATCGCGATTGGAGTGATCTACAATGCCGCGTCTGTGTGCTGCCTACTCTGGGACCAGCGAGATTCCCTTTCTTCCCGCGCACCAGTCGTTTTCGCAATATTCGCGGTCGCGTTCTTCATCGCGGAGCAATTTGGAGTGGGCGGCAACTTGCCCTTCTATGATCGGTACGTCCTTCAAATAGCGCCCTTCCTGGGATTGATCGCCTTCACAGTCCTGCCGCGTCTCACGCCGTCACGCTTGACCGCGCTTGGGTGCCTTTCTCTCCTTAGTCATGGGATGTTGTGGCGATTTGCGTTTGGCCCCTAAACTATCGTTGTGCAAGACACTGTGCGAATTATGCGCCTGAAGATGGTTGCGATAACCTCATTCTTTCGTGCAATCCCATTCTAAGATGACGTCAAGGCTCCGCCGATGAATCTCCAAGCCTTTCTTTCTCGACGGGTCGTCACCTCGCGAGGAATCCATCCGGCGGGCGTGCTCGTGCAAGATGGACGGATCCTTGATGTCGTTCCGCCAGACCAAATCCCCGCGCGAGTCTCCGTGAAGGACTTTGGCGATGCAGCAATGCTTCCGGGACTTGTGGACTCTCACGTCCACGTCAATGAGCCCGGGCGAACGGAATGGGAAGGTTTTCAAACGGCGACGCGCGCGGCCGCAGCCGGAGGCTTCACGCTGCTGGTGGACATGCCACTCAATTGTTTGCCAGCGACCACCACGGTTGCGGCGCTCCAAGCCAAGCGCAAAGCGGCAAAAGGCCAATGTCACGTGGATTGGATGGCGTGGGGCGGCGTCGTTAGCGACAACCAGGAGCACATCAGAGATTTGGCTTCGGCCGGCGTGGCGGGATTCAAATGCTTCCTTATTCATCCTGGCATCGATGGCTTCACCATGGCCACCGAGCCGGAACTGCGCGCGGCATCGCCCCATGTGGAGCAGACGGGGCTTCCGCTGCTTGTGCACGCGGAGCTGCCCGGCCCGGTGGACACGGCAACGTGTCAATTGGCGCAAGCGGATTGGTGCAAGTATGAAACGTATCTGGAATCGCGCCCGGATGAGGCGGAGCTTTCGGCGATTCGGTTAATGCTCTCTCTCTGCCGCGAATACCATTTCCGCCTGCACATCGTGCATCTGTCGACGAGCCAAGCGCTGGACGTACTGCGCGCAGCCAAGTCAGAAGGCCTGCCGGTCAGTGTCGAGACGTGTCCGCATTATCTGCATCTTTTTTCCGAAAAGATCCCGGATGGCCAGACCTTGTTCAAGTGTGCTCCCCCGATCCGCAGCCGCGAGAATCGCGAAAAACTGTGGCAGGGACTTCGAGAGGGAGTCATTGATTTGGTGGCAACCGATCATTCTCCATGCCCGCCGGAGATGAAGCGGCTCGACGAGGGAGACTTTCGAACGGCCTGGGGCGGGATTTCCAGCCTTTCGCTGGCGTTGCCGGTGATGTGGACCGAGGCTAGCAGCCGAGGTTTCACCCTGCTGGACATCACACGATGGATGGCCGAAGGCCCTGCGCGGCTGGCGGGGTGTGAATCGCATAAGGGTTGCATTGCGAAGGGTTACGATGCGGACTTCGTTGTGTTTGAGCCTGAGGCCGAATTCATCGTGACGGAGCATCACCTAAGATATCGTCATCGTCTGTCACCCTATCTAGGGGAACGACTTCGCGGGGTCGTGAAAGCCACTTACTTGCGAGGGAATTGCGTATTTGCCGAGGGCGAGTATCCGGGAGAACCGGCCGGACGCGAATTTCGGCGCCAGCAGATCGATGGAGAGCGCAAATAGACATTTGAAACTCTCGCTCTTTGCTTCAGAATATTGCTCGCAAAACCATTTATAAGCGTCCGCGATCACAATGTCCCGATGACAGTTTCCATTCGAGGCACTTTCCACCGTAACGACGCATCTATTTGATTTGTCGAGCGAAAGGGTGGCGTTGGCAAAGTTGCAAAAGCACCACATTGTCGGGGCGCCCGTTCCGCGCAAGGAAGGTCGCGGCAAAGTCACTGGGGCGGCGCGCTACGTGGACGACATGGTTTTGCCCGGCATGCTTTACGGCGCAACCGTGCGCAGCACGATTGCGCGCGGCAAAATCAGGAAAATCACCTATGGCCCGGGTATCCCTTGGGAAGAGTTTGTGACAGTTACAGCCAAAGACATTCCAGGGAAAAATTGCATCGCTCTGATCCTCGACGACCAACCTTGCCTCGCGGCAGAGACCGTCAATCATCCCGAAGAACCGATTCTCCTCCTGGCCCACGCGGATCGTCACAAACTTCGCAAGGCCGTCGAGGCGATTTCCATCGAGTACGAGCCACTCCCGGCGGTGCACACCATGGCAGAAAGCGAGCAACAATCCACGATCATCTGGGGCGCTGACAACATTTTCAAGACCTTTCTGGTCGAGAAGGGCGACGTGGACGCGGTGTGGAAAAAAGCAGCTTACATTGTGGAAGGCGAATACTCCACCGGAGCGCAGGAGCAGCTCTACATCGAAAACAATGGAGTCATCGCATCTTTCGATCCGGGGAAAGGAGTCACAGTCTGGGGTTCGCTGCAATGTCCGTACTACGTTCACAAAGCTCTAATGGCGCTTTGCGGCCTTCCCGAAGAGAAAGTTCGTGTCGTGCAAATGGAGACCGGCGGCGCCTTTGGTGGAAAAGAAGAGTTTCCGTCCATGATTGCGGCGCATGCGACGCTCTTGGCCATCAAGTCCGGCAGGCCGGTGAAAGTTGTCTACGACCGCATGGAAGACATGGCCGCGACGACGAAACGCCACCCTTCGCGCACGCGCCATCGCACCGCCGTCGGCAAGGATGGCAAGATTCTCGGGGGCGAGATCGAGTTCGCCATTGATGGCGGAGCCTACTCCACATTGTCCTCGGTCGTGCTGTCGCGCGGCACGATTCACGCTGGGGGACCTTATTACTGGACGAGTGTGCGCATTCGTGGAAAAGCCGTAGCCACAAATTCACCGCCTCACGGCGCCTTCCGGGGTTTTGGCGCGCCGCAGAGCCTCTTCGCCATGGAGCGGCACATAGACCGCATCGCCCAGGTCGTGGGGATCTCTCCGATTGAAGTCCGCCGGCGGAATTTTCTGAAGCCAGGCCAGACGACAACCACGCAGCAGACCATCCGCGAAGAAATCCGTTTGGATCATTTGCTCAACCGGGCGCTGGAAGTCTCGGACTACCACGCGAAGAAGGCGCGCTTTGCGCGAGAGAACAAATACGGAGTGCGCAAGAAAGGAATGGGAATCGCCGCTTTCTTGCATGGCGCTGGATTCACGGGTTCCGGTGAACGCTATCTGAATTCTTTGGTCGGTGTGGAAGCTGGCGCTGACGGCACCGTTCGCGTGCTTGTTTCCAGCGCCGAATTCGGCCAAGGAACGAATACTGTACTTTGTCAAATTGCCGCCGAGGCCCTCGGGCTACCTTATGAAAACGTAGTCATCGCCCAGCCGGACACAGCGGTGGTCCCAAATAGTGGCCCCACGGTAGCATCGCGCACGGCGATGATCGTGGGAAAACTGGTGCAGTCTGCCGCGATCAGCATCAGGCAAACGCTTGCGAAAACCAGTCTTCTCGGTGACGAGTACACTCCCGAGCAATTTCGCGTCGCGTGCCGTGAGTACATCGTCGCGCACGGGCCGCTGAAGGCTTATACCCGTTATGAAGCCCCGGCCGATATCTATTGGGACGATGAACATTATCGAGGCGAGGCCTACGCGGCCTTCGCGTGGGCCGTCTACGTGGCCGAGGTGACCGTTGATCTGACGACTTATAGCGTGACCGTGGATGACTTCGTTGCCATGCAGGAAGTCGGCAAGGTCCTTCACCCAGTATTGGCCGCGGGCCAAATCACAGGCGGAGTGGCTCAAGCGATCGGCTTCGCCCTCTATGAAAAAGTGGTCTGGCAGAATGGACGCATGGTGAACAACCAGATGACCAATTACATCATGCCGACCTCCGCGGACCTGCCGCCGATCCGCGTCTTCTTTGAAGAAATCGGCAACGTTCACGGTGCGCATGGCGGCAAAGGCATTGGAGAGCTTCCCATGGACGGGCCCGCTCCGGCGATCCTAAACGCCGTGGAGGATGCAACCGGTGTTCGCTTCAATTCGATTCCTCTGTTACCAGAAGATCTGTTTGAAGCTCTTAGCGCCCAGTCTCTTGATTCCAAAGCTTCCTTTTCAATGTGAGAGATGAGATGGTTCCCTCCCTAGAGACCAGCGCAAAACGCGATGTTTTCTTTACGGTCAACGGCGAGACCAAGAAAGTGCTCGCCCACCCCATGGAAAGATTACTGGATGTGCTGCGAAATGAACTCGGATTGACCGGCACGAAGGAAGGATGTGGCGAAGGCGAATGCGGCTCGTGCTCCGTCTTGATGGACGGCATGCTGGTGAATAGCTGCCTCATTCCCGTGGCGCAAGCGAGCGGCGCGAACATTGTCACCATCGAGGGGATGTCAGCGCACGCTTTACTGCTTCCTCTGCAGGAAGCGTTCCTCGAATGCGGCGGCGCTCAGTGCGGCATCTGCACGCCGGGTATGATTCTCGCGGCCGTGCACCTTCTCGACAAAAAACCGGAACCCACGCTGGCAGAAATACGGGAAGGGCTCGCGGGGAATCTTTGCCGCTGCACCGGTTATATGGAGATTTTTGAAGCCGTGGCAACGGCCGCCAGGCAAAGAGTCGGAAAATGAGAGCCGATCCAGCCGATTACTGCCTCGCATCACCTGGGAGTCTGCTGGCCGTTCTTTCTATGCTGGCTGCCGAGCCGGCTCAGTGGCTGCCCATCGCCGGCGGCACCGATGTGATGGTCTTGTACGCGGCTGGAAAACTGCCCAATCGAAAACTGGTCAACATATGGAATATCCCCGAGCTTCGGCAGATCGAAGTTTTTCCAGATCGAATTCGCATCGGCGCCGCGTGCACCTATACCGCTTTACGAATGCACCCGATCGTTTCTCAGGAGTTCCCGCTGCTGGCCACGGCCGCGTCCTGGACCGGCGGAATCGCAAACCAGAACCGGGGAACCCTCGGCGGAAATATTGCGAATGCGTCCCCGGCTGCCGATTCCTTGCCCGCACTGCTGGTTTATGACGCCGAATTGACGCTGGTTTCGGCGCGCGGTGAGCGCAAGCTGCCTTATCGGAGCTTTCATATCGCCTACAAGCAAACTGCCCTTGCCTCGGACGAATTGATCCGAGATATCTTTCTACCACGTCGATTTTCAGGATACGTTTCCCATGCGCGGAAGGTCGGGGCCCGCAATGCTCAAGCCATTGCCAAGGTTTGCCTCGCCGCATTGGGCCGCCTCGCAAACGGAACGGTCCAGGATGTCCGCCTCGCTCTCGGAAGCGTGGCGCCGATTCCACTTCGCTTGGTTGCAACGGAGCGAGAGCTGCTCGGGAAAAAGATTGCGCCGTCGTTATTGGTGACAGCAAGAAGGAGTGTAACCGGAGAAATTCGGCCCATTGACGATATCCGCTCAACGGCTCGATATCGAGCAGCCGTTTCAGGCAATCTTGTAGTCGAGTTTCTCGAGAAGCTTGCCTCTGAAGGAGAAAATGCGTGAGCGACGTGCTCGTTCGCTGGAATCGTCTGCGGCCCGAAGAAGCGGTCCGCGAGATCCTTCCCTGCTGCGGCTCGACAAACTGGGCCGCTGGCATGGCATCCAAGCGACCTCTTCCAAACGAAGCGTCAGTGATTGCGGCGTCGGACGTGACCTGGCAAAGCCTCGGCGCTTCGGACTGGCTCGAAGCGTTCCAAAGTCACCCGCGAATCGGCGAGCCTCGTGTGGAAAGAGCCGCCCCTGCGCAATTCTCTGCGTGGTCTGCGCAAGAACAACGAAAGGTTTCAACGGCCGGCGATGCCATTAAGCTCGCTCTGGCGCAGGGCAATCGTGACTACGAGCAGAAGTTTGGCCGCATTTTCATCGTGTGCGCCACAGGCAAATCAGCGAGTGAAATCCTGGAGATTCTGCGGCGCCGGCTGCAGAATGATGAGGCAGCCGAACTCCGGCAAGCCGCCGAGGAGCAGCGGCAGATCATGCACATCCGTCTGAAAAAGTGGCTTTGGGGATGAATCGCATTTCAACTCACGTCTTGGATACGGCCCAAGGCAAACCTGCCTCGGGCGTGCCTGTGCGGTTGGAGCGTCAAAACTCATCCGGTAAGTGGTCGCCTGTGGGTTCTGCGCAAACCGATCAGGACGGACGGTGCAGCCAGTTGCTGCCCGAAGGCGATGCACTGCGCGAAGGGCTTTACCGCTTGGCATTTGACACCTCGGCTTACTTCGCGTCGTCCGGGGCGCAGGGGTTGTATCCAGTGGTTGAGATCACATTTCGAGTTCGAAGCGGCGAATCGCACCTCCACATCCCGCTGCTGCTGAGCCCGAATGGATACACGACCTATCGGGGAAGCTGAGATGAGTTCTTCGATCCGAGAATGGCTGAACCTCGGCTTGCGGTGGTTTCACGTGTTCGCGGGGATCATGTGGGTCGGGCAGACGTATTACTTCACGTGGCTTGACGGCCAGTTCGGAAAGATCGAGAAGAGAGCGGCCGCGGACGGCGCAGCTCCGGCAGTGTGGATGGTGCACAGCGGAGGCTTTTACACCGTGGAGAAACAAAAGTCGCTAGGCGTGGCGCCGGAACAGGTCCGCTGGTTTCGCTGGGAAGCACTCATGACGTGGCTGGCGGGCGTGGTTCTCCTGGCCCTTGTGTATTACCTGGGGGATGGGCTTATCGATCCGGACGTTGCGGATATTTCCAAGCAAGCGGGCATCGCGATCGGATTGGGTGCCCTGGCGGCAGGGTGGTTCATCTACGATCTGGCCGTGCGGTCGCCCCTGGGAAAGTCGCAGGCCGGGTTCGCGGGATTTGGTCTGGTGATGACGGCGGCGGCGGCATGGGGATTGATGCACGTGTTCAGCGGCCGCGCTGCGTACATCCACGTGGGAGCGATCTTCGGCACCATCATGACCTTAAACGTGTGGATGCGCATTCTGCCCGTGCAGCGCAGGATGATTGCGGCAGCGGCGGCAGGCGAGAAGTTCGATGCATCGCTGAGCGCGCAAGCGAAGTTGCGGTCCCAGCACAATACGTACATGGCAGTGCCGGTCGTCTTTCTGATGTTGAGCAATCATTTTCCGGTCGCGACTTATGGGAACCGGTACGGCTGGCAGATTCTGTTGGCGCTCGTTGTGGCGGGGTGGGGAGCGGCAAAGCTTATCCGGGAGTTCTGAGTCCCGCGAGGCACGTGCCCTGAGCAAAGGTAGAATCGAGTGCAGGCGAGCCGTGGTTTTACAAATCTTGCGGAAGAGGTGATAGCGCGCTGCCAGAAGCTGGCGTCGTTTTCAGAGGACGCAGCCGGCACGCGACGGATTTTTCTTTCGGCACCGATGCGTGACTGCCACCGGGAAGTTTCCTCCTGGATGAAAGCTCTTGGCATGACCGTGTCGGTGGATGCGGTTGGGAATTTGCGGGGAGTTTATGCGGGAACGTCGCCGGGAGTGCCGCGAATTATGCTGGGATCGCATCTCGACACTATTCCGAATGCTGGTGCATACGACGGCGTCCTCGGTGTGGTTCTGGCCGTTGCTCTGGTCGAATCCCTGAACGGGCGCAGGCTTCCGTTCGGAATCGAAGTCGCCGGCTTCTCTGAAGAAGAAGGAGTCCGCTTCGGAGTCCCGTTTATCGGCAGCCGCGCGCTAGTGGGCCGGTTGGATTCCGAGCTCTTGAGCCGCAAGGATGAATCCGGTGTTTCCGTTCGGAAGGCGATTGAAAATTTTGGATTGAACCCTGATGAGATTCCCGAGTCTTCACTGAGAGACGATGTCTTGGGCTACGTGGAATTCCATATCGAACAGGGACCAGTTCTGGAAAACCGGGGCTGTCCGCTCGGAGTCGTCGAAGCCATCGTCGGCCAGGACCGATTAGAATTCATTTTTTCTGGCCGCACGAACCACGCCGGCACCACCCCGATGCATCTTCGCCGCGACGCGCTGGCCGCGGCGGCAGAATGGATTCTCGCCGTGGAAAATGTGGCTCGTCGCACCGCGGGCTTGGTGGCCACCGTCGGCTTCATTGAAGCAAGACCCGGAGCGGCAAACGTCATCGCGGGAGAAACACGCGCGACTTTGGATCTTCGTCACGCCTCCGACGACGTCCGCGCCCAAGCGCTGGATAATCTGATACGGCGGGCCGAAGCAATTGCTGCCACGCGCGGTACTCCCCTGAAGTGGAGAACGCTTCTCAATCAACGAGCGGTCGCCATGGACCAGTTCTTGACCGATCAAATCGAACAAGCCATTCGAAGCGCTGGTTGCGAGCCGCACCGGATGGCCAGCGGTGCGGGCCACGATGCCATGGTCCTCGCGGAAAAAATTCCCGCCGCAATGGTTTTTCTGCGCACCCCTGGCGGCATCAGTCATGATCCGGCGGAATCGGTTCAGCTAGGGGACGTCGAAAAAGCCCTCGATTGCGGACATCACTTGCTGATGCAACTTGCATCCTCGGCGCAATTTCTGGGAAGGACGTGCCGTGCGTAATCTCGGTCGAACTCGCAGCTCTCATCAACGTAATCACTTGCTCCTCACTCCCGACACCTTTGTTCGCACCACGCTCCCCGGCATGAGGGGTGCTTCCGCGATCGTTCATGTTGGCCCCGCGGCCGGCGCAGCTTTCACTGAATACACCACGGAGTTCGAACCGCAAGGCGAATTGGGCCATACCTCCGCGCAGCGTTTTCTCTATGTAATGGAAGGAGCCGTCACACTGGAAGCTGAAGGAAAGGGGCAAGACCTCGCCGCGCGTGGTTATGCATATTTGCCCGAAGGTTTGCCCCATCGAGCCATCGCGAAGGAGAAGAGCCGCGTTGCAGTCATTGAAAAGCCATACCTGTGCGTCGAAAAGATCGAGCCGCACCGTCTGCTCACCTCATCCGAAGATGCCGTTTCTTCTCACCCGCTCAACGATGATCCCGATCTGCGGGTGAAATGCCTGCTTCCGGACACTCCGAGTTTCGATTTTGCGGTGAACACCATGGTGTACCAGCCCGGCGCCTCTCTCGGCATGGTGGAAATGCATGTCATGGAGCACGGACTCATCATGCTGGAAGGAAGCGGCATCTACCGGCTCGGTGATTCCTGGTATCCGGTCGCGGCCGGGGATTTCATCTGGATGGCGCCGTGGTGCCCGCAGTGGTTCGGAGCGATCGGCAAGATACCCGCCAAATATCTCATCTACAAGGATTGGAACCGGCATCCGCTTGGCGATGCGAAAAAATGAAACTCGAAATTGATCAGGACCGCCTGCTCGCGGAATTGGAAACTCTGGCTACCTTTTCAGACGCTGAGCCTCCTGCGGTCACTCGCGTTGTTTTCACTCTAACGGATCAGAAAGCCCGCGCCTGGTTGATCGCGCGTTGTGAGGAAGCCGGTCTCAAGGTAAGGCAGGATCCCATTGGAAATATTTTCGCGCGCTGGAACGGGGCTGATCCCGAAGCGCCCGTGGTTGGCACCGGCTCGCACATTGACGCAATTCCCAATGCCGGGAAATACGATGGCGTCGTCGGAGTTCTCGGCGGTCTCGCGGCGATCCGAGCGTTGCAGCGCGCTGGTTTCCAGCCCAGGAATTCTGTCGAGCTATTGGTGTTCGCCACAGAAGAACCAACGCGCTTTGGAGTAGGCTGCCTCGGAAGCAGACTGCTCTCCGGTTCTCTTCTTCCTGATGCCGCCAGTCAATTGAGGGACGGCCACGGTGAATCTGTGGACGAGGTCCGCAAAAAGGCTGGCTTCAGCGGAAATCTCAAGGATGTGAAATTGTCCTCAGGCTATTACAAAGCCTTCGTCGAATTGCATATCGAGCAAGGCCCCCTCCTCGAACGCGCGCAAACACCCCTCGGAATCGTGATGAGGATTGCCGCTCCTGCAAGTCTTCGCATCTCGATTGAAGGTGCCGGCGGGCACGCCGGCGGAGTCCTGATGCCGGATCGCAAGGATGCCCTCTGCGCAGCAGCCGAGTTGATTCTGGCGATCGAAAATGCAGCGCGCTCAACCGGAGCCATCGACACCGTTGCTACCGTCGGCGTCTGCGAAGTGTTCCCCGGCGCGGTGAACAGTATCCCAAGCCGCGCGCACCTGACCGTGGATCTTCGCGATACGGATCTTGAGCGGCGCGACAACGTGATGCAAACAATCAACCGCACAGTTCAAAGTCTGTCGACGAAGCGCCAGGTCTCCATTTGTCAGGAATTACTCAACGCCGACGCGCCCGCGGACTGCGCTCCCGAGGTGCGGGCAGCCCTCTCCGATTCCTGCCGTGATCACGGCTGCCAGTTTCTCGAAATGGTTAGCCGTGCCTACCATGATTCCCTTTTCATTTCCCGCGTTGCTCCTGCCGGCATGCTGTTCATTCCCTGCCGCAACGGATACAGCCATCGTCCCGACGAGTACTCTTCTCCGGAAGACATCGCGCGCGGCACCTTGATACTCGCCGAATCGCTGGCAAGGCTGTCCGCCTGACCATCAGCGCTGCACTCCCAGTGGCGGATTCTATTCCGCGCTAAGAAAGGCGTATCGCAATAGGAATACGACCGTGAGCACCCAGATGAGCGGGCTAATCTCGCGCTGCCTGCCGGTGCCCAGCTTGACGAAAGTAAAGGAGAGCAAACCTACACTGAGGCCCGTGGCGATGCTGAAAGTCAGCGGCGTGGCGACCAGCGTAAGGAATGCTGGGAAAGCCTCGCTGAAATCGTCCCAGCGAACTCGTGCGACGGCGCCACACATGAGCGAACGAGAATGAGCGCCGGCGCAGTCGCGTAAGCGGGGATGGCAGCGGCTAGCGGCGCGCAGAACATGGCCACGAGGAACAGCGCGGCGATGACCAGATTGCCGAGTCCGGTACGCGCGCACACCGCGACACCGGCAGCGCTCTCGATGTAACTGGTGACCGTCGACGTAAGGGCAAGCGCAATCGGATAGTTCGCCCACAGGCCCATGATGACCGTGGCGATCGCCGCCGAAACGCATGTGGCGAAGAGAACGCCATCGACGGGCATGCCCCCTTCCGCGAGAATCTGCGGGTTGACGACCACAACATACGCCATGGTCATGAACGTAGTCAGCCCCGCGAGCAATTCGCGCCGCACCGTGGTCTGGTTTTCGTCAAGGTGAAAGACGCGCTAAAGCAAGCTGAATTCTCCGGAATAAAAAGAGCGCCACTATAGGCCGGGACCGTCGTGTCGTCAACGGCAGAACCGCGAGGACAAATATCTACACACGAATTAGTCTTGCGAAACTTGCGTAATGAAAGGACACTTGGTGAACCGGGCAGGACTCGAACCTGCAACCCGCTGATTAAGAGTCAGCTGCTCTACCATTGAGCTACCGGTCCACCGGCTTTATTTGGAATTTTACACGCCACAATCGGCTTTGTCGAACGGGCGCAATCCGTGGAATCCGGCGCAAGACTTTGCTATACGTTTCATTTTCCGCGCAGCGTAGCCGCCAGCCCTCGTGCGATTTCCCGCGCCCGGGTCAGATCCGCGGGATCGAAAGAGATGGCGGAGACGCGCGGATGGCCCCCGCCTCCGAATTTTTCCGCAAGTGAGGCTAGGTTTTGATCCGCAGTCTCCTGTTTCCAGGGATTTGTGCCCAGTGAGATTTTCGCACGCGCCGCCGAAGCGCTGACGCTCACGGAATAAACGCATTCCGGGTGCAGCAAGTAAGGAATGAATTTGTTGTAGCCTTCCAGATCCAGGTCGCTGACGTCGAAAAAAATCACGCCGTCCCGCGCCTCGATCCGCTCGCGCAGTATCTCGATCGACCTCCGGTGCCGCTCAAGCAGCGGGCCGAGATGATTGGCCACCATCGGCAGTTTCACCATCTCGCCGAGGGGCCGATACGCTAACTCCGGAATGATCCGCGCCGGCAGGCCATTTTCCGGCGCCGCCTCGATCACCAATGCCAGTTGGGTCGCCGGCTCGGCAAGTTCCACCGCTGACTGAGCGGTTGGATACTGCGCCCCATCGATGATGTCACCCCAATAAATCAGATTCTCGAGCGGCTTGGTATCGAAACCGAATTTTTCTTTTGTGACGGTTGCAATGAGCTTCGTACACGACTTGTAATCCGGCTCGTAAAACATGCGCGGCCCGGGCCGCTTACGGAATTGTTCGGCATCGGCCTGTGTCAGAAACGCGCTCTGGTGATGGTCGAACCACCAGGTCACTTTCGGCGAATTCGAAAACTTGAAATCCACAATGACGTTTTCGTCGCCATCGAACAGCTCGGGCTCCCAAGGCTGCGCTGCGCGGTGCGTCATCCCGGTAAAGCCGAACTCCGCGTCGGCGTCAAAGCGTTCGCGATAAAAGCGGTAAAAGAGGGCGGCGGAAGCGGTGCCATCGAAGCAGCGATCGTGGAAACAGAGCCGGACCTTGGTCATAGGTGAGTGGGTGCACTCCTCCTCCGCAGTCTTTTGCGGAGGAGGGGGCAAAGCCATCCAAGATGTATGGGAGTGCCACGAATGTCAAGAAGAAAGACCATGCTGTCGATGGCCCACCGGCGCTTCCGACACGAGGTCTTGAGTTTCTTTGATCGGCCTTAGTTTACTCGGCGCTTTCTCTGGCCTTCTCGGCCGCGGGCGCGATCGCCGGGATATTGTTTTTCTGGATCAAGGCATTTAGCGCAACGAGATCCTTGGACTGAACGTCCCGCCACCCCGCGAGTTGTGTATCGAGCCTTCCATTCAGCTCGTCAAAAACAGTGTAGCTTTGCGCCGTTGGCGCGGCATCCGCGCTTTCCACCGTGCTTTGCAGCGCCATCAGTTGGTCCGCCGTCTGAATTGGATAATTCAGCGGATCTTCGCCGCTCTTCGATTTCGGCTGAATGATCTTTTCTTCAATCGCATCCATCTTCTTTTTGAGCGCGTCGGCGGCCTCCAGCACCGGTTTTGCTCCGGCCTCCGCGCCGAGCCGCTTCTTCAGCGCTTCCAGTTGCCCGCGCACGCTGCGAATCTGATTCACCGCCTCGTGTCCGGCGCTGACGCGATCGCGGATGCGCATTGCCAGCTCATTCTGTTTTTCCAGGTCCGCTTGCGTCGTCGCCACGCGCGGATCTTTCTGAATCTCCGCAGTAGCTGTGGACGTCTTCCCTCCAGCCGTCATCTTGATTTGGTACGTTCCGGGCATCACCAGCGGCCCGGTGGGACGCCCGCCCCAGCTCACCGCGCCGGGCACCCGCGCCGGAGCTTCGCTGCGCATATCCGACACAAAACGGTTCAGGCCGGCTTCCGCGGGCAACGTTTCACCGGGTCGGCTCAGGCCGAATTCTTCTTCTTCAGGGGAAGCGCCTTCGGCCGCTTTCTTGCTCGTATATTTGCGCACAAGCCTTCCCTTCGCGTCGAGAATCTCCAGCGTGACTCCATCTTTCGGGGCAGTTTTCAGGAAATAATCAATGATCGCGCCGGTCGGCGGATTGGCGCCCACCGGAACCGTCGGCGGCAGGGTGAAGCCCGGGCCGCGGTAGCGGATCGCCGTTGCAGGCTGGTAGAGATGAGCCTCCTCGTTCGCGGTCGAAGCCGTCATCTGCCGCAGCGGCGAAATGTCGTCCAGAATCCAGAACGCGCGCCCGTGCGTCGCCACCGCCAGATCATCGTTTTTCACCGTCAGGTCGTGAATCGGCGTCATAGGCAGATTCAGTTTCAGCGACTGCCAGTGTGCTCCGTCATCAAAAGAAACAAAAATGCCATTCTCGGTGCCGGCGAAAAGCAGGCCTTTCCGCTTCGGGTCTTCCCGCACGACGTGCACGTAGCTGTTTTCCGGCAGTCCGGAAGTGATCTTCGTCCAGCTCTTTCCATAATCTGCCGTTTTGAAAGCGTAA
>Ga0209180_10000315_pt1 | contig 21972 bp, 19 predicted proteins | sample CZO8metaG_3_FD_188355 | JGI IMG/M metagenome (GOLD analysis project Ga0209180, IMG submission 188355) | Vadose zone soil microbial communities from the Eel River Critical Zone Observatory, Northern California, USA - CZOApr15con2H2.8 metaG... | ecosystem: Environmental > Terrestrial > Soil >...
TGCCGGGGTTTGGTCATCGTTATCACACCAAAGATCCGCGAACGGCGCGCTTATTCGAATTGGCGCGTGAAGCAGGTGTCGATGGGCCGTACATGAAAGCGGCACGCGCAGTGGAAAAATCTTTCGTGGACGCCAAGAAAGCACTGCCGATCAATGTGGATGGCGCGATTGGAGCGATCCTCGCCGATTTAGGAATGAACCCCGCGGCGTTCAATGGCATTTTTATGATCGCGCGAACGCCCGGACTGGTCGCACACGCGATCGAAGAGCAAACTCGCGAGAAACCGATGCGTCGAATTGATCCAGTCAATCATGGCTATGACGGACCAGCTCCCAGAAATATTTCCTCTAAATAAGATCCACAATCGTCATGACAACGACCAAGCAAACCAGTTACGGCGTCAAAGAAATCGCGAAGCTTTTTCCCAGCTTGATGAAGATCAAGCAGAAGTCATTGCGCGAAAAAGTAGCGGCGGTGTGGAATGAGGCGATCACCACCGGCTGCGGCGGGAAAGGCTGGACCTTCGCTGAACTTCGCGCGGTCAAGTTCACGTTGTTGGCCGGTGACATCGACATGAGGTTCGTCGAACATCTTAATTCCTGCACACTCCAATGTATCGCGATCGCAGATATCCTGAAGCACGCGTTCCGCTGTAGCATTCCCATTCAACGCGATTATCTCATCGCCGGCGCCCTGCTGGCCGATGTCGGCAAGCCGCTGGAGTACGACAAGGACGCGTCCGGCAGAGTGATTCAGGGAAAATTTGGGCAACAAGTGCGGCATCCATTCAGCGGAGTCGCGCTCGCCTACAAGCACGGAATTCCCGGCGAAGTCATGCACATCATCGCCACCCACAGTCATGAAGGCGACAAGATGGAGCGCTCGATCGAGTCGATCATTTTCCATCACGCTGACTTTGTAGACTTCGACGTCGCCAAGTTTCTTGGCAAGCGCGCCGCCAAGAAGTGACGCTCAAGCAGTTGATAGTTGAGAGTTGATTGTTGAGAGTCTGTTATGGGCCTGACGCTCGTAGAAAAGATTGCTGCACGTCACGCTGACGGGCTCCCTGCGGGAACCGTCGTGCGCGCCGGAGATTTCGTTTCGATTCGCCCGCGTCACGTGATGACGCACGACAACACCGGCGCAGTCATTCCAAAGTTCAAAAAGATCGGCGCGACTAGGATCGCCGATCCGGCCCAACCGGTTTTTGCGATCGATCACGACATTCAGAATGTTACGCCGAAGAATTTGGAGAAGTACGCCAAGATCGAAGCGTTCGCGGGCGAACACGGCGTCGACTTTTACCCGGCCGGCACCGGCATTTCACACCAGGTGATGGTGGAGCAGGGTTACGTTGTTCCCGGCGCGCTCGTGGTGGCGAGCGATTCGCACTCCAATTTGTACGGCGCAATCGCCGCGCTGGGCACGCCGGTCGTGCGGACCGATGCCGCCAGTATTTGGGCGACAAGAGTCACTTGGTGGCAGCTTCCGAAGGTGGCCAAAGTGGTGTTAAAAGGAAATCTGTCAGCTGGCGTCACCGGCAAGGATGTCATCATTGCTTTGTGCGGACTCTTCAACAAAGACGAAGTGCTCAATCACGCTGTTGAATTCACAGGCGATGGAGTTGCGAATCTTCCGATGTCCGCGCGCATGACCATCGCCAACATGACCACCGAATGGGGCGCACTGGCGGGCGTGTTTCCATTTGATGAAGTGACGGTGAATTATCTGCGCTCGCGCGTTGGCGAGTTTACGAGTCCGAAACGCCCGGGGAAACGCGGCCCGACAAGTCGCTCCGGTTACACGAACATCGAAATCGATGAATGGTGGAAGAACCGAAGTGATTTCACCGCCGATGCGGACGCAAATTACGCGATCGAACTTGAACTAGATCTGGCGACGGTCGTTCCGCATGTGTCCGGTCCGAACGAAGTCAAGACGATGGTGTCGCTTCCGGAGATGCAGCGAAAACACGTGCCGATTCAAAAGGCGTATTTGTTGTCGTGCGTGAATGCACGCTTTGAAGATCTGCATGACGCCGCCCAAGTCGTGCGCGCTCGCGGCGGACACGTTGCCGTTGGTGTCGAATTTTATCTCGCCGCGGCGAGCGCTGAGGTGCAAGCCAAGTCCGAAAAGAATGGCGACTGGCAAACACTCTTAGACGCGGGCGCAATTCCGCTGCCGTCCGGTTGCGGAGCATGCATCGGTTTGGGTCGCGGTCTGGTGCAAAAAGGCGAGACCGCGATCAGCGCGACTAATCGCAATTTCAAAGGCCGTATGGGCGATCGCGAGGCGCTGGTGTATTTGGGTTCGCCCGCGGTGGTGGCAGCCAGCGCTTTGGCTGGATTCATTTGCGCACCAAAAGATTTTGCCGAGCGCGCCGCGGGCACAGCAATTCGGCGCGCCGAAAAGAAAGCGCAGTCAACGGGCTCGGTAGAGATCATCGCCGGTTTTCCATCAAGTGTGCGCGGTCGCGTTCTTTTCGTTGATAAGGACAATTTGAACACCGACGGCATTTACGGCAGCAAACACACTTACCGCGACGATATGACGCCGGAAGAAATGGCGGCGGTAACATTTGAAAATTACGATCCGAACTTCAACGCGCTCTATCAGAAAGGCGACGTCGTGGTAGGCGGCTTAAACTTTGGCAGCGGCTCTAGTCGCGAGCAGGCGGCCACGGCGCTGAAGTTCAAAGGCATCCCTTGTGTCATTGCCGCTAGCTTTTCCGAAACCTACAAACGCAACGCATTCAACAACGGTTTCGTCGTGTTTGAATGCCCAGAGTTAGTGACGCACTTGCGCGCCACGGAAGATCGTAAACCGACCACGGTCGCGTCGGAGATCACGATTGATTACGGAAAATCGGTGCTGACCATTGATGGGAAATCATTCGCCTTTCCTCCGCTAAGTCCCGCCGCCCAAGAATTGATCGTCGCGGGCGGCGCGGAAAACCTCGTGGCCAGTTGGCTCGAACGAAGCCATCAATGACCAAGCTCGAATGACGAATGAGCGAATTAATCCCGAAGTCCGAATTACGTGACCTTGATTCTTCGTCATTCGGATTTGTTTCGGGCTTCGTAATTCGGATTTCGTCATTCCGCCTGTGATTAATCGAAAACGAGGAAGGAACTGAGCATGCCTAAATACAAAATTGCGTGGATGCCCGGTGACGGGGTTGGCCACGATGTCATGGAAGCCGCGCGGATCGTCTTGGATCGGCTGAAACTCGACGCCGAATATGTGCCTTGCGACATCGGCTGGGAGTTTTGGTGCAAGGAAGGCAACGCGTTGCCGGACCGCACCGTCGAGGCTCTTAAGAAAACCACCTGTGGCCTTTTCGGCGCCATCACCAGCAAACCGCAAAGTGAAGCCAAGAATGAATTGGCTCCGGAACTGAAAGACAAAGGGCTGGTCTACTTCTCCCCCATCGTGAAGCTGCGTCAGATGTTCAACCTGCACACGAACATGCGGCCGTGTAAAAGTTATCCGGGTAACCCGCTGAATTATCGCGGTAACAAGATCACAAATCCGAGCGGTGAAGATGTCGCGATCGATCAGGTCGTGTTTCGTGAAAATACCGAAGGCATGTACGGCGGCGTCGAGTTTTTCCCGTTGCCGGAATCGGTTTACACCGCGCTTTGTGCGAATCCGAAAATGAAACCGTGGAAAGACAAGGCAGGATTGGAAAACATCGCGCTCTCGACCCGCATCATGAGCAAGCAAGGTTGCACCAACATTTGCAACGAAGCTTTTGAGTTCGCCAAGAAAACGGGACGCAAACGCGTCACCCTGATCGAGAAACCGAATGTACTGCGCGAGACCGGCGGTTTGATGATGCGTTGCTTCCGGGATGTGGCCAAGAGTTATCCGGACATTCGCGCCGACGACGCGAATATCGACGCCATTTGCATGTGGATGTTCAAGAACCCGCAGGATTATTCAGTGCTCGTTGCGGAAAATATGTTTGGCGACATCGTCAGCGATTTGTGCGCCGGCCTGGTAGGCGGACTCGGATTCGCGCCCAGCGCCAACATCGGCGACAACTACGCCGTGTTCGAACCGACGCACGGCTCGGCGCCGAAATACGCCGGTCAATACAAAGTGAATCCGATCGCAATGCTTTTAACGGCCAAGTTGATGCTCGATTGGCTCAAGGAAATCGAAATGGCCGCGCGTCTCGAAACCGCCATTGCCCGCGTCATCGCGGAAGGCAAAGTGCGCACCTATGATATGGGCGGTACAGCTTCCACCCTCGATGTCGCCAAAGCGATCTCGGCCTACGCGAGTTCATGATGCCACATTGCATTTGGCGAGCCCGCGTCTACGACATGTCCGCCGTCGGACGGACTCGCCGTGGCGAGGGCGGCAAGGATTCCACACTCGACGTGGCTAAGGCCATCGCCGAGTACGCCAGTTCATAATCCGGCGTGGCAAATGTTTGTCGCGAATGGTTCCACCTGACACGTCGTCGCCACCGAAGTCTTTCGCCACAAGCAAAAATCCGTTACTTCACATTTGCGATCTTTACGATACTGCCCTTGGCCTGCGGGTCCTTTGGATCCTTCACCACCGTCACGTATAATTCTTTCTCGCCTTCGCCGAAAGCGACGTTTGTTGTCCCATCACCGGCAGCGATCTCAAAGACGTGTAGAAGCTTGCCGTCGGAAGATAGCTTCAAAATTTTTCCGCCGAACCATTGGGCAACGTAAATGTTACCCTTGCTGTCGATCTTCATGCTATCAGGTCCAAGCCACCATGAATCATTTTTGTTTTTTGTGAGAAGGTTGAGCAGAGCAAAATTCGATCGGTTACTCAATGTGCCGTCAGCGTTGATCGTGAACTTCAACATGCAGTTTCCGACCGTTTCGCTGACGTAGAGAATCTTTTGATCGGGGGAGACGCCGATTCCATTGGCGTAATTGAGATCGTCCGCGACCTCGACCCACTGCTGGCTGCCGGGCGCAAAATAGAGAATTTTTCCCGCCACGGCGGTTGGCACTTCCTTATATGGACCGAAGACCGTGGCATAAGCTCCGCCGTTGGCGGTCACCACGATGTCATTGATGCCGCCGTCGAATGGCTTGCCGTTTTTGTCGGCATCCCAACGCCGCAGCTGTTTGCCGGTCAGGTCGAGTTCAAGGATTGCGCCATGTTCCTCGGTGCACGCGAGGAGGAATGTCTTTCGTTTCGTGAGCGCCAACCCGTTATGGCCGCAACCCGGGGTATGATTCAACACGGTGCTCGTTTTGCCGTCCCATTTCGACAGCGTGTGGGAGACCCAGCCGACGTAGTAAAGGTTGCCGTCAACGTACAACGGACCCTCCGGTCCAAGAACATTGCTGACGATGACCGTTTCGTCGGCGCACGCTGTCGTAGCAACGACCATTGCGCCAACGGCGACGCAGATAATTTTACTTGCCCTCATTTGATCCCTTTCCGGTTCGCTAGGCTTGAAAATTTGAATGGGCCAATCAAGTTCATAAACCGCAAAGATCGACATCGTTATGGCAAAGCAAGCAACTGAATCAAAGAAACTGTTGTCCCACACAATCGCCGAATGGGCGTGCGCGCTGAAATACGAAGACCTTTCCGCGGAAGCGATCCAGGCCGCGAAATTATTCTGGTTCGATTCGATCGGGTGCGCGCTCGGCGGCAGTCAGCAGGATGACGCGAAGATCTTGCTAAAACATTATCGTGCGATGTCCTCCACGGCGGACTCGTCCGGCGGCGAGAGCGGCAAAAGCGGTAACGGAAAAGCCACGGCGTTCGTCTCCGGTTTTAAAACCAATCCGGTCGATGCAGCGTTTCTGAACGGCCACATGATCCGCGCGATGGATTACAACGACATTTATTGGAAAACGGATCCGTGTCATCCGAGCGATCTCATCGCTGCGCCTCTCGCGTTATGCGAAAGCGAAGGTTTGAGCGGGAAAGACCTGATTCTCGCCACGATCATCGCCTACGAAATTGAAATGCGTCTTTGCGAGATCGGGCGACCGGGTGTGCGCGAGTACGGCTGGCATCACGCGACCTTGAGCGCGTTCGCCGCGCCGGTCGCAGCGGGCCGCGTTTTGAATCTCACAGTCGAGCAAATGGTCTCGGCAATCGGCATCAGCGCGGCGCGGACATTTTGTCCGGGCGCGGTGACCGCGGGAAAGCTCACGAACATGAAGAACACGGTCGATCCGTGGGCCGGACGGATGGGCGCGGAAAGCGCACTCCTCGCCCGCGACGGATTTTCGGGCCCAGAACACATCATCGATGGCAAGGAAGGCCTTTTTGCGGTGTTCCATCACGTGCAATACAAAGGCCAGCCAGTCACGTTCGACGGCGAAGGTTTAATCAAAGACTTGCCAACCTCGCCGAAGTCGCACTACCGCATTCTCGATTGTGGAATGAAAAGTTTCCCGATCGAAGCGCTCAGTCACGCGCCGCTGACCGCGATGATGAAGACGGTGAAGGAAAACAACATCAAGGCCGACGACGTGAAGGAAATCAAGGTGGAAGTGATCGCGCGCGCCGCCGACATTCTGGGCGATCCGCACAAGTATCGGCCGGACTCAAAAGAAACTGCCGATCATTCGCTGCCTTATTGCATGGCCGCCGGATTGGTCGACGGCATGGTGACGCCGCTCCAATTCAAAGAAGAGCGCGTGCTCGACAAGAAGCTGATTCCGATCATGGACAAAGTGAAAGTGGTTGCGAACGACGAGTTCGAAGCGCTCTTTCCCAAATTCCAGCCGAGCCGCGTGACGATCACCACCAACGACGGCAAGTCGCACTCAACCCGGGTCGATGTTCCCAAAGGCGATCCGCGCGATCCAATGACCGAGGAAGAAATCGCGGTAAAATTCACTGCGCTCGGCGGCGACATTATCGGCAACGATCAATGCAAAAAGTTGCAGAAGTTCATCATGAGCATTGAAACCGCCAGGAACTTGGACGGATTGTTCGAGCTGACCACAGCGTGCTGAATTTAAATCTGGAGGGCGTCCGCGCTGTCGGCGCCCAAATATTTGGAACACGACGGCGCGTGTCCCTCTAAGTGTCGAACTCGAACCGACTCCTCACCCTACCCTCTCCCCTTCACAAGGGGAGAGGATGAAAGGTGAGGGGTTGCGTAATTTCGCTTTAAGCCGTCGCGCTGCCGGCGTCGTCGCCGCCGAATTGGATTCCCTGTGCCAATGGAAGCTCGCTGGAGAAATTGACCGTGTTCGTTTGGCGGCGCATGTAGCTCTTCCAAGAGTCGCTGCCGCTCTCGCGCCCGCCGCCGGTATTTTTCTCGCCACCGAACGCGCCACCGATCTCCGCCCCGCTTGTGCCGGTGTTCACGTTCGCGATTCCGCAATCGCTCCCGACCGCGCTGACAAATTTCTCCGCTTCGCGCACGTCGTTCGTGAAAATAGAGCTGGTCAGTCCTTGCGGAACGCCGTTCTGAATTGCGATCGCTTCATCGAAATCGCGATAGGTCAGCAAATAAAGCAGTGGCCCAAACGTTTCGTCCTGCACAATTTTGAAATTCGGCTTCGCGTTCGCAAGACACGGTTTCATGTAGCAACCGCCGGGCAAATCCATTCGCTCGCCGCCGTAAAGAACTTCGCCGCCTTCGTCTTTCAGTTTCTGAATCGAATCCTGCACCATGTCGACCGCGCCCTTATCGATCAAAGGCCCCATCAACGTTTTTTTATCGAGCGGATTTCCAATGGGCAGCGTTTTGTAAGCGGCCAGCAATTTCTTGCGCACTTGGTCGGCAACCGACTCGTGCATGATGACACGCCGCGTTGAAGTGCAACGCTGACCGGCAGTCCCAACGGCGCCGAAGAAAATCGATTGCGTCGCCATTTCCAAGTCGGCAGTTGGGCAAACGATCAGCGCGTTGTTGCCGCCGAGTTCCATGATTGTCTTCCCCAACCGCCCATGGACTGTTTTCGCCACGTTCAATCCCATCGCGACCGAACCCGTGGCGGAGATCAACCGAATCCGCGCGTCATCAGCCAATTTTTGGCCGACCGATTTCCGGTCGCCGATCAACAACGTAAAGATGGCTGGATTGGCGCCCGTCTCTTGGCAAACACGTTCGGCAATTTTCGTAACCGCAATTGCAGTCAGCGGCGTTTTTTCGGAAGGCTTCCAAATCGTTGCGTCGCCGCAAACCGCGGCGAGGGCGGCGTTCCACGACCAGACCGCGACCGGAAAATTAAAGGCTGTAATGACGGCGACGAGCCCGAGCGGATGCCATTGCTCCATCAAACGATGGCTCGGCCGTTCCGACTGAATCGTTAGGCCGTAAAGCATCCGCGATTGGCCGACGCCGAAGTCGCAGATGTCGATCATCTCCTGCACTTCGCCTTCGCCTTCAGCGATGATCTTGCCGGTCTCGAGTGTGACGAGTTGTCCGAGCTCGTGCTTTAGCTCGCGCAGCGCATTTCCCAGACGGCGGACGGTGTCACCACGCACTGGGCCCGGAGTTTTTCTCCATTTTTCGAACGCTTCCTTCGCCCGCGCGACCGCGTTTTGGTAATCTTCGTCCGAAGCAGTTCGAACGCTGGCAAGCTTTGTTCCGTCGATTGGCGAGATCTTGTCGATCTTTGCGCCGCCGCCACGCCATTCACCCGCGAAGACGCCTGGATTTTCCTCCCTCAACGCGAGCTTCTCGAAGACTGATTGCATCGCTATTTCCGTTTCCGGCAGTATTGCCGGATCAAACCCATCGCTTCGTCAACAACTTCAGCGGTGATGTCGAGCGCCGGACGAAAACGGATCGATCGATCACCCGAGCGCAACGTCAAAACGCCAAGATCGAACAGTCCTTTCCAAAATCTCTCACGCGTATCGGCATCCGGCAGATCGAACGCCAGCATCAATCCGCGGCCGCGCACAGCCGAAATCGCCGGCTCGTAACGCTGCAAATCGCGGAGCTGATCCAAAAAGTAGGCGCCGACCTTGGCCGCGTTCTCCACCAGAAATTCTTCTTCGATGATGTGCATGTAATGCGTCGAGCGGACCATGTCGGTCAGGTTTCCGCCCCAGGTCGAATTCAAACGGCTCGGCAAACGAAACGCGTTGTCTTTCACCTCATCCAGGCGCGGCCCGGCCATCACGCCGCAGGTCTGCGCCTTTTTTCCAAAGGCGAGCAGATCGGGCAGCATGTCGAAATGTTGGCAGCACCACATTTTACCGGTAGCGCCCATGCCGCACTGGACTTCGTCGAAAATTAAAAGGATGTCGTTTTCGTCGCAGATTTCGCGCAGCTTTTTCAACCACTCGCCCCGGAAATGATTATCGCCGCCCTCGCCCTGGATCGGTTCGATAATGATGGCGCAGATGTCGATCTTCCGTTTGTCGACGTAATCCCTGATCTCCTGTTCTGATTTCTTCTCCCGCGCAATCACGTCTTTCTCACGCTCGCTTTCCGGCAAAGCGAAATCGATGAACGGACAAGAAACCCGCGGCCAATCGAATTTGGCGAACAGGTCCGTCTTGCGCGGATCGGTATTCGTCAGGCTCATGGTGTAACCGCTGCGGCCGTGGAAGGCGTGACGAAAATGCAAAATCTCCGTGCCGCGTTCACCGTAACCAGCCGCCATGTTTTTGCGCACCTTCCAATCCATCGCCGCCTTGAGCGTGTTTTCGACTGCGGCCGCGCCGCCTTCAATGAAGAGATATTTGTCGAGCGGCCGCAATCCGGCGACGCGCGCGAACGTTTCCACAAATTCCGCATAGGCCGACGAATAGACATCCGAGTTCGCCACCTTCGCTTTCGCCGCGCAAAGGAGATCGCGCCGGACATCAGGCTGATCGAAATAGGGATGATTAAACCCGATCGGCATCGATCCGAAGAAACCGTAAAGGTCGATCAAACGATGACCGTTGGCTGCGTCGTAAAGATATGAGCCGCGGCTCTTTTCTTGATCGAGGACAATCTTAAAACCATCGAGCAAAATATGATCGCCCAGCACGTGGAGCACACGAGACGGATCGACAGATTTTTTATTTTTGCTCTTACTCAAACGCGGCCGCGAGGTGCGGGCCGCCTCGGTGAGCATGGGCGGCATACTCATCCGTTGAGAGTAGCTTTCGCCGGAGAATTGGTCAACCGACGCTGACTGGGGCGGCCTACTTCTTTTGCGGCGAGAGCGAGTTCTTTTCCGCAGTCGCTTTGGCCAGCGCGACATTATACTCAGCCACCTCCGCGTTGTAGGCGATGTTGCCTTGCACATCGCTGTGTAGAAGATCACGCTTTTTCAAACGCAGCGCTTCGCTCCACGCCGTCAGCCGTTCAAGCTCTTTTACGTTAACGGCGCGCCGTTCCTCCAGGCTCGGAGCGGCGATCGCGATCTTTTCGAGACCGTAATGGTTCGCCGGAGCCGATGGCACTTCCTTATGTTTAAAAAATTGATCGAAATGCGAGCCGGAAAGCGATGCTGGTCGCAGCACGAAATAGCCAAGAATACAAGGCAACGCGACTAATCGAAACGTTCTCGATACCGGCGCGAGGTCCGGATAGCTCAGCCGAAACAGCAACGGCCCAAATGGCAGAAAAATGCCCAGCCCCCACCAAACGCTAACTCCAAAAGCCGCTCCGATGAGGAGGATCCGCCCGATCAACATGCACAGTAGTCCGATCGCGAGAAAAATGAGGGCCGCCACGGCCCTGATTCAAGCAGGCGCAGTGCCATTACGAGGGGTGGTTGAGGCCAATCCGCGCGGGCGGCTGGTGAAAAACTGCCCTATCTCACGATTCCTTCGCGCAGCGTGGAATGTTTGCCGGCCAGCAGCTCTTGAGTGACTTGGTAGCCCCGTTTGTCGACATTCCGACGGGTCCCGGCAAAGTAATTGTCGATCCGCATTTTCGCGGACCGGCAGAAATAATTCGCGACTGACAGAACATCGTCCGGAGATCCGCCGTGATCGATTTTGTATTGCGCGAAACAACAGGTTGCGCTGATCGCGAAAAGTTCGGTGGCGATGCCGACAAAGCGCGAAAGCAATAGTTGCTCGCGATCGAGCTTCGGACCGAACCGCGCCATGGCGTGAAATAATCCGCGCGCCAGTTTCTTGCTCGTCCGCGCGGCGTAATCGACATGCTTTTGCAGATCGCGATGGAGATTGTCGATCTTACCGGCGCCGCTGGAGAACCACTGCCGCGGATACCAGCCGGCGTAGAATTTTCCAGACGTGAACACCGCTTTCGCGCGCTCCGACATCGGCAGCTGGGTGTTGAAAATCGCGCCGCCGACTTTCAAATGCGGATCAAGCGCTTCACGGGCGATGAACAGGCGCATGATTTCACTTGAGCCTTCGAAGATTGTGTTCACGCGGCAATCGCGCAGAAATCTTTCCACCGCAATCGGTGGTTCACCGCGGCCGGCGAGCGACTGCGCCGTTTCGTAGCCGCGGCCGCCGCGCACTTGCATTGCGTCATCGGCAATTCGCCAGGTCCCCTCCGTTGCCCACATTTTGCACATCGCCGTTTCGATTCGAATGTCGCCGGCTTTGCGGTCGAGCAGCGCCGAGCTCAAAAATGTCATCGCCTCCATGGCAAATACGTTACCGGCCATTTCCGCGATCTTGCCGGCAATGGCCGCGTGTTTCCCAATTGGCACGCCCCACTGAATTCGTTCGCCAGCCCATTTGCGTGAAATTTCGAGCAAACGTTTGGAAACGCCGACGCACGCCGCCGGCAATGTGAGGCGTCCGGTGTTCAACGTCGTGAGCGCGACTTTCAATCCCTGACCTTCCTTGGCGATCATGTTCTCCCGCGCCACGCGGACGTTCGTAAATTTCACGACGCCGTTGTAGAGCGCGCGCAATCCCATGAACCGGCATCGATAAGTGATCTCGAGTCCCGGCGAATCGACATCGACAATGAACGCAGTGATTTGCTTTCGCTCTTTCCCGTTAACAATTTTCGGTGGCGTCCGCGCCATCACCACCAGCACACCCGCTTTTACACCGTTGGTGCACCAAAGTTTTTCTCCGTTCAGGATGAACTCGGATCCATCGGGCGTCGGCTCCGCCCGCAGGCTAAGTGTTGCCGGATCAGAGCCGGCATGGGTTTCAGTCAATGCGAACGCGGAAATCTCGCCGGCAGCCACGCGCGGCAAATATTTTTGCTTTTGTTCTTCGGTTCCAAACAAAAGCAACGGCTGCGCAACGCCGATTGATTGATGCGCCGAAATGAGCGCCGCCACATTGCCGTCCCAGCTTCCCAACAGAACCGCCGCTCGCCCATAATTCGACTGCGACAAGCCGAGTCCCCCATAATTCTTGGGGACTTTGATTCCGAATGCGCCGAGCTCGGCCAGGCCTTTGAAATTTTCCGGCGGAATCTCGCCGGTTCGGTCGATTTCGTCCGGATCGACATGCTCGCGCAAATAAGTTTCAATCTTTTCCAAAAACTCGGCGCCGGCCGCGCGGTCTTCTTCGGTCTGCGCCGGATACGGATAGATCCGGTCGAAATCGTAGCGACCGATAAAAAGATTGCTCGCAAAACTGCCGCGGTCGTCCAGCGGATCGCGCGAAGCTTCGGCCAATTCGAGCGCTTCGCGCTGTCCTTTCGACATTTTGGAAGTGTCGATCACTGACGAAGGCGCGGCTTTCTGCGGTTTTGCGCTGGTCTCCTCCGCTATTTGTTTCTCGGGCGCTTCCAGCGATGACTTCATGACTCGTAAAATTTCGTTCCGTCGCGCGCGTGCTTCTTCAAAATGTCGCACGGTTCGAATCTGTCATCCCTCTGCGCCAGCCGATTCATTTCGTCGACAATCTTCTTCAAACCGAAATGCTCGGCGAAACGCAAAGGCCCGCCGCGGTGCGGCGCGAACCCCGTCCCGAGAATCATCCCGTAATCCGCGTCCTCGGGCGCCTCGACCACCTTTTCTTCGATGCAACGCGCGGCTTCATTGACCATCAAGAATATCAGGCGGTTCGCAAGATCGACATCATTCCTGGCCGAACCAGCGCGCTTCCATTGCACGAGCGACTCGTTAGGCGATTGCTGCTTGCCCTCATACTTGTAAAAACCAGCGCCGCTCTTCCGACCGAGCAGCTTCGACTCGCGCATGCGTTGCAAAATCTCCGGGGCGCGATCGCGTCGCCCGTACGCTTTCTCAAGCGTCGCCGCGATATCGAGTGTGACGTCGATCCCGATTTCGTCGATCAAACGCAACGGGCCCATCGGCATTCCCCATTTCAGCAATTTCTCGTCAATCCTCTCCAATTCCACGCCGCTCTCAAAAAGCTCGGCCGCATCGAGCAGATACGGAAACAAAACGCGATTGACCAGAAACCCGGGGGCATCGCGCACAACGATCGGCAGTTTTCCAATTTGCCGGACGAACGCGAGCGCGTGTTCTTTCGTTTCGTCCGACGTTTCTTTGGCAACGACCACTTCGACGAGTTTCATCCGGCTGACCGGATTGAAGAAATGCAAACCGATCACGCGGTCGGGCGAAACGGTGCAATCGGCCAGCTCGCTGACCGGAAGCGCGGAAGTGTTCGTGGCGATGATCGTTTTCGGGCCTGCCTGCATCGATAGCTCGCGGAAAATTTCCTTCTTGGTGTCGATCTTTTCCGATGCCGCTTCGATCACAAATTTGACATCGCGTAGTTCCATCGGCGCGGTCGAAGCAACGATACGGGCGCGGCCTTGCTTGGCTTTTTCTTCCGCCACCAAACCGCGCTTCACCGCGTCGGCGTAAGTTTTTTCAATGTTGGCCAGACCGCGATCGAGCAGTTCGCGGTTCACGTCCCGCAGAATCACAGTCACTCCTCGCGCGCTCAGCCATTGTGCGATGCCCGAGCCCATCACGCCGGCACCGATCACAGCCGCGTGCGCAACTTTCTGGAACTGCGCCTTCGATGTTCCTTTTTTGTATTTCTCCGCCAGGAAAAAATTGCGGATCAAGTTTTGGGTCGATTCGGTTTTGCCAAGATCGACAATCGCATCAAGCTCCAGCTTGAGCGATTCGTCGATCGCATTGGCGCCGCCGGTCGTGATAATGCCGAGAGCCCTTGCCCGAGCAGACTTGGGGTCAGACGGAACCGGCGTCTTTCCTTTCGACCGTGAGATTTTCGCAGGTGGACGTTTTCCTTTACCGATCAAACGCCGCGCTGCGTCGAGCAGCTTTTCTCGCGTCACGACTTCATCGACCAGCCCGATCTTTAATGCCTCGCTCGCTGAATAAAGTTTGCCTTTCAAAATTACTTCCGCGGCATTGTCTTCACCAATCAAACGAGGCAACCGCGTGCTTCCTCCCCACGCCGGAATCAAACCGAGCGTTGTCTCCGGCAAACCGATTCGCGTCGCCGGATCATCCGATGCGACGCGCCAGTCGCTGGCCAGCGTGACCTCGTAGCCGCCGCCGGCGCAGGCGCCATGGATTGCGGCCACGCTAGGAATTTTCAGCGCCGCGATCCGATTAAAAACGCGCTGCCCTTCGGCGATGAACGCGCCCAGCTCGCCGGTTCGCGCTTGCTTGAGCAGCGTCTTCAAATCCGCGCCCGCGATGAAGATCGCCTTTTTCGCTGACGTAATAATCAATCCGCGGAGTAACTGGTCGCCCTCGATAACATCGACATGTTCGCTCAGCTCGCTCATCGTGGCGGCGTCGAAAATGTTCGCGCCTGATTCAGGCCGATCGAACGTCAGCAGGCAGACGCGATCGTCACCGATCTCTCGCCGAATCATGGAACGGGTCGCAACTGCGGGCATGAGGTTCAATTTGGAATCGTTTCGGCCAAATTCCAAGCGCGGAACAATTGCTCTTGGCCAGCAGGAATGTTAAAAGTCGGGCGGCAGCGCGCCGGAGGCTCTCTCATGGTCGGCACACTTTTAGCACCCGAAATCAAAACCTTGATCGACGCGCGCGATTTCAACGGCCTGCGCGACCTGTTCAAGGAATGGCCGCCAGCCGACGTCGCCGAGGTGATTCTCGATCTTCCCGAAGATGAGCAAGTCATCATCTTCCGTGTCCTGCCCGCAGCTTTGGCGGCCGACGTTTTTGAATACATCGGGATCGAAGAGCAGCAAAATTTGTTGCGGGCAATGGCGCACGAACAGGTGGTCGGGATTTTGAACGAAATGTCGCCGGACGATCGCACCGCGCTGCTCGAGGAATTGCCAAGCGAGGCGGCGCGTCAGTTGATCAAACTCCTCACGCCGGAGGAACGGCACATCGCGCAATCGTTGCTCGGTTATCCCGAAGGCAGTGTCGGCCGATTAATGACGCCGGACTTTATCGCCGTCCATGAGGACTGGACAGTCCAGCACGTCCTCGATTACGTCCGGGAATTTGGACACGACAGCGAGACGTTGAACATCGTTTACGTCGTCGATGATCATAACAAATTGATCGACGACGTGCGGATGCGCGAGTTCCTGCTCCGGCCGCTCACGGCGAAAGTCAGCGAAATTCGCGACCAAAATTTCGCCGCGCTAAAAGTGAACGATTCGCAGGAAGAAGCGCTCAATCTTTTCCGAAAGTACGACCGCGTCGCATTGCCGGTGGTCGATTCCAGCGGAGTGCTCGTCGGCATCGTCACCAGTGACGACATGCTCGACGTGGCCGAAGAAGAAGCGACCGAAGACATTCAAAAAATCGGCGGTATGGAAGCACTCGATGAGCCTTACACGACCATCCCGCTGCTGCGCATGGTCAAGAAACGAGCGACCTGGCTGATCATTCTTTTTCTCGGAGAAATGCTGACCGCGACCGCGATGCAAGGTTACAACGGCGAGATCGAGAAGGCCGCGATTCTCGCGATGTTTTTGCCGCTGATCATTTCCAGCGGCGGCAATTCCGGATCGCAGGCGACGACGCTCGTTATTCGCGCGATGGCTCTGGGCGAATTGCGTCTACGTGATTGGTTTCGTGTGGTGCGCAAGGAACTTCTCTCAGGACTTTCACTCGGCCTGATTCTTGGAACGATCGGCTTTTTCCGAATCTCGCTCTGGCAATATCTGCACATTTTTGATTACGGTAAGTATCATTGGCTTGTTGCCGTGACGGTTGGCGCTGCGCTTGTCGGAGTCGTCTTGTGGGGCACCATCAGCGGAGCAATGCTTCCATTCCTGCTGCGTCGACTTGGACTCGATCCAGCAACCTCATCGGCGCCATTCGTAGCTACGCTGGTCGATGTAACCGGATTAATTATTTATTTTAACGTCGCGCTGTTCATCCTTCGTGGCACGCTGCTTTGATGAGACGAGATCTATGATCTCAATCGGCAGATTTCTCGGGCACGACCAAAAATTTTACGACCTGCTCGAAGCGAGCGCTCAGCAAGCTGACACCAGTGTCCATCACCTAGTCGATCTCCTGGCCAAGATCGACAATAAAGATTCCTTCCGCGATCTGGAGGCGTTTGCCGAGAGCCGGCGCGAAGATAAACGCATCACCCAGCAACTGACTGAGGAGCTGACCAAGACATTCATCACGCCGCTCGAACGCGAAGACATTCAGGCGCTCGCCGCTTCGCTCTACAAAATCCCTAAGACGGTGGAAAAAATTGGCGAGCGGATGCTGATTTGTCCGCAGGACCTGCCGAAATTGAGTTTCGGTAAACAAGTCCAATTGCTCGATCAAGCCGCCGAAGCAGTGCTCGCGATGGTAAAACAACTTCGAAAAGGAATGAATCTCCGCACCGCGCGCGAAATGAATGCACGTCTGCAAACGATCGAAGGCGAGGCCGACGAGCTCGAGCTGGAACTTTTGCGCGACCTTTATCAGGGCAATTACGATCCAAAACACATCATCTTTCTGCGCGATCTCTACGAACTGCTCGAAAAGGTGATCGACCGATGTCGTGACGCGGGCAACGTCGTTTTCCAGGTTGTGTTGAAGCACACATAACCTCCGCGCGCCCGCGCAAGATCGACATGTTGCTTTTCATCATCGTCGTCCTCGCGGCGATCATTTTTGAATACAGCAACGGTTTTCACGACGCGGCCAACGCCATTGCCACTGTCGTCTCGACCAAGGTTCTGACGCCGCGCCAGGCCATCGCCATGGCGGCATTCTTCAATCTAACCGGTGCGCTGCTCGGCGGCGCGGTCGCTTCCACTGTCGGAAAAGGTTTGGTCGATACCGAAATTGTCACGATGGGGACCGTGCTCAACGCGGTGCTCGCCGCGTTCATCTGGAACATGACCACGTGGTGGTTTGGCTTGCCCTCGAGTTCAAGTCACGCGCTGATCGGCGGGCTTTGCGGCGCGGCGTTCGCAACCGCAAAAGGAAATTGGTCGGTCATCAAATGGAACGCCGGTGTCTGGCCAAAAGTGATTTTGCCGATGATTACCTCGCCGGTTGCGGGATTCATTCTTGGCGGATTGGTAATGTTTCTGCTGTTCGTATTGCTGCATCGCCTGACACCGCACTTCATCCATTTGTTTTTTGGAAAGGCGCAAATCGTGAGCGCGGCATGGATGGCGCACAGTCACGGCACGAACGACGCCCAAAAAACAATGGGCATCATCACGCTCGCGCTTTTCACCGGCACCAAAGCCGGCCGGTTCGATCATCTCCCGGCGTGGCTCGAGTTTTTACGGACGCCGGTGTTCGCGATGCCATTGTGGGTAAAAGTTCTTTGCGCCGCGACGATGGCCGTTGGCACCGCCGCGGGCGGTTGGCGAATCATTCGCACGCTCGGCCATCGCATCGTAAGATTGCAACCCGTCCACGGCTTCGCCGCCGAAACCAGCGCGGCGTTGATCATTCAAGCGGCGAGCATTTACGGGATTCCGCTTTCTACGACACACGTTATCTCCACTTCGATCATGGGCGTCGGCGCGGTTAAACGCTTCAGTGGAATGCGCTGGACCGTGGTCGAACGAATCGTCTGGGCCTGGATCTTCACTCTGCCCGCCACCGCTTTGCTCGGCTACTTGCTCGAACGCGCCGCGGCAGCGTTTTAGCCAAGTTCGTCCACAGATTTCACAGATTGTTGAAAACAATCTGAATTTAATCTGTGTAAATCTGCGTAATCTCTGGATCAAAGATCGTCCGGCGGCTTGATCCCAAACTTCTCGAACATCTTTCTTACTCGTTCGCGCTTTTCCGGTGTATCCAATCGCGCTTCTTCTGGATTCTCCGCCCAGAAAAGCACGTCGCGATAATCGCGCTTAGCCACCGCCACGAGGTCGCGCAGCTTTTCTTCGTTTCCTTCGCTCAGTTTCAGAATCGCAAGCTGCACGCGCTCCCGTTCGCGCTCGTACGATTCAACGCCATAATCATCAAGCAACTCCAGCACGCGCGCATGAGCGCTTTCGGGAAACGTTTTCTGAACAACTGCAACAACTTCGTCGCGTGAGAACGCCATTTATCGATGCCTAACGAAACAAGAATCTAGAGGCAGTTATGAAAAATAGCGCAGACAAAGGCCAACGCATAGACGAAGAAGATCATTCCAACGATTAGGATGTAGCCAGCGCAAAGCACTAGTCGCGCCACCAAGGGAAAGGCGTCCGCATAATGGGCCAACAGCCAACTAATGCGCACAGAACATCGCGATGAAATCGACCCGCGCCTGCGAAACAGCAGGAATATAATGAGTCAGGACGAGGTAACTGGTGAAGAATGCTATGGGAAGGACGACAGTCGCAGTGTCCGCATCAGTGGTGAGGATGTCTCGGCTTCGAACTGATCTTTCACTCTCTAACGAACGTTGAAGGCCCGATCACTTTTTAATCGCGACCCATTCTTTGCGGGCGCGGGAGTCGGCCACGGCTTGGACGACGCGCATGTAACGGACGCCGTCTTCGAAACTTGGACGCGGACGAACGCGGCCTTTTGATTTCACCGCCGAAATGAAATCGTCTTCCACGCGCCACTCGGTCACGAGTTCTTTGGGAACATCGAGATCTTCCATTTCGCGGGCGCCGTACTTCACGCTCCGGACCCGTTCGTTGGTGAAATCGTAAAGCAACGCGCCGCGGTCGCCGAAAATTCGGAGCCGATCGTTGGGCGCGCCGGCATGGACGCCGCTAAACTCGAGCACGCCTTCGGCGCCGTTCTCGAAAACGCAAAGCACGTTGAGCATGTCGGGAACGATCACGTGATACCCGCGACGCTCGGCGTTGAGAATTTTTCCGCGCGCGAACACGCCTGCGATGTCGCCAAGCCAGCGTTGCATTACTTCCACGTAAATCCCGAGCGTGAGCACGTTGAGCCCGCTGATCTCGATCTTCTGCCGCCAATGCGCCGGCGCTTCCGGATTCAAATAGACACCGGTGAAACTTTGCAGCCGAATCGCGTGCGGTTTGCCGATGAAATTTTCAGCGAGCAATTTTTTGACCAGCAAATCCGCGCGTATTCCAAACGGCGGCGGACAAAGCATCGTCACTAGCTCGGGAAAACGTTTCGAGGCGGCGAGCATTTCTTCCGCTTCGGCCAGGTCCATCGACATCCGCGCCTGACAAAAAACGTGTTTGCCGGCTTCGAGCGCGGAAATCGTGACCGCCGAATGCATGTAGGGCGGCGTGCCGATCCAAATGATGTCGAGATCGGGCAGCGCGAGCAGATCGGCCCAGTTCGCCATTGGCGTCGCGGACGGGCAATTTTCTTTGCAGAATTGCTCGCTGCTTTCATAGGTCGAGTTCGAGACGGCGACGATATCGACGTCAGGATTCTTTTTCAGCGCCGGCAAATGCCGCGTCCGAACAATGTTGCCCGCACCCACGATTCCGATGCGCAACTTCTGATTACTTTTTTGAGCCATCTGCTGAATTCAATCACGAATGTACACTAATGCACACGAATAAGGACTAACGACCCGGTTGTCACATCATTTGTGTCAATTCGTGTCGATTCGTGGTTAAACTCCGAAAGCCTTGCGAGTAAATCGCTTGACAATCGACGCGCGCGCGGCACCTTTTGCGCCCCCATTTCAGCACCATGTCGAAAGTTTGCACCATCACCGGATCGAGACCCATGCGCGGCAGCGTCATTCACCGCCGCGGTATGGCCAAAAAAAAAGGCGGCGTCGGCCGGCACGTGACCAAGAATGTGGCGCGCTGGTTTGTGCCGAACCTGCACGAGCACCGGATCTGGGTGCCGGAGCTGAAGAAATTCGTTCGCGTTCGCGTCACTGCGCGCGGATTGAAGACGATCAATAAGAACGGCGCTTATAAAGCGCTGAAAAAAGCCGGCGCGCTTTAAACGTTCTGGGAAGCGCACGCGCCTCGCGTGCGGATTTCGGCGCTTCGCCGAAATTATCCTGATCACGGTCTTTGATTGGAAAAGCAGAACCGTTCGCGATCGCGAGGGCGCGATCGCCAGCACGCGAGGCGCGTGCGCTCCCCAGACGCTTAGCTCCCGCCGATTTCCGTTTCTTCTTTGGTTGTAGAGGCGTCCGCCGCGGCGGACGCCTGTTTATTAGATTCGGTGCTTGATACAAGCACCGCTACAACTTCTTCCGCCGATTCGTTCGCGGCCGACACGGCCGCCGCTACAGCAGGTTTCGCTTTTGCGCGCGGCAGGTCGAGAGAGCCGTCGTTGAATTCAATCACGTAACCTTCGGTGACCAACCAGCGAAGATCGGACGCGAGCGCCATTTTCACTCGCTCTGCCTCTTCAGCCGACAAATTGACAATCAATTTATCGGCCAGCTCTTTGCGGCCGATTCGCGGCTTCGCTGTAATCGCCTCGAGAATTGTTCGGACTTGCGACGAGACACCGGTTTCTTCGTGCCGGAAATGGCGCGGATAAATCGACGAGACAAAGAGCATTCCGCGTCGATGCCGAAACACATGAAGACCAGCTTCGCGAAAGCGCGCGGCAAGCTCCTGCATCATCGGCGACGGCGACCGCGTCTCGCGCGTCCATTCGTTTTCAATCAGCCGGTTCAGCACGCGATCGTTCAAACGGCGACTGGCCGGGCCGTCGATGACCAATTCTGAAACCGGGCGAACGAGATCCGGCAAATAATGTTGCTGGAAATGCCGCTCCGGTTCCGTTGCCGACGAAAACGTGACCGGCGTTTCCTCCCGCAATGTCGAGAACGTCGTCACCTTGCGGGCGTCTTCTTTCCATTTCTCGATCTCAGCCGGATCGGTGACGATCTGAATTTGGCGTTGGTAATCGGCGAAGCCCATCCGCCGGCTGAAACGCTGCTCGTACAAGTTCCGCAGTCGTCGTTGATAATCATGATGATTCGTCGGGCCGAGCAATGTGCCGCTCAGTCTGCAGCGCGCCACGTTTGTGAAATTTCCTTTGATCGGCTCGGTCTCAGTGACGTCGATCTTGTAAAAGTCCGTTTGGGCAAAGCGAAACGCGTTCCGCTCGAGAAATTGTCGATCGACCGAGACGGCGCCGTTTTCCCCCAGTTGAAAAAGCGGCGATTCTGCCGGCGCGGTCAATTGAACATCGTGGCGGGTCGCTTTTTCCAAAAAGAGCCGCGCGAGCGCAAAGAGCGAGTAGGCGACTGAGCCGGATTTGATTTGCGCGACGACATTCTCAAAAGCAGAAACGCGCGGCAAAAATTTGACCGCGATCGGCGGTAACGGCCGCTCGACAGCTGGATGTCGATCTTTCCGATGTCGATCCTGCGCACGCGGAGGGCGCCGATCATGTCGACGCGGCCGGTCAGGCGTTTTCCCTTTTGAAGTCGGGCGATCGAAACTCGGCCTTGGACGTTGTCGATCCGGTCCGCGCTTATCGCGCGGTCGCCGATCACGCGGGCGTCCGTCCGCACGATCCTCGCCTTGATGTTGCGCATAACGTTCGGCCGGCGCGGGCTCGCTCACCCACGCCGGCAGCATTTTCAGGTCGACCAATTCGTCGAGATCGAGACCGGATTCGGGCACGAGTGTCTTCTACCCCAAGGCGAAAATAAAACCAGCGCGTTGTCGAATTTGGTTGCCCAATTTTGACCAATTCTTTTACTTGCGGTGCGGCAGCGCGTGGGGTAAGCGTTGCGCTCCAACCGAAAATTTTTTATGGCTGAAAAAACGACTGAGGAAAAGGTCAAAG
>Ga0209180_10000317_pt1 | contig 21936 bp, 15 predicted proteins | sample CZO8metaG_3_FD_188355 | JGI IMG/M metagenome (GOLD analysis project Ga0209180, IMG submission 188355) | Vadose zone soil microbial communities from the Eel River Critical Zone Observatory, Northern California, USA - CZOApr15con2H2.8 metaG... | ecosystem: Environmental > Terrestrial > Soil >...
ACATTCAACTTGCAGCATGCCCTGGTGGGCATTGCCGCTATTGAGGCTGAAGGCGACGCCATCTCCGACGCTACTATGCAGCTTTGCCAGCAGAGCGATGCCATATTATTTGGCGCAATTGGTGGCCTACCTCCCTTAGAGGGGCCAAATTCGAAGGTCCGGCCGGAACGCGCGCTCTTGCGTCTACGCAAGGAGCTGGCGCTCTTCGCCAATTTACGCCCGGTAAAGCCCCTGCATGCCCTGCTCAATGCTTCTTCTATCAAGCCTGAAGTACTGCGTGGAACGGACCTGCTGGTGGTACGCGAATTGACGGGCGGCCTCTATTATGGCAAACCGAGTGAAATTCGCGAGACCCCGCAGGGCACAGAGGCCATTGATACGCTGATCTACACAGAAGCAGAGATTCAGCGTATTGTACATACCGCATTCGAGCTAGCTCGCGGCAGGCGTAAAAAGGTGACCTCGGTGGATAAAGCCAATGTACTCAGTTCTTCACGGCTATGGAGGCGCACGGCAGACCATATTTCCGCAGATTATCCCGATGTGACCCTTGAACACCTCCTGGTGGATACCTGCGCTATGCAGTTCATACGACAACCCGCCAACTTCGATGTCATCGTCACCGAGAACATGTTTGGAGATATTCTTACTGACGAGGCTTCAATGCTGGCAGGCTCTATGGGCATGCTTCCATCCGCCAGCCTGGGTACACGTAAGACAGCACACGGCCTGTTTGGTCTTTATGAACCAATTCACGGCTCTGCTCCCGATATTGCAGGGCAAGGGAAAGCCAACCCTATCGCAGCGATATTGACCGTTGCACTGATGCTGCGCTTTTCTTTCGGGCTGGAGCAGGAGGCACGGGCTATCGAGGCCGCTGTGGAGCGCGTCATCGAGGCTGGTTATCGCACCGAAGACTTGCGTGAGGCAGACAAAGAAGTGGTGGGAACGCAAGAGATGGGCAAGTTGATAGCAGATACCGTAGCTGCTTAACAGCGCCGTCCATGTGATGACAAACCGGGATATCGGGACGCGCCAGGCCGTAGCCTAACCCATCATTGGTTTGGGACAGGGGCCTAAAGTACGCAACTTGGTCTTGACACCCGCAAGCTGCCGCTCGATATCCGCGCGTTCCTTGCTTTCTGGCTCTTTTCCCTGCCCCTCGGCCTGCATTTGGATGAGTTTCGCTTCCAATGAAGCAAGCTCGTCGAGGAGAGACTGGCGCTGTACATACCAGCGTGTTACAGCACGTTCAACGCCCATGTACGGCTGCCTTTCAGATCATCCCCCTATCGTACAGTTGCACCGTAGACTAGCGAGTTGAGGATATTGATCAATTCTTCATCCTGATATGGCTTGACCAGGTAAGCGTTCGCACCGAGCTGCATGGCATGCTGTTGATGCTTCGTGGCAGCGCGCGAGGTTAATATAACCAGGGGAAGCGTCCTATATTGCTCCTGCGCACGCACCGTGGCCATCAATTCATAGCCATCCATGCGCGGCATCTCGATGTCTAGCAATACAGCGGCCGGGGTCTCCTGTGTGATCATTTCCAGAGCTTCGACCCCATCGCGAGCAGCTTGCACCTCCCAACCATGCTGCTTGAGCATGTTACCTACCACACGGCGCACGCTTGGGCTATCATCGACAACGAGAATATGCTTGCCGCGAGACGGAGCAGCAGGCCTGGCCGGCGGTCTCGTGAGCACGGTCGTAGCGCGGCCCTCCGTGGGCGGCTCAACACTCGCACGAGTACTCGCCTGGAGCGCTTGCCTAGCCGCTTCCTCGCTACGCGTCAGGACGCCCGCAGTTCCAGGCGTACCGGTACGAGATGAGAGCAACTCTATCAATTCAAGGATCAGTACGACACGCCCATTACCAAGCACCGTTCCACCTGCGACGCCATGGACATGGCGCAGGTGCGGACCCAGGTTCTTCATCACTATATCCATCCTGCCGCTGATCTCATCAACTACCAGGGCCACACGGTGACGATCAGTACGCACAAGTAGTATTGGAGCCTTTTCGTCAGGTTCGCCTATCGGAAGTCCCAACAGGGTTCCAAGGAAATTCAAGGGATAGAGATCATTTTGCACAATGATTGCCGGTCTTCCGCCAAAAGTCGATTGTTTGAAGTTATCCACACGCCCAATAGCCTCGACCATTACCGTCGGGATGGCAAACTGCTGCTCACCGACAAGCACCAACATGGCGTTTTGGATGGCCAGGCTGGTTGGGAACTTCATGGTGAACGCCGTTCCCTGACCAGGCATGGATTCGACCTCAAGCGTTCCTCTCAAGCGTGAAACACTATCGCGTACCACATCCAGACCCACACCACGACCACTTTCTTCGCTCAGGACTTCGGCAGTTGAGAAACCGGGTCGGAAGATCAGTTCTATCACTTCGCCATCACTGAGCGTTTGATCTGGACGAATTAAGCCGCGCACAACTGCTGCACTACGTACGCGCTCTGGGTCTATACCGGTGCCATCGTCACGTACAGTAATGACAACCTGGTTGCCTTCATAGGCAGCGGAGAGCTTAATCTGTCCTGCCGCAGGTTTGCCTCTTTGCAGGCGCACCTCCGGTGTCTCAATAGCGTGGTTTACTGCATTGCGCATAAGATGCAACAGCGGCCCGGCTATCTCCTCGATCACTGTACGATCAACTTCTGTTTCCTGGCCCTCCAGTACAAACTCGAATTCTTTATGCTGTTTCAAGGCTACCGCACGTGCTGTGCGATAGAGACGGGGAATCATGGTCGAGAGTGGTACCAGGCGCGCTTTCATTAAGCGGTCCTGGAAGGTCGTGCTTAAACGATTCTCACGGCCAAAGACACTTTCACAGTCACGGATAATGGCTTCCATCTCATTGCTGAGGGTTGTCATATCCGAGATACCTTCACTCAGACCACGAGCCAGTTGATGGAATTCGGTGTAGCGATCAAGTTCCAGTTCATCGAACTCGGCCAGGTGCGAAGCCCCTGCCCTGTTAGCGGGGTTCTTGCCATTACCGCCAAAGTTATACCCCATGCTCTGATCGCCCTGACCGGGCATGACCTGCACCGAATGACCGCTCGGCAAGGTGGCGGCTTCAAAACGGCTCTCCAGTTTTTGTCCCACATCGCGCAGGCGAGTGCTGCTGACACTGGCATCGGATACAAGCCGCATCAGGCGCTGCAGGCGCTCTTCCAGGACGCTGCGGTTGACAAGCAGTTCGCCGAAGAGGTTTACCAGCTCATCAAGCTTGTGAAGAGGTACGCGCACACTGAGGTCGCCACGAGCGGCTTGTTGCATCCCTGACTGGGTACCGGCAACTACGCTCGTAACCGCTGCATCCTCTATAATAATAGCGGCGTTCTCCTCTATTTCGGCATCAATTTCCTCGTCAACTGCAATGGGCGGGGAAGTCTGTTCACCCAGTAATTCTACATAGCGCGTGCGTAGAACCTGTACTGCCGCCATATTTTCTTCGTTGGTTCTCTCACCATTGATAAGCAAATCGAGGGCTTCAGCAGTGTCCAGGATCAGGCTGACAACGGTTGGCGAGACTGTGATGGCCCCCTCCATCACACTATCGAGCAGATCTTCTGAAATGTGACAGAGGTCGGCGATAGCACGAAATCCCATCATGGCTGCTGCGCCTTTAAGTGTGTGGGTAGCACGTCGTATGCCTTGGATGGGATCATGATCAGTGGGAGAGTTTTCCAGGTCAGCCACATACATACTGATCGTTTGCAGGTGTTCTTCCGCCTCCAGGCGGAAAATTTCAGTAGCCTCTTCGCCAAGCTCACCAACTGCGGCCACGGTTGTTTGGGGTGGGGCTACAGGACCTCTTGGCCAGGCCTGGGCCGGAGGTGTCCCAGGCAACGGAGCTGCAAACATGTCAGGGAGCGACTGAGTAGCAGAGGCCAGCATCTCTTCACTTTCGCCAGTGAGCTGGCTGAGAAACTCACGACGCACATCAATTTCTATTTCATTGCGCAATCGGGCTTCAATCTCTGGCAGTGTTTCTCGCTGCTCTGAACCGGCGACGCTCATTTGCAACTGTCGCTTGGCCTCGAACTCCTTAAGGATTTCATTGCGTATTTGTCGCTCTAATTCAGCGCGTGCCGCGAGTGTGAACGGGCGATTTTCGTATTCGTGCCGTAAGTCCTCGCGCACCTTGGCTTCCATTTCGGCACGCAGAGTTGCAAGATCCCCCCGGCGCTCAAAAGTCACGCGCTCACGCATGGTATCTGCCTCACGAGCAACTTGCATCTCCCAGGGTGTCCAGCCAGGATCATGGGTAAACAGATGAGCGGAAAGATTTGATTGCACCTGCTCAAAGATATCACCGCACGCTTCTATCGTGCCGTGCAACTGCTGCAATGTGTCCTGCACCTGCTCCTCTGTGATCTCCATGCTACTGGTCATCTGTGTGAGCAAACCGAGCACCATTTTGAGTTTGGTATTGGCAACCCACATGACCGATAATGGAAGATATCGTCTCACCTGTTCGGGACTGTTGCGCAAATTGAGGCCCATGGCCTTCCCGGCCCATTCCTCCATGCGATCAAGTGCGTCTTTAGAGCCATCCAGGAAACTCTTGAACTCAATACGTTGTCCTTCAATAATCGAGACTACCAGGCGCAACTGCGTGAGCGTTCTCTTCAAAGACGATGTCTGTTCTGCCAGCACCTGGGATTCTTCTTGCAATTCGCTATAGACCTGCACGGGTGACGGCTGGTTTTCGTGCTGAACAGACCTTGTTGAGGCCGCTTCAGGTTGTGTTAACTCGTGCTTGATCTCAGCTTGCGCAGCAGTGGCAGCCAGCATCTCCAACGCGCTCGGCTGGACCGGCTGGGCAGGCGCAGCAACTTCAGGTTTGACAAGTTGCTGTGGCTGGGTATCCTGGGTGGAATCGACATATGGTTCCTCCGGCCAGGAAATCTCTTCTCCCTCAGCCAGGCTAGGTGTGCGGAATGAGGCTAACATTTCATCGAGAGATGTAATAGCAGGCTCCAAGGAAAGTGCGGCGCTTGCGTCTAGCAGAGCTTTCTGCTCATCAATGGCAGGCTTGCCATCCTGGCTGTGCGCAGCCGCCTCCATCATCACACGATACTGTGAATAATCAGCATCATCTTCTGCTATCACAGCATCCTCGTTGATGCCACTGTGAATACCGCCCAGGAGCCGGTGCATGCGAGCAAGAGAGCGCTGCAAAAGCCCAATAGTGGGAGGATCAAGCGCAGCCAGATCATCCAGGACATCGCCCAGGATATCTTCCATACCATGAGCGACATGTGCAAGTCCTGGAAAGTCCATCATCGAAGCGGAGCCACCAATGGTATGAGCGCGACGATATGTCTCTTCGAGCGCCTCCATGTCGTCAGGGGTGTGCGCTAAACGCTCGAGATTTGCCTGGATTTCCGGCAAATAACTATTTACTTCCTCGATAAACGAATCGAGGACCGATAGTTTATCAAATGAATTTGACATGCTACGCGCACCCACCCATTCTAGTTTCACGGCAAGGGAAGCAAAGCTTCACCAAACTGAAACTCAGTTTGCTACTGTCCCTGGTGTCCGTTAGGGAAAGGCACCTGGTCCTGACCAAATGACTGATTCTTCTGAGGATTTCTCCAACGCTGGCGAGCCGCCAGCGGCTGCTGCGGTCCAAAGCTTTGTTGCGGAACTCCCTGAGCCTGGTTTGCAAAGGGAAATGCCGCCGGATTCGAACTCCCGAATCCAGCTTCAGGCCTGGAACCAAATTGTTGTTGCCCACCAAAACCCTGTTGACCTTCGAATCCAGCCATCTCACCGAAAGCCGGTTGACTACCCAATTGCTGCCCCTCGAATCCCGGTTGATTTCCAAATTGTTGTCCACTGAAGTTCACCTGGTTCCCAAATTGCTGCCCCTCGAATCCGGTAGGGGACCCTCTCCCATATTGCTGGCCTGCGAAAGATTGCTGGTCCCCATACATGCCAGAAAAGTCCTGCTGTGCTCCAAAGTCCTGCTGGTTGCCGAAAGCGAACTGGAAAGCGCCGGAATTACCTGACTCCTGAGGTTGAGGTAGTGAGAGGAAATCAGGTGAAAAACCCTGATTCCAACTATTGCTCATACCCATATCTTGTTGGAAAAATTCTTCACCGACCCCGCTAGGCAACGCCGGAACGCCCGCCATGTTATTCGGGAATACGTCCATCATTTCATTCGTGCGTTCAGGCAAACGGAAAGTGGAGACAGAGGCACGCAGTTGATCAGCAAGCTCGGAAAGGTAGCTCACACTCATCGCCGCCTCTTGCGTTCCTGTATTGGACTGCCTGGTAATCTCCGAGATCTGGCCCATTGCAATCGCAACATTTTCTGATACCTGCGCCTGCTCATTTGCAGCCTGGGCGATGGTCTCAATCATCTGGGCCTGACGTTCTACAGCAGTATAGATGGAGTTGAGAGCACGGCCCGCCTCGTCGGCAAGCTGCGAGCCTTTCACAACCTCCTGGGTGCTGTCCTCCATTGCCACAACTGCTTCATACGTATCGCCCTGGATACTCTTGACCAGGGTAGCGATACGTTTTGTCGATTCGGTCGAACGTTCTGCAAGGAGACGAATCTCATCAGCAACCACGGCAAATCCTCGTCCATGCTCGCCCGCCATGGCAGACTGGATAGCAGCATTGAGGGCGAGCAGGTTGGTCTGATCCGCGATGTCTTCAATAATACGTACAATTTCGCCAATCTCATTGGAGCGTTCACCCAGGCGCTTGATCTTCTTCGAAGTCTCCTGGACGTTTTCACGGATGACCATCATACCATCAATGGATTGCCGCACTGCCTGTTGACCGGTATTAGCGTTACGCAGCGCTTCTTGCGCCGATTCGGCGCTTAGTTGGGCATTACGCGCAACGTTCTGGATGAATACAGCCAACGCCTCAACTGCATCAGTCGTCTGCTGAATCTGCTCCACCTGAGTTGCAGAGCCCTGAGCAAGTTCATCCGAGCGGTCGAGAATGCGGCGCGTCGCATTCGTCACTTGCACGGCAGTGGACTGCACGCGACCTACGACCTTAGCAAGCTCTTCAATCATATAGTTGAAAGAGTCTGCCAGAACACCCAGGGTGTCAGGCGTTACTTCAGCCTGGACACGCAGGTCACCATCACCGACAGCGCTGACCTCTTGCAAGAGCTTTTCAATTTGCGCCTGTAGAGCTGCCGCGTCGCTGCCACCAACTGAAGTCGCTCCGCCAACTGCGAATCCCTGGCTATCAAGGAGAGTGTTGAGGGACATAGCTAACATGGCAAATTCATCATCGCCTGTAACCGTCGCGCGAACCGCCCGGTCTCCGCCAGCAAAGTTCCTGCACACATCAACCAAACCCAGCGTGCGATCCTGGATTCTGCGCCGTACAAAATAATTGATCGTTAAAACTCCCAACAATACAACCAGGGCGCACAATCCAACTGCATACACAAAAGCTGTCTGATCGACAACTCCCCTTAAAATACCAAGAACAATAATGGCGACGACAGGAATGGTTACTGAAGCAGTAAGTCCCATCACCAACAACGAGCTTACTGTCATCCCGCCTCTATCAGTATCATTCATCCGCCAAGCCTCCTCTCGTATAAAGCAGCGTTACTGCTCTACTTTTTTTCTACGCATAGTGCTGCATCTTGTCCGAGAACAGTAAACGAGCCGCATCCAGCAAGACAATATTTCGTCTCCCAACCAGCGCACTCCCAGAAGCATAGGGAGCCAACCATCGTGGAATAGTGGCCTGGCGCAAACTCCCATTAATAGCAGATGGTGGGACAGGAACCATCTCACTGACGCTGTCGACGACCAGGCCGATCACCATCTCATTGAACTGCACAGATAGTAACCGGGTTCGTGGGTTGTAGGGCAAGCGCTCGAGGTCCAGGAAAGCTCGCAGGTCAACTACGGAAGCAATGGAGCCTCGCAGGTTAATCACACCGCTGATCCACGGAGCGACCATTGGTACCGGAGTCACATCTGCAAGACGTTCCACGCCCTGTATGTGCTCAGCTTTGAGGGCAAGCTCACGCTCCAGCAGTGAGAAGAGCAGGTATTGCTCACCGACAACGACTGCTTCAAGCGGTGCATTAGCCACGTCCATTGGGGAGAGAGCATTGCCAGGGTAACCACGTGAGTTACCCTGCGGATCAGTTCCTACAGGTGCAGCAGCCTCTCCTTGCCGTCGCAGCCCACCTGAGGTAGGCCGCGACGATTGCCCTGCATTGCGTTGCAACATTGATAACTCCTAAAGTTACACGAGACGACGAACATTGTTAACCAGTTCATCTTCATTAAAGGGCTTGGTCATATACATGTCTGCACCTTGCCGTAGCCCCCACGACTTATCCAGCGGAGTATTTTTGTTCGTCAACAAGATGATCGGTATGTGCTTACTCGCATCCAGGCTTTTGAGCCTACGGCATAGTTGAAAGCCGTTCTGCTTGGGCAAGACCACATCAAGAACAATACACTGGGGATGTTCCCTGAAGACTTTCTCGAGAGCTTCATCGCCATCCACAGCGGTGACCACATCAAAGCCATAATTGCGCAATGGTGTGGCGATCATAGTTAACTCTGTCCAACTATCATCTACTACGAGCACTTTCTGCCCTGGCATATCAGTATACCTTTCCTTATGTAGAGACGCAATACGCCACGTCCGGCCAATGGGAAAGAATGGCTATAGCCACAAGTCGTTGATCTTCTCTGTGCGGTACCTGTTCGCGCTATAAGCCGTGGTTGACGCGCACCAATGCCTAATAAGTGGCTGGGACAAGGGCTATCCACGACGTCTGAGGCGTGTGCGCATACCCCCCTCGTACTGAAGCGGCATACGCTGCTGCCAACCTACAAGATGTTTTTTAACCGTCTGGATCAATTCAGCAGAGTCGAATGGTTTCGTTAGATATTCTGTTGATCCAGCAAGTCTTCCCCGCATCTTGTCAAATAATCCATCCTTCCCACTGAGCATAATAATAGGTATCGTGCGAAACTGCAAGTTTTTCCGTATTATCTGGCAAATATGGTACCCATCCATACGAGGCAACTGAATATCCAGGAGAATAAGGGCAGGCATTTCATCCGCTACCGAGGTGAGAGCGCTGAGACCATCGCCAGCGGTAATAACTCGAATTCGCTCGCGTTGCAGGGTCATTTGCACAATTTTACGCACCGTGGGGCTATCATCTACCACTAGAACCGTTGGGATTGGTTCGATCATCTAGATTGACCTCCTTTGCGTCTCAGGCGACCAGTAAGGGTTGCCTTCACTGTGAGGGACACTCCAACTTTGCCCACTTGGGAACATAGCTTCGCTGTTCCGGTTACGCGTTTGCTGGGTGTGCTGTTGCGCCCGGTAAAGTTGGTACTGCTGAATCTCCTGGTCAACTTCTGTGAGGAAAGCTTTCCAGACATAGTTGAGCTGGCGGCCCGTGTGCGAGTTACCCACTTCATCGTTTAACAAGATGGCGAAAACAGTACGTAAGAACGTCGCAAGTCCCAGGACGGCCTCCCAATAAAACTCCTCCAGCTTCTCTCCTTTCACCAACTGATCCAGGTGTATGATTTCGGCACTGTCCAGTTGACCATTCGCGAATGTTGCCGTTTCCAGGATAGGATATTGCTGCTTTGCTAGTAATTGCAATGGCTGAGCAAACCGGCGTTCAAGGTAGCGCACGATCTCGGCAACGGGGAGTTGTCCCCGCCCGCGCAGGCTTTTTGCATAGGTGCCGTGATGGATAAGCAGCCCATTGATGCACTGTGACAAGGTTGCAATCAGTCCGAGAAGGTGTTGTGTGGGGGTAGAGATTTGTTGCTGTTGCGCCAATGTATGCTGGCTCATAATAATGATGTTCGAGAGGTCTTGCTGCAATTCGGCCTCTAATGCCGTGTCAACCACTTCTATCAGCCGAAGTTCCAGCAGGCGACTGACGATACGAGCAACACGAGCTTCAGGAAGCATGAGCACCATGGCCATGGCTTGCATGGGCACTTCGCCGTTAGCCAGGCACAGGACTTCGATATGCTCCTGGCTCAGCCCAAGGCTACGCACATCGTTACTCACCTCCGGCAGCCAGCGAGCAACAGTTGTACGAGTCAGTTGCGTTTCTCCTACTTCCTCCCACTCGTCAGCCTGGCGCAGCGCTTCCAGCAGGACACTATCGATATCGAGAGGCTGCATACGGCTTTCCATCGTGACTAATTGCCGGTGAAAGGAGAAATTCCCATCCACCCAGCGCAGCGCATGACTAATCGATTGGGTAACAACAAATTCGAGGCGCTGTTGCATTTCTGCGGTACTCATCCAGTTACGCTCAACCAACATCGCCAGGGAGAGGTGCATATCACCCTGTGCAACCTCGCGTACAGCGTGTGCGCGTGGCGGATCGAGTTTATTGATCAGGCAGAGCATACCGAGCAAATCAGGCTGGATAGGACCTTTTTCACGCAACGCCACGATTTGGCCCTTGCGCAGGCTGACAGAAAGGGATTCTGGCCCAGAATGTACAAATAACGTCCCGGTTTTCCCACTCAATGCGAGCATTTTGAGGATGGATTGGAGACCTAGCGTTTGTAAATCGCCATCCATAATAATGCTGTCTTGCGACTCCATTGTTGTTATTCCCTTATTCCTTGCGTAAACGTTCTCCCTGCCGTCTCATTCCCAGTACTACCTTTCGAGCCTGCTGACGCGAAGCGTAGCACGAAGTACTTCCTTTGGTCTTGCCTGACGGACGCAGTCCGTAGTGCTGCTCGTCTCGGCTGAGTGCGCAGCACTAGCTGCGCAGCAGCGTTGCCGAGACGGGTAAGAACCGACGCAGTCGCGTCAAGAACGGTTCGGGGAACCGTTACAAGCAAGACCCATTTCAAGGCACGTTGCAGGCTCGCATTTCAAGGTACTATCACTACTAAATAACCTCAAATATTTCAATATTGCAGTGTACGACAAAACAAGTTAGGTACACATAAAAAAACCGGGTAAACCTATTAAAATTTTATTAAATTTCTTACCGGATATGGGTTATCTGCCCGAAAACTTACTCGGCTTGCGTTTCAAGGGCGATAGTCCGGGTAAACGACTGAGTCGCACCAGAACCCTCTATCCGAACTTGTGGGTGAAAAACGTAGCCCACACCTGGTTCGGTAAGAATATACCTGGGCTGCGAGGGCTCGACTTCGATTTTCAGCCGGAGCTGCCGCACGTACACTCGCAAGTAATCAGCTTCCTCACCGTATTCAGGCCCCCAGACCGCCTGCAGCAGAGTACGATGGGTCAGTACCTTACCGGCATGCAACATCAACTGCCGTAACAGCTCAAACTCTGTCGGGGTTAACTTCACCTCTTGAGAACCTGCACGTACCTGTCGTCGCAGCAGATTCATACTCAAGTAACCATCCTCGCTTGTTAAAATCTCAGGTTGTGAGGCATCTTCACCCTCTGGAACGTTCGCTGCCCGCCTCAGGCACGCACGCACCCGGGCAAGTAATTCCTCACTGTTAAATGGTTTAGTTAAGTAATCATCTGCTCCCAGGTCCAGCGCCTGGACTTTTTGCTTTTCGTCCGTGCGGGCGGATAGAATGATGATCGGCACTTGTGACCCTTGACGAACCTGCATGCATACGCTGATACCATCTATCTCACCTGGCAGCCACAGGTCAAGCAGGATCAGATCCGGTTGATGGACACGCACCATCTCTAGAGCCAGCTCCCCATTTTCAGCAATCAGCACATCATACCCGCTAACGGTTAAGTTGCGACGCAGAATGCGCTGTATGGATGGTTCGTCATCCACGACGAGGATGCGTTTACCTTTAGTTTTCATGAAGCGAATACCCCCTCATGAGGAAATAGGCAGCGTAAATATAAAACATGCTCCTCCATCTGGGGCAGATTCTACCCAGATGCGGCCCTGGTGAGCTTCGATAATACCACGACAAATGGCGAGCCCAAGTCCAATACCCTGTGAGTCTAAACTGTAAAAGGTTTTGAAGATTCGCTCGCGCTCTTCTTCCGGCACCCCACTGCCATGATCAATGATTTGCACGCGCAGGAAGCGATGGCCATCTTCAGGCCTGTCCTGCGCGAGATCATCAACTGCGATAACAATCTCGGCATTTTCTGGGCTATGGCGAACTGCGTTTTCTAGCAGATGCAATAAGACACGTCCCAGTTGTACATAATCAACCTGAACCTGTGGCAGATGTGGATGAAATTGTGTGCGCACCGCGTGTCCTGCCAGAAGTCGCTCAGCACGAACGAGGGCGTTATGCACAATTTCAACCAGGTCGCACCACTCTTTTTCAAGTACGAGCGCACCCATATCGATACGAGACATTTCGATCAACGAGTCCACAAGCTTGTACAGGTGATCGGCCCCGGCATCGATATCTTCAAGTATTTCACGGCGCAACTGCTCATCCCAGTCAACATCTGGTTGCAAAAGCCCGGTCACTGCTGCTTTGATGGTCGTAAGCGGCGTACGTAGATCATGCGAAACGGTTGAGAGAAGTACCGACTTGTTCTTTTCATCACGTACCTGCTCGGTGATATCCTGAATCTGCAAAGCATTGGCTAGAAGCTGTCCACGCGGATTATAGAGGGCATAGCGCATAAATTGATAATGCCGGTCTGATGGTGCACTATTTAATTGCATAGCCCGATGAGCCGCAAACCGGTTTCCAGGAGTTTTGTCCCGAGGGACCTTGAAAGTAAGCGGCTCTCTATTTGCGCTAGCTGCCCCATCTCCATGAAAGCCTTTAGGCCCGTGTCTTAGCACAGGTTCGGTAGCAATAACACAACGCAACGTATTCGCTGGCAGTGCATTCATAGAAAGGGCATGCTGCTTGCGTTCGGCCAATTCTTTACTAGTATCGGAGAGATCGGAGCCAGTAAATTCTGCGAGATACGAAAGTACTTCTTCGACATTGCGCATTCGTGATAGCAGCCCGGCCAACGCCTCCTGCAGGGTTAATGAAGCCGGTTGATGAATCACCGTCCGGGAGAAAGGTACGAAATGTACCTGGCTCTCCAAAGGCCAGGACATTGCAGGCGTTGGAGCATCGCGTGGGACAGCCCTTATATCACTCATTAGCTGGTACAGATCACCGAGGTTGCTTAAGTCATTCAGGCCCAGCCGCATGCCACAAAATACTTCGGCGGCGGGATTAGCATAGATGCAACGCCCCTGGGGATCGGTAACAAACCAGGGGCTTGTCATATCGCGGGTTACTCGCTCAAAGAGTTGCGATAGTACAGAGGCGTCACTTGAAAGTGTCTGATCGGGATCAATAGTAGCCGTGAGCGCTGCGCTCACATCGCCTAATAAGCCAGCACGAGCCAAAGCAGCCTCAGCCGTTTGTACAAGAACCTCAGTTCTCTCTTCCAGGAGGAGAGGGGCGTGTCCAGCGAGGTATCCCGCTTCTTGATCCTGCTGTTGATTGTTGGCGGCGTGCAGTATATCTTGCAGGTCGCGCTCGCTGCGCGTTAGCAAGTGGTCACTGATAAAGTGTAACAGGCCGCTAAAACTCACACCGAAGGTACGTTCCGACTCCTCCTGTACTTGTTTAAGCAAAGCCATGTCGTCTAGTTGATTTGTGCTGGACGAACGCTGCTGTTGAAGAGCATGCTCTAATTGTTCAATTGCCTTTTGAAATCGTCTTCGCTCACGCGCTGCTTCCAACAACATGCCATTATGAATGGCGATGGTGGCCTGGCTGGCAAAGAGCGAAAGTATGTCTATTTTGAGCGGAGTAAAGCCTCCCGGATCGGGTGAACAAAGTAAGAGCGCGCCATAGATTGTGGAACCGCTCACAAGTGGGTAACTGAAGATAGAGCGGGTGGCAAGTTCTGAAGCAAATAGGTGACTTGCCGGAAATCGTTCGTCCTGGGCAATGTCATTTGAAATAACAGGTTGATGACGGTGCAACGTAAAACCGATGATGGCTTGTTCCCCAAAAGCGGCTTCCTGTTCAACGATCCTTTGCAGAACTTCGGAATTCAGGCCGTACTGGGCCACCAGGCTTAGCCTGCCATGACGTTGATCCAGTGTAACAATGACGGAGGCGACATGCAGCGCCTTTCCAATACCGAACACAATCCTACTGAGGATCGTGGAGAGGTCCATATCCGAGGTGAGCGCGCTGGATACGCTCTTAAGCTCTTCGCGCTGCCGGTCCTGGATCTCGACATTACCACCTACCTGGGCGCTTTCAATGGCTGCCGCCAGGACACGCGCAACAGCGCTGATGAGGCGCAGGAGTGTTTTATCGGTATACGCATCAAGACGAGTGCTACCAAGCTCAAGCGCTCCAAGAACGCGATCCCCTACTACGAGGGGGGCGATCAGCGTTGCATACAGGTTAGGATTGCCGCTCAGTGCATCACCACTTTGGGCAGGGGAACCATCAAGGCCGTTTGGGTAGCGCTGTACTTCTATCCCGGTCACTTCACCCAGGATCAAGATACCGGGTGCGTCTGTTTCTCCAGGTTGCACGGTTCGCACTGCATCCGGGGCTTCCTGCCGCTGCAAGATGCGTTCAACCATCGAGTCTTTGAGCGGGTGTTGATGATAGTGCGCAACCCAGCCATCTGCTCCACGCTTACACACTATTACACGGACGGCCTCTCTGTCATGACGCAGTAATACGATGCCGAAGACATCAAAAGGGATCGCTGGCTCTAATTCTGCTGCCAAATGAGCATAATCAGGCTTCGTTCCACGCAGTCGGGAGACGATGCGTGCAACACGTTCAACGATGGCAGATTGTTCCTGTGTGGGTGCTTGCGTTCTTGTCTCCATCTCTGGTTCCTGGATCTCTTCTAACAGTCCCCCCCATTATCCGATTACAACCGACCAGTTCGCAATCCCGGATTTCATCACAAATATTCTATAAGCACAGCCGTACACAGTCAAACATTGTAGCACATTTCACACTACAATGTATTACAAATGGGATCACAGGTGACAATAGGGCTTCTATAGCCTGATAATACCTGAAGAGTATACCATACGCCGCAAGTGACCTCAACGTAATCAGGAATCAGGAATCCTGAATCCTTCTCCTTTTCTGATGTATTATAGTACAAGCATAAAGCATGCATAGCCAAAAGGTACCTAAAAAGTACATGAAGCACCACACCAGGGATGTGTATTCTAATAGAATAGAACAAGATGAGATTTCTCGCTTTGTCATCCATTCAATCCACGAGCATAGCCTGTCAGTTCAACATAACCCTCACCTTCTACAGATCGTCCGGCGCTCTGCCCTTGAATGCTCACAGCGCCTTCCCAGTAGCTGTTACCTGTCGATTGATAGACCACGAGCTCTTGATCTTTCAATTCAGGTACGAGCGTTAGTGAAGCTTGCAACTGGGGGTCGTTAATCTCAAGTCTCCATCCCGATGGATAGTTTGTCCCGGTCACCGGACTTCTCCAGTGATCGAGGACAGTCACCTTGAGCGCACTTGCGGGCAATACATAGGTCTGGGGTCCAATATAGTCGATATAGGCTGAAGTGGTCCTGCCAGTAGCATCACGAATCAGGTACAACATCATCTCGGTAGTATCATTCAGTTGCATGCTGAACCAATCCCACCCGGCGCCACCAAGCGTGAGGAAGTTGCCCCATTGATGGTCCATCCATGCTTCGCCCGTCACCTGTAATGCCTGGTTGTGGTCGATCAGTACGCCGGACAGAGCCATACGTGTGCGTGAATAATAATAGGAAAAATCACCTAGCTTATCAGTAATAATGCCGTTTCCATTATGTAACGTCGGAGGCTTAAGGCCATGCAGATCAATATGCAAAGTGTAGTCAGTCATACTGGCCGCCAGGTGATCCAATCCGTTGACGCCCTTGATTGACCAGTCGCCGGTATGAACAGCTATGCCGCTCGTTGAAGTGCCATTGGGTATTACGGCACCAGCTTCGATCTGGCGCCGCTGATCGAAATGGAACTCGCCGCGTGTAATATCGCTGATGGCGAAGTGTGCGGCGTAAAAGGGAGGAAGATCGCTGCGCAGGGCCTGAAAGAAGACAAGCTCAAAGCCATAGTGGTGCAGCTTGCCACCAGGCATTACCGCATCCATATGTCCCGTGTAGTACCACCATTCGGTCAGGTCGCGGTGCGCAGCTTCATCCTGGGGAAACCGGATGGGTGGCAGTGACACTGTCGTTGGCGTTGAGCTCACCACAGGCAATTGGGCCGAAGTAGAAACTGTCCCAGGAAAGCCACACGAGGAAAGCAGGATCACGAGAGTGAAGAGGGCCAGGATACTCAAGTTCATCTTTTTCATCGCTTGCCTCCTACACCGGCATCTTCTTCGGGCGCGGGATACTGACTATCTCTACTACGAATTTGTAGCTCTCCTGTATCAGCCAGCAGAGATGGGCGACGCTGGACACCTACGAACGGGAACCACCAGTTCAAATTGCCAAGCAATCGCATAGTAGCAGGCACCAGCAGTCCACGCACCAATGTGGCATCCAGCGCGACGGCCAGGGCCATACCAAGGCCAAGCGCTTTGACCAGAATCATGTCAGCGCTCGCGAAGCAGGCGCTGACTACAACGACGATGATAGCAGCGCTCGTGATGATACCGCCGCTGCGCTGCAAACCAAGGGCCACGGCCTGTGTATTATCCCCGGTCTGCCAGAAAGCTTCTTGAATACGCGAGAGCAGGAAGACTTCATAATCCATCGAGAGGCCAAACAATGCACAGAACAGCAGGATAGGGCTTGACGCTTCGACAAAGCCAAGTGGCGTAAATCCAAGTAGTTGATGCAGGAATCCGTCCTGGAAGATGACGACCAATGCGCCATAACTGGCCAGGATCGAAAGGGTGTTCATCACTATAGCTTTTAACGGCAAGAGCAGAGAACGGAAAAACAAGAGTAGTACGATATAAGTGGTAACGGCGACGATCAGCGCTGCAACCGGAAAGTCGGTGTAAAGCGAGGACACATAATCGATGTTGCCAGCCGTACCCCCATCGACCAGCACCGTTATCCCTTTGCCAGGAGGTGTATTGCGAATCATCTGCACCAGTTCTAGCGAATGCTGATCGAGCATGCCATATTTACTGATGACTAAGATCATTGCGGTATTCCCTGCCACCGATGACTTGAGCAGTGTGGACAGGTAGGGATCAGCAATCAACTGCGGACGTGCATAGAGCAGCTCGTACTGTTCTAAAGTGAAGCGTGGATCTGCGCTCACGATACTATCTACCCGCGCAACACGAGGATCGGCTTCGATGCGGCGCACATAGTTATAGAGATCGCGGATATTGCCGGGTGCCAGCACATCACCTTTTGTCTGCACTGCCAAAAGCATGGGGGTTGTCTCCTGGACAGCGAATCGACTGGCCAGCAGATCATATGCTGCCCGCGATGGAACATCGGCGGGGAGAATCGAGGCATCAGGAGCTGAGAAGCGTACTCCCAGGAAAGGCAAACCCAGCGCGATCAAGAAGAGCAGTACAGGTACGAGGATGCGTACGGGATAACGCATGACAAGATGCGAGAGCCGGTACCAGAAGCCATGCTGGTGATCCCCAGTTTCGATGCGCTTGCGCCTCCCCAGCCTCGGGATACGCACAGGGAAAGCATTTATGCGCGTGCCAATGATGGCTAGCGCAGCGGGTAAGAGCGTGATTGCGGCGAAGACTGCAATCAAAACGACCATTACGCCGCCCATGCCAACAGAGTGCAGCATGTTGATGTGGAAAAAGATGAGGCCCATAAGACCAATCGACACGGTGAGGCCGGAGAAGGTAACGGCGCGTCCGGCCGTGGCAACCGTGATTGCTATAGCTTCTTCAACGCTGTGACCGCTGGCGAGCTCCTCGCGGAAGCGGCTGACCATGAACAGGGAGTAATCTACGCCAAGGCCCAGGCCAAACAAGGTGGTGATGTTTAGCACAAAGATAGAGAGTGTGGTGATCTGCCCAAGGCCAAAGATGAGCGCAAGCGAGACGCCTATGGCGCATCCCCCTACTAAAGCGGGGAGAACTGCAGCAACAACTGAGCGGAACACCAGCAGGAGTGCGATGAGCGCAAAAGGGAAAGCCAGGATCTCTGCACGCCGCAGGTCGCGTTCGCTCACGGCCTGAATGTCCTCGTAAAAGACCGGGCTTCCACCGATACTGGTTTTTAAATCGGGCACGGGCTGAATGCGGCGCTCCAGGTCGGGCAGCAGCTTAGGTGCACTATCGGGATCAGGTTTAAGGAAGATATTGACATATGCTGCGTAGCGGTCCAACGAAATCTGGCGCGGATTGTCGGTAAAACTCACAATTTCTGAGACTTCTGGCATGCGTTGTACACCCGCCAGGGCAACTTGAGTTTCGCGTATAAATTGTGGGCTGTCCGCGGTGTAGTTCTGACTGGTAAAGATCACCTGGACAACTGTCAGGTTGAGATGCAGCTTCTGAGCCAGGAGGTTAATGGCTCTTTCCGACTCAGCATCGGGACTCACAAAGCCGCCAGAATGGAGTACCTCGCTCGCTCGCGGGGCAAACGGCAGCGCTACCGCTATGGCAACCATCCAAAAGCCCACGATCAACCAGCGATAGCGGGTGGCTATCCTGCCTAGATGGTAGAACATGCTAGAACCTTTCTAAAGTGCCTGTCCATACACTTGACGCGCACCGGTGTTACAAGGGGTAACGCTGTACTCTCGACGCGTACTCGCCAGTGTTGTATGATGATGTTACCCGACAAACTGTACAGGTAGCCCCTACATACTAGTAGGCCGATTCTTTTGTTGTGTCAAGGTAAGTAAATTACCCTGTAAACCTGACAATCCTGCCCGGAGTGTAGTCCCCCCTGGGCAGTGTGCCTGCTGTTTCCGAAGAACGGCAGATATACGTCCTAAATAAAAAGGAGTCTTGATGATGGCAAAACAAAGCGCAGCCAGGAACGAGGCCAAATCACCGCCCGGTGATGCACCGATCAAAGTCATGACGGTCAATCGCCAGGCATATCACGATTACTTCGTCGAGCGCACAGTCGAGGCCGGCATTTCACTGGTGGGCACAGAAATCAAATCGATCCGCGAGGGAAAGGTCAACCTGCGCGGCGCATACGCTATCATTCGCAACGGCGAACTATGGCTGGAGAACGCAAACATTGCCGTCTATGAACACGGCAACCGCTACAACCATGAGCCGATGCGTAGCCGCAAGTTGCTCTTGCACCGGCGCGAGATCGCGCAATTGGAAGCAAAGGTGGCAACGAAAGGCTTAACGCTCATCCCTCTCAAGCTCTATCTCAAGGGAGGCAGAGCGAAGATTGAGTTGGGCCTGGCTCGTGGTAAAAAGCTCTATGATAAACGCGAGGCCATTGCCGAACGAGATGTGAAGCGAGAGATTGAACGCGTAGTCCGCAAGGGGTAACATGTGACGCAAAACGAACAGGAAAGAAGCTCGCTAGAACCTTTAATGCGGGATGTCAAGAATTTTGGCATCCTGCATTTACTTGATATGAAGATCATTAAGGAACGTTTTATGCCTGTAGTATCCTCTCAAATATCCTTCTTTGAAAAGGTTGGCCTTTACACACAACTCGGGATGGCTTCTTCCCTCTGGAAAGCAGGACGCATCGCGGGCTGGATGGAAGCCCTCATGGAGAATTCCCTGCAGACGTTCAAGAGCTTGGTTGCAGCCGAACAGATAACCGCTTTGCAAGTCATGTAAAAGAAAAGATTCGTGAGAGGAGGGAACGGGCACTTGCTTCGCCCGTTCCTCTGATGCGCGTGAACGATCTATCGTTAGTTAAACAGAAGTGTCTCAGTGATGAACGAGAAGCGCAAGCAACGCAAGCAAAAGAAGCGCCCCACTGCGGGAGAGCCGTACCCGGTCACGCGAGCCGTGACCCATATCCGGCTGGTCGAGGTCAATCCTGGGAAACTGGCGACCCTCGACGCGCTGGCCCCAGTCTATCTGGCGCTCTGCCAGGCGTACGTCACGCTCTTTTGTACCACAGAGCCACCCAACAAACTGCGTGACCCACTCTCTCAGACGCCCCTCTCAGAACGCTGGCAGCGGGTCGCCATCATGCAAGCGGCGGGCATTGCCCGGTCGTGGCGCGCCAATCGGACCACCGCCTATCAGCAGTATCAGGACGATCTGGAGCGGTACCAGAAGCACCAAGTGGATGGGCAGCTTCCTGCACACGCCAAAGAGCCACGGTGGCGTGAATGGAACGTGCCCACCCTGCGCGAACCCTGTATTCAGGCCAATGTCAATGTGGTCAAATTGGAAGAATCCCGTGATTCGACCTATGATTACTGGCTGACCATCAGCACCCTTGAGAAAGGTCAGCCGATCCAGGTGCCCGTCAAACTCGCTGCGTATCACAAAGCAGCCCTCACGGACCCCAAGACCCACCAGGGGAGGAAGCTCAACAGCAGCGTGCAACTCAATAAGCGGGACGGCGTGTGGTGGCTCACGCTCTCCTATGATGAGGAAGTCACTCAAGAGACCGTAGCAGGTGCCCCTGTGGTAGGCATTGATGTGGGCATTGCCAATTTCGTGACGACCAGCACTGGGAAGCAGTACGGATCGTTCCACAAAAACCTACGAGCCCGTCATAAGCGCGATCGTGCCAAGCGCCGACGTAAAGCCAAATTGCGCGCCTGTCTCAAGAAAAAAGGCGTGAAGCACCTGCCCTCGACGAGCAGTCGTACAGGGCAGAGACTCATTCGGCATGTGAAGCACGAGATCAACCACGCGGTGAATCAGTGTTTTGCTGATCCAGAGCACGAGGGCGTCCAGTTCGCCTATGAAGCGTTATCGGTGGCTTCGATGCGCTTCAAGGCACGAGCACAAAATGCCTATTTACGAGCGTCCCATTTAGGACATATTCCACAGCAGATTCTCTGGAACAGTCAGAAACGTGGGGTACAGGCAACCCCGGTCATCAGCGCGTACAGTTCCCAGGAGTGCAGCGTGTGCCATTATACGGACCGCACAAACCGACCTGATCAGCGGACGTTCCGCTGTCAGGTGTGCGGGTTCCAGGCCCATGCTGACTACAATGCAGCGGTGAATCTTTCCCGGCGCGTTGGGGATAGGCCATTGCGCGCTTGCCGTGACCGAAGCGCCATCAAAGCCGTGCTTATGCAGCGTCATGAGGCATGGCAACAGCAACAAGGCATGGGAAACACCAGTCCGGTGAAACGCAGGAAGCGAGGGAAGTCCTCGGCTACTGCTTCATCTATCTGACACGTGTTTCCCTCGTCATGTGATAGGTTGCCCGTAGTGTGACCTGCCGCCTAGTCAGTTGTTTTGTAAACAGGCGTAGCTGAACCCAAAAAAGCAAGCGGTCACTAGAACGCTAGAGTTTTTGGAACTATTGGAAGCCACGGTCTACAATATCGTTGAGGGCGAGCGGCAAGCCATTGCACGTACGCTGGGAACGTTTAGTATCGCTCGCAATAAAAGCGGCGAGACCGAGGGCAAGTGAGCTCGCCACACTTTACCCAATCACCGTAATCTCCGGTTCAGGTCTGATCGTCCCTGATTGAGTCTCATCCCTCGCTTCAGCCTGATAGGAGTATTGCTCACCACGCCCACCGGGCAACAGGAACATCGTTGCCAGTCCAATTACAGCCAGCACGAGGTAGACCGCTGACTTAATACGACTAATCCCACAGATGGTGAACGCATTGAGAGCCATTCTTAAAGGAACAGTAGCAGGAAACGGTTTACAGGGTATCACCCCGTTTTGTCCGTAAATATGTGATAAAGCCGAAAATAAGAGCGTGTTTGGCAATGCGCTGCGGTAGCCCTGTGTGGCAAGATGAGCAAGATAGAAGAAGATTTTTTCTGGTCCGCATGCTATACTTCTCAGGAGGCGCCGCTCACTGGTCAAAGACCAGATGACCAGAGCCATATACCTAATGCTGAGAG
>Ga0209180_10000319_pt1 | contig 21825 bp, 16 predicted proteins | sample CZO8metaG_3_FD_188355 | JGI IMG/M metagenome (GOLD analysis project Ga0209180, IMG submission 188355) | Vadose zone soil microbial communities from the Eel River Critical Zone Observatory, Northern California, USA - CZOApr15con2H2.8 metaG... | ecosystem: Environmental > Terrestrial > Soil >...
GTTCGCATCTAATCGTTTAAGACTAAAGAAAAGGAGTAAGCAGCATGAGGTATAAAATCAGAATAGGCTCAGGCGCACTGCTGATCGGAGCACTGGCTTTGGTGTTGGCGCTCACGGGTGCCAATGCCGCCGCAGCGGGACCAGAGAACGTTACCTTGACCGTAACCGCCGTTGGCAAGAAAGATATGGCCGCCCCCGCCGTTACGCGAGAAGATGTGCAGTTTTTCCTGAACAAAGAACGAACTCAGATTGCCAATTGGCGCCGCGGGGAGAAGTTGTTCCTTGCTGTGCTGATTGATGATTCGCTCGATTCCACCGTGGCCAGCCAGTGGAATGATCTGAAGGAGTTTTTCAACGCCCAGCCACCGTCAACGTACATTTCCGTCTCTTACGGGCGCAATGGCGAGGCCGTGGTGGCGCAGGATTTCACCAATGACCATGCGCTCGCCGCAAAAGCCCTTCGCTTGCCCATGGGCTCCGGTGCGTTTTCCAGTCCATATTTCGCGCTTCAGGACTTGATGAAGCGCTGGCCCTCTACCGGCGAGCGCCGTTCCATCCTTCTCGTTTCCTCGGGAATCGACTACTTCCACGGCAATTTCCCGACAAGTCCCGATCTCGACACCACCATCGAGCACGCCCAAAAGCAAAACATTAACGTCTGGTCCATCTATTTTCCCGACGCCGGCCATCGCGCGCGCAGTTTCTTTCTTTTGACCAAGGCGCAGTCGGATCTCAGCCGTCTCGCCGAAGAAACCGGCGCCGAATCCTACTATCTGGGTATCACCGCCCCTGTTGCCTTCAAGCCGTATTTGGATGAGCTCGCCACGCATCTCGCGAATCAGTATTTGCTGACGTTCAACGGCAGCGGCGGGGCCAAGGGCCGCTTTGAGCGTGTCCGCATCACCACCGAACTGCCCAACGTCGAGTTCTTCCATGCTTCGCAGGTCTTTTTGCCCGCAGGACAGTAAAGACTGAAAGCGGCTCGCTCGCTTCAGCATGCTGCGCCCCAGTTTGCCCGCCCGGTCAACGCTCTCGAACATAACCCTTTAGATCGTGCGGGACCTCGAATGGCGCGCAGGCCTCCTACTCACATTCGTTCTCCTCTTTTTGGAAGTCACCTCCCGTCCTGAAAGTCACCCTGTCAGCGTGCTGACAATCATCCAATGCTCTGGACGCTTCGCTCCTCAGCCCCCTCGCCTGATTTCAGCCTCCCCTTCCCAAGTGCCCTTGTTTTCAACCACTTCCTGAGACTCTCGCTCACTCTTCACAGTGGCATCCGGGCTGCATTATCTGGAGTCCGAGTCAAGAAAAACGACCGGAGAGAAATCACATGCGAAAGTTCTTAACCTGTCTGAGCAGCATTCTATTAGTTGTGCTACCGCCGCTCACTGAAGTGGCAAGCGCCACGGACCAAACCAAAGATGACGTCCGACTGAGAAATTGTGGAACAGTCTTGAAAGAAATTCTCGACGTTCCTGACAACATTCCGCAGGACTTGCTCGACAAGGCAGATTGCGTCGTTGTCTTTCCCTCCGTCCTAAAGGCTGCATTCATCGTCGGCGGAAGCTACGGACGGGGCGCTATGTCGTGCCGCAAGGGTGAAGATTTCCGGGGACCTTGGGGCGCTCCCACAATGATGGCTCTTGAGGGCGGCAGCTTCGGTTTTCAGATCGGTGGACAAGCTACGGATTTTGTCTTGCTCGTTATGAATGAAAGTGGCGCGAGGGGCATCCTCGCCAGCAAGGTCAAGCTGGGTGGCGACGCCTCCGTGGCCGCTGGCCCGGTCGGCCGCGATGCGTCAGCCGATACGGACGCGACTCTGCGTTCCGAAATCTTGAGCTACTCAAGGGCGCGTGGCCTGTTTGCTGGAGTCTCCCTCGAAGGCTCTACAATCCGCCCGGACAATAGCGACAATCGCCGTATCTACGGAAGGAAGATTCCTGCGAGGGAGATTGTTCTGTCCGGAACAATCGCCGTCCCTCCAGCAGCCGAGCAATTGATTTCGACCTTGGATGCCAAGACCCCGAGGCACAGGTGGTAGGGCCGATTTGACTGATGCAGTCCGGCCACGCCGGATGCGAAGAACGAGGGCGTGAATCATGTGGATTGTTAGAGTCGCACTGAGACGGCCGTACACGTTCGTAGTGCTGGCCATCCTGATTTTGATCCTTGGGACGCTCTCGATTTTTCGTACCCCAACAGACATCTTTCCGAACATCAACATTCCCGTCGTGAGCATCATTTGGAACTACACGGGGCTGTCACCAACGGAGATGTCCAACCGCATCATCACTCTTCAGGAGCGCAACTTAACGACAATAGTGAATGATATTGAGCATATCGAGTCGCAGTCATTGAATGGAATCGCTGTCATAAAAGTGTTTTTCCATCCAGGCGTCAATATCAGCATGGCAATTGCGCAGATCGCAGGCCAGTCTCAAACTCAGCTCAAGCAGTTACCAGCGGGCACAACTCCGCCGCTAATCATCACCTACAGCGCCTCCAGCGTACCCATTCTCCAGATGGCTCTCTCGGGCCCTACGCTTTCGGAGCAACAGTTAAATGACCTTGGTTTGAATTTCATCCGGCCCCAACTCACCTCGGTACCGGGCACGGCAGTCCCATATCCGTATGGCGGCAAACAGCGCCAGGTTCAAGTGGACTTAAACACTGCGGCACTCCAATCGAAAGGCTTGTCTCCTCTTGACGTTGTGAATGCCATCAGCGCTCAGAACCTCATTCTCCCTTCCGGGACGGCCAAGATCGGGAAATTTGAATATAACGTGGACATGAATGGAAGCCCCACGACAATCGCAGGGTTGAACAACCTTCCGATCAAAGCTGTGGGAGGTACGACGATTTACATTCGCGACGTCGCTAACGTTCGCGATGGATTTCCCCCTCAGACCAATATCGTTCGCGTCGACGGCCGGCGATCAACTCTAATGACCATTCAAAAGATCGGGAACGCGTCTACCTTAGACATCATCTCTGCAATCAAGAAGCTGTTGCCAAGTGTCAAGACGACGCTTCCGCCAGACCTTCAAATTCGGCTCCTCGCAGACCAATCTGTCTTCGTCCGTGGCGCCATTTCCGGCGTTTTGCGGGAGGCGCTCATCGCGGCCTGCCTTACGGCCGCCATGATTCTCCTGTTTCTTGGAAGTTGGCGCAGCACGCTGATTATCGCTATTTCGATTCCTCTTTCCATTCTGACTTCGATCATTTTCCTCAGCGCCCTGGGAGAAACCATCAATATCATGACTCTTGGGGGTCTGGCGCTGGCTGTGGGCATCCTGGTAGACGATGCGACGGTCACGATCGAGAATATTCACGGTTTTCTGAGCAGAGGCAAGGAGACCGAAGAGGCGATTCTTCTTGGGGCGGAGCAGATTGCGGTGCCAGCACTGGTTTCAACACTTAGCATCTGCATCGTCTTTGTGCCCATGTTTTTGCTCACCGGGGTCGCCCGTTATCTCTTTGTGCCTATGGCGGAGGCGGTCGTCTTCGCAATGCTGGCTTCCTACGTGCTTTCGCGGACTCTCATACCAACCATGGCCAAATATCTTCTCAGAGCTCATGCCGGAGAAGGCTCGCAGGCCCCGAGCAAGAATCCTCTTGTGCTGTTTCAAGCCTGGTTTGAACGCAGCTTTGAGAGGATTCGGACCGCGTATCGCGGATTACTCGTAGCCTGTGTCCGTCACCGCCGTGTTTTTGCCGGCGCATTCCTCGCCGCGTGCGTGCTCTCCTTCGGGCTCTACCCGTGGTTGGGACAAGACTTCTTCCCATCCGTGGATAGTGGCGAATTCACATTGCATCTTCGTGCCCCGACCGGTATGCGTATTGAAGAGACGGCCGCCTTATGTGACCGCGTGGAAGCAGAGATTCGCAACCAAGTGCCGCCTGCCGAGTTCGCTGGGGTGATCGACAACATCGGATTGCCTTACAGCGGCATCAATCTTTCCTACAGCAGTTCGGCGCCAATCGGAACGGAAGATGCGGACATTATGGTCGCTCTCTCCCCCAAGCACCGGCCAACAGCAGGTTACGTGCATGACCTGAGGTTGAAGCTCGCGCGGGATTTTCCTGGAGTTACTTTCTATTTCCTGCCTGCGGATATGGTGACTCAAATTTTGAACTTTGGCCTGCCGGCCCCAATCGATATTCAAATTATCGGAAATAATCTGCAGGCCAACCGGCAATTCGCGGACAGCCTGCTGGAGAGGGTCAAGTACGTTTCGGGAACAACGGATCTCCGCATTCAGCAAACCTTTGACCAGCCGAAGTTTCACATTGATGTGGATCGGACGAAGGCTCAGGAAATCGGTTTCACCCAGCGAGAAGTTGCGAGCAATCTCTTGATTACGCTGAGCGGTAGCTTCCAGACTTCGCCGACTTTCTGGCTGGACCCCAAGAATAGCGTGAGTTATCAGATCGCGACGCAAACTCCGCAGTACCGGGTTCAGTCACTGCAGGATCTGGAGAACATTCCGGTTACGGGCACAGGTACCGCTCCGCCCTCCATACTCGCGAGTCTCGCCTCGTTCAGCCGCAATTCCGAGCTGAGCGTGGTCTCTCATTACAATGTGTCCCCGGTCATCGATATATTCGGTTCCGTCCAAGGCCGTGACCTCGGAGCTGTTTCGCAGGATATCTTCTCGATTCTGAGCGCTAGTCAAAAGGAGCTTCCTCGTGGTTCACAGATCATAGTACGCGGTCAGATCCAGACGATGAAGTCATCTTTCTTGGGATTGTTGACCGGGCTCGTATTCGCGATCGTCCTGGTTTACCTCCTTATTGTCGTGAATTTTCAATCTTGGCTCGACCCATTCATTATTCTGACCGCCCTTCCCGCGACGCTCGCGGGGATCGTGTGGTTCCTGTTTGTGACCGGCACGACGGTCAGCGTGCCCGCGCTTACGGGTTCAATCATGTGCGTTGGGGTGGCCACTGCCAACAGCATCCTGGTGGTTAGCTTCGCAAAAGAACAATTAGCTGCAGGACACTCTGCGGCCGAAGCGGCCGTGCAGGCAGGGTTCGCGCGATTCCGGCCGGTGCTGATGACCGCTCTGGCAATGATCATCGGAATGCTGCCAATGGCCATCGGGTTGGGTGAAGGTGGAGAACAGAATGCGCCTCTCGGCCGCGCCGTTATTGGCGGTTTGCTTTTCGCCACCGTGTCTACGCTGTTTTTCGTTCCTACGGTATTCAGTATGGTGCATAGCCTCCGCCATCGCCCGGCTGAAACTGGAATTTAGCAATAGAGCTCATTAGAAGCAGAAAGGTATGCCAATGCAGTCAGAAACAGAAGCACAAGTTGTCGCGAACGGGCCGCCAATGCAAAGCGCCTTCAGCGGGAGACATCGCGCGAGACTTAGCTGGCTCGCCACCGTGGTAGTTTTTCTGGCGGTCGCAGGGATTTTGGTTTCCGGCATTCTTCGGCGCGTTCGGGCGCGCGCCGCCGTAACCGCCGAAACTGCTGCCATGGCCGTGCCCGTGGTCAACGTCGTTTCTCCACAGCGTACCGCACCGTCGCACGAGCTTGTGTTGCCCGGCAACGTGGAACCCTACATGACGGCTCCGATTTACTCGCGCACCAGCGGTTATGTGAAGAAGTGGTACGTCGACATTGGGGCCCGCGTGAAAAAGGGCCAGCTTCTCGCTGAGATCGACACACCAGAAGTCGACCAGCAGCTCCAGCAATCACGCAGCAATCTCGCCACAGCAGAGGCCAATCTCAGACTTGCGGAGATCACCAAGAATCGCTACCAGGAGTTGCTGAAGACCAATGCAGTTTCTCAGCAGGATGTCGACAACGCCGCCGGCACTTACAATGCCAACAACTCCATCGTCCAGGCCAATCAGGCGAATGTAAAGCAGCTCGAGACCTTGCAATCCTTCGAGAAGATCTATGCCCCTTTCGACGGCATTGTTACTGTGCGTAACGTCGACGTCGGCGATCTCATCAACTCCGGTAGCGCCCCAGGCACGAGGACCGACCTCTTCCATATCGCGCAGCCCGGGAAATTGCGCGTGTATGTCTACGTACCCCAGGAGTACTCCCAAGCTGCCGCGCCAGGGCTGACGGCAGAGCTGACGCTTGCCGAGTTTCCCGGGCGGCGCTTCCCGGGGAAGCTGGTGCGCACCGCCAATGCCATCAACAACGCAACCCGCACCTTGCAGGCGGAAGTTGACGTCGACAATCCGACCGGCAAGTTGCTGTCCGGTTCTTATGCCGAGGTCCATTTGAATCTGCCGGGGCTTGCCTCCACTCACCTTTTGCCCGTCAACACTCTGTTGTTTCGATCCGAAGGTCTGCAGGTCGCCGTTGTGAAAGACGGCAAAGTGGCGCTCACACAGGTAACGCCGGGTCACGATTTCGGGGATCAAATCGAAATCCTATCGGGCCTGAACGGCGATGAATCGGTAATTCAAAATCCATCAGATTCCGTTCTCCTCGGACAACAAGTGCAGATCGCAAAGCCTGCACCGCCAGGCGGCGCAGGAGGGGGCCAATGAGTTTACGGCGCTACCCGAATGCAGAAATTCGAGTTTGGAAACGCGCTCTGGCCAGCGTCGGTCTCGCCGGCGTGCTCTCAACTGCGGGTTGCGCCGTCGGGCCAAAATACAACCGTCCGGCAGTCGAAGTCCCGCCCGCCTACAAGGAAGTGGGTGATTGGAAACCCGCCCAACCGAACGAACAGAATCTCGGTGGAGCCTGGTGGCAGATCTTTCAGGACCAGCAATTGAACGCCCTTGAGGACCAGATCAACGTCTCCAACCAAAACTTGAAAGCGGCCGAAGCCCAATACACCCAGGCTCGTGCCGTGCTGCGCTACTACCGGGCCGACTACTACCCTTCGATCACCGCTGGCGCGGCGGCAACACGAAACAGAATCTCCAACAACCGCCCTCCCGGCCACTTGAGCACGAATGGCGATACCTATAACGACTATCAGATTCCGGTGCAGCTGTCCTACGAACTGGATGTATGGGGACGCGTCCGAAAGACCGTCGAATCGCAACGCGGTCAGGCACAAGCCAGTGCCGCGGACCTCGCCACCGTCAATCTAAGCTTGCATGCGCAACTCGCGCTGTTCTACTTCCAGGCGCGCAGCCTGGATGCGCAAGAGCAACTCCTGAACTCCACCGTCGCGCAATACGAGCAGGCATATCAATTGACTGATACCCGCTTCAAGGGAGGACTCGCTTCCGAAGTGGAGGTCCAGCAGGCCAGCACGCAGCTGGAGACGACGCGTGCCCAGGCCATCGATGTCGGAGTGCTCCGTGCGCAGTTCGAGCATGGCATTGCTACACTGGTCGGGAAGCCGGCTTCTTCGTTTCATCTTTCGCCGCTACCTCTTACTTCACCGCCGCCTTCGATACCTCTGGAACTTCCTTCTGAACTTCTCGAACGCCGCCCCGACATTGCGGCAGCGGAAAGACGTATGGCCGCCGCCAACGCGCAAATCGGTGTAGCCAAGGCCGCTTATTATCCGAACATCAGTCTAGGCGCCACCGGCGGTTTCGAAAGCGGTGTAATCACCACGCTCCTGTCTGGCCCAAGCATTATCTGGTCGGCTGGAGCGTCAGCAATTGCGCCCATCTTTGACGCTGGTCGTCGCCGGGCCAGCACGGATCAAGCCATCGCTGCCTACGACCAGACAGTCGCCAACTACCGCGAAACAGTCTTGGCTGGCTTTCAACAAGTCGAAGACAACCTGGCGGCACTTCGTATTCTCGAAAAGGAAGCAGACACACAACAGCGTGCCGTCCTCGCTTCCCAAAAATATCTGGAGCTGGCCCTCACTCGCTATCGAGGCGGCATAACCAGTTATCTGGAAGTGACCACGGCACAGAGTGCAGCCCTCACTGACGAAGTGATCGCAGTCAATATTCTCGGCCGCCGGATGACCAGTGCCGTCCTCCTGATCCAAGCGCTCGGCGGTGGCTGGAATAGCTCCGAACTACCTCAGCGTCCTGAATGCTGCGGCAGACTCACGACGAGCTCAAAGTGATTCTTCCCCTGCGCTTACAAGGTCGGGGTGTCCCTTTGCCAAAAGCGATCAGACGCCACTAGACCGATGGAATCTCTTACGCAAGCACCTCAAGCCTGCCGCGAGGAAGTTAGGGCTTCCAGGTGTCACTTGGCATCTTCTGAGGCACAGCCACGCGACGATGCTTGACGGCGTTGGTACTCCAATAGGAACCATGCAGGCACTGTTGGGGCGCTGCGCACTGGAGATCACGCGCGAGATTTACTCGCACGCGATACCGGAAGAACAACGTCGAGCGGTAGAAAGCGTGGAGAGGCTTGTACTTGGACCCAAGTTGGACCTAAGTTCGGTCTCCAACGCTTAAGTGTCAGAGACAGTTCATTGATAATAAAGAAGTAAGTGGTCGGGGCGCCGAGATTTGAACCCGCGACCTCCTGCGTCACAGGCAGGAGGATATCCTCGTAGGTATCGGCACGCCCACAGGAGGCTCGCGGTAGGAGACACCAAAATGGATGCGCCAACCGAAAAGAGGCAGAGAGCTGACCTCCGCGATTATCTAGCCGCCGAGCGAACGTTTCTTGCATGGATTCGCACCGGTCTTGCGCTGATGGGATTTGGCTTCGTGGTCGCGCGGTTCGGGCTTTTTTTGCAACAACTCCGATTCATCGACCACGCTCCCTCCACACCTTCGTACGGCGTGTCGGTGTGGTTCGGTAGCGCGCTCATAGCGGTCGGAGTAGTCGTGAATCTCTCTTCCGCTTGGCGCCATGTTCGATTGGTCCGTGAGTTGGACCGAGCCGAGCCCGCATGTTCTCGTTCTTTGACACAAGTCGTTGCGACCGCCTTATTCCTGGCGCTGGCCGGACTAGCAATGGCGATCTACCTGGTTTCCGTTCACGGTTCCGCGAATCTCTATTCGGAAAACCATGAGGAGGTAACTATGGCATCGGGATCAAGCAAAGAGGCACTGGCGGGAGGCAAGGGAATCATCGACAAGCTGAGCAATCACTCGGTCGATCAAACCGTGGAAAAACTCAAGAATACTTTGCAATCCAAGGGGGTCACCCTTTTCGCGCTAGTCGACCACAGCGGTGAGGCGGAAAAGGTGGGAATGAAAATGCGTCCCACCAAACTGCTAATCTTTGGCAGTCCCAAAGCCGGCACACCTCTTATGCGGGCCGCTCCCAGCATTGCCATTGACCTCCCTCTGAAAATTTTGGTTTGGGAAGATGGTCAAGGGAAAGTCTGGGTTTCGTACAACAGCTCGGATTACTTAAAGGAGCGGCACGGTCTGCCGCAGGAGCTGCTGCAGAATATCGCCGTCGTTGAAACCCTGGCAGCCAAGGCTGGAGAGTAGTTCCGGCAACCCAGGGTTATTATGCTCGTGAAGTTATTTCGCTTATTGGAGGTACATCGATGGACCTGCTTACTCATTCGCGCAACCGCCACAGTCGCAGAGACATCCTGAAATCGAGCGCGTTGGCCATACTCCCACTCGCAGTGCGCTCCGGGAATTCTTCGTTGTTTGATCAACAACCGATGACTGCGAACGGTGGCACCGATCCTTATCCAATTCCCTGGCTGGATAAGAATGGCAGCCACAATCAGCCGGCTGGCCCAAACCTCGAACCCTCACACATCTACCATTTCAAAGGTCGAGTCGCACGGTGCAGCACCTTTGCAGGCATGGGCACCGACAACCAAGGAAATCGCATTGCTTTTGGCAGTCCTACAACGGATCACGGCGTGATGCAGGGAGAGTATTGGGCTGCCCGAGCAGCGCAGCATGGTACCTTCACTCACATATGACTGACGTTGTTCCGGGGACCGGCGGTCCCTGCAAACCAAATACAGGATTTTCACCCGCCCGTTGCGCCGTCTGGACTCTACTGGGTCGTTCCTGTTCCGGAGCGTGGCCTGACGATCAGTCCGGACGAGAACACGTTTACATTGGAAATGCAGAACGTCCCGGTGGTCGACCAGCCGCGCTGGCCAGCGCTGGACTCGATAGCCACTCCCGCACGAATGACCTTCAAGATGGTTTGGAAATCAACCGGAGAGTCTGTGAAGTATGACGATTCCTCCAAGCGCTTCCGGTTCACAGGGACTCGGGCCTCGTGCCAATTGGAAGCGGAAGTTGAGGTTCCTTCAATCGGTTTTTCGTGGAAGTCCGATCCACTCAATACGTCGAAGGCTGATGTCGCGGATCATCGGAGAGGAAGTTAACGGCCGTTACTACGACAGTTGATCGTCCGCCGCGTCTTACGCTACAAAATTTAGCGGTAAGTAAAAATCCAGATGAACTAAGGCGTCAGACCGGACTCGAACTCGCGACCTCTGTATGACAGGCCGGCGGATATCCTCGTCGTCAACGAGGCGCTCCCAAGCTAAAGTACGCTGCTGCAATCACTTGGAATTCCCGGCGCCCTCGTTAGCTGGCAAAACGAGCACCACCCGGTTTCTAAGAATAGTGTAAGTCCTTTGAAATCTGGTGGACGAGAGGGGATTCGAACCCCCGCCCTCCTCGTTGCGAACGAGGCGCTCTCCCAGCTGAGCTACTCGCCCACAAGTAGCCATCAAATTTTAGCAAACTGACCGGTAGCTGCCAACAATTCGAGCGCGCAGTACTGAAGCCCAACTTTTTTTCAACCGATGGCGTGGGAACTGAAGCTTCCGCCTCCTAAAAAGATGGGTAACGTATTTCTGGAACAGGATCACTAAATGCTACGGCTGCTCGACCGCCCCGCCGGTTCGCTGCGCCACGATTCGCCGCGTTTTTTGATACAGCGCCCGCGCCTCTGGAACGGCTTCCACGGCCTTCTGCACCTGCGGGTCGGCTTCGAGCAGAACCTTGAGGCCTTCCTGCTGCCCGAAGCTGGACATGAACACTTCCTGCTTGATCTTCCGCTTGATCCAGTCGAGGTTTTCGGCCATCTCGGGTTCCGTGTAGCGAACGTTGTGCTTGCTCAGGTACTCGCGGAACGCGCGCATCACGTTGTCGTCGGCTTCAAACTCTTTCGCGATTGTCGGCTTCGTTCCGAGGTAGTAGCGCGTGAACCCGCCCACACCGGTTTCGGCGGGGAAGAACACATCGTTGCGGTATAGGGACTGTTCGAATTTCGTCAGCTTTGGCGCCGGCACCACGATATCGGGCGTGATGCCCCCTCCACCTGTTACTTGGCGCCCGCTATCCGTCAACTTCACTTCCGTCGGATGATCGGGCACTTTGCGCTCGTAATGATACTCGTAGAGCGAAACCGATTTGTAATCGCGCTGAATGAGCCGCCCACTCGGCGTATAGTAACGCGCCGTCGTCAGCGCCAGCCCGGTGTTCTCACTCAGCGACGTCACGGTCTGCACCAAGCCCTTGCCAAACGTCGTTTCGCCGACGATCAGCCCCCGGTCATGATCTTGCACCGCGCCGGAAACAATTTCCGTGGCGGACGCCGAATTGCTGTTCACCAGGATCACCAGCGGCGTGGTCATGCCCTGGTTGCCCCGCACCGCGTAATACCTCCGCTCCGGCGACGTCCGTCCATGGTGCGAAACGATCAGTTGGTTCTTGTCCAGGAACATGTCCCCGACAGCAACCGCCTCATTCAGCAATCCGCCGGGATTCCCGCGCATATCCAGGATCAGACCGTCCAGCGAAGATGCGTTCAACTGTTTCAGGGCATCCGCGATTTCCCGATCGGTCGTCTCGTTAAACCCGGACAACCGAACGTAGCCAATGCCCGGCTTCAGCAGGAAAGCGATATCCACGGAATGCCGCGGAATTTCGTCGCGCGTCACCGTGAAAACGAGCTGTTCCGGATAGCCTTCCCGCGAAACCGTTATCTTGACGACCGTGCCTTTCGGCCCCTTGAGCAAATCTGCCACTTCCGGAGTGCCCAAGCCATCGGTGGACTTGTCATCCACCTTGACGATCACGTCGCCCGGCCGGATCCCCGCGTTATACGCTGGCGCTCCCACGTATGGCGCCATCACTACGGTGTGATTGTCCCGCGGCGCGACGACCATGCCCACGCCGTAGTATTTTCCGCGCTGGTCCTCGCGCAGCAGCGCAAACTGCTTGGCATCAAAGAAATTGGAATGCGGATCGAGCATGCGCAGCATGCCCGGAATGGCGCCCTGATAAACGGTCTTGTCTACGTCCACTGGGTCGGCATAATTGTTCTGCACCACGTCCAGAACCCGGGTAAAGTCCCGGACGGCCGTCTGATAATCGTCGGCCGAGGCCGCCGTGGCGCGCACGTTGGGGCCGTAAATGCCCCCCAGAGCAGCAGATACGAGCAGTACAAGTACAACGACTACGAGTCCACGGCGTTGTGAGTTCATCCTGACCTCGTGTGACAACTCGAATAAAAAGTATAGCACACCGTCAACTCCGGTTTGACAGCAACTAACACCCTTCCTATCATGCTCATTGGGCCATTAGACGGGTCTTGAACGCAATGTTGAGCATTCCTCACATGATCGTTGTTTTTATCGTGGTCCTGGTCGTTTTCGGACCGCAGAAGCTGCCCGAGCTTGCCCGCAGCTTGGGCAAGCTCATGGCCGAGTTCCGCAAGGCCTCTACGGACTTTAAGAGCGCATTCGAGGAAGAGATGCGCGACCTGGAACGCCAGGCACTCATGGCCGAGCGCAAAAAAGCCGCTGAAGCAGCCGCCACTTCCGCCGCCGTCGAGCCGAGCCAGCCCGCCGCGCTGGCTGCTCCCGCGGGCACGGAAACGGCACCAACCGAGGTCCAGGCGGATAGCTGCCCTTCGGAAGCTCCCGTCATTTCACCGGTTGCCGAATCGGTCCCGCGGTCCTCTGAGGAGTCAGCGGATAACAATACCGAAGCTGCTGCGGTCACGAATCCCCAAGACTCTTCCCATGACACGCAGCATCCGGCCTGAACCCGTGCCCGATTCCACGCCCAACACGCAGATCACGGCGCCAGACGAAGAGCCCGGTGGTGCGATGACGTTTTTCGAGCATCTCAGCGAGCTTCGCAAACGCATCATCTATTCGCTCTACGCCATCGGCGTCGGCACTTTCGTCGGAGTGTACCTCTCAAAGTATTTCATCTATTGGATCAACAAGCCGATGTTGAAAGCGCTCGCGGACGCACACCTTGATCCGAAGCTGATCTATACGCACCCGGCGGGTTATCTGAATCTCATCATCACCATTGGGGTTTACCTGGGCATCGTGCTGGCTTCACCCATCGTCCTCTACCAAATATGGCTTTTTGTCGCACCGGCGCTCTACAGACACGAGCGTGGGGCCATCACCGGTTTCATGTTCTCCACGGTCTTTCTGTTTTTAGCGGGGATCACGTTCGGCTATTTCATTACGCTTCCCTACGTCCTGCACTTCCTGGTGAGCCCCGGGTCGTTGTTCATGTTGCAGCGTGACGTCGTGCCCATGATTAGTGTGAACGAATACTTCGATTTGATCCTGCTTATCCTTCTCGGCATGGGCTTGATGTTCGAGCTGCCGGTCCTGATTTTCTTCCTGTCTCTGTTCGGCATCGTCACGCCGAAATTCCTCTGGAGGAATTTCCGCTACGCCATTTTGATCATTGCCATCGTGGCTGCAATCGTGACGCCCACTCCTGACGCTATGACCATGCTTATTTTCATGGCCCCGATGGTTGGTCTCTACTTTGTCGGAATCGCGGTCTCCTCCATTGTCACTCGGCGGCGCGAACGGCGGCTCGCCACTCCAGCGGAGGCCCGGTAAATGGCTTCGCTCGCGAAACGTATTGTGCAGAGCGCGGCAATTTTTTGCATCATCCCCGCAGGCTTAACGGGTTGCAAAGCGAGTGGCAACGAATCGAACGACACCGCAAGCCAACCGCCGTTCATGAGCACCGTAGCTTCCACTCCTCCGCAAGCCACGGATGACGCGCCTCCTCCCGAAAAAACGGGCGGCTTTGATGGCAAGCGCGCCTTCGCGCATGTCGCCAAGCAGGTCAGCTTCGGCCCGCGTCCTTCCGGCTCGCAAGCGATTTCAAAATTGCAGGACTATCTGCAATCCGAGTTGAAGAGTTACGGCTGTAATGCGGAGACGGACGCCTTCACGGCAGACACTCCTGTCGGCCGCCTCCCGATGAAAAACATTTTGGTGAAAATTCCCGGCCAAAAGCCTGGCGTGATTCTTCTTGCCACGCATTACGACGCGAAACTCCTGGAAAATTTCGTTGGCGCGGACGACGGCGGCTCGTCCACTGGAGTGATGCTCGAATTGGCGCGACTCCTGTGCAAGCAACGCGGCAAATACCCTGTGTGGATCGCCTTCTTCGACGGCGAAGAGGCCATGAAGGAATGGAGCGATACCGACAGCCGCTACGGCAGCCGGCAGATGGCCGCAAGGCTTGCGGCAAACGGCGACTTGAAAAAGATTCGCGCCTTCCTGCTTGCTGATCTCGTTGGCAGCAAGGGTCTCCGTTTCAGACGCGAGTCCGGCTCGACTCGCTGGCTAACGGACGTGGTTTGGGAGGCTGCGGCACGGTTGGGATACGCGACCGTCTTTCTGAATGACGAAGGCCTCTTCGATGACGACCACCAATCGTTCTTGAAACGTGGTGTGCCTGCTGCGGACGTAATCCGCTGCTGCGAACAGGAAATTCCCTACTGGCACACTCCGCAGGACACCCTCGACAAAATCAGTGCAAGAAGCCTCGCCATCACCGGCCATGTTTTTCTTGAAAGTGTGAAGCAGCTTCAGGAGAAATAGGCGGGACTTTACCCGGCCGTTTGATTTTTTTGCGCGCGTTCTGCTTCGAACCGCACATCGCTCCCTTTTTGTACTGCCGAATGCTTGCCCAGATCCTCATCATTCCGGTACGGGAAATCCGACCGGTAATGGCTTCCGCGGCTCTCTTCGCGGGCCAGCGCCGAACGTGCAATCAGCAACGCCAGCGTGTGCAGGTTCCGTAATTCGTGTCCGGCTCGTCCGGGGTTCTCCGATTTCGGCAACTCCAGAGCCTGCAACTGCTCGATGCCTTCCGTCAATTCCTTCCCGCTTCGCAGAATCCCCACGTCGCGCCACATCACATCCCGGATCTTCATGAGCGTCGCGCAGGCCGGTGAAGGTTTCGCTGCCGCTTTGGACGAGTTATTGGCGGTTGTGGTGGAATTGCCCGGCAGCGGAGCGGGGCTTCCAGGAAGCGCGCCTGCGTGCCGCTTCCCGGCTGGCGCGTCCTGCATCATCGCCTGCCCGGACCGCGCGCCGAAGACCAGCCCTTCGAGCAGGGAATTGCTCGCCAGCCGGTTGGCTCCGTGCACGCCCGTTGCGGCCGTCTCTCCCGCGGAATACAGACCGGGCAGGGAAGTCCGGCCCCACAGGTCGGTCTTCACGCCGCCCATCATGTAGTGCGCCGCGGGGCAAACCGGCGCAACGTCGGTCGCCAGATCCAGTCCGTAGCTCAGGCACGTTTCGTAGATTCGTGGGAACCGCTTCTTCAGAAATTCCTGGCTCTTCTTGGTCATGTCCAGATAGACGTGCTCGCTGTGCGTGCGATGCATCTCAGTGACGATCGCTCGCGCTACAATGTCCCGCGAAGCAAGTTCCTGGGCTTCGCTGTAGCGTTTCATGAATCGCTCGAGATGGATGTTGCGCAGAACCCCGCCTTCGCCGCGCAGCGCTTCTGACAGAAGGAATCGCGGCGCGCCCTTGATTGCCAGCGCCGTCGGATGGAACTGCACGAACTCCATGTCAGATAAAACGGCTCCCGCCTCGTACGCAATGGCCATGCCGTCGCCGGTGGCCACTTCGGGGTTCGTGGTTTCTCGATAGACTTGCCCCAAGCCGCCCGTCGCCAGCAGAACCGCTGCGGCTCGGACCTCGTGCTGCGAACCGTCGGTTTCATCAAGGAACCGAAGCCCCACGACGTGGTCTTTTTCAATGATCAAATCCGAAGTAAACGCATGTGCGCGCAAATGCAGGCGCGGAATCATATGCGCACGCGCCAGCAATGCCCGGCTGATTTCCCGGCCCGTCGAATCGCCGTGTGCATGAAGGATTCGCGACCGGCTGTGCGCGGCCTCTCGTGTAAAGGCCAGTTTCGTTCCTGCGCGGTCGAACTCGGTGCCCCATTCGATGAGTTGTGTGATGTACTTCGGACCTTCTTCGACAAGCAAGGCGACAGCCTCGGGGCGGCACAGTCCATCCCCGGCGTTGAGGGTGTCCTGCTCGTGAAGCCCGATCTCGTCTTCGTCGGAAAGGGCCACGGCGATTCCGCCCTGCGCCCAGGCGGTCGCGGAGTCGCTCAAATCGGATTTCGCCAGAACCAGAACGCTTCCGGCCGCGCTCAGCTCAATCGCCGCCCGCAATCCGGCGATTCCGCTGCCCACAACAGCGTAATCAGCACGATGGCATTTTTGGGAGTTCGTCATAAGAGTGGGGAGCAGGCCGCTCCAGTATGGTAGCACGAAGGAATTGGGCCAACGCCAAATGCAGGCTCACAATGCGGCGCAAGTGGGGCGTGTGTTACATTCAAAATGTCTCGCCAATGAAAATCAAACGCATCGCTGTGAAATCGGCGGCCGGTCCCTATTTTGTTGTTTCCGGTTCGGGTGTGATTCGCCGCGCTGCCCGGGAAGTTGCCGCGCTCGACCGTTTTTCCACCGTCCATGTGATTTCCTCACGGAAAGTTTGGCGCGCCGTCGGAAAACTTGTCCGTCGCGGGCTGCGGCTTTCCAAGAACAGCTCCGTCCACCTGTTCGACGATGCTGAATCCGCAAAAAATCTCCGCAGCGTGGAGCAGATCGCACGCTCCTTGAGCCGCGCGCGCGCCGACCGCATGTCACTTGTGGTCGCGGTCGGTGGTGGTGTGGTCGGCGACGTCGCAGGTTTTGCCGCCTCTGCCTACTTGCGCGGAGTAAAATTGGTTCACGTCCCGACGACCCTCGTCGCCCAAGTCGATAGCTCCATCGGCGGCAAGACGGGCGTCAATCTCCCTGAAGGAAAAAATCTCGTTGGGGCGTTTTATCCGCCGCAGTTGGTCCTCACTGATCCACGGCTCTTGCGCACCCTCTCCGACCGTGAATTCCGCGGCGGCCTCGCCGAGGTCATCAAGCATGCCGTCATTGCTGACGCCCCAATGTTCGCAATGCTCGAGAAAGACATCGAAAAGATCTTGCGGCGCGATCGTCAGGCCCTCGGCTTCCTAATCCCGCGCAACGTGCAGATCAAAGCGCGCATCGTCAGCCGCGACGAACGCGAGTCCGGCTTCCGGGAAGTTCTGAATTTCGGCCATACCTTCGCGCACGCTCTCGAAAGCGTCACGAAGTTTCGTCGCTACCAGCACGGCGAAGCCGTGGCCTGGGGCATTATGGCCGCCGCCTTCCTCGGGCATGAACTCGGCTTAACGCCCGCCGATGATGTCTCCCGTATCGTCGGACTGATTCGCCGCCTCGGCTCTCTACCGGCCTGGCCTCGCGTTCCGGTCACAACTTTGCTCGATGCCATGGGCTCCGATAAAAAGGTGCGCGGCGGCGTCCTGCGCTTCGTGCTCTCGCCGCGCATCGGTAAGGCGCGCACCTACGACACGGTTCCTCTTCACGTCGTCGAGCGCGTTCTCCATTTCACACCGCGGTTGATCGCGGCAAGTGAAAACCATTTGGGAAGGCGTCATGGCTGAAGTAAGCGCTCCGGTCAAGGGAACGCGCCCCGAGGGCGCCGTCACTGAAGCCGACGCTTCGAGAAAAGTCCGCGAAATGTTCACGCAGATCGCCCCGCGATACGATCTCCTGAACCATCTCCTTTCCTTGCAACTCGATCGCCTCTGGCGCGCGCGCGCTGCAAAGCGCCTTCGGCCTATCTTCCTTAACCGGGAGACCTGCGTGCTTGATCTCTGTTGTGGAACAGGAGACCTGGCGATTGCGGTTAACGGGAAATATCGGACGCGGGTAGTCGCCGTGGATTTCGCGCACAGGATGCTGCTGCGCGCCAGGAAAAAAGGCGCCCGCCTGCATAGTCCTGACCTGGTTCAGCTCCGGCCGATCCGGTTTGTCGAGGCAGATGCTTTGCAGCTCCCATTCCCGGCCGATTCCTTTGATCTTGTAACAACGGCCTTCGGCTTTCGCAATCTCGCCAACTACGAATCCGGCCTCCGCGAGATTCAGCGCGTGCTCAAGCCCGGCGGCACCATCGCCATTCTCGAATTCGCTGAGCCACCGGATGGTTTTCTAGGTGATCTTTATCGTTTTTATTGTCAAACGGTCCTGCCGCGCATTGGAGGTTTCATCTCTGGGGACCGAGCGGCCTATGCCTACCTGCCGAAATCCGTTGCGCGCTTCTTCCGCCCGCCCGAGCTCGCATCTCTCCTGAGCGCCGTGGGCTACCAAGCCGTCGATTATCGCGTCTGGACGTTCGGCACTGTCGCGCTTCACACCGCCGTGCGTCCTCGCTGATTCACGAGTCACCAATCACTCTTCCAATCCCGCCCCTCGCAGCTTCGCCAGCAGCGTCTTCGGCGACACGCCCAGCTTTTCCGCCGCGCGGGTCTTATTCCATTTGCACTCGCGCATCGTATTTTCAAGCATGACTTTTTCAACGTGGCTTGCCGCCCGCCCGGTGACTTCCTCCAGCGAGCCTTCCCAGTTGAATTTTTCCGGAAGCATGCCCGCGGGCAAGCGCTCCGCATCCGGCTTTGCGGCAGGCAGCTGCAAACCATCCGCCCGAATGCTCGTCCCATTCGCCAGAATCACTGCGCGCTCCAGCGTGTTCTGCAGCTCGCGCACGTTTCCCGGCCAGCGGTAGTGCAGCAGCCGGTCGCGCGCCTCCTCCGATAATTCCAGCCCTGGCTTTCCAAACTCCCGGCTGAATTTCTCCAGGAAATCATCCGCCAGCAGAAGCACGTCGTTTCCCCGCTCGCGGAGCGGCGGAATCGTCATGGGCACCGCCGAAATCCGGAAATACAAATCTTCGCGAAACAATTTTTCTTCGATGAGTTTCTGCAGATTGCGGTTCGTCGCCACCACGATTCGAACGTCCACGTCAATCGATTGCGTTCCGCCCACGCGTTCGAAGCGCTTTTCTTCCAGCACGCGCAGCAGCTTTGCCTGAATCGCCAGCGGCAGCTCGCCAATCTCATCCAGAAACAGCGTCCCGCGGTGCGCCAGGTCCATCTTGCCGACCTTGCGCGCACCCGCCCCTGTAAATGCCCCTTTTTCGTGCCCGAACAGTTCATTCTCCACGAGTCCTTCCGGAATCGCCGCGCAATTCAGCGCCACGAACGCCTGTTCGCGCCGCGGCGAAAGATGATGGATCGCCAGCGCAAACAATTCTTTTCCCGTGCCGCTCTCTCCGAGCAGCAGGCACGCGGAATCCGTCACCGCCACTTTCTGAATCTGCTGGCTCATCTCACGAATTGACGGATGCTCGCCCACGATCCGCGGAAATCCGTATCGCGCCGAGTATTCTTCGCGCAGCAGGAGATTTTCCCGCAGTAACTCTTGCTGTTGTGCGGCGCGCTGCACGAGCAACTTCAAGTGGTCCAGGTCCACCGGCTTCTGCAGGAAATCGAATGCGCCTTCCTTCATCGCCGCTACAGCTTCTTCCACCGAGCCGTATGCCGTCAGTAAAAGCACTGGTATTGTCGCGTCGGCCTGCTTGGTCTCGCGCAGGACGTCGAGCCCCGAAGCTCCCGGCATTTTCAAATCCGTAATCACGAGCAGATACCTTCGTGCGCGCAACTTTTGAATCGCGGCTGCGCCGTCCGGCGCTTCGTCCACGTCGTAGCCCGCGCGTTCCAGCGCCTTGCGCAGCATGGCGCGCAGTTCGTTCTTGTCTTCAACGAGGAGGAGAGGTTCCATCTCCCTCGTTTCTACCACGATTTACGTTGCGCTCAGGGAACAACCACAGACACGTGTGCAGAGAAGGGAAGCACCCGGATAAACGCTGTTTGGGTAACGCGCTCGAATCGGCGCGACTTTCAGTTCATTTCATTATCGCGCCCAGCCGACATCTCCGCCGGACTTCCTCAGTTGGTCTTCCAGGTCATCCAGCCCTTGCTTGAGCTGCGCGATTTCCTGCTTCTTCTCCTGAATTTTCGCCATTTTCTCGTTGACTTCCGCCCGGCTGTTCTGCTCCGTCATGGCCTTTTGTGGATCGGCGTAGTACTCCACTTGGGACTTTTGCGCTTCGCGTTGCAGGATATCGAGTTCCCTTTCGGCTTTCGCAATCTTCTCTCGCTGGTCTTGGAACCGCTTCCGCCAGGCGGCCTCGCTGTTCGGGTCTTCGCCTTTCTCGTCTTTTCCCGCTTTCTGTTCGCCCGTCGCTTTTTTCTCCCCTGAGGCAGCGGCGCCGCCCGTGGAGCTTGTTCCGGCGCTTCCCGCACCGGTTGTGCTGCTTGGTGCTGCAGGACCGCCTAGGTTATGGCGCACATCATCGTCCGTATACACCTTCTTCGGCTTCTGTGCGTTCTTCTTCTCCTCACGAGCCTTCCTCGCCGCATCCGCGACTGGGTCGCTCGTTTGTTGCTGAGAAGAGCCCTGTTGCTGCGCGTATGCCGTCAGCCCCGCCAAGCACAATGCTGGAAGAATTAACGACGCCTTAATCCAAAATCTCATTCGCATGTGGCCCTGCCTTCCTGGAACAACTCGAAGACCCGACTATCTCTTAGATGGCATCCTGCTTTGATTCTACCGCTTCTGCCGCCTTGGGTGGCAACGGTAGCGTAACTATAAATGCGGCCCCTCCCCCCGGCTGGTTCCGCACCTCCACTTGTCCGCCGTGTTGCACGATGATTTTCTGTACCACCGCCAGCCCAAGCCCGGTCCCATTTGCTTTCGTGGTAAAAAAAGGCACGAAAAGCTTCCGCAAGGCTTCCGCCGAAATCCCCGGGCCGTTATCAGAAATGGTGATCGTTTGGGAATCCGTCTTATTGCCGCTCACGATCTCGCCCTGAATGACCACGCGCCCTCCATCCACCGCCGACGCGCATGCTTCTGCGGCGTTTCGCCCCACATTCAGCAATGCTTGCCGAAGCAGACCTTCATCGCCGCCCACTTCTCCGAAGGTTCCCTCGCACCGAATCTTTACCTGCGGAATTGCCTCTCCCACTTCCGCAATCACGCGCTCCACCATCTTCTCCAGTGCCACCATCTCATCCGGGATTTCCAGCGGGCGCGCGTACTTCAGAAACTCGGTCACCACGTGCGTGATGTTCCTTGTCTGCTTCAGGATTCGCTCCGCGTAGTCCGCAGCCTCCTTCTCGGATGGCTCCGACTGGATCATCTGCGCGTACCCCGAAATGATCGCCAGCGCGTTCTTGAATTCGTGTGCGATTCCCGCCGACAACTCTCCGAGAGCCGCCAGGTTTTCTTTCAGTTGCATTCGTTGCTGCAGCGCCGCCAGCTCCGTCAAATCCGTCAGCAGGCAGATGGCTCCGCTAATATTGCCTGCCCCTCGCCGGATCGGAGAAATGGTCACCCCCAGGTGCCGTTTATCCCCCGCGGGCGGAACATGCTCGACTTCTTCGCGCCGGTAAATTCTCCCTGTCGACAGGCACTCCGCAATCAGCGTCACCAGCTCCGTGGATGCCCCCAGCGCTTCGCTGTATCTCCGGAATCCCAGCCCGCGAATTCCCAGCACCTCCTCGGCCGCGGGATTCGAGCTGGAAATAAGTCCCGTGGCGTTCACCACTAGCAGCCCCGCCGGCATATTCCTGGTGACCTCTTCGCTCAGCCGCTCGGTCTGTTCCGCGCGCTCCCTTTCCAAGCGGTGCAGCCGTTCCAGCTCCTTTTCCTGTTCGCGCAGTTGCTGAATCACTCCCTGCATTGACGCCGTCATGAACGCCGAAGGGTTCTCCGTGCGCGGTGCCCCCGCTCCGATT
>Ga0209180_10000323_pt1 | contig 21773 bp, 20 predicted proteins | sample CZO8metaG_3_FD_188355 | JGI IMG/M metagenome (GOLD analysis project Ga0209180, IMG submission 188355) | Vadose zone soil microbial communities from the Eel River Critical Zone Observatory, Northern California, USA - CZOApr15con2H2.8 metaG... | ecosystem: Environmental > Terrestrial > Soil >...
CCCTTGGGCACGGCCCACGACTTCAGCGTCCCATCGATCGCCAGCCGGAAATCGTAGTGCAGCCGCGTTGCCCGGTGCTTCTGAACCACGAACGTGTCGCCATGCTCGGCCCCGGGACGGACTTCCAGCTGTGGCAGTTTCGGCTTTGGCAGGCGTGTGCTCTTGGCGGCCGGGGAGGGCTTGTCCAGGACCTTACCGGTGGTGGGGTCAGGCTCGCCGGAAGGCTCGGGAGTGCGGTCGAACCGACGTTTTCGTTGGTATTCTTCGAGCTTGGCCATGAACGGATTCTATCCCAGGCCGCCGTGCGGTTCGCAGACTTGCCTTTTTAAGGTTTTCGGCCGGGAATAGTAACTCATCCTGTAAAATGGGGATCACCGGGCATGGCTGCACCTTGCTTCTTGCCCGGCGGGCGGCTAACCTTAATAAAGATCGTGCACGGCGGCAAAGCTGTTGTCGAAGGAGTGTCGATATGGCCACGACCATCTGGAAAGGTCACCTCACGTTTGGCCTGATTTCGATGCCGGTCCGCATGTTTGCCGCGGCTCGCGGCGAACGAATCAGTTTCAACCAGCTCCACAAAGAGTGCCATTCGCGCCTCAAGCAGCCCTTGTTTTGTCCCGTTTGCAATCGCAACGTGGAACGGTCTGAAATTGTGAAGGGCTACGAATACGAAAAGGATCAGTACGTCCTGTTCAGCGAAGAGGAACTCGACAAGATCGAGCCTTCCTCAGCGCGCGTCATGGAAATCCTGGAGTTCGTGAAGCTCAGTGAGATGGATCCTCTCTACTTCGATTCCTCCTATTACGTGTCGCCAGAAGACGCTGGAGTGAAGGCTTATCAGCTACTCATGAAAGCTATGGAAGAATCCGGCTACGGAGCCATCGCCAAGCTCACCATGCATCAGCGGGAACACATCGTGATTGTCCGGCCCGGGACCAAGGGCATGACGCTGCACACGATGTTCTATTCCAATGAGATACGCGCGGCCGAATCCGTTCCGGCCGATAAGATCGAAGTGAAAGATCAGGAAAAGAAGCTCGCGCAGCAGCTTATTGAAAGCCTTGCGGCTCCATTCGAGCCACAAAAATATCGGGACGAGTATCAAGAAAATGTGCGCGCGATGATCGCTGCCAAGCTCAAAGGCCAGGAAGTGACCGAAGTGACGCAACCGCATATGGCTCCCGTGATTGATTTGATGGAAGCCCTCAAGAAGAGCCTCGCGGAAAAGCAAGCGCCGGCTGCGGCCGCCGCCACGGCGCCCGAAGCGCTAGCACCCGTGGGCAAGAAACCTCCAGCTCGGGCCGTGCAACCGATCTCCTCGGTGCAGAAGAGGGCAGGAAAGAAGGCCACCGGTTAATTTCAACATGGGCGCGACGGGCAGATTCAGCACAGAAGATGTCCAGCGTATTCTGGGTCTGACCGCGAAGCAGCTGGATTACTGGGATCGCTTGCGACTCGTTTCTCCCCGAAAAGAGCTAGGAAACCGCTACTACGATTTCAGCAGCCTGATTGGCCTGCGCACAGTAAAGCAGTTAGTCGAAAAAGGAGTGCCCGCTAACCGCCTGCGCCGTGCCCTTGCTGCGCTTCGTGAAAAACTTTCCCAGGCGCAGGCGCCCTTGGCGGAGCTGCGCGTCCTTTCCGATGGAAAAGACATCCTTGTGGAACGCGGCGGCGTGCGCCTCGAGCCGCTCTCTGGCCAGTTTGCATTGAATTTCGAGACGCGCGAGCTTGACGAAAGAGTGCGTGTAATCGCCAGGCCCGGCCGCAATGCCGACGATTGGCTGGCAACGGCACTCGAGTATGAAGCCGAGGGAAAAACCAGGGCCGAAGCGATCGACGCGTATGATCGCGCTTTGTGCGTTGATCCGCGAAAGCCCGAGGCGCTCATCAATTGCGGTACGCTCTGCTACGAGGATGGCAATCTCAAAAAGGCCGCCGACTACTTCCGCCGCGCTCTCGAAGTGGATCCCGAAAATGCTTTGGCCCATTTCAATCTGGGAAGCGTGCTGGAAGAAACCGGACGGCCGGAAGCCGCACGGGAGCATCTCCGCCAGGCCGTTCGCCTTGAACCGAACTATCCCGATGCGCACTACAATTTGGCTTTCGTTTGCGAGAAACTGGGCGCGTATGCCGAAGCCCGCGAGCACTGGCAAACGTACGTCAAACTAGACCCAGTAAGCCCCTGGTGTAGCTATGCCCGCCAACGACTCACTTCTTTCAACAAGGCAAAGTCGGCTGGCAGTCCATAAAAACAAACCAGGCTTGCGGCCCAGCGAGGCAGCAGACGCCCTCAGCCAATCAAAAGAGGTCTAAGAGAAATGTGCAGAAGCATCAAACCGCTTTTCAATTTCGATCCGCCCGTCACTTCTGAAGACATACGGGCCGCTTCACTCCAGTTCGTCAGAAAAATCAGCGGATTCAACAAGCCTTCGAAGGCAAACGAGGCCGCGTTCCGGGCAGCTGTCGATGAAATAGCCGCGGTGTCGAGTCGTCTGATTCATTCCCTCGAAACGAACGCACCACCGAAGAATCGGGAAGAAGAAGCTACAAAAGCGAAAGCCCGTGCCGCGACCAGATTCGGCGATTGAGTTTACCGAACATGGCTGCCCGATACGCGCGGCCAAATTAAGCTTTACAGGGTTTGGTGGCGGCGGCGGAGTCGAAATTCCGAGCCTCATTGATTCCGCGTAAGTTACTGATTCCAGTAAACGAGAAAAGACTAAAGACTAAAAGCACCAGATTCGCCCAAAGACTAAAAACACCAGATTCGCCTAAAGACTAAAAGCACCAGATTTGCCCGAGTGAGGTACACGGCGGGTACAGACCGCGCCTCTATTGGGCCGCATGAGGCGGCTGATGGGCACGACTGGGGCTAGACGTAAACGAGGTCAAGAACCGAATCACCCGACTTCCCGAGTGAGTCCCGAATTTCGTCGCAGTGCAGGTATCAGGTAACTATTTGAGCACAACGGTCGTCGGCCACGCCTCGCTGGGCTTGAGGATTTGGCCCCTATCTTTATAATACGCACTTCTTTATAATACGCGCTCGTTCGGTGAACCCTCTCAAGCGCCGCACTACGTGCGATTCTTGTTCGCCCCCCTTCCAGGCACTGCCTTAAATGGCGGTGCAAATATCAGAAGTGAGAAAACGCCATCTAAGAGGCGAAAGCGAAGCTCTGTCTTAATGGTGACAAAAATCGAACGCAAGTGGAATTTACCTGATACATCAAGACGCTGGTACGCCGCATACACCAGGCCTTGTCACGAAAAGCGCGTGGCGGAGCACCTGGAAATCCGCAAGATCGAATCGTTTCTCCCACTTTATCGCGGCTCGCGGCGTTGGAATAACGGCTGCAACATCACGCTCGAGAGGCCGCTCTTCCCAGGATACGTGTTCGTGCACATCCCCCTGAACGAACGGGTACGCGTTCTGAAATTGTCGGGTGTCGTCTCCATCGTAGGCACAACGCGCGAGCCCACGCCGCTGCCGGACGAGGACATCGAGCGACTTCGTTCCGAACTCCCTTTGGTGAATGCCGAGCCCCATCCCGTCCTCACCGTCGGAGAAAGAGTAAGAATCCGCCGCGGTCCGCTGGAAGGCTGGAGCGGTATCGTCTCTCGCATCCAGAATCGGTTCCGGGTGGTTCTTACGCTGGACTTAATCATGAAGAGCTGGGCCGTGGAAGTTTGCACGGATGATGTGGAACCCATCGGCAAGCACGAACCGAGCTACCGCGCAATGGCGGCCTGCGCGCACTGAGGAAGGCGTCTTGGAAACAAGAAAATGGCAATAACCGAAACTACGGGTACAACGAGCCCCCGATCGGACAAGCAGGAGATGTCCATCGAAATCCCGGTGTCTGTCCCCCAGCAGGGTCCGGAGGCAAGCGCGGACATATCGCTGCTGGATTTGCTGATTGTTCTGGCGCGCCGCCGCTGGGACCTGCTGGTTGGCACGGCCGCTGCGGCAGCGCTCGCTGCAATCGTTTCCTTTTTGTTACCCAACCGCTTTACCGCGACGACAGTCATTCTTCCTCCCCAGCAAAACACTTCCTCGGCGGTCGCGCTGCTTGGACAGCTCGGCAGCGTAAACCCGCTGGCTTCGCTGGCCGGCAGCCTTGGCCTGAAGAACCCCAATGATCTGCAGGTCGCCATGCTGAAGAGCCGCACGGTGGAAGACGCCATGATCGACCGCTTCAACCTGACGGCGCTGTACCGCGAGAAGCGGAAGTCTGACGCGCGCAAAGCTTTCGAAAAGGTCGTGGACATCGAGGACGGCATTAAAGATGGCTTGATCCGCATTTCCGTGACGGACAAAGATCCCAGGCGCGCCGCGGAAATGGCCAACGCTTACGTCGAGGAATACAAGAAATTTTCGGCCACGATCGCCGTCACCGAGGCTTCCCAGAGGCGTTTGTTCTTCGAACAGCAGCTTGTGGAAGCCAAGGAGAATCTGGCAAACGCCGAAGAAGCCTTGAAGCAGACCCAGCAGAAGACCGGCTTGATCCAACTCGATGGACAGGCCCGCGCCGTCATCGAATCCGTCGCGCAACTGCGCGGCCAGGTTGCCGCGAAAGAGGTCCAGATCCGCGCCATGCACCAGTTCGCCTCCGAACAGAATCCGGATCTTCAGCTGGCCGAGCAGGAGCTGGCGGGCTTGCAGAGCGAAGTGGCGCGCATGGGCGCCGCGTCGGGCCGTTCCTCGGGCGACTTCCTGATGCCCAAGGGCAGCGTTCCCGCGGCGGGCCTTGATTACGTGCGCAAACTCCGCGATGTGAAGTACAACGAGACCATCTTCGAGCTTCTGGCCAAGCAGTTCGAGATCGCGAAAATCGATGAGGCGCGCCAAGGTTCGGTCGTGCAGCTGGTGGACAAAGCGATTCCGCCGGACAAGAAATCTTCTCCCAAGCGCCTGTTGATCGTGGCGTGCTCCGCGATCGCGGGGTTCGTGCTGGCAATTTTCTGGGTCCTGTTTTCCGAAGCCCTTCGCCTTGCGCGCAAAGATCCCAGGCAGCGTGAGCAGTTGAACTCTCTGACCAGATCGTTTGGACGCTCCTGATGCGCGCGATGCAGAGTTCCGCTCGGCTTCGCGCGGGGTGAACCAGAATGGGAATTGTTGGTACGCACCCCGGCAGTTTTCGTAAGAGTGGCAAACAAAGGGCTTACAGGATACGGAACTTGGAAGAAGATACGGAAGATGGAACAAGACTTTAGGGTTTCGGCGGAGAATAGAGCGAAAAGTCACAACCCATGATAACATGTAAATTAACTATTGTCAAGTATACTTAATGTATTGATAAGAAATTGGTTATGAATGACATAGGGGAAGAATCAAGGGCGGTTCCAGGGAAAGGGAAATGACTGAGAACTTCCAAAACGGGAATGGGCACGTGACAAGCGGGCATGATGGCGACAAGCGCTAAAGACGTTTCGCTTGTTTTGCGCGAAGCCCGAGCCGAAGCGGCGGCGCCTTGGCGGGCGTTGGCCCTGCGCTTGAAGCATCTCTTTGGTGTCGATCGAGCGATTGCCTACACCGTTCTCGCGCGTGCCATTCAGATTTTGGGCAGCACCGGAATACCGTAAATAGGGATGCAGATTAAGCACAACCCGGTGCCTTTCGTAACTCTCCTCAAGAGGTTAGCGGGATACCTATCCGGCGATAGCCTAAATTACTTACTGGGTTTTGCCATCTATGCGTGGCTGGTCCGTAGTCTCAGCAACGAGCAGTATGGATACCTCAGTGTCGCGACCAGTATTTATCAGCCATTGCTAGTGGTCGTCGCGCTCGGACTCGACTTGATAGGGCCAAGAGTGCTAGCAGAACATCCTGGAAACTTGGCCTATGTGGTCGGGCGGGTGCAGGCTCTCAGGGTCAAATTCGCGATTTTAATCTGTTTGCCGGTTCTAGTGGTTATCGCATTCGGCTACTTGCATAGGGGCCAGCCTCAGGTCGCGGTAGTACTGACAGCGGGATTCTGCATGGTATTGGCGCGCGCTTTCGATGTTGGGTACGTCGCAATTGCGCTCGCCAAGCCGAAGCCCCTTGTCTACTCGCGAGCGCTCGGGCTCCTGGCTTACCTTGTGGTTCTTCTCGCCCTAAGAGGTATTATAGCCCGCTATATTTGGGCTATACCGGTGCTAAACGCAGCCGGGGTTATGGCAGGCCGCCTGCTGTTGATGCGCTGGGTACGGATGCAGGCATTTGCCTCTGTCGCAAGCTCCTCTCAGCCTCCTAAGTTAGTAACCTGGCGGCTGCTTTTGTCCGGGGCAAGAACGGGCATTGGACAACTTATTTTGTTCAGTTGTCAGACATTGGATGTCGTTCTGTTGAATCGCTACGTGGACGCGGGTGCTGTTGGGCAGTACGCGATGGTCAGCCGACTGTACATTTTTGGAACCGCTGTGCTGACCTGCGTACTGAACGCCTTCCTCCCTGAATTGATCGCATCTGTGTCGCACCGCCGTTTCTGGCATCGCCAGTATAGGTTCACGATAACGAGCGCCGTGGTGGGCCTGCTCGGGGCCGTCGCATTCTACTTCCTTGGGGCGCCCCTGGCCGAATTCTTTGGGGGACGGTCTCTACATCTTCTCCATTTGATCACACCCGTCTATGCCCTAGTTTTTCTCGCGATGAGCATCGCAAACGCCTTCATCAGTCTTTTGCCTAGCCTGCAACTTGAAACGGAGTACCTCAGGTGCGTACTACTCGTCGGGTTTGTAGTCTTCGGCTCCGACCTGGTGCTGATACCGCGACTTGGCGTGGCCGGCGCCGCTTGGGGGCAGTTGTTGGGCACCGTCGTTCTGGCTGCGTATAGCGTCTATCTCGTTAGGGAGCGCGTAATGCAGAAAGACGCCTTCCCTCTAGTTAATGCGCAGGCGGTTGCCAGTGCCTGATGCTTTGCGGCACGGTGAACCATTTCAGCATTCACGACAAGCCTTTATGTACAGGAAGGAGCAAACTCGTTAAGCGCAACTGCGACCAATGGTCATGTGGATTTACGCCATAGTCTTAAGTATCGTTGGGCTGTTTGCTTTGTGCTCTTTATCCTTGCCCAAAGCGAACCTGCTCCGCCGTGTTCTGCTGATTGCGACGCTTCTCGTGCTCGTCTTATTTATGGGATTTCGGGACCGCGTGGGCGCGGACTGGGATACCTACCAGGCAATTTTCGACGCCTACAGCGGCACTGGACTCAAAAACCCCTTTACCACAGTCCCTATCGAGCCAGGATACGCGGTGCTGAATTACATCTCGGCATCACTCAGTACGGGAATCTATCTTGTTAACTTTGTATGCGCCGCAATCATGATTGGCGCTTTGGCACGATTCGCTTATCTCGTTGATGTAGATGCGATTTTAGTTCTTTTCCTTGCTCTGCCTTACCTTGTGTTCATTGTTGGTATGGGCTACACGCGCCAAGCAACCGCAATCGGCTTAGCGTGCACCGCACTCGGATATTGGGTACGCGAAGAGCGAACGAAATTTTGTCTAACAGCCATTCTTGCCACAACATTTCATTACTCCGCCGTCTTCCTCCTACTTTTAGTATGGATCAAAAACTGGAGGCGTGTTGTTCTCGCGATCCCGCTCGCGTTCATCGGTGGCTATCTCTTCCTAACGATGGTTTACATGCACTATTTCGCATTCTACGTGCAGAACACCGTGGATCTGCATTCTAGCGGGGTGTGGTTCCGCCTGGCGATCGTCTTACTGGGCGTAATCCTCACGATTGCGCAAAGGAGGCGGTGGCGAGAGGAACCAAGGCTCTTCGGATTGCTCAAGGGTGGGTCCCCATAGCACTCTCTCTGATTCCGCTAGCGATAGTCGCCTCAACCCTCGCGGATCGCATCTGCCTCTACCTGTTCTTCATCTATCTCGTAACGTTTGCGCGCGCGCTCAGATTCTCCCCTCTCGAAATACGGCACCCGGTGTTGGCAGGTATGTACATCATAACCTACGCTTGGTTCTTTGCATGGTTTTTAGCCTCGGCTTATGCAGCAAGTTCTTGGATACCGTATCGCACGATTTTACTGGACTTGGTTTCGAGCAGGTAAGTCGGACATACCCTAGGTCGGACACACCCTACAAAAATCCTATCGTTGTAAGCGGCCAGGAGCTCTCAATGATGAGAATACTTCAGGTAAACAAGCTGTATTCGCCTTGGACGGGCGGAATCGAAAACGTTGTTCAAGAAATAGCAGAAAGCCTCTGTGGCATGCCGGACATCCATTCAGAAGTCTTAGTGTGCCGCCACAAGGGCATCAGGACGAGCGCGGACGTTATAAATGGCGTGCCAATCACGCGCATTGGCAGCCTAGGAATGGCACTAAGCCTGCCCGTTGCTCCAAGTTTTCCTTTTAGGCTCGAAAGCCTGGCGCGAGGATTCGACATAGTTCACGTTCACGTCCCCTTCCCGCTTCCTCTCCTCTGCAACTGGAAAAGACTGAAAGCGAACGGGACTCGCCTGGTGATTCACTTTCATTCGGACATAGTTAGGCCCTTGCAAAAGTGTCTATTCCGCGGACTGAAGGCCCTGGACCGCCGCTTCATGGAAGCTGCAGACCGGATCATCGTGACATCAGAAGGATTACTAAATAATTCGAGAGCTCTATCGCCATTCCGCCAAAAGTGTCGAGTCGTTCCGCTATGGATCGATCTAAAAGCAACTGTTGAGCCATCGGCAGCCGAGCTTTTGGGCACGCGCCAAAGATATGGGGTACAAGACGGCGAGCGAGTCGTTCTTTTTGTCGGGAGGCTGGTTTACTACAAAGGGCTCGAATACCTGATAGAAGCGGCAAGCCAATTAGACGCCAAAATTTTGATCGCTGGCGACAGGCCGCTACGCCAATCCCTTCAAGACCGCGTCAGAAATGTGGGCCTCGAAAGCAAGTTCCGTTTTCTTGGAACTGTAACGGATGCGGAACGTTCTACGCTGTATTCCCTGTCCGACGTCTTCGTGCTTCCATCCACAGGACCCTCTGAAGCATTTGGAATTGTGCAGCTCGAGGCGATGGCACATGGCCTGCCGGTCGTAAACACAGATCTGCCCACGGGCGTTCCCTCTGTGAGCGTGCATGGCGAAACAGGACTGACAGTTCCACCCCGTAATTCTGAACTGTTACGTGATTCGCTCAACGCCATCCTGTCCGACACCGCATTGCGGCGAAGGTTCTCCGAGAACGCAAGCAAGAGGGTCCATCAGTATTCGCGCCCCATCGTTCTGGAGAAAATCCGGTCTATCTATGAGGAACTGGCCCCGCAGCGTTGCACAACCGTGAGTGCTGGGTCGCTTCCCACCCTGCGCTTGGCGACGGGCCGTTAACTAGCCAGTATCTTACATTAAGGAGTTCCCGCAATGGCGAATACCGACTTCGATTGGGAATTGATCGGCCAGCGATACCCCTACTACGGCGTATGCACTGCGGAACCATTCCGCCACGGCCCTGAGCAGGGATTTTTTGAGTCCGGCGAAACATTCATTCATCGATTGGCCAAAAAAATCAATGCGCTGTACGGATCGTTCTCGCCGCGAAGGGCTCTCGACTTCGGTTGCGGCGTTGGGCGTCTTACGATTCCGCTTGCCAAGCATTCCCAATCTATCGTCGGCGCTGACGTCTCCATATCTATGCTGCGCGAAGCTGAAAACAACTGCCAGCGCTTCCGGGTCGCAAACGCCAGTTTCGTCAGATGCGACGATTCCATGTCCCTTGACGGCGAATTTGATTTCGTTCATTCCTTCATCGTCTTCCAGCATATCCCGACGAAACGGGGCTACGCCATCTTTGACCGCATGCTGGGTCTGCTTTCGAAGGGCGGAATTGGTGCCCTGCATTTCCCGCTGAAAGATGAACGGCCTGGAAACGTGAGAGCGCTGTCTCTGATTCCCAGACACACTTTCCCCTTCAGTTTAGTCGTAAACTTCCTTCGCGGTCGCCCATTAAACGAACCGTTCATGGAAATGAACATCTACAATGCTTGTACCCTTCTGTCGATCCTCGAAACGCACAACTGCGAAGAAATTAATTTGGAGCCCACGAACGACGGTGGACGGTTCGGGGCTATTCTGCTTTTCCGAAAGGGCACCCACACTAGCGGCTCATCGGGCCTCGCACGTCTGAGCATGGGCGTATTAACGACTCACTAACGGCCGTCGTAATCGCGTGGTCGCTTGTTGGCGCATCTACCGAGACGAATCAAAGCTGTCGTTTGGTCGCGCACTAAACTGGTGGACGCAGTACGCCTGGCGCGCCTTTTGGATGCACCGCAGGGCCGTTCCCCGGTGAGCGTAAATCCTGCCACAACCGAATCGCTCCCGATGGCTCTCTGTGGATGAAGTCTCAGGGACAAAAAGAAATCCCAAATTAAGGTGGTAGTTTTCAATTGAACACCAGAATTGCATTCTCTGCCCTTTGCTTATGCCTGCTTTGCGCGGGGGTTTCCCGTGCGCAGGAGACGGGTAGCACAGCCAACGCGCAGCAGACCGGCACCACGGGCGGTCCAGATTGCCTGGCGCACCCCGAAGCGGCCGGGTGCCTGCAAAGCGCCAGGCCCCTACCTGGGACGAAGACGCCGGCTCCCTCTTTGGAGCAACTGCCCACGACCATTCCGGTCATCGCGCCAATCAGTTCAGAGGCAGCCGGCGAAGGGGGCAAGCCCGCCACCGCCAAGGCCCCCTTCCAGCCGGAGCCGCCACCGCCCCCGACGGAGTTTCAGTTCATGGTGGCCGATTCGGTTGGCAAAATGCTCCCCATCTACGGAGCCAGCTTGTTTCGCCAGCCCCCCAGCACGTTTGCGCCCGTCGAGAACGTGCCCGTTCCGGCGGATTACGTGATTGGACCTGGTGACGAGCTGTATGTCCGGTTATGGGGACAGCTCAACGTTGAACTGCGCGTCACCGTGGACCGAAACGGCCAGGTATTCGTTCCCAAAGTCGGGCCAATCTCCGTCGCCGGAGTGCACGTCTCTCAGCTCGACGCCCATTTTCGCCAGCAAATCGAGCGCATTTTCCGGAATTTCGATCTCACGGTCACTCTCGGGAAGCTCCGCTCGATTGACGTTTTCTTTGTTGGCGAGGCGCGTCGTCCGGGAACGTACACCATCAGTTCTCTGAGCACTCTGGTGAACGCCATCTTTGCCGCCGGTGGGCCCGCGCCCCAGGGCTCCATGCGGCACATTCAGCTCAAGCGCGATGGACAAATCATTACCGAGTTCGACCTCTATGATCTTTTGTCGAAGGGCGATAAATCGAAAGACACGGCGCTGCTGCCCGGCGACGTGATTTATGTCCCCCCGGCTGGACCGCAGGTGGCTGTCGCCGGAAGCGTAAACACGCCCTCGATTTACGAGCTCAAGGACGGCAAGACAAGCTTGGCCGACATCATTGAGCTCGCCGGCGGATTGAACACCGTGGCCGATGGCAGCAAGGCGACCGTAGAACGCATCGACCAGCGCCAAATCCGCAGTGTGACGGAGTTTTCGCTGGATGCAAAGGGACAGCAGGAGATGGTGAAGGATGGGGATATCGTGCGGATTTTGTCCATCGTGCCGCGCTTCGAAAATGCCGTCACGTTGCGCGGCAATGTTGCCAATCCCGGGCGCTATCCCTGGCATGCGGGCATGAAAATCCGCGACCTGCTTCCCAACAAAGACATGTTGCTGACGCGAAACTACTGGCAGTCGCAGAACGCCCTGGTTACCGGCGCCGGCACCCAATACGAGAAACCGGCGCAGAGCAAAGCCGATCAGGAAGGTCTGCGCACGGAGGTAAAGCTCAACGCGCCCGAAATCAATTGGGACTATGCGGTGATTCAGCGGCTGAATCCGGTTGATTTGTCCACCACGCTCATTCCCTTTTCCCTGGGCAAGGCGGTCTTGGAGCACGATGAGGCCAATAACCTTGAGTTGCAGGCTGGGGATGTCGTGAGTGTGTTTTCGCAACACGATATTTCCGTGCCCACCAAGCGGCAGACCATGTTCGTTCGAGTGGAAGGCGAAGTTCGTGTACCAGGTATCTACAGAATCCAGCAGGGCGACACGCTGCGCGATCTTCTGGAACGTGCCGGAGGCTTTACGGAGAATGCCTATGTTTACGGCATGCAATTTACTCGCGAATCGGCACGGCTGGAACAGCAGGCATCCTTGAACAGGATCGCGACCGAGATGGAAGCGCAGATCCGCGAGAAGTCGATTGCCAACACCAGAGCCAATCCGGAGAACGCCGCGGCGATTGCGGCGCAGACCGAATCGCAGCGAGGTTTGCTGGAGCAGTTGCGGTCCGCTAAGGCGAGCGGCCGAATTGTTCTGCAGCTGAGGCCCAGGGACACGGGGCTGGCGGCGGTTCCTCGCGTTGTTCTGGAAGACCTGGACCGTGTGCTTGTGCCGCCGCGCAGCCAGGTGGTCAGTGTTGTCGGGTCCGTCTTCAATCAGAGTTCATTCCTGTATCGCAGGGGCGCAACTGTGGGTTACTACATCCGCGCCGCCGGCAACGGCAATGCTACGGCGGATCTCAGGCGCGCGCTGCTGGTGCGGGCTGACGGTTCGGTCATCGGCCACAAAACTTCTGTCTTTTTCGGAGAAAGCTTTGAATCCATTCATGTGCTGCCGGGCGATGCCATCGTAATTCCTGCGAAGCTTCAATCCGGAGGATTCTCGAAAGCGATGCGCGATTGGCTGCTCGTTGCCTCCCAGGCATCCATCGCTGCCGCAGTGATTGCGATCCACTGAGAAAGAACCAAAACTCACTTCACATTTCTGAAAAACTTTCGGCTTCGCGTAACGGTGTGCCTAACCACATAGCGCCTTAGGGTGCTAATTTCCCGGAAGCATCCTTTCGAAAATCATTCTGTTTCCCAAAAGATTCTGAAACGACGTTCTCACTGACCTCAGCAGCGGAAATTTTGCGGATCGGCCCGCCAGGCCGCTGATCCTCCAGGGAGCCATCTAGCTCAGCGAGCTCTCGCTAGGCCGGGAAAGCCTGAAAACGAAGGGACGGTCCATGCCGATAATCATGCAAGCGGAGGAAGTCGAAACACAGGATGGTTGCCACGAAGACGTACCAATTCTCGTCAAGGCCGAGGAAGTAGTTACCGGGTCCAGGTCGTGGAGCTTGTCTTTCGCGAAACGAATCATGGATTTCATAGTGTCACTTGTAGCGCTCGTCGCGGCTCTGGTTCCGGGCATCATCATATATGTCTTGGTTCGCGTCACTTCTCAAGGACCCGGATTTTTCCGGCAGAAGCGAGTCGGGTATCGCGGGCGGCTCTTCACACTCTACAAGTTTCGCACCATGGAAGTCGCACAAGAGGGAAGCGGACCGTGCCTAACGCGAGACGCCGATCCCCGCATTACAATGATTGGTAAAATACTGCGGAAGTTGAAGCTGGACGAGTTGCCGCAATTTTACAATGTATTGCGTGGGGAAATGAGCTTAGTCGGTCCGCGTCCCAAGCTCCCGGTGTACGCGGCCGCCACAGACGCATTTTATCACCCGGGCCTCACCGGATTCGCCACGCTCTTGTTCCGCAGGGAGGAGCAGCTACTGAAGCATGTCGCGCCCGGCGACTTGGATAGTTTCTACGAGAGGAGAATCAAGCCGCTGAAGGCCAGAGCGGATTTCCAGTACATGAAGAGAGCCTCGTTTTTTTCGGACGCGCGTATCTTATTGCGTACGGTCTTTGCTTCTCTCATTCCTTTTGTTGGCGTTGGCCTCGTCAGAAAAAGACAACCCAAGCGCCGGTTTGTCTTCGGCCAGCGAGTCCGTCGGAGCCCCTCCTTGCGGACAGAATTCGAATAAGAAAAGGCTTCTCACCCTGGCCGGTGGAAGCGATGTTCGGCGCACTTGGCAGACTCAGGAACCGGAACGAAGGGTACACGGCGGGTACGCGGAAAAGGACGCGCGCGTAATTGCTTTCAAATCAAGTAGAAAGAATGGTGGAGGCGGGGGGAGTCGGAATATTTCGCGCGTTGAAAACACGTAAGTTATTGATTCTGCTAGACGCACAAAACTCAAGAAACGCGGAAATTGCACCCAACTGGAACGTATCTGGAACGCGGGAAAACTATTATTCCGCCTTCTCTTGCTGTCTAAGCAGCTCCAGCACGGCCAGCAGCCATTTACACGAGGCGCGGCCCCAGTCCGTCATCAGATCGTAGACTTCGGCGAGAAATTTCTTTACCACGGACTGCAAGTCGCTTCGTTCTTCGGTCGGAGCATATTGGACAAAGGTCTCTGCTGCCATCCGCCCGATTTGTATAAATCGACCCCGGTACCTCGCGTCACCGATTCCCATATTAATCAAGACCTTTTGCCTCTGATTGATCCACGCGGATCGTCGCCAGTGAAAAGCAACGCGAAAGTTCCGATTGGTATCCTATATGACCCCTAGTAGGGAACCGAAAAGGGAAGCGGCACCAGATTAGCTGGCAGGAATGCGCGACACGAACTACACATCGCCCTTCGAGCGGCACCTAACGGTAGCCGAGCTTGCCTCGCTCTGGCGTCTCAGTCCTGACACAATCCGCCGTCTTTTCCTCAACGAACCCGGCGTTATCATAATTCACCGCCCGCGCCGGCGCGCCCGTACCTACAAAACCGTCCGTATCCCTCAATCAATAGCGCAGCAAGTCTACGAGCGGCTTAGAAACGGAGCGCGGCGCCGATGAATCCATTTCCAAATTCGTATCGTGCAGTGATCTCGGAAAATACAAATTCGCGCGCACTACTCGTGCGCGTGCTTGCCCGCAAGCTTTGCTTTCGCAATGGCTTGCGGGTGCCCACCATTTGCCCCCCGACCCGCCGCAAGAGCGGCGGGGAAATTCAATTCCTCGACCACGATATCGTGCACCTCATGTGGTCTCGGCTTCGCGCCCCTTGTCGGGTCGCTTCGGGTTCACTGCGCCTGTCGGCTTCGTCTCACCAATTGAATTTCCCCGCCGCTTTCGCGGGCGCCTCCGCCTGCGCTTGGTGCTGTGTCGGCGTCTGTGCTCGAAACCAAGACGCGCAGGCGTTCGGCTCGGCTTCGCCTCGGGTCGGGGTGGGCAAATGGTGGGCAAGAAAGAAAATTCCGGATCAACTCAACAGAATCGGTTCCGGAAAATTCACCAGAGCGTCGGGCGTTCCACGGTCGAATCCACCAGGACAGAGGACTGCCCTGGTCGCGGAGGGTTCCAGGGGAGAAGCTCAATTCCAAATCTATCGGTTGGGAACTTGTCCGCGCGTGAGAGAGCGAGAGACTCGCGAAGTTTTTTTCAGGTCTGCGGGTGCTTGTAGTCAAAAGATAACAGTCAATTGCGTTTTTGCAGCATTGAGCGTTTCTTGCGAATCTTGTTCGCGTTCGCTTCTCTTATGCAGATTTCTTTAGCGGTGGAGAATAAAAAGAGGGCCGGAGCTTACGACTCCAGCCCTGCCCCGCAGGTGCGGGGAGTATCCAGCATTTCGCCACGTTTAGGAGACCAAAATGCCGAACACAGTACGCACGACGAGCGCCAACGGAAACGGCGCTCGCAACTTGCAGGAGAAACCCCTTAACTCAAGCGCAAAAAATCCAGCTTGTCAAGCTGGCGCGGTAATTCCTAATTTCCCACTGGGGCATTTCACCTTATCGGTACGACCCGATGGGCGCGAGGTTTTTCTCCCCCCGTTAGATCCGGGGCGGGTGTATCAGGTCACCATTCAGGGAAGCTATGCGCATTTGTGGGACGAGTACAAGTACATCTTCTTCAGGACTCCGAAAAAGAAGGTTCTTGATGCGCTGTATTCGGCAGACAACGTAGGCAATTTTGTTCACAAACATAACTGGCTCAGTTTCGATGGAAGGTCCCTCCAGGATTACTTGCGGGATTTTGACGCGTCGCCGTGGGAAGACCGAGCGGCTAACAAGTACAAATTTCGAATTTCTGGCAGCGCAAGAAGAATCTCAGCGAGATTAGACTTCCCGCGTGAAACGCTACCGAGTGTTCGCACTGAGGGTGCGCTTGGGATTGTCTTCGAGCTTCTTCCCGAAGGCACGCCTTCACCTCTTCATTTTATAGATAGAGAAAACAAAATGCTGGAGGAGTTTGAGCGGGAAGATGCGGCTGCAAAGGAGAGGGCGAGCCGGGACAAGAAAGCCACAGAAGAGCGAACTTCTCTTGAAAACAAACTCGCAGCGCTCCGGTGCCGAGCCCACCGCGAAGAGCATTTCATAAACCCGGACTTTCAACAGAGGTATGCCCGGCATCACCTTCAAGAAATCTCATCCAAGCTGAAAGGGGAGTGGGCCAGTGAATATGACGATTTGATGCAGCGGCCGGGGTTCAAACAGCTTGCAGCGAAACAAACTCCTGAAGTCATTCAGTGGCTTGAGTCTCGCGTGAACATCGTTCGGTTGGCGGAAGAGATGGTCGCATCGCCGCCAGTTTTGCAGGGCCCGAAAAAGCGCAAGCTGAATGCTGAAGAAGTCCGAGCGCTTATAGTCCGCCGCGATGAGATTCAAGCAGTAGATCGAATTGCCCGCAAAAAGCTCAAGGCCAAGATGCTTGTGGAAGGGCGCGCGGAACTGGAATCGATCCCGCTTGATCCAGATGTGAAAGAGTCCTTGAACACGGAACTGGACGAAGAGATTCGAGACATAGGAGAAGACAATGGCAAACGTGGGACCACGCTCTAAGGCCCTGTACCTCGGAAACGAGGTGAAGAGTGGCGAGCCAATTTCTCTCAGACGCAAGTGGTTTGAGACGCACTTTCACGTTCTGGGTCCACCGGATTCCGGGAAGACGCGCCTCTTGCTCTGGATCTTCGAATATTTGGCGCAGATTCCGCGCGCCACAATCGTGCTTATCAACCCGAAAGGTCCGTTCGCCCGTATGGCTCGTGATTGGGCAATCGGTCACGGACAAAGCAAAAGGCTCGTGTGGTTTGATCCCGGCGATCGGGAGTTCGCGATCGGGTACAATCCTCTTTCCGCGAACGGCCTGCCTGTTGCAACTCATGCAAAAGCAGTCCGTGAGGCAGTCCGCTCGGCATGGGGACAAAGCTCTTTCGATGCGACTCCGCAGTTGGCGCGTCTACTTTATCTTTCTATAGCCGTTTCGCTCTCCTTGGGGCACACGCTACTCGATGCTCTGAGACTTCTCCGTTCTGGTCCTGAAGGTTCGCGGGTCCGCAAAGGTTTACTGAGAGCGCTCGCGAGCGGCACGGCTCGGGGCGAACGGGACCTCATCGCCTTTCTCGAAGATGCGCTCATGTCGTTCGATTCGGTGACAGAACGGCGTCAGGAAGAACTGAGTGCTAGTGCTCTCGCACGACTGGAATCATTCGTTTGCGATCCCGTGATTTCTCGCATCATGACCCAGCCTCGCTGCCTTAATCTCGCGAACCTCATCGCCGAGCACAAAATTTTGCTCGTTAACTTGGAGATTGGCCGACCGCTCAGAATCGACGACATCAAACTCTTCGGGCGGTTCTTGGTGAATGACATTGTGAATCACGTCTTCAGTCGGCCTCCGTCACCAGGCGAGCCGGTGTACCTCATTCTCGACGAAGTACAAAACTTCGCGACGCGTGATTTGTGTTCGATTCTGGATATGGGGCGGGAACTTGGTCTCCATTGTGTTTTGGCACATCAGACACTGGGTCAGTTACGTGCCGAGGACGAAACTGGTTATCTCTACTCCTCGGTGCAAGGATGTGCTCGGACGAAGTTTTATTTCGGTGGTTCATCGTCGGAAGACCTTGAGGTGCTCGTAAAGGACGCGTGCATCGAGCAGTTCGATCCGTACAAGGTGAAGGATGAGATCAAGACCCTGCTCCTCGATCCCATCGAATCGCGCCGGACAGTGGTTACGACAGGCGTCAGTACGAGTACATCTTTCGGGACCGCTCACGGCACCTCTCATGCGCGGAACCGCGTGAACTCCGTTGGGTTCTCTGCGAGTGAAGGGGAGAGTTCGATGGATGGAGCAAGCGATGCGACGTCATTCTCGTCCGGTCATGTGAGCGGCCGCCAGTTCGGGCTCGGAGGAGACGGTATCCTGGCGAACGGTGAGGTCACCGGCACGAGCGAGTCGGACATCGAGAGCCACACGGACCTCCATAGCCAAACGCACGCGGAAGGTTTTGCTTCTAGTCGTGGCGTTCACATGTCTGAGGCAGAAGGCGAGGCCGAAGGTACGCAGGAGGTACGGAGTTTCAACGTGACGCACGGAATGAGCGAGAGCACGAGCGACGTTCCGTTCTACGACTATAGAAAGCTCTGGCGGGTGTCGTCACGTACATTCGAGAGCGAGCAAGAATATCTCACAATTAATCTCCAACAGATTAAAAGCCAGCCGCAAGCTCACGTTTTCCTCAAAGTTCCAGGTACGGCGGGTTGCTTTCTCAAGCTGCCGCGTGTCAAAACTCCGAGAATTTCTGCGAGGGCGCGAGCAGCCGGTCTTGAGAAAGTTTTCGATAAGCCGTACTACGCTCGTCAGATATCTGAACGCATCGGCGAGCATGCCGCACCGCCGTTACTCCCCGCGTCGACAGCAGATCTAATTATCGTGCAAGAACCGAACACCACGGAACCGGTGCGGGGCAAGCTCCTCGTTTCTGATGCTGATGAAAATTTCGCAGGCCCGGAAATCCTCCTTAAACCCCGCACGCCAAGGAAGAAAAAACGATGAGCGCTGCGGAATCGACGGGACCCAGGTCAGGTTTCTATTTTAAGGCGAGCGACGCCGAACTCTTGAAGTGGCTCGTGGAGTACCGTTTCCTCCAGCCGGGCGATTTCCAAAGGCTCACCGGCCGCAATATCATCTCGCTTCGCCGACGCCTCCGACAGCTTTTGCAGCGCGAATATGTTGAACGGCTGACGCTCCCGCTGGAACGTGAGGCGCCGGTTGGAAGTCCGCCGGACGCCTTTGTCTATCAGCTTGCCGCGCGTGGCGTTGTGAAGGCCAAGGAGTATGGCTTCGCAGACGAGGATTACCGGTACACTCGCGAGAAAAGCAATCTATTTCTCCTCCACGACTTGCTGATTACAAAAATTCACTTGATGCTTGAGCTCGCCACGCGCGGCACGGCGCACGAGTTGATCGCGTGGGAGCAGCGCAGATCCGTGCTTCTCGATTGGGCAGAAAACGGGAGCGGACGATTGTCGGTGAATCCCGACGCATTATTCGGTCTTAAAGACCAGGAGAAACCGGAAGGGCAGAACACGACCTATTTTTTCCTTGAGATTGTCCGGTCCCGTGAAAGTGAGTACGAACGACAGCAGTCTTACTTCATGCGTAAGATGGAAGCCTTCGTCGCATATCACCGGGAGGGGAAACACACGGCGCGTTACGGGATCGGCAACTTCCGAGTCATCACCGTTACACCTACGAGGCAACGCGCGATCAATCTCTGCCAAAAGCTTCGAAAGGTCGGGCTCGGCTACAAGCGGTTCTGGTTCACCGACCTCGACTCGGTTTCCCTCGGCGAGCCCGCGAGCATCCTCGAAAAGATATTCTTCACGCCGAAGGATTTCGAGCAAGGCGCCCTTTATAGCTTCCGTGATTAGTGCTCGAAATAAAAAGAAGGAAAAAAGCTGTGGCTTTCGTAGAGGATGTCCGAACCTTTGTACGTGAGCAGAATCCAGAAGCGCTTGTCATGGTTGAGGGGATTAAAAAGATTACGACAGAATCCACTGATGTAAGGCACGCTGCGTAAATCAGCCTCGATTGTCTTCATCATACTCTCTGAGCTCAGCTTGAAAAGGTGGGCGTCTTTGCCGCGGGCGGCAAACGATCCAGAACGTGCTAAAGGTCGAGGATCGTACGATCTTGACAGCAGCAAGGTTTGAGCTAGTATATTCTATAGTTACTAATAACTTATAGAGAAAGAAAGCGTGACGCAGAATGCTACCGGAATGCCTTGACCAGGTCTGGCTTGTCCCTCGAACTGAGAAAGTGTTAGGCTTGGCCCAACACTTTCCGGGAGGTGATCCATGTCGGCTGCAGGTCCTGCTCGTGCTCCGATTCAGCAGCCTGAAACCACGCGTGAACCTATGTCCGAAATAACATCCAAGCCCGATGTAAGTACGGCCGAAATCGTGGTTCGAATGCTCCCATTCATGGCCTTCGTTGCAGTTATGTTCTTTACGATCGGTACGCATCTCTCATTGTCAGGACACGTTGCGGTGTTTGCTTTGCAGATAGCTCTAGGTGTCGCCAGCATAGCTACCTGGGTGAGGCGGCCTCATTGAGGCCGAAGTAAGAGATGACTGTGTTTTCATGTAACTTTGAGAGAGGAGAAATCCTCTCTTTTTCTTTCCTGCCTTCCTTCTTGCAGCTTTCTAACCAAGATGACAATTGGGACCTAGCAAGCGTTTTGGCGATCTTACTAGTTTCGTCTGTTCTCGGTGTCGTCGCCCCGAACTTCATTTACAGAGACTCTCGCACGCACAACGAATTGAAACTACTGAATGATTGTCTCGGGCGTGTGCAATTGGCTTTTGTGAGCTTCTACTTAACCTTGTTCGTTGTAGTCGAATTGCAGACTGCAGCACAAAAGCGGCTGATAGGTTTTTTTCTCCTATTGAGCTTCCTTTTTTATCTAATAGGGATTAGGCAAGCTCGCGGGCAGGAGCAAAAGATAAGAAAACTTCATGGCAGAAAAAAATGTACGCCTGGCCCGGAGCACTGCGACTTGCTTCTGGACCGGAGCGCCAAGTGGAAAATATACGGAGCAAACGCTTGGCTCGGCGCAGCTTCTTTCCTTTTCGCACTCTACCTCGCCTTCAGTCCAGCTGTTGTTCGGAAGAAGTCCGCCAGCAATTCGATTGATAAGTCTGGTCGTGGACCATCTGCCGTGACGCCCACGCAAGCGACTGTGCCGACCCAAGAAAGTAAATCGCAATAAAGAGACGAAGTTTGCATTTAGTCAGGAAGATGATTTTGCCACCAGCGACAACTGCTCCCATCTTTTAAATCTAACACTAGCGCTTACACTTCTTCAGACTAAGCCCCCAAAAAGCGGGCTGTGTTGGGATTGGAAAGGAATTCCAATTTGCTGGGTCGATGGGATTCGAATCCACCCACTGTATGGAAACAAAGGAGTTTTGCGGTGCAGCCTGGCCTTCTAAGGTACTGAAAGGAAAGAGGGGGTATCCTTAGTGCCCCCTTAATGCCCCCCAAGAAATTCACAGTGAATCTCGTCGACATTTCATTTGCGCGGGCCGCTCCCACAGCGTGGTACGGCGCGAACATCTCGTCGACTTGCGCGAGATCGAATGGGTGGCGCGTCCAAGGGGGATTTCAACATGAACAAATCCAGATGTGCTTCCCATAATGTCGTTCTCAAATCCAGGCTTGGGTACACTGCCCCCTTGGGGATTCTGTGTCCCGCTGTACTCGTTCGCCGTGCGATTGACGCAATCTAGAACGTCAACTTCAATCCAAACTGAATTTGTCGCGATGTCGTCACCGTGCTCAGAATAGCGCCGGCGCTGGGGTTCACCATGCCTGTGGGCAGCAGGGCAGTCCGGTTTGCCTGGTTGGGTACCCCGAAGTTCGGATGGTTGAAGATGTTGAACATCTCGGCGCGGAAGTGCAGCGCCTTAGTCTCCCCCAACGCGAATTGCTTGAAGAGAGAGAAATCGCAGTTCACGAGTTTGGGGCCAATCAGCGTGTTCCTGCCAAGATTTCCTATCGTGCCGGCGGGCTGCAGCACAAACGCGCTTGCGTCGTACCAGCGCTTGGGATCGCCGAGGATCGGATTGTTGGACCCGCCTGGCCCGACGTTCGGCCGCTCGTGAATGGAGAAATCAATGGTGTT
>Ga0209180_10000326_pt1 | contig 21726 bp, 15 predicted proteins | sample CZO8metaG_3_FD_188355 | JGI IMG/M metagenome (GOLD analysis project Ga0209180, IMG submission 188355) | Vadose zone soil microbial communities from the Eel River Critical Zone Observatory, Northern California, USA - CZOApr15con2H2.8 metaG... | ecosystem: Environmental > Terrestrial > Soil >...
TGGGAACAGATAGCGCCCGGATGTTCGAAGCGGGCGCGGGCGTCGTTCTGGTGGCCGGACCGAATGAAGCGGCGGTACGCTTGCAGCTCGATGGCCGGCCCCTCGAACGCGAGGGGGCCATTGAGATCGCGATCGCCGCAGCGCAGCATCTAGATGGGGGTCCCCCTCAGGTCGTCCTCGTGGAAGGCTTCCGTCACCCCGGCCGATTGGTCTTGCGCGTGGGCACGGCCAAGCCCGAGGCGCAGCACGACTCAGTCTGGATGGATCTTCCCTCGGTCTCCTCTGTTGCTCCACAGGAAATGGAGCGCGCGCTCGATCGACTGGCGGTCCTCCTCGTGGAGAAAATCGGGGTCCCGTAGTCTCAGCGCATGACGCCGACTGACACGAATTCCAGAGACCGCACGATCTGCTCCATCTAAACAGCAGGGCCAGGAAATCGAAGTGGGGAAAGTCCACCCATCGATGCATGAGGAACGGAAGGTCATCACCATCCTGGCCTCCGACCTGACCGGCTCCACTCATCTGGGGGAACGGCTTGACCCAGAGGAAGTGAAGCTGATCATCGGGGAAGTGGTGGGCCGCTTCATCCGCATTGTCGAGGAATGGGGCGGGACAGTGAAAGACATCGCCGGAGACGGTCTCTTGGTGCTCTTCGGCGCCCCCGTGACCCATGAGGATGACGCCGAGAGAGCGGTCCGCGCCGGGCTACAAATCGTGCAAGAGGCCCGGCGGTACGCGGACGAGGTCGTGCAAGCATGGGGGGTGAGTGGTCTCGGAGTGCGCGTGGGGATTCATACCGGGCCCGTGGTCCTTGGCTCACTCGGAGTCAGTGGAACCCACCAGACGGCGGCCTACGGAGACGCCGTCAACACGGCGGCCCGTCTGCAAACGGCCGCCCAGCCCAATTCCGTCCTCGTGGGAGAAACAACGCAGCGGACGATCGAGCCGCTGTTTAGCTGGGGACCCGCGCAACAGCTGTCCCTCAAAGGGAAAGTCCAATCGGTCACCGCGCATGAGGCTACCGCCGCCCGGGCTGCGGCGCGCAAGATCCGCGGACCCGCGGGCGCTCAGACCCGTTTTGTCGGTCGCGAACGCGAACTCGCGGCGGGCCGTGAGGTGGTGGATACCGTTCTCGGCGGCTCCGGGCGGGTGTTGTTCATCGTCGGTGAGCCCGGGATCGGCAAGAGCCGCCTGGCTCTGGAGTTGCGCGAACACTTCCTGGTGTCGCCGTCGGCGCGCGGGCGGCCGCAGTGGCTGGAGGGCCGCTGTGTCTCCTACGGGGAGGCGCTGCCGTACTGGCCCTACCGAGACTTGATCAGGGAGTGGCTCGCGGTCGGAGCATATGAACCAGAGATGCGCGTCCGCGTGACGCTGCGTCGTAAGACGGAGCGTCTCTTCCCAGACCGGGCAGCGGAGATCTACCCGTATCTGGGAGCAATGTTAGGTGTGGCATTAGAGCCAGAGGCCGCTGCGCGACTGGCTCAGATTTCGCCCGAGGCCCTGCAATACCGGACCTTTGAGGTCATGCAGACACTCGTAGAGAGACTGGCCGAGGACGGACCGGTCGCGCTGGTGATCGAGGATCTCCATTGGGCAGACCCGACCTCGCTGCAGCTGACCGATCGGTTGCTTCCGCTCACCGAGACCGCCGCCGTCATGCTCGTGATCACACAGCGTCCGGAGCGCGATCATCCCTCCTGGGGCGTCAAGGAGCGCGCAGGACGTGAGTATCCCCATCGCACCGAGGAACTGACACTCGAGCCGCTCTCGGGGACTGCCGACCGGGAATTGCTCCGATCGCTGATCCCCCCCGACGTCCTTCCCGTGGATGTGGAGCGTCAGATTCTCGCACACGCCGAGGGCAACCCCTTCTTCTTAGAAGAACTCTTCCGCGCGCTCGTCGACTCCAGCGCGCTGGTCGCCGACGCGGAGGGCTGGCGTTTTGTGCCGGGCGTCCCCCTCGCCATCCCACAGACAGTCGAGAAGGTCATCCTGGCCCGTCTTGACCGTCTGAGTTCCCACGACCGCCAAGTCTTGACGGCGGCGTCAGTCCTCGGACGCCGCTTCAGCCTTCATCACCTTGAGGGCGTGGCCGGTGGTAATGGATCGGTGCAAGATGCGTTGCACGAACTGCAGAGACTCGACCTTCTTCGGGAAGGACGTCGGTGGCCAGAGCCCGAGTATCGATTCAAACATGCGCTGATCCAGGAGACGGCGTATCGAACCCTCCTCACCGACCAGCAAGCGCGGCTCCACCGGCGGGCAGCCGAGTGGCTGGAGCAGCACTACGCCGGCCACGAGGACGAGGCCCTCGGATTGCTCGCGCACCACTGGCTGGCCGCACGCGATGAGGAGAAGGCCACGGTGTGTCTGCTGCGCGCCGGCGATAAGGCACGTCAGGAGTACGCTCTCGACGAAGCCATCGAGCACTACAAGGCCCTTCTCCCGCTCATGGAGCGGCGGGGAGAGAAGCAAAGCATGGCGTTGGTTCTGTTCAAGCTCGCGCTGGCACTGCACACTTCTCTGCGGTTTGCCGAGGCGAATGCGGCGTACCAGCAGGCGTTCACGTACTGGACACCGCCCCCCGCCTGGCGTGGCACACCGTCGGCGATCCTGCGCGTGGCGACGAGCTATCTGCCGAATGATCCGGACCCGAACTCAGCCATCGCCTGGCCGAATATCCAGCTGTGCATGCAGCTGTTTGATCGTCTCGTGGAAGCGTGGCCCGAACGTACGATTGTTCCCTCCCTGGCAGAAGGCTGGGAGATTTCTGACGACGGGTTGCAATACGTGTTCCACCTGCGTCCGGGGCTGTTCTGGTCGGATGGAGTCCCGCTGACTGCCCATGATGTGGAGTTCGGGATCAAGCGCGTGCTGGACCCCCGCAGGCCCGGATCCTCCGTGGCCATCTACTTCGCACTCGAGAACGGCCAGGACTACTATCTGGGGCACAACCGCGATGCGCACCGGATCGGCGTCCGCGCACGCGATGACCGCACCGTGGAGTTCCGGCTCGTCGCGCCGGCGCCGTATTTCATGAGCGTAATGAACCGGCCCGACAGCGCACCACAACCCAGGCACGTCATCGAAAAGTATGGCGAGGAGTGGACGAAACCGGAGTACCAGGTCGTCAGCGGTCCCTTCCGGCAAGCCGAACGCGCAGACGGCCGATTGGTGCTGGTCCGTCAGGAGGGCTACCGAGGGACGCGACCCGGAAACGTCCGCCGCGTGGAATTCCAGCGGGAGGCGATTCCCGCGGCGATGGGTCCGTACCAAGAGGGCAATGTCGACATGGTCATGGTCCGCTACACGCCCCGGATCGCCGACCTGACGCCCGCCCGGGAGGATGTCAAGCTAGGCCCGCCCGCATGGTCGGGTTACCTCGCCTTCGACCATCACCACCCGGTCCTGTCCAATGTGGAGTTCCGGCGCGCCCTTGCTCATGCCATCGACCGCGCCGCCTTGGAGCGTGTAGTCCAGCCAAACCTCGTCGTCGCCACTGGAGGAGTAGTACCGCCCGTGCTCCAGGGACACACCCCCGACATCGTGCCGCGTTTTGACCCTGAACGCGCGCGGGGGCACCTGGCGCAATCCGGAGTGGCGGCGGAGATCACCGTCGGCGCTCTCGACGAATGGCAGCCCATCATCCGGGCGGTCATCGACTCCTGGCGCGCGGTGCTGGGCCTCCGCGTGACACTGCGCACGTGGAGTGCGACCGAAGCGTTGGGAATAAAGCGGCTGTGGGACCACGTCCCGATCGCCGTCACGGGGTGGCTGCCCGGCTATCCCGATCCGGAGTATTACCTGCGCCTTCTCTTTCACTCCGACAGCAAGACAAATGAAGGCGGCTTTTCCTATCCGCCGTTTGACGAGTTGATCGAACGTGCACGACAGGAACGCAGCGACCAGTCTCGGCTCGAACTGTTTCACGAGGCCGATCGCATGGCGGTAGCCAACCGGGTCGCGCTGATTCCCCTTGTGTATGGGCGGAGCATGGCCTTCGTGCAACCGTGGGTGAAAGGCTGGTGGGAATTCGGGAAGTCTTGCTCCTCTTTCGCGGATCTCGTCGCCGAATCAAAGAACGCACCGTAGCCGACCGCGGTCACCGGGGGGGCGCGACTGAGACGAGCAACCCCGCGAGGGTAATTACAACGAAGAGGAGGGCCACCTCTCGCGCCCACCAACGTGGCCGCCGATCGAGTGGGACCCTCCCAGCAGCCATCGCGAGCAGCAGAATGGCGACCAGTACACCGAGTTTCACGACCAGCGTTCGGCCGTAGGCGGTAGCGGTTAGATCGCGCAGGCCAGTGAAGTGTTGCAGGGCCATCACCGTCCCGGTAGCGATCAGCACCGACAACGACACTGCGGCGATTCGCGCGGCTCGCGTGGTGAGCTCGCGATGGCGCACGATAACTCCGGGCAATCGCCAGACGCCGAGCAGCCCCAGCAGCGCCCCTACCCACAGACCCATCGCTGCTTCATGCAGGGTGTTGATGAGGAGGCCGAACCACACCGGGCGGGTCCCAACGGCGTGGGCCGCCTCCCCGTCGACCACGGCCACCGCAGCACCCAGGAAAAGGACGATCCACGCCGTCCGGCCTTCGCGGACGTGGGCGTTGCGCGCGGCGCCGACGAGCGCCCAGAGCAAGACGGCCGCGCCTAACCGTTGCGCCAGCACGCGGCCGAAGCTCGAATCCAGTACCCCTCCCACGAGCTCAAGGTCGAACCACGCCGTCGCGCCGCCGCTCAAACTTACGGTCTGGGCCATCAGCGCGAACGGCTCGCCAAGTAGCAACGCGATCAGGCCTGCGCCAATCAGCCGCCATACTCGGCGCTCCGCGTGGGCATCGGCCGTGAGGCCGAGCGGCACTAGGACCATCTCTCGGAAGGTGAACACCCCGATGCTCAGCGCGAATCCGAGAAGATGGAGCGCGCGAGCCAGCATCTCGAGGACCAGTCCCAGTCGTGATCCCCCGCCAACGGGCGGGACGGTCGCTCCACCCGGGGGATTGCTGGAGCGGCCAACGCTGAACGCAAACATCCCCTGCGCGGGGTGGGTGTCCGTGGCCACGACGCGCCAGATCACGAGATACGTACCGATCTCGGAGGCGGCAACTCGCACCGACACCGTTGTCCCGGAGAGTTGCGCCGGCCCCTCGACGCGCCGCCCGCTCGGCGCTACCACGCGAACGCCGCGCCCCACGAGGTCAACGCGTTCGTTGAAGTACAGTTGGACGACCGACGGCGGCTGTGGCAACACCACACCGGTCTCGCATGGTAGATCGCTGGAGCTCAGCTGGAGCGGACGAGGGAGCGCCGTGCACGGATCGGGAGGATTGGTGCGGATGAGACGAGCGTGGGCGAGTACCTCAGGCGGCCGAACGAAGAACCATCCCAGCGCGACGACCGTGGCGACGAAGAGACGGCCGCGCGCAGACCCTCCGATTAGATCGACACCCCTGCCTCCGCCGGACGCGGCCGCACCAGATCGCCCTTCGACGCCTGCCCGATGCGGATCACCAGACCGGTCGCGATGAGGCAGAGCAGGCCGGAGGTCATGAACGCCACCTGGTAGCTTCCGAGCCACGTGCGCACCGCCCCCGCCCCAAACGCCGCGGTGGCGGCCCCGAACTGGTGCGACGCCGCGATCCACCCATACATGACGCCCACGTTGCGTTTGCCGAAGATGTCGGCGGTCAGACGGACGGTCGGCGGAACGGTGGCGATCCAATCGAGCCCGTAGAACACAACAAAGACCGCGAGCGCGAGGAATTGGGTCCCTAACGCATAGGGAAGGAAGAGCAGTGACAGGCCCCTGAGACCGTAGTACCAGACCAGCAAGTACCGGCTGTCCCACCGATCGGTCAGCCAGCCGGAGAGCGTCGTCCCGACCAGGTCAAAGACGCCCATGGTCGCCAGCAGGCTCGCCGCGGTGACCTCGGGAATGCCGTGTTCCATTGACGCCGGGATGAGGTGGGTCCCGATCAGCCCGTTGGTGCTGGCGCCGCAGATGAAGAAGCTACCCGCGAGCAGCCAGAAATCCCTCGACTTGAACCCGCGACCGAGCGCAGATAGCGCGGTCTCAAAGGGATTGCCTCCCACTGGGAGCTGGGGCGCCTGGGGGGCCTCGACCGTCGCGCCGTAGGGACGCAGCCCAACGTCGCTGGGCTCATTTCGCATGAACAGGGCAACGAGCGGGATCATGAGCAGCGCGGCGCCAGCGACGACGAGCACCGCCGCGCGCCACCCGTGGCCGACGACCAAGGAGGCGAGGATCGGCAGGAAGATGAGCTGGCCGGTAGCCGTGCTGGCGGTCAGCACTCCCATCACCAGGCCACGCCGCTCGACAAACCACCGGTTAGCGATATAAGCGCCTAAGACCAGCGCGGTGCTGCCCGTCCCGAGCCCGACAACAACACCCCACAGCAGTACGAGCTGCCACGACGTGTGCATCGTGGTCGTCAGTCCAACCCCCGCGGCCAGCAATCCGAGCGAGATGAGCATCACACGCCGGACACCGAACCGGTCCATGAACGCGGCAGCAAACGGCCCCATCAACCCGTACAGCAACAGGTTGACCGATAGCGCCGCCGAAATTAGCGCCCGGCTCCAGCCGAATTCTTTCTCCAGCGGGATGATCAAGACGCCGGGCGTCGAGCGGATCCCGGCCGCTGAGATCAGCGTGACGAAGGTGACGGCGGCGATGATCCACCCGTAGTGCAGTCGACCGCGCGCCAACCGTTCCACTGCCAGCATCCCGCACCGCCCTTTCCCAACAGGTATCTCGAACGTCTTCGATATTACAACACCAACGCAAGCGGGTGTGGTCTAAGTGACCATGCCCATTTCAGAACGACGGTCAATTCTTCAAGAATCATCCTGGCCGCACTCGCCGTCATGCTCAACGTATCGATGACCACAGATTCATCCCCAAACGCAATTGTGAGGACGCCCTCGAAATCCACGTTTCCTTCGAGGTCGGTATCTGTTAAGTCAGGAGCCGTGAGTCTGCCGAAGGCGTCCGGGACCAAACGCACGCCACGCCGCGACGAGGCCCCCGGGAAACGCCAGCACGACCAAGACGAACACGATCCCGAAGACCAGCACGTGTAACTCGACCAGACGCAGCGCCAGCGCCTCGCGGAACAACAGATACACGGCCGCTGCGAACGGCGGCCCCCACACCGTTCCCGTTCCACCGAAGAAGGTGATTAACAACGCATCAAACGTCCACAAAGGACTGAAGGCAAACTGCGGGTAGAAGCTGACGTGGTAATAGCCAAAGACTCCCCCGGTCAGGCCCGCCAGCGCGCTGCTCAACACGAAGACTGCAAGTTTGTGACGGAAGGCGTTGACCCCCACGGCCTCGGCGACTGCCTCATCGTCGCGCACGACCGCCAGCCCATACCCAAACCGCGTCTGCGTGAGCATCCAGGCGACGAGGGTCGACAGAACGGCCGCCATGAGCGCGAGGAGGTAGCGGGGGACCAGCGTGTACCCGGCAAGCGCCGGGGCTGAGAGCGTCGAGACTTCGGGGAGCACGTTGCCAACGGTGATTCGCAGGATCTCCGCCACGGCCAGCGTGCCAATCGCAAAGTACGGCCCACGCAATCGCAAGGTGGGCGCACCGATGAGGACTCCCGCCATTGTCGCGGCAACCATCCCCGCTGGCAGCGCTACTGCTAGCGGATGGCCCGACAGCCACACCATCCGCGTCACCACCGCGCCCAATCCAAAGAACGCCGCGTGGCCCAAGCTCACTTGTCCTCCGAACCCGCCCAACACGTTCCAGCTCTGCGCGAGCGCCACAAAGAGCAACACCTGGAATCCCCACGTGAGAACGCCCCCCGTGCTGAGCAGCGGGAGCGCGGCCAGCACGCCGAGCCCTAGCGCAATCATCAGCCACGCGCGGGGTCGACCGGTCATGACCGCGTCAGCAGTCCTCGGGGGCGAACACTGAGCACCAGTAAGAACAGCATCAATCCTACGACCTCGCGGTAGGCATTCCCCAACAGAAACCCGCTCGTCGCCTCCGCAAGCCCTAAGAATAGACCCGCCACAAACGTCCCGAAGATGTTGCCCATGCCGCCTAAGACGATGACAATCAAGGCCTTCAGCGTCCAGTGCAATCCGATCGCCGGACTCACGGCATCGGATACGCTGACCAAGGCCCCGGCCACGCCGGCGAGCGCACTTCCCAGTGCAAAGGCTCTCAGATACGCGGTGCCGATAGGAATCCCTACGAGAACTGCGCCTTGCTCATCATCTGCGGTGGCGCGCAGCGCCGTCCCTACCCGCGTCCGGGTGAGGAACAGGTGCACGCCGCCGAGCACCAGGAACGCGAGCGCCAGCGCGCCCAACCGGGACAGCGGTACGACGACGTTTCCCACGGTCATCACCATGCCGGCGTAGCGTGGAGTGACCGCTCGTTCGTCGGCCCCCCAGGCGAGAATCGCCAGCGTCTGCAGGACAAGGGCCAGACCGAATCCGATGAGGATCGAGGTCTTAATCCGATCGTCCTCAGCGAAAGAGACCAAGCGCCGAAAGAACAGCCGGAACAACACAGCGCCGACGAGAAACAGTGCCGGACCAGCCACGAGAACAGAAACGAACGGGTCGACCCGCCACAGAGTGAAGAGCCAGACACTCACATATCCGCCCAACATGATGAGCTCGCCGTGGGCCACGTTGAGTACGGCCAACACGCCGAAGACAAGCGACAGCCCCACCGCTCCCAACCCGTAGAGGCCCCCGAGGAGCAGCCCAAACACTGCGTTCTGCAGAAGAACGGATGTCACGAGAAGGCCGCGAGGTTAGATGCCGACGACTTTCCGAGATACGCTTCGATGACGGCGGGGTGGGCGAGCACTTCATCGGGCCCCCCCTCCACGACAGTCTGGCCATAGTTGAATACGATCAGGCGATCACAGAGAGCGCGGACCGCCCGCACGTTATGCTCGATGAGCACGACCGTGACCCCGCTGGTCTGGAGTTGCCGCAGCAGGGCCACCGCCGCCCCGACTTCGGTCGGATTGAGGCCCCCGAATGGTTCATCCAGCAGCAGTACCTTCGGGTGTGTCGCGAGTGCGCGGGCGAGTTCCACCCGCTTCTGATCTGTCAGCGTCAGCTGAGAGGCAAGGGAGCGGGCTTTATCACGCAGTCCTACCGCGTCGAGGAGATGGAGGCTCTCAGTGCGAGCGGCCTCGAGACCAGACCCCTCGTGCCCGTAGAGCCGACCGACGAGGACGTTGTCGAGGACGGTTAGTTTGGGCAGCGTCCGCACTAGCTGAAACGTGCGCGCAATCCCGAGACGTGCGCGGGTGTTGGCCGGCAGGGCGGTGATGTCCTGGTCGGCCAGACGGACCTGGCCCGCATCCGGACGGAGGGCGCCTGCGATGAGGTTGAGGAGGGTGGTCTTCCCCGACCCATTCGGCCCCAAGAGGCCGACGACTTCTCCGGACGCGACGTGAAAGGAGACTCTGCTTACGGCCACCAGCCCGCCGAACGTCTTGGTGAGGCCCTCGACCTCTAGGAGCACTATCTGACTCTAGCGAGCCCCGCGGCGCACAGACCAGTCGATCACCGCCCACGCCAGGGAGGCGCTGGATACTGGAACGGGACGGCGCCAGGCCCCTGGGGCCATACGAGCTGCTGGGCCCCGCCCTGCCACTGCACCAAAACAAACGGCACGATGCCGGTCCCATCAGACCGGAACCGCACCGGACCCTCCACGGTCTGCATATCCGTGGTGGCCATCGCATTCCGGATGGCCACTGGGTCGAGGCTGCCGGCCCGTTCGATCGCGTTGACGACGATCTGCACACACGCATAGCTGGGGCCGACGAGGACATCGGCCGGCCTGCCAAAGCGCTGCTGATGCTTCGCGTTGATCTCAGCAACGCCGGGGTAGGTGAAGGCATGGTGCCAGCCGGGCGCCAGCAATACGTAATCCCCATCCTTGCCGAGGGCCTGCGTCCACGACACCGCGTCGGTCGCCCGGATCATCACGAGAGCCTTAGGGGAGAAATCCAGCTCTTTCATCTGCCGGATCATCGCCAGCCCGTCGGGGGGTGTGGGCACGGAGAACACGGCGTCGGCCCCGGCGGCCTTCGCCCGCAAGATGATGTCCGAAAAGTCGCGCGCCCCAACGCTGTACTCCTCCGCGACGACGACGCGATACCCGAACTCCGCGGACCGGGTTGTCCACAATCGGGCCAGTTCGCGACCCCAGTCGGTGCGCTCGGCAAAGATGGCCACGCTCCGGGGACGCTGCTCTGAGGGCACGGAGGCGTTGAGGAACCGGTACGTGCCGATGGCGATATCCGGCGACTTGATAAAGGGCGAAAAGAGAAACTTGAACCCTTGCTGGTGAATCGCATGAAGGGCGAAGGCGACCCCGCAATACGGAATGCGGTTCTTTTCCGCGACCGCAGCGGCCGCGGCATGAAGGTCGCTCCCGAATCCGCCGAGGTACACAGCCGCCCCTTGCTGCGTGGCCAAGGTCTCCAGCCGGCTGACGGTCTTTGTCGGGTCGGATTCATCATCGAGGAGAATCAACTCGATCGGAATCTGCCGATCACCCACCCGCACGCCGCCGCGGGCATTGACGTCGACGACAGCAAACTCATAGCCCGTTCTCACCTGGCCTCCCCCGCCGGCAAATCGGCCCGTGAGCGGGACGACCGCCCCCAATTTCACCGTCGGCGGGAGGGCCCCCACCCCGCGCTGGGGCAGTCCGCTGAGCATCAACGCCGCGATCAGGATCACCAGCGCACACCGTTGCATCCCTGTTACCTCCGCCCAGATGTTCTCTGTTACCGCCAGACCTCGCGCGTAGTCTCGACGACCAGTCGCAGCTTGGCCCACTGATCCTCTTCCGTGAGCAAATTCCCTTCCATCGTAGAAGCGAATCCGCACTGGGGGCTGAGCGCGAGGTCGTCCAACGGTACGAACCGGCTCGCCTGCTCGATCCGGCAGATGAGATCTTTCTTTGCCTCGAGCTGCGGCTTCTTGCTGCTCACGAGGCCCAAGACGACCGTCTTGCCTCGGGGCACAAACCGGAGTGGCTCGAATGTGCCGGAGCGCTCGTCATCATACTCCAGCAGGAAGCGACCCACCTGCAGCGTCGTGAACAGCTTCTCGGCGATCGCGTCATAGCCGCCCTCAGCGTACCACTGGCTGCGGTTGTTGCCCCGGCACAGGTGCATGGCGAGCGTCACCCCAGGCCGGGGCGCCCCCTCCAGGCACGTGTTGTCCGCACGGATTGCCTCGTCCAGCGCGGCCGCAGGCTCCATCCCCATCTCTGTCTTGATGTACTCGCGCCACTTCGCGTCGATGTAGTAGCTGTAGCGGGGCGCGTCGATCTGGACGTAGGGCACGCCGTCAGTTACCAGGGCGGCGATCTCTGCTTTGATCACGGGCACGATATCCCACAAGAGCGCCGAGTGATCCCGGTATACCTTATCCGTGATGCCGCGCTTAAACGCAATCGCCGGAAACTGGTTCGCGGTGGGCAGGGTGATCTTTATCGCGCCGGGGCGGTGGGTCCGCAGGAAGGCCAGCTCGTGCGCCGTCATGCGGCCACGCGGGCGGATTTTCGAGGTCACCACCCCCGTAACGCTGCTGACTGCCACGCCGACTGTCCCTTGCCAGGACCGGACCACCGCCTCACCCGTGTCGAAGCCGTGGACGGCATCAATGAGGTCGCTCATGAAGTTGCGCCGGCGGAGCTCGCCGTCGGTGAAGATATCAAGTCCGATCTCCTTTTGCTTGGCCAACACGCGGAGGATGTGTTGGTCCTCGATCACGCGCAGGCGCTCCGGGCTGGCTCCGACTTTCCGGGCTTCCAGCAGCTCGGCGGGACGCAAGAAACTGCCGACCTGGTCGGCGCGATGAGGAGTGGCCATCGTCATTTCGTCTGCTCAGATGAGTCCGCAACTGTATTCGCCCTGCGCATCGACTCACCCCTCGTGCGGCCAGGCGGTCAGCCCTACAATGGGCGCAGGGAGATTCGCATCAGGAGGCCGACGATGCCCGACCGCCGCATTGATCCGCAGTCATACCGCAACGCGCTGGGTCGCTTTGCCACCGGGGTGACGGTGCTCACGACGGCGACACCAGACGGCGTGCACGGGATGACCGCCAACGCGTTTACGTCGGTGTCGCTAGACCCTCCCCTCATCCTCGTCGCCGTCGCCAAGGAGGCCCGCACACACACCTACCTCACCCAGGCGCGCCGGTTTGGAGTGAGCGTCCTCAGCGCGGAACAGGAACCGTATGCCTGGCATTTTGCCGGACGTCCGCGTGAGGGATTGCAGACACCCTTTGTCTGGAAGAAGGAGGTCCCCCTACTCCCCGATGCGCTCGCGCACCTGGTGTGCAGCCTGGAAACGAGCTACCCGGGCGGGGATCATACGTTGTTCGTGGGCCGGCTCGAGGAGTTGTGGTACCGGGATGGCTCCCCACTGGCGGTCTACCGGGGGCGGTTCTTTGGCTTGATTCCGCTACCGTCGGGGGAGTGGACGCCCGGGAGGGAACTGACGCACACCCGCGGGACTGAAGGGGGCGAGCCGCCCGAACAGTGGTGGTAATCTCGGCACGATCACGTGGGGCAAAGGCAGTGGACGCGGCGTGAGCGCGGACGGGGAATCATTAATGAACGCAACAATCCGACTAGCCACGGGCACTGACGCGATGGGCATCCTCGCGATTTACGCTCCGATCGTCCGCGAGACGGCCATCTCATTTGAAGTGACGCCGCCTAAGGTCAACCAAATGCGAGAGAGGATTGCGAACACCTTGGGGCGTTTCCCCTGGCTGGTCTGCGCGGACGGCGAACAGATTTTGGGCTACGCGTACGCGAGTGCACACCGAGACCGTGCCGCCTATCAATGGTCGGTGGACGTGTCAGTGTACGTCGACGCCCAGGCCCGTCGATCCGGCGTGGGACGGAGCCTGTATACCTCGCTGCTAAATCTCGTGGACCTCCAGGGCTTCTACAACGCGTATGCCGGGATTACTCTCCCCAACCCAGCTAGCGTCGCCTTGCATGAGGCTGTGGGGTTCCGTCTTGTGGGAATCTATCGGTCAGTCGGCTACAAACTTGGAAAGTGGCATGACGTCGGGTGGTGGCATCGCGGGGTGCGTGCCCCGCGTGTTCCCCCTGATCCACCGGTGGAGTTCGGGCGAATCCGAGACACACCCGCATGTGAGCGCGCAGTGGGATCAGGCCGTGCGCTTCTTCGGTCTGTCGGCTGACGTGAACACCCCCGCCCAGCCACGTCCCACCGCGCGACGCGAATGGGCGTCGGCTCGACAGAACGCGCGGGGGCTCGTCGCGCTTACTTTTCAGACTGGCTGAGCTCGAACAAGAACCAAATCCGCCGCTCGGTCTCGTCGAGGATCTCCTGCAGGAGGTTCCCCGTGGGGGTGTCCCCTCGGCTGTCGGACACCTCGATGGCTTTCCTTTGCTGCTCCGCCATATGCCGGTTGTCCGCGAGCAGCCGCCGGATCATCTCCGGTGACGGGACGAGCTCATCATCGTCATCTGAAATCGTCTGCAACCGGCCAACCTCGCCGATGCTGTGAATCGTGGTGCCCCCGATCTTGCGGACTCGCTCCGCCAGGGCGTCGACGGATTCGAGAATCGCGGCAGCCTGCTCGTCAAAGAGCAAGTGATAGTCGCGGAAGTAAGGACCCGTCAAATGCCAGTGGAAATTCTTCGTCTTGACGTAGAGCGCGATCGCATCAGCAACCAAAGGGTTGACCGTTTGGGCGATGGTCCGCACATCGTCTGGCTTCAGATCCGTCGACGTCGCCAGCTGTCGCGGTACCGTCTGCATCGCCGCTCCCGACTTCCTTTTCGCGTTCGCGTTCATCTTCACGTTCATCTCCCCACCTCCTGAGTCTCGAGTGACCCCTAAAGCGTTGATACGCACAAAAATCCCGGATGGGTCCGGCTTCGCTAAGCGGTCTCTGACGCCCTGCGCCCAGGGCGCGCCGGGCCGCTCCCGGCACCGGTCCGTTCGATCGCGGCAGCGAGCGGATGATTACGCACGGTAGACGCGGGACAGAACCGAGGAGTTCGCCGAGACTCCTCTCGGCGACGAACGCCGATGTGTTGCGGCGGAGTCGTGAAAGCACGGTCGTGTGGTCTATCTGAAAACGAACGCTGGGTTGGTCGATCACCAGAACGAACACCGGGTCACCTAGGCTGAGACCCCGCGCCCGCTCGCCGTGTGTAGTCCGTCCGGTCAGCCTACAGAGAAACCATCCTCAGAGTCGGATGGAGCGTGCGCCGGACATCGTCAAAACAGATACGGTCAATAACAGGGTCGCCCACCACATCGTCTGGCGCATCCGCCGCTGGAGCACTTGCATCTCGGCCGCTTGCGCCGACGTCGGCGATCCCCCCGATCTCTGAACCTCTCCCCCGAGGACCTGCAAACGCGCGGCCACAGGCCGCTGGAATACGCCGAACACTACGAACGTGAGCAAAGTGGCCAGTGCGCCTATCGTCAAACTAAGCCCCGTCCCCGTGGTAATCCAGGCAATCTGGAATCCTGCCGAGACCCGGCCATACAATACCAAGCCAGAGAGGACAGTCAGCATTGGGGCGATCGCCATAACAAGCCGAAAGCGGCTCTGTGAGGCCAGGCGCTGCATGAAGCGCCCAGCTTCGGGTCCTCCTCCCGCAATCGCGGGCTGTAAGACGGCTGTGAGAAAGATGACCGCCCCTGCCCAGACGACGCCGGACAGAATGTGGATCATGCGGAGAATGACCATCGGCGCATCCATGGGTTTCAGGCAGCCTGAGGTCGTTGCGATCCCATCTGCAGCATGCGACGACTCACCTTGGCCACGAGAGTTCGGGGCGAAAGACGGATTGTCAAGACTAAGAGCTGATTGGCGAGACCGACGACGACGGTCGTCTGGCCTCGCATCAAGGCACGATAGCCAGCCCGCGCCACATCTGCCGCGCTGGAGAGCCGGCCCCGGAACAGGTTAGTGGCGGTGAGGTGCGCCCTTTCGGCGAACTCTGTCTTGGTCGGTCCTGGACAGAGAGTGGTCACCGTGACTCCCGTGCCTCTCAACTCCTCGGCAAGCGCCTCAGAAAAGCTCAGCACGTACGCTTTGGAGGCATTGTACACTGCACTGAACGGCCCGGGAGCAAATGAGGCCGTGGATCCCAGGTTGAGGATCCTACCCGACCGCCGGGCGACCATGCCGGGCAACAACAGATACGTAAGCTGCGTCAGCGCGACAATGTTCGTCTGAATCATCTGCCATTCGCTTTGCGGATCCGTCGTCCAGAAAGGTCCGTACACGCTGAATCCCGCGTTGTTGACCAGGACGTCCACGTCCACGCCAGCGTCTGTTAGCTGACGGTAGATGGCGTCTGCCGCGCCGAGTTGAGACAGATTTTGGGCAACGACCGTGATGCCGACACTCGCGCCGCGTCTCAGCTCATCGGCCACCTCGTGGAGCCGCCGGTCGTTTCGGGCGACGAGCACAAGGTCAAAACCGTCATGTGCAAACAGCTTTGCGAGCTCGTACCCAATCCCACTGGTCGCCCCGGTCACCAGAGCAGTTCTCCTACTAACGCTGCCACCGATCACCCACGCACCCTCCTCGTCCACCACACGCTGCCGTTGCCGGCATTCAGATGGTGTGAAATCCTCACTTGCCTTCCCCGGCAACGATGACGCGATCAGGCCGGTCCACGGGGACTGGCTCTGCCGGAGCGCGGTGCAAGATCCCCCGTACCATCCCGGCCAAGCGCACCCGTACCGCCTGGACGGGGGCGAGCGCGCGGCCAAGGATACGCACTCTTGAGAGGTCATCAAACAGAGAGTAGAAGACCGGGATCGCTACGAGCGTCAGAATCAGCGACAGTGTCTGTCCGCCGATCACGACCGAGCTGATCGACCGGTTCGTCCCAGATCCCACCCCCGAGGAGATCGCCAGCGGGATCATGCCTGCGACAAAGGCGATCGTGGTCATCAGGATCGGGCGCAGCCGATCGCGGCTTGCGGCGACGATAGCCTCGTCTCGCTTCATCCCTGCAGCGCGGAGCTGGTTGGCATGGTCGATCTGAAGAATCGCGTTCTTCTTCACGACCCCAAACAGGACCAGGATGCCCAGCTGCGACAGGATGTTCAAGGAGTCGCGCAAGAAGAGAATCGACAGCAACGCAAAGGGCACGGTGAGCGGCAGCGAAAGCAAGATCGTCACCGGGTGCAGCCACGACTCAAACTGCGCGGCGAGGATCAGGTACATAAACACGAAGGACAGCCCGAACGCCGTCATGAACGCCTGCGCCTGACGCCCTTGCTCGGCAGCCTGACCGGCGAATGCGACCGTGTAGTCCGAACTGAGATGCAGCTTGCGCATCTCGCTATCAAGCTGGGCGAGTACCGAGGACTGTGAGGCGCTGGGGAGCAGGTTAGCTGTGAGTTCGACGCGCCGGCGGCGGTTGTAGTGGTCGATAGTGCTCGGGCCCACCCCCGGCTTGATCTGGACCAGCTGCTCCAGAGGGACCACACCCTGCGTGCTCGACCCGACCTGCAGCTGGCTCAGGGCAGCCAGATCCCGGTAGATGGCGTCTGCCCTAACGACAATGTCATACTGTTGACCTAACTCCGCGTAGGTCCCGGCTTTCTGTCCCGCCACGAGAGTGTTCAGCGCACTCGCGGCATTCGCCACGCTGACGCCCAGATCGGCCGCTCGGGCGCGATCCACGGTGACTCCCAGCTGAGGCTTGCCGGTAATCAGCGACGACCGGACGTCCACCACTCCCGGGATCTTCCGGAGGATCGCTTGACCTTGCTCGGCCACCCGGGTGAGCACAGCGAGATCGGGCCCGCCGACCACATAGTCAATGGGTTGGAAGGTCCCACCGCCGCCGAAGGCGTTGACAGGACCGACTTGGGTCTGGAGCCCGAGGTAGCTATACCGAGGCAAGATTTCCGATCGGACCCTGTTGACGATGTCCGCCTGGCTCACCGTCCGCTTGTCCAGGTCGACCATGTGGGCAAGGATATTGGCGCGGTTGGGTGTCTGTAAGGGATCGGCGGCCACCTGGACCATCGTGTATTCGACACCGGGCAGCCGGCGGATCTCGGTGGACATCTGGTTGGCCAGCTGCTGTGTTGTCTGTAGGGACCAGCCTTCGGGAGCTCGTACGATCGCTTCAAACTGCGACTCGTCTTCATCTGGGAAGAAGTTCTTGTTCACCGCAATGCCCAGGGGCACCACGCTGAACAGGACGACCAAGGATAAGACGGCGACCACCCACCGGCGCCGGAGCGCGCGTTGCAGCAGCCAGCGGTAGGCATTCTCCAAAGTCATGTAGATCCGTCCGCCGCGCGCCTCCCGTCCCGGCGCCGAGCCCTCCGGTCCGGAGCCCTTCAGCCATCGAGACGACAGCATCGGGGTTAAGGTGAAGCTGACGAGTAGTGAGACAGCAATAGAAAAGGCCATGGTATATCCAAAACTGCGCATGAACCGGCCGACAATCCCGCCCATGAACGCCAGCGGTAAGAAGACGGCGATCAGGCTCATTGTTGTCGACGTCACGGCCCCGCCGACTTCCCGTGTGGCCTCAATCGCCGCCTGGAAGGGCGGCATCTTTTTCTCGCGGATAAACCGATAAATATTCTCTAGCACGACGATAGCGTCGTCGATGACGATCCCGACGACGAGCGCGAGGGCCAGCAGCGTGACGATGTTCAGCGTTAATCCCATCGCGTTGAGGAACGTGAATGTGCTGATCAACGAGGTCGGGATGGCGATCGCTGCGATGATCGTGGCGCGCACGTCGCGCAAGAACAGCAACACCACCACGGCCGCGAGGAGAGATCCCACCATCAAGTGCTCCTGTACCGCGCGTGTCGAGGCCTCGACGAACACGGATTGATCACTGACGATCTTCATCCGGTACCCGGGCGGCAGCGAGGAGGTCAGCCCCGCCAGGCGGGCCTTCACATCGCGCACGACGTTGAGCGTGTTGCTGCCTGACTGCTTCACGATGTTTAGCGTGACTGCAGGCTGCCCGTTCAGGCTCGCGATCGTCTTTGGTTCGGCGGCGCCGTCTTCGACGCGTGCGACGTCAGCGAGTTTCACCGGCACCCCGCCACGATTCGCCACCACCAGGCGTTCCAGTTCCGCGATCGAGTCGACCCGGCCGAGCGTACGCAGCGTCAGCCGCTGCGTTCCTTGGTCAATGGTCCCGCCGGGAACTTGGATATTCTGCGTTTGCAACGCCTGAATGATACTGGTCGCACTGAGGCCGTAGGCATTCAGCCGAGACGGATCGATCCAGACGTTGATTTGGCGCGGCTGACCGCCGATGATGTCCACCGATCCGACGCCGGGAGTCCCGTCCAGTTGGCGCTTGAACACTTTGTCCGCGTACTCCGTCAGGTCGCGGATGGAATGGTCCCCCGATAAGGCCAGTGTAAGGACGGGAACCGCCCCCGGATCGAGCTTGGAAACGACCGGTTGGTCGATCCCCGCGGGGAGGTCGGGCAGAATCCCGTTGATCTTGTCTCGGACATCTTGGGCCGCGACGTTGATGTCTTTCTCCAGAACAAACTGAATGGCGACCTGCGAGAACCCTTCCGCGGAGGTGCTCGTCAGCGTGTCGATGCCGCTGATGGTGTTCACCGCTTCTTCGATCTTGTTAGTCACGTCGGTTTCGACTTCTTCCGGCGAGGCCCCCGGCAGGCGTGTGTAGATCGCGACAAACGGGAGGTCCACATTGGGGAACCGCTCGACGTTGAGGCGGCGATAGAAGAAGCTGCCCAAAAACGTCAAGGACAGGATGATGACCCACGCCAGAACCGATCGGCGGACCGAGAGCTCAGACAACCATCGCATCGGAAATCTCCTTTTTGGCTACTGGGACGCCCGCGGCGTCACGAGCTGATTTTCGGTCAGGCCCGCCGCGTCTGAAGTTATTACCTGGTCGTTGGCATTGAGTCCGCTCGCGATCTCGACCATCCCGTTCTGCTGGTCGCCGAGGGTGACCTCGCGCCGGACGGCTTTACCCTCCTGTACGATAAACACGATCGGCTTGCTGGCTGTGGTCAACACAGCACTCGCGGGAATCTGAAGCACATTCGGGCGGACCGAAACGGTAATCGTGCCGCGCGTAAACATTCCGGGACGCAACACCCGCTGGGGATTGGCCACTCGGACCTTGACCATGAATGACCGGCTGGAGATCGTCGCCGCGGGCTGAATCTCCGCAATCTTGCCCGCCAGCGACATCCCAGGCAGAGCATCCACGGTGATGGCGACGGATTGCCCCACCCGCAGGCCCTCACGCTGCCGCTCGGGAACAACAAGCTCGGCGTATACGTCATCGAGCTGCGCCAGCACGAAGACCAAAGACATGGGGGACACGGCCTCGCCGGGCTCCACTTTGCGCTGCGTGATGGTGCCCCCAAAGGGGGCGGTCACTGTCGCATCGCGCAGCTGGATCTGCGCCAAGGCTGAGGTAGCCTCAGCGAGCTGCAGCTGCGCCTGCGTCTGCCGGAACTGGCCCTCGGCGACATCGAGTTCGTGCACGGAGACCGCGCCGGGCTGGTATAAGGACCGTGTACGCTGCAGGTTCGCTTCGGCGAGATCGCGCGCGGCCTTGGCTTGTGCGACGGTCGCCGCCGCCTGGGCTGCCATCGCGGCCAGCTGATCAGTCCGCAAACGCATCAGGGGCTCCCCCTGCTGGACGCGCTGGCCCTCGCTGACGAAGACCTCCCCCACGATCCCCGACAGTGTCGAGGCAACCTTGGCTTCCCGAAGGCTTGCTACCGTCCCGGTCGCTGTGACGCTTGAGGCCCAGTCGGCCCGCCGCACCGGGGTGACCGTCACGGAAATGGGCGCGACCGGCTGCTGCGCCGGCACCGCCGGGGGTGCCGGAGGGGGCGACCCGGCCCGGGCTCGAAGGGCCACGATGCTTCCGGCCAATAGGATGATTGCGAGACTAATGGGTACGATACGAGTGCGCATGATGTTCTCCCTCATAGTGATCCCGTCGCCAGGATCAGTTGAATTCGTGCGACATTCTGGTCAAACCGTGCTGCTGCCAGTGACAATTCAGCTTGGGCGAGTGCAGACTGCGCCGAGAGGAGTTCAAGTTGGGTTCCCACCCCGGCACCGTAGCGGGCGGCCGCGAGCCGAGAGGATTCGCGTCCCTGCTCGACGGCCTTAGTTGCCGCCGCCAACCGGCCGGCGGCCTGGTCGAGGCCCAGCCAGGCGAGGCGGACGTCCAGCTCGACTTGCTGCCGGGTCTGTGCCTCGCGCGTCCTAAGCTGGTCCACTTGGTACTGCGCTTCGCGCACTTTCGCCTCAGTAATCCCGCCGTCGAATATTGCCATCGTAGCACTCAGCGTCACCGACCAGATCCCATAGACGAAGGGAGCCTGGCCGCTGGCGTTGCTGACCCCATAGCCCGCGCCCAGTCCGACGGTGGGCTGGGTCCCACTAGCCGCGAGGGCGATGCCAGCTTGGGCAGCCACGATCCGGCTCCGCAGTGCGAGCAAGTCCGGCCGATCAAGCAGCCCCTGGGCGATGGCGGCATCCAGCGTCGTCGTGACCGGCCGAGGCGTCAGCGTATCGGTAAGCTCGAGGGACGTATCCTGAGGAAGATTGAGCGTCGCGTTGAGGCTGGCCTGCGCGGTCCCCACCCCCGCCTGGGCTTGGACCATCAGTTGTTCGGCGTTGGCGACGGCAACCTCCGCCTGCAGGACGTCGAACTGCGACGCTGCGCCGGCGCCGTACCGGGCGCGCGCGACGCGCAGGCTTTCATTGGCGGCATTCAGAGCTCGCCGCGCTGCCGCGACATTTTCAGAGGCCAGCAGACCTTGGAAGTAGAGCTGTCGAGCGCCGAACACCAGTTGCTGGCGGGTGCGATCGTACGTCGCCTGGGCGCCCTGTAGGTTCGCCCGCGCCAGGGCCTCCTGAGCCTCTAGGCGTCCGCCCGTGGTTAGCGGGTACGTGACGTTGACCCCGGCGGAGTAAAGGTTCGGATCAATTGCCGGATTGGGTTGCTGCTGCGTGCGGGTGTATGACCCGGCGAGGGCCGTCTGAGGAGTGCGCGCGCCCTGCGCCTGTACCAATTCCGCGCGGGCGATGGCGACGTCAAACGCCGCGGCCCGGAGTTGGAGATTGTTGTCGACGACCGCGGTGGCCACGTCGGCAAACGAGACCCGGCGCGATGGCGCCTGAGCAATCGCGGGAAGAACGACACTGGCGAAGAGGACGGTACCGAGTACCAGAGTGATGATCTTTCTCAACATGTCTGTGCTGCCACCATTCCTACCGCGATGTCAGCATACCCACTCGCTCGATTGCCGACTTGATCGCTTATGTATTTTAGAACACATAATTTGTAACGCTAACTGCTACCTGACACATCCGACCAAAGGCGTATTTATTGCTCGTCCTCACGCCCCAACAGGCCCTACGCCGATTCTCAACTCTCGCGATGCCCCCCGCTTAAGTGAATACGTTTGCATTGTGAACTGGCTGTGAACAGCGGGTGAAAGGTGGATGAACCTTCCCCGCGGTGCAGAGGGCAAGTCCTCAGACGCGCTCGCGGCCCGTTGTCATCCCACCCGCGGGCAACGCGCGAGTCGGCGAGGTGGCTCCCCCCGCTGCCTTTCGGATCGCGTGGAGCAAACCGTCTCCGCCCTCGTGCTTGGACACAAACGCAGCCGCGCCGGC
>Ga0209180_10000329_pt1 | contig 21674 bp, 18 predicted proteins | sample CZO8metaG_3_FD_188355 | JGI IMG/M metagenome (GOLD analysis project Ga0209180, IMG submission 188355) | Vadose zone soil microbial communities from the Eel River Critical Zone Observatory, Northern California, USA - CZOApr15con2H2.8 metaG... | ecosystem: Environmental > Terrestrial > Soil >...
CTTGGCCACATTTTTGGGTGGTGGCGGCTTTTCTTCGTGAAACTCCGGCGCTACTTCGGGAATCGGCGGCGGCTCGGGAATCGGAATATCTTCCGGTGGCGGCGTCGGTTGATCCTCCGGCTGCAGCTGCGCTTCTACGGTTGCGGTTGGGATATCGGAAAGATCCACCACGGGCGCCTCGTGTTTAATCGCCGCGATCGCAACGGCGCTCACATGAAGCAACACCGCGCCACTCAATGCGGCCCAGAATTGCCAGCGGGGTGGCGGTCGATAAAGAAGTGGTCCAGCAGGCATGGTTAGTTATCGTCCTCCAGGGACTGATTTGAGCGCTTCACTCTTGATTTCGAAAGCGACCTTGTAAAAGCCAACCGACCGCAAGATGTCGAGGACACGGATAATGTTGAAATGGACCGAGTCCGCATCGCCACGAATGAATACTTTCGCTTCCGGATTTTCGTCGTGAACTTGTTTCAGTTTGGCGGTGAGCGCGTCGTAGGTCATTTCGGTCTTGTCGAAATACGGATTGCCGTTCGCGTCGACTGAGACGCTGATGTAATCCTTTTTCGACTGCGTTTCGCCGGACTGGCCGGTGGGAAGGTTCACTTTCATGCCCTTCATGTGCACCTGGCTCAAGCTCACCATCATAAAACTCGCCAGCAGAAAGAACATGATGTCGATCAACGGAATGATCTCGATCCGCGCCTTCTTATGAGGAACTGGCGAGCTGACGCGCATAAAAAATCCTAGATGGACGAGCCCTTGGCCGAGCTCGGTGTACTGGGTGTATGACCAATCGCGACTTCACGGCGTTCCTTACTTTGGGCTTCGAGCATAACTTCGAGGTTTGTGGCCGCGGTTTGCAGTTCGAACTCTAAGTTAGACACGCGCGAGGTGAAAAAGTTAAACGGAATCAGCGAGAAGATGGCGATGCCGAGACCGCAAGCGGTGGCGATGAGTGCCTCCGCGATACCGCCGGTAACAGCCTGAATAGCCAATTCTTCGTTGCCCAAGAATCGGAAGGACCGGATCAATCCGGTGACCGTTCCCAACAAACCGAGCAACGGCGCCAATGTGACCAACGTGTCCATCACAACCAGGAACCGGCCCGCGCGCTTGATCTCGATGCCGGCAGCAACCTGCAACGCGCCCTGCAACGACGCGTGCTGATGGTTCAAACCGTTCCACATCATGCGCAGAACTGGATCGCGCGAATCCCGCGAAAGCCGCGACGCTTCCGCGACATCGCCCACTTCGATTGCCGTGAAAACTTTTTCGATTCGCTTGGGGTCGCGCCGGAACCAGCGTCCACCCCACCAGAAAATTCGCTCGATCACGACTGTCAAAGCCACAATCGAGACGAGAAGAATCGGCCACATGATGGGACCGCCCTTTCGGAAATTGTCGATAATAAAATTGTTACTCCAACTGCTCGGTTCCGGAGTGGGCGCCGCAGTCGGACTTGGAGCCAACGTCGCAGTAACAGTTGCTCCCGGGGCAGCTGGTCCTCCAGGAGCAGCGCCAACCGGGCCAGCGGGTGACATTCCCGGTGCGCCTGGCGGCACGCCGGCAGGCGGTTGCATCGGCGCGCCCGGCTGCGCGGGAGCGCCGGGCGGTTGTTGCACTGGAGCACCGGGCTGGGCAGGTGCACCTGCCGCGGGCGGTCCCGGTGGTGGTGGCGGCTGTTGCGCGGGCCGCTGCGGCGGCTGAGCAAACGCGCTCAATACGATGAAACTGAGACAGAGAGTAAGCAATGTTTTCATAATGTCGGCGGAGTTGAATTAACTGCTCGGCACATCTCCTTTATTCCAAATCGGTTGGACGCGAGTCGAGCAAAAGTTTTCACTTTTCTTGAGCGACGCTCCGCTTGGGCGCGAACGTCACTTGTACTTCGCATGAGGCGTCGTCCGAGGATGTAAGGGTCGATTAAGAATCACGCGCATTAATCACGCGATTCCGCGGCGGCGGCCAATTACCGATTTGCGCTTCCAATTCGTCTCCGGCACGGATCGGTCCGACGCCCGACGGAGTTCCGGTCAAAATCACATCGCCCGGCATCAAGCTCAGCGATTGGCTGGCAAAGGAAACGATCTCCCTGACCGAATAAATCATCTGACTCGTGCGCGCCTTCTGCCGCACTTTGCCGTTTTGACGCAATTCCAGCGGCAGATCGCGAACGTCAACATCGCTGTAAACGAACGGGCCGATTGGCGTGTAGGTGTCGAACGATTTGCAGCGCCCGAATTGTTTTTCCGACTTCTGTAAATCGCGGTCGCTAATGTCGAGGCCGATGGTGTAACCGAAAACAAAATCGAGGGCTCGGTCGGCCGGGACACTTTTGGCGGGACGCCCAATCACGATTCCCAGTTCGGTTTCGAAATCGGTTTGATGCTCTGGAAATGCGATCTCGATGGTGCCGTGTACGGCAAGAGCGAGCTCGGCGCTTTGAACCAAATCAAGGGCGTTCCGAGCGGCGTTCGTTTCATTTCGGCAATGTGGTCGGCGTAGTTCAGCCCGACCGCGATGAGCTTCGACGGCGCGACCGGCAGATGGACATCAACTTGTGCGACCTTCCGGGCTTCACCAGTCGGTTGAATGTCGATCCAGTAAGGCTTTGCCAAAACCTGAACATCTTCTCCGCGAACTTCTCCGTAAAAGAATTCGCTGCCAAATTTGAAGCCGCCGAACGTTCTCATGCTGTCATCCCGAATCCCGCGGCTGCGGGATGAGGGATCTCTCAATCGAAGCGAAGACTACACGGATTAATTTGTGTCATCCATCACCCTGTGAGGAATTCGTCTCCCGCGACTGCGGGATCGGAATGAGAGCGCTCTTTTAACGCGGAACAATCGCCACAAAATCGCGAACCGGTTTTTCCTCGGCGATGGAAAATGCGGTTCCATTCGCTCGCTTAAACCAAAACGCACTGGAAGAGCCCCCATCGAGATTGAGCGCCCGTTGGACCTTAAAGTCGGGAGCCAAAACGGTTGCGAGAATGCTGGAAAGATCGGCGAGGGTGACATCGGAACAAAACCCCAAAACCGCCTTGTCCCCCGCTCCGGTGGCGGCAAATGTGCGGCGGGCCGGGCGCGTCGATTCCAAGCCCCGGACCGACTTGCCAAGATCGACAATCATCGGGCCGCACTCGACTGCGGCTTCCGGTTTTTGCGCGAGTGAAAATTCTGCGACGCGCGAAATTTGAACTTTCCTGGCTGAGGCGCTGAGCACGCCGCTGAGTAAACGCGCCTTTTGCAACGGCGCGATGATCGTTCCATCGACAACGAGCAGTCCGATCGGTTTGTAATCGGGATCGAAATAACCGCCGTTGACCGCAGCTATAAAATTTCCGCGACTCATCGCTTCTTCCAAATCGAGCCGCGGCTCGTTTGCTTGATCTACGATTCGCAGGCGGCACGATTTTGTGGAAAAAATCGCGAGCTCGAGCGAAGCACGATCGCCCGTCGCGGAATACTCAGCTACGACGTAGCGATGTTCGAGTCCACGCAGCGGCGAGGGCTCGGATTGGGCAGAGATTTGCATCCACTGCGCTTTCGCGGTGGAAACAAGAAGCACGGCAAAAATCGCGGCGCTAACCTGCATTTTTCGGCGCCCATGCGACAAATGCAGCCGACTGGCAGCTACTTCTTGAAGTGGCTGGTTAGCCCAGCCCTTTCCAACTAATTGAGTAGCCGCGCGCAACGTGTGATAGCATTACAGACTCAATCGAAATCCGAAACTTTTATCCCGAAAGGGCTGCTCGGCTCCCGCCGAGCGGATGTGAAACATCCGGGCTAAACTTTCGCACCGTACTTGTCGATCAAAGCTTGAAAGCGCGGATCGTTTCGCAATGAGTCCCAAATCGGGCTTACCTTCAGACCTTGCACGGTGACAGCGGTTGGTCGGCTCAACAATCCTTCCAGGATTTCAATCGCGCGACCGTTGTCGCCAAGAATGGCGTGAACTTCGGCCACCCCAGCCGCAATTTCGGGGCCGCCAAAGGCGTCTTTGCTCTCCGGAACCAATTCGGTGGCGCGCCGCGCTTCAGCTAGCGCGGCATCTTTTTCTCCGAGACAGGCGAGAACTTTCGCGAGCTGAATATGCATGTCCGCCGCATCGGGACTTTCCTTTAGTTGTGCGTCGAGGAGCTCTTTCGCTCTTAGGAACACGGCTCGCGCGCCCGCTTCGTCCTGAAGCGCCTTTCGCGCAAAGCCAATGAGATAATATTTGCCACTCAAATGCTGCGGGAATTCGGTGCGAAGGAGATCGTCCGGCAGGCTTTCCGCTTCGCGCAATCCTTCTTTGTATTTCCGTTCCAAAAGAAAAACCTCCGCCCGCGCGCTGGCGATCCAAAGTTTTTCCACGTTGCTCATCGGCATCGATGTCACCGCCTGAAATGCTTTCTCCGAAACGCTCAGGTCGCCTTTTTCGGCGATAGCCAGCTTGGACTTGATCTCCCAAAGTCCCACCCCTCTTGGGTTAATTTGGAGGCCGCGGTCGATCGTTTTGTTGGCCGCATCAAAGTTCCGCAGCATTTGGTAATTGAAAGCAAGGTTTTGCAGCGGAAAAGTGTCCTTCGGATTTAAACTGACAGCTTTCTCGAGGTTGGCGGTCGATTCCGCCCATTTTCCCTGGCGGCGCTGGATCGCGCCTATAGCCAGGTAGGCGTCTGATTCGTTAGGCAATCCCTGCCGTGCGATTTCGAATTCTCTCAGTGCCGCATCATAATTATTATCGCCGTAATAATATGAGAATCCCAGGGCCAGATGCGTTTCCGGCAGGTCAGGCTGCAATTGCAGAGCGCGTTCGGCCAGAGTGCCCGCTTTTTCGCGGCGTTCCTGAGTTGGATCAAAGGTGTGAAATATCCAACTTTCCAACTGCGAGTAGCACGCAAGCGCGAGCGCAAATTTCGGATCGAGCTCGATTGCGCGCGCATAAAGCTGCTCGCTCTGTTTGAGTTTCCCGAGGTCCTCAACGGCGTTCTGGAGATTGTGCGCCTGGACAAAGGCGAGATAGGCTTCGCCATTCTCGGTGGGCTTGCGTTCGATCTGCGCCCTTTCACTCGGCGACAGTTTTGCTTGCAGCGCTTCGGTGATTTTTTGAGCGAGATCGGTTTGAATCGCAAAGACGTCGGTCAAATCCCGGTCGTAATCGCTGGCCCAAAGATGTTCGTCCGTCGTTGCATCGATCAACTGCACATTGACGCGAACACGGTTCCCGGAACGGCGGACGCTGCCTTCCAGAATGTTGGAAACACCAAGCGTCTTCCCGATTTCGCGCAAATTTTGCGTCTTGCCGCGGTAGGGCATCACCGATGTGCGCGAAATTACCTTCAGATCGCCGATCTTCGACAAGTTCGTCAGAACATCGTCCTGAATTCCGTCGGCGAAGTAAGCGTTCTCTTTTTCGTCGCTCAGGTTTTCAAATGGGAGCACTGCGATCGATTTATCGATCTTGTGCGCGGCCGCGCGAGGCAGCAGGAAAAATCCCGCAGCTGCGGAAATAATCACACCTGTCGCCGCCAGCATAATGACATTGCGACGCCGATGCCCTGCCGATGCGATCGACGGCGTCGCTTTAATTCCTTGCGGCGTCACGTCGAATACCCATGCGAGAACGAGCGCTAACGGAAAACCGATCAGCAGCAGCGCGATAACGACCCGAATCACGGAGTTCGAAATGTCGAAAACCGGAAGGACCTGAGCCAGACCTTGGGCGAGCGCCCAGCTGGCAACGATGTATGCGATCGCGACGCGATAAACTTTTCGTCGCTTCAATTCCTCGAAGAAACCGCTCATTGGAACAGATTCAGGTTCGCTAAAGTTCAACGGCAACTGTTAGACAGGCAAGTCGAACGCCTCGTTCACTTAACGCCGGTGGCGAAAATCGTCTGGAATTGCGGGTTCTGTTTCTCGCGCGAGACCACGCTCACCTCGATGTCGCGAAAGCCCGCGTGTTCGAGCAGCTGATGCAATTTTACCTCGCTAAAACCGAGCCAGCGGTCGGCATAAAGCTCGCGCGCTTTCTCGAAGCGGTGACTTAATAAGTCCAGCACAACGACGCGGCCATTCCTTTTCAAAATGCGGTGTGCAGCCTGAATCGCTCGTTCCGGCTTGATCGCGTGATGCAAAGCCTGGCTCAAGAGCACCAGACCCACGCTGTCTTTCGTGACCGGCGGATCTTCCAAGTCGCCCAGCCGGTACTCGAGATTTTTGAAACCGTGTTTCTTTGCCAGCTTCGAACCGAACTCCACCATCTTCGACGAATTATCGATCGCGATTACCTTACGCGCGCTCTTCGCCAGTAGCTGGGAAAGCGTTCCTTCGCCGGCGCCAAGATCGACAATCGTCAGTCGCGGAACGAGCGAGATCAGCGCGTGCGAGAGCGCTCGCCACGAACGCCCGGGCACGTAGCTCCGGCCGAACTTGCCGGCCAATTCGTCGAAATACTCACGCGCTTTGTCCTGGCGTTTGCGCAACGTGAGCTTCAAGGCCGTTCGATCGCGCGCGGTCTCGGGAATTTCGCGCGCGAGAATCTCGATCATTTGTTGCACGCGACCGCGCGCACCATTCCGGCCGGCGATTCTAGTCGCGCCGTAGTAAACGTTTTTTCCTGACCGACGATCTGTTACCACACCGGCGCGTTTCAATTGGGCGAGATGACTGGAGATGCGCGATTGGCCCATGTTCAGGATTTGCTGCAGCTCCGCCACCGAAAGCTCTTCTTGTTCCAGCAAGAGCAGCAACCGCAGCCGGGTCGGATCGGCCAGCAGGCGCAACAAATTAATGGTTGACGTCATCGCTCTGCTGAGACGATATATCTACATATCATGATCGGTCAATATGTTGCTGGCAGCTTGACTGTTCTTATCACTCGTTACTAGTCACTCGTCACTGTTTGTTATGTCGCGTCGCTATATCTTCTCCTCCGAATCCGTCACCGAAGGTCATCCCGATAAAGTCTGCGACACAATTAGCGACTACATTCTCGACGCCTGCCTCGAACAGGATCCGCTCAGCCGCGTCGCCTGTGAAACTCTTGCGAAAGGCAATCTCGTCGTCCTCGCGGGCGAGATCACAAGCAATGCCAAGTTCGATTACGTCGAGCGAGTCCGCGAAGCCGTTCGCAACATCGGTTACGTAAACGGCGATTGCATTTTTCACGCGGATACGTGCCGTGTTGTTTGCGAAATCACCGAGCAATCGCGCGACATCAAACAAGGCGTCGATCAAGCCGCTGCCGAAGGCAAGGCTACAGCCGAACAGGGCGCCGGCGATCAAGGACTGATGTTCGGTTTTGCCTGCGACGAAACACCGGAGCTCATGCCGGCGCCAATTTCCTTCGCGCACAAACTCGGCCGTGAGCTGACACGCCTGCGCAAAGTCGGCGAAATTCCCTGGCTGCGTCCTGACGCCAAGACGCAAGTGTCAATAGAGTACGACGGCCACAAACCGGTGCGCGCATCCGCGGTTGTCGTTTCCACTCAGCACGCGGCCGACGTTAAACAAAAAGAGATTCGCGAAACGCTGATCGAATTGCTGATCAAAAAAGTAATGCCGCCTGAGTGGCTCGACGCGAAGACAACCTTTCTAATTAATCCCACCGGCCGCTTTGTCATCGGTGGACCGGAAGGCGACGCCGGCATTACCGGCCGAAAAATTATAGTCGATTCTTACGGCGGAATGGGACGCCACGGCGGCGGCGCGTTCTCGGGAAAAGATCCGAGCAAAGTAGATCGCAGCGCCGCATACATGGGCCGATGGGTTGCAAAAAATGTGGTTGCCGCAGGCCTCGCCGATCGCTGCGAAGTTCAATTCGCCTACGCCATCGGACACCCCGATCCGGTCAGCGTCAGCATCGACACATTCTGCACCGGCAAAGTGGATGAGGAAAAACTCGAGCGCGCCGTCTGCGAAGTTTTCAACTTCAAACCGGCCGAGATCATCAGGCAGTTGAATTTGCTCCGTCCAATTTATCGAAAGACGACGAACTACGGCCACTTCGGCCGCATCGATGATCTCGACGCTCTCACTTGGGAGCGCGCCAATAAAGCGGACGAACTAAAGAAAGCGGTGAAATAGATTTTATGATCAGTGCAGCCAAGACGAACGCGAAGCAGGATTTCAAAGTTAAAGACATCAATCTGGCGGATTGGGGCCGGAAAGAAATTTCGATCGCGGAAAAGGAAATGCCCGGACTGATGGCGATTCGCGAGAAATGCGCGCCCCAAAAACCGCTCGCCGGTGTGCGCATTACTGGCTCACTGCACATGACGATCCAGACCGCGGTGTTGATCGAAACACTGATCGATCTTGGGGCGAGCGTGCGCTGGGCTTCGTGCAATATTTTTTCAACCCAGGACCACGCGGCCGCGGCGATCGCGAAAGCCGGTGTGCCCGTCTTCGCGTGGAAAGGTGAATCGCTCGAAGAATATTGGTGGTCGACTTATCAGGCGATCTCGCATCCCGATGGTAAAGGTCCGCAGCTCGTGGTCGATGACGGCGGCGACGCGACCTTGCTGATCCACAAAGGTTACGAGCTCGAAGAAGGCAGCGATTGGGCCAAGACAAAATCGGCCAACAAGGAAGAACAAGTCATCAAAGATCTCTTGCTCGAGATCCTGCGCGAGAATCCGTATCGCTGGCACGAGATCGCGAAAGATTGGCGCGGCGTTTCCGAGGAAACGACAACCGGCGTGCATCGTCTTTACAAAATGCATCAGGACCACCGGCTCCTGGTTCCGGCGATTAACGTCAACGACTCCGTCACCAAATCGAAGTTCGACAATCTCTACGGTTGCCGGCATTCGCTGATCGACGGACTAAATCGCGCGCTCGATGTCATGGTCGCGGGCAAAGTCGCGGTGGTATGTGGTTACGGCGACGTCGGCAAAGGCTGCGCGCAATCGCTCCGTGGTCAGGGCGCGCGCGTCGTCATCACCGAGATCGACCCGATCAACGCGCTCCAGGCCGCGATGGAAGGCTACGAAGTCACCACGATCGAAGATACGCTCGGCCGCAGCGACATTTATATCAGCGCGACCGGCAACACGGACGTGATCACGCTCGAACACATGCAGCGAATGAAGGATCAGGCCGTGGTTGCGAACATTGGCCACTTCGACAATGAAATTCAGGTCGACGCTCTAAACGCGGGCGAAGGCGTGAAGAGGACAAACATTAAACAAGGCGTGGATAAGTACACCTTCCCGGACGGCCACGAAATTTTCCTCCTCGCCGAAGGGCGTTTGGTAAATCTCGGGTGCGCGACCGGTCATCCGAGCTTCGTCATGTCGAATTCATTTTCAAATCAAGTGCTCGCCCAGCTCGATCTCTGGAAAAACCGCGACACCTACAAAGTCGGCGTTTACGTTTTGTCCAAGAAGCTCGACGAAGAAGTCGCGCGCCTGCACCTGGAAAAAATCGGCGTCAAACTAACAAAGCTTAGCAAGGCACAAGCCGATTACCTCGGCGTCCCGGTCGACGGCCCGTTCAAGTCAGAACACTATCGGTATTAGCGATTCGGCGCCTCGATCGATTCTGTGACCTGAAGACGAGCGACTTTTCGCTCAGTTCGCTCATCTGGGCGAATCCACGCTTGTAACGTCAACGTAACTGCATCCGGCCTCTTTGCCGCGGCGCCATTTGCCGGAAATGTGGACCCGACGCTGATCCTTTGCCGCATCGGTCAGGATTTTCGATTCCCGCATCGGCGCGGCGAGTGAGATCGATGTCGATCTTCCAGAGTGAAAAACGAACATGATTTGCGATGTGCAGGATTCACCCGGATACAAACTCACTTTGCCGACCTGATCGAACGACGAACCAACCGGCGCAGCATTGGCGTTGAACGCAGCCGTCCTTGGTTTTTCCGGTTCGCCGCAGCTGGCGAGCACAAAGGCGGTCGCAAACACAAAGCGCGAATTGCGAAACGAACTCATTGTGTTAAGTGGGTGCGGCGTCACGCTGCCTATTTTTCTTTAACAAACTTTTCACCGTTCCAGGTGGAGTTCTCGGTTCTTGCCAACGGTTACATGAGCTGCACCGGAGAGGGCGTCAATTCTGTTCCCGCTGCGCGAGAATGAATTTTGCAAGATAGGCCGAGAAATATCCGGCGTATTTCTTTTGCAATTCCGGCTTCTGCCAATCTTTGCCGGTCAAAGTTTTTCGGCAATTGCGAGCGCCGCAATTGCATTCGACCGAGTAATCATCGTTGTCGGTCATCGCCCAATCGTGGGTCAGTTCTTCGCCGGCGGGAATATCGCGCATAGCCACGAAAGTGATCTCGCCCCGGAGACCGATGTTCGGATCGCAGGAATGATTTGAATACAACATCGACAACTCGCGTTCGTCGGCATTCACCGGCGCGATGAATAAATCGTCGTCGATTTGAATTTCGACCGGGCCCAATCTCGGCGTGATGTCGCGCTGCAAAGTTTCGCGATCGACAATGTGTCCGCCTTTGATCGCTACGATCTCACCTCTGGCAATGTCGGCTTTGGCAAATAACCCGCACCCATGAATTTTGCTCTCGCGCACTTCGGTTTTCGGTGAGCGATAAGAAAGCGGCGGCACGATAGAAGTGACGAGTGACAAGTGGCTAGTGACAAGTAAAAATAGCGGCGATTCTCATCATGAGAAACCGCCAGGCCGCCATCGCTTTCATCTTTGTCACGGTCATGCTCGACATGCTCGCGCTCGGCCTGATCGCGCCCGTTCTGCCCAAGTTGGTCTTGAGTTTCTTGAACAATGACATGACCCGCGCGGCGAACTGGAACGGTATTTTTCTGACCGTGTTTGCTGCCATGCAGTTTTTCTTCTCACCCGTGATTGGCGTTTTATCCGATCGCGCCGGCCGGCGACCGGTGCTGCTAATCTCCAGTCTCGGCCTTGGCCTTGATTATGTGGTGATGGCTCTGGCGCCGACCATCGGCTGGCTTTTTCTTGGCCGCATCATTTCCGGAATTACGGCTTCGAGCATTCCAACCGCCTTTGCTTACATCGCCGATGTCACGCCAAAAGAAAAACGCGCCGGCGCTTTCGGCATAATTGGCGCTGCCTTTGGAATCGGATTCACTTTGGGCCCGGTAATCGGCGGTCTGGTTGGCAACACCAATCCGCGAATGGCGTTCTGGGTCGCGTCCGGTTTTAGCCTAACGAATTGGCTCTACGGATACTTGTTCGTGCCGGAGTCCCTCCCGCGCGATCAACGCAAACAATTCAGCTGGCGACGCGCCAACCCCGTCGGCTCGCTCGTTTTGCTCCGGTCGCATCCTGATTTGTGGAAACTCGCCACCATTCAATTTCTGGCCTACGTATCCCACGAAATTTTCGCGATCTGGGCACTTTACGCCATTTACCGTTTTGCTTGGGATTCTTGGAGCATCGCCAAATCACTCTTTGTCGTCGGCGTTTGCACGGCCCTGATCTCCGGAGGTTTGACCGGTCGAATCGTTGCCTGGCTCGGCGAGCGCCGCACCCTTTACATCGGACAATTCTTTGGCGCGGTCGGCATGCTGATCGCCGGGCTCGCCCGCAGCGGCGCAGTTTACGTCGCGTCGATTCCGGTCATTTCGATGTGGAATATTTCCTTTCCGGCTGCGCAGGGCATCATGACCCATCACGTGAGCGAGCGCGAACAAGGCGAATTGCAAGGCGCGATCAGCAGCTTGCGTTCGATCGCGTTTGTCATCGGGCCATTTTTATTTTCGTGGACGTTCGCCTGGTTCATCGATCCAAAGCGTGCGACCCACGTGCCCGGTGCCGGCTACTACCTCGCCGCCGCGCTTCTGTTTACTGCCATGTTGATGGCGATGCGGATCAAGCAGCCGCAGTTTGCGCCAACACCGATAACTGAAGTTCCCGATGTTGTCCCGCCCGAAGGCGTAACTTCCGGCGCAGTGGGGCCCCTTATCGATCGAAAAGAAAACATTTGAGTGTTCGAAGCACGTCGACGATTGAATCGATGTGAGTCCGACAGCGCGCTGGGTGATCGTCGCGATTACCATCTGCTCCTGGATCGCGATTTCCAATCATTGCGCGTTCCGCGCGATCGCAACAAAAGCGAACGCGATCGAGAGCGGTTGTCCATTCCATTCCAAGCCGGCTAAACCTCAACCGCGACCCGCCGGGACCGAGTGTTGTAAAATTCTTCGCGCCGTCTCGACAACACCGGCAAAGATTCTTGCACCGGCGATTGTCGACCTTGTTCATGTCGATCTTGCACTTGATACGCTTGCGGTTTTCCCCCCGCCAAAAATTTCGTTCCTGCCGGCGACGCTCGACACCGGGCCGCCAGGCACAACGTCATTCATGGAATTGATCGGGAGCATGCGCGCGCACGCTCCGCCTGTGTTCGCTTAAGACGCGAACTTTCGCGTCTCGGTTGTAGGGCAACCGCGCCGGTTGCCGCTTCTTAGTTCGGAAGTCGGAGCGCCTGCCCTACAAAGCCAATCGAATTCGACAAACATCTGTGAAAAAACAGATTTTAATATTGGTCGCCAGCGCGATGACATTCGCCGCCACAACGGCCTTTGCTCAGTCCGCGCCAACGCCAAGTCATTCGCCACCGGCCCAACACGCACAACTCTATACCTGCCCCATGCATCCCGAGATCGTGCGATCCGAGCCGGGGCACTGTCCCAAATGCGGGATGACGTTGGTCCCGATAAAAGAAACGAAGCCGAAGGCCGAACATCCAATGCCGAATCCAGAACATGCCGCGCATCAAATGCACGGCGAACACGCGACCCATAACGCAAACGACATGGCTTTGCCGCAACGCGCCGAACATGAACATGAAATGAAAATGCAATCGTCGGTGAACATTGCCGATCCGATGAACCGGGAAAGTTCCGGCACCGCCTGGGTTCCAGACTCCACCCCGATGTACGGGTACATGAAAATGCTCGGCGACGATATGCTGATGTTGCACGGCGGAATTTTCCCCCGCTACACCAACGTGACCACACGCCGCGGCGACGATCGCATCGACGCGCCGAACTGGATCATGGCGATGTATTCGCATCCGTTTAGCGACACAACCCAAATTGGCGGGAGACTCATGATGAGTCTGGATCCGCTCACCGAAGGCGGCCGTGGTTATCCGCTGCTCTTGCAAAGCGGCGAGTCGTGGCACGACCAGCCCCTCCACGATCGGCAGCATCCGCACGATCTCTTTGACGAACTCTCAATAAGTTTGTCCCAAAAATTCACCGACGATCTTAGCACATATTTATATTTCGGTTATCCGGGCGAACCGGCACTCGGACCGCCCACGTTCATGCACCGATTGTCGGCCATGGACGATGCGGATGCACCGATCGGCCATCATTGGCAGGACTCGACGCATATCACATTCGGAGTCGCCACCGCAGGATTGCAATGGCGCAGCGTGAAGATCGAAGGCAGCGTCTTCACTGGGCGCGAGCCGGATGAGAACCGTTACGACTTCGACCGACCACGGTTCGATTCCTTCAGCGGCCGAATCTCCTGGAATCCGATGCCCGACCTCGCGCTCCAAGTTTCGCATGCCTACATCGAAAGCCCGGAAGGGCTCGAACCTGACCTGAACCGGCACCGCACCACGGCGTCGCTCATATATAATAAGAGCCTCGGCCCCGATTCGAATTGGGCCGCCTCGCTGATTTGGGGGCAGAATGATGACACCCACGAAGGAAAAACGGAGTCAGTGCTGATCGAGACAAATTATCAGCGCGAGCGCGACACCGTGTACGGGCGTTGGGAGCGGGTCGAGAAATCAGGACACGAACTGGTGCTCGCGCCAGCGGATCTCAATGAAATCTTCCCGGTGAACGCCGTTTCAATCGGTTACGTGCGCGACCTTTCCCACGGAAATAACATCGACATCGGTTTGGGTGGACAATTTACGATCGACTTTTGGCCAGAGGAACTTGATCGTTACTACGGCGGCGGACCAGGCTACGGATTTCAAGTTTTCCTACGCATTCGCCCGTCGCGGCACGACCACAGCGCAATGCAGATGGAAGAGCCAGCGCAATCAATGTCCAAGTAATTGAGCGCGCACACGTTTCATCTTTTTTCGTTCTATGCGATCGTTGCCGGTTGGACGGCGTGCGCCGCCATTTTCATTCTGCAAAGGAAGCGCACTCGTGATGGAACGAAAAGAAGCGACCGTGCTTCCGTCATTGGCCTTGCTTTACAAAGCGTGGCGTTCGCTCTCGTGTGGCTGGGTGATCGCCATCCGGGCTGTCGGTCTTCGCCTTTGCTCGTTGGTTTGAATTTCTGCTGCTCGTGATCGCCGTCACGCTTCTTATCGGTTCGCTTTGGGTGTGCTCCGCGGCGGTGCGGGTTCTCGGCAAGCAATGGAGTTTGCAGGCGCGCGTGCTCGAAGATCACAAATTGATTCGCGAAGGACCATATCGATTTGTCCGGCATCCGATTTACACCGGAATGTTGGGTATGCTGATTGCCACGGGTCTCGTCTACAGCCACTGGGTCGCGTTCGTCGCAGCGCTCGCACTTTACGGTGTCGGCACCGCGATCCGCGTCCGCGGCGAAGAAAAACTTTTGCGGGAACAGTTCGGCGCCGCGTTCGACGATTACAAACGCAGGGTGCCGGCAGTCGTTCCAGTCAAATTCTGATCCACGCCTTGATCATCGTTGACGAGTGCGTCAATCTACCGCTCCGTGATGCATCGTCTTCCGAAGCAGAACTACCCCGACATCGAACGCATCATTGAGTTCGATTTCGTGCGCGCAACGGAAGCGGCCGCGCTCAATTCATTGCGCTGGCTTGGGCGCGGTGACAAGGAAGCGGCGGATGCGGCGGCGTGCGACGCGATGCGCGGGATGTTCGATCTGATGAACATCTGCGGCGAAGTCGTCATCGGCGAAGGAATCAAAGACGAAGCGCCCGGGATTTTAAAAGGCGAACAGCTCGGCACCTGGTTGCCCGGCGCGCCGCAGTTCGACATCGCGATCGATCCGATCGACGGGACAACAAATATTTCCAAAGGCGCGCCGAACTCGATCAGTTGTATCGCGGCCGCGAGTCCGCAAGAAGGCGTCAAAGTCGCGTTGCGCGACGTGCCGTCGTTTTACATGTCAAAGCTCGCCTACGGGCCGCGCGTGATTCAATACACGCAGAAACGCGGCGATTCGCTGAACATCGAAGCGCCAATCGCTGAAACGCTGGCGATTGTCGCGCGCGCCGTGGACAAACGTGTCCAGGACGTGGTCGTGATGATGCTCGACCGGCCGCGTCACAAAGAGATCGTCGAACAAATCCGCGCGGCCGGCGCGTCGCTGCGCATGATCGGCGACGGCGACATTGCTGCGGCCATGGCGCCGTCGTTACCCGAATCCGATGTCGATCTTTACATGGGCATTGGCGGTTCGCCCGAAGCAGTGCTTGCGGCGGCGGGGATTAAATGTCTCGGCGGTGAGATGCAGTGCAAAATGTGGCCGCGCGATGAGAAGGAGCGCAAACAACTCATCGCCGACGGCTGCGAAAAAGATCTCGATCGCATTTTCACCGCCGACGATCTCGCTCAAGGCGAGAACATCGTTTTCTGCGCGACCGGGATCAGCGACAGCGCGCTTTTGCGCGGCGTGAAATCAAAAGGCACGACCGCGATCACCCATTCCATTTTGATGCGCGCCAAAAGCAAAACTGTGCGGCTCATCCGCGCGATGCACAATTTGCAAAACAAAACCATCCGGCTCCGCTCCGACAACCGCGAACATTTGATCTGAACCACGGATTACGCGGATATCGCGGATAGGGAAAAGCCATCTGTCATCCGTCTAAATCCGCGCAAACCCGCGGTTCAATCTTCTCGACAAGTAGCGATGCCTGGCTCAAGATCGACATCGAACCTCCGCCGCTTATGAGACAAATACCGAAAACTGAATTGTCGCCGGATAACGGCTGTATCATCGACATGAAATGGAAACTCGGCCCGCTTGGATACCATGCGAGCGGCGCCGGCAAAGTGAACATCGAACCGACCCAGGAGGCCATTCGATTGCCGGAGCTCGTCCTTTACGATCACACCGGCTTCAAAGGCGCTTACGCGCGGACGAACTTGAGCTTCCATTATACCGGCGATTTTTGGAACGACCGGATGAGTTGCGTCATCGTGGTCAGCGGCGTCTGGCGGTTTTATCGCGACGAATATTACAAAGGCCCCTACTGGGATCTCGGCCCCGGCTATTACGAAAGTTTCTTCGCCGCCAAAGGCCCGGACGACGTCGTCAGCTCCTTCCAGTGCATCGCACTGACGTAGCAATGTTTGAGTCAGATAGGTGGCGTTCGGGCAATTGATGCCTCAACCTGCGAGCCTGATTTCTCGACACGGCTGGATTTTGGGGGTTTACGTTCATGTGGATGTCGAACATTCCCGAAATAGGTATCTAGCTCACGGCTAATTTGCGATCGTGAAAACATTTTCGGCGCAACCCCAGGAGAGAGTGAACCCGGAGCCGCCGTGGCCATAATTGTGAATTGCGGTGCGGCCGCCGCGAAGTTTTCCGCATTCGAGGCGCACGCCTGATTTTCGAAACGGGCGAAGACCGACGCGCTCGGTCAGAACGCGCGGGTTCTCGATCTTCAAAACGCGGCTGCATTCCGCGACGATGCGCGATGTCGATGTTGGATCGACGTCGAGATTGTCGCTGATTTCGTTGGTGCCGCCGAAGACGCAATCGTTCGTCCGCGGAATGGCGTACATGAGCGGGGCGTCGTCACAGACGATCGCGCAATTGAGATTGCCGATCTTGGGGACGATCGCGACCTGGCCGCGGTGCGGTTCAAGATCGACATCGTGCACGAGGTCACGGGCGCCGATTCCAGCGCAATTGATTACCACACCGAATTTTGGATCGACGTCTTCGAGTTTTTCGAAATGAACGCCCTCATTGATTGCGCCGCCGGCTTTCTGAAATCGATCGGCGAGGTAGTCGAGATAAATCGTGGTGTCCATGAGGGGAACGTTGAGAGAGAAGCCGGAGGAGAACGCAGACGCAGAAATATCTAGAGATGTCTCGGCTTCGCTCGACATGACAGAAGGAGAAGTCGACATGACAAAAGGATGCGCCCAATCGGGAATAGAAATTTCGCCGGCGCGCGAATATTGGCGCAGCTCAATCATTGAGACGCCGGTGCGTGAGTCTTTTATAAGATCGACAAGCACTTTGTAACTCGCGAGCGCCCACGGAATCACTTTGTCGGCCGGCCCGGCGTCGTATGGAAACCAAAGCGCGGCCGCGGCGCCGGAAGTGGTCTGCTGGCCGATCTGCTCGGCAAAAATCGCGGTTTGAAATCCGTGCTCGGCAAAAAAAACACCGCAGGTCAGTCCGGAAACGCCCGCGCCAACGATCGCGACTGATTTCGCCACGCGAGAAGTTGTAGGGCAGACGCTCCGCCTGCCAACTTAAAAACAGCAACCGAGGCGGTTGCCCTACAATAGGAAAGATGCGTGCAGACGATGACAAGCTCACATAAGATCCGCCGAATGAAAAACTTCGGCGCGCTTTTGTTCATCATCGCAACTGCGAGCCGGCTCATCGCGCAACTGATCGTGAGTGAATCAAAGTTCGTCGATGTCGATCACCTCAAGGTCCATTACACGAACTACGGCAAGGGCGACACGGCGCTGTTTTTTGTTCACGGTTGGAGTTGCGACGAAACGGTTTGGAGCGAACAGGCGCCGGCGTTGGCGGAGAAGATTCGCGTGATCACGATCGATCTGCCGGGTCACGGACAAAGCGAGAAGCCAAAGACGATTGAATACACGATGGATTTGTATGCACGCGCGATCGAAGCCGTATTGAGCGATGCGACCGTGAAGTCGGTGATTTTGGTCGGACACAGCAATGGGACACCGGTGATCCGCCGATATTACCGGAAATTTCCGGCGAAAGTGAAAGCGCTCGTGATTGTCGAAGGCCCACTGCGCCCGTTCGTGAACAAGGACAACATGGAAGATTCATCGGGCCGTTCCGCAGCGACGGTTATGTGCAGGCGATGGGCAGATTCGTGGATACGGTCACTAAGCCGATCAAGGACGGCGCGCTGCGCGACAAGATCAAAGCGCTCATGCTGAAAACACCACAGCACGTGGCGGTAAGCGAATTCGAAGCAACGGTCGATCCTGATTTATGGAAAGAGGACAAGATCGATATCCCGGTTTTGATGATTTTGGCGAAGCAACCGGTGTGGACAACGGAGTACGAGCAGTTCGTGCGCGGTCTCATTCCGAAACTGGATTATCAAGTGTGGGAGAACGTGTCCCATTTCCTGATGATGGAGAAGCCGCGTGAGTTCAACGCCGCGCTCACGGTTTTTCTGCAACAAAATCAGCTTCTGCAAATCGCTCGTAAGTAGCGGGCGAGTCGGTTAAACTAGCGTTAATGGTTTCACTGAATCGAGATACGCTCAGCGACAAGGTGCTCGAAGGGGAGCGCATTTCATCCGACGGAGCGATCGAGCTGTATTCGTTGCCGCTGGAGGAACTCGGCGCGCTGGCAGACGCGCGGCGAAACCTGGCCAAGGAAAAAAGTTACGGCGGACGCGGACGCGAGATCGTAACTTACATCGCCGACCGGAACATTAATTACACGAACGTTTGCAATGTGTATTGCAAGTTCTGCGCGTTTTATCGGACGGAGCGCGACGAAGATCACTACGTTCTTTCGCTCGAACAGATCGACCAGAAACTCGACGAGCTTACGGCCGCGGGCGGTGTGCAGATTTTGATGCAAGGCGGGCATCATCCGAAATTGCCGTTCAGCTGGTATGTCGATCTTCTGCAGCACATCCGAAAAAAATATCCGCACATCAACATTCATGGATTCAGTCCGCCGGAGTTCCAGCATTTCGCGGAAACTTTCCGAATGCCACTGCGGGAAGTGATTTCCGAATTCAAAAAGGCGGGACTCGGATCGATCCCCGGAGGCGGCGGCGAGATTTTGGTCGATCGGGTGCGAAAAAAAATTTCGCCCTTGAAGATTAACAGCGACCAATGGTTGGAAGTGATGCAAGTCGCGCACGAGCTCGGTTTGAAATCGAGCGCGACCATGATGTTCGGTCACGTTGAGACCATCGAAGAACGGATCGAACATTTGCAACGAATTCGCGATCAGCAGGACCGGAGCGGCGGATTCACCGCGTTCATCTGCTGGACGTTTCAGCCGCAACACACGGTCTTAAAAGTGAAACAGCCGACCGGCGTGGCGGAATATTTGCGGATGCAGGCGCTGGCGCGGATTTTTTTGGACAACATCGACAACATCCAGAGTTCTTGGGTCACGCAGGGCCCCGGCATTGGGCAGGTGGCGTTGAAGTATGGCGCCAATGACTTCGGTTCCGTAATGATGGAGGAGAACGTGGTGAGCGCGGCGGGAACGACTTTTCGTCTGGACGCGGAAAAGATCGAGGCCCTCATTCGTGATGCCGGTTATGAACCGCGCCGACGAAATAATTGTTACGAACTGTTGAACTGAACGGACGCTGGCGCTGTCTATGACAGACGCCTCGCCACTCTCGAAGAAAATCCTGCCTTGACGATAGCCTGCTTCTCCTCTAATTGCCGCGTGTCCCGCGCCAGTTTTTATGCTGCGCGGGATTCGGCATCTTGATTTATGAGAGAATTTCGGGGATCGGCACAGTGCTGGGCGGTGGCGATGTTTTTCGTGACCTGCGCAGCGTTCTTCGCGCCGGCGAGCGCACACGCGCAACAAGGACCACCGATCATACGCTCGATCGAGGTGCAATATTCCGGCCCGGCGACAGTGTCGAAGGAAAGGATTCTCGCCCAAATCAGGACAGCGGTCGGTCAGCCGTATTCTGATTCGACGGTCGAAGACGACATTCGCAGTCTTTACAAGACGGGAACCATTCAAAACGTGCGCATTTTCGCACAGCCGGAGGGCGACGGCGTGAAGGTGATCGTGGCCGTGCAGACCCGGCAGGTGCTGCGCGAACTGGTTATCGATGGTGCGCACCGTGTGAATGCAAAGAAGCTTCGCAAGGAGATTGGCGTGAAGCTCAACGCACCGGTGAACGAAGACGATCTGCAAAAAGCGCGGCAAAAAATTATCGATAGTTATCAGAGCAAAGGTTTCACGGATATCGCAGTGGACTTCCGGGTCGAGCCGATCGACGAGAGCCGTGGCACGGCGCGCGTGATTTATACGGTGAAAGAGGGCGTGAAGGGAGCGGTGAAACGGATCCGCTTCCAGGGCAACGAGCATTTCAGCGAGCGAATTTTACGCAAGGAAATGAAGACTCGCGGCAAAACAATGATCTCGATCATCGACAAATCAGGGCGATTGGACGAGGTCCAATTGCAACAGGACCTCGATAGCATCAAAGAGTTTTATCAAAACCACGGCTACATCGACGTGGACGTGCAAGAGGTCGGCCGGGAGCGAAAGAACGGGCCGCTGGTTATCACGATCGGAATCAAAGAGGGGACTTTATATCATGTCAATAAACTGTCTTTCACCGGTTACAAAGAAACGACCGAGGAGAAAATTCGTAAGGTCATCAAAACAAAAGAGGGCGCCGTCTACTCGCCCAAACAATTGCACGACGATGCGAAAGCGATCGCGGATGCCTACGGCCGCGGGGGATATGTCGATCTTGTGATTCTGCCGCAAGGGACTCCGGCCGGGGCCGGCTTGATCGATGTTCATTACAAGATCGAGGAGGGCAATCGGTCATTCGTGGAGCGAATCAACATTGTCGGAAACACGCGTACCAAAGATAAGGTGATCCGCCGCGAAATTCTGGTCGCCCCCGGCGATGTGTTCGACACCGTGCGAGTCGACACGAGCAAGAAGCGCCTCGAAAATCTTGGTTACTTTTCCAAAGTCGAGACTTATCCGGAAGAAACCGGCGTCGAGGGCCGCAAAGACCTGGTAGTCCAGGTGGAAGAAAAACGAACCGGTTCGCTCAATTTCGGTGCCGGCTACAGCACGGTTGACAGTTTGATCGGATTCGTGGAGTTGACGCAGGGTAACTTCGATATTACGAATTGGCCGGGATTAACCGGCGGCGGTCAAAAATTTCGGGCGAAAGCACAGATCGGCAGCCAGCGGAAGGACTTTTCGGTCGGCCTGACCGAGCCCTATTTCCTCGACCGGCGGATTTCGCTTGGCGGGCAGGCATTTTATACCGAGGCGACTTATCTGAGTTCTGTTTACAGCCAGCGCAACTACGGCTTTTCCCTGGAAGCGCGAAAGTCGATCTACTCCTGGATCTATGGCATCCTCGGCTATAGTCTGCAAAACTACGAGATCTACAATGTGAACGCCGGCGTCTCGCCGCAAATTCGCGCGGAAGAAGGCACAACGACAAAGAGTATGGTGAGCACCGGTCTGGTTTGGGACAGGCGCGACAATCCATTTTTAACTCGGCGCGGCGAGCGAATTTCGATTTCGCCCTATGTGACCGGTGGTCCCCTGGGCGGAGACGAGCAAATCTACGGAGTAGATTTCGGAGCGACTAAATATGTCCGGGTTTGGAAAGACGTAATCCTTTTGGCGGACGTCGAGGCTGCCACGGTGGACGTGTGGGATCAGTCCGAAACAAAATCAATTCTGGGCGTTTCCGGACTGGTATTCGACGCCAACGGCAAGCCTGTCATTGATCCGATAACGATGAACCAAGTTATTATGCACAATATTCCAACG
>Ga0209180_10000332_pt1 | contig 21621 bp, 19 predicted proteins | sample CZO8metaG_3_FD_188355 | JGI IMG/M metagenome (GOLD analysis project Ga0209180, IMG submission 188355) | Vadose zone soil microbial communities from the Eel River Critical Zone Observatory, Northern California, USA - CZOApr15con2H2.8 metaG... | ecosystem: Environmental > Terrestrial > Soil >...
CGGTGCGCCGCCAGGCGACCGCCTTGAATCGCTGGAGCCAAACGCACCCTCCCAGCCTCCACTAAAGTTCGGGCCGAATGCTCCTCGCGGTCGACGTTGGCAACACGAACGTGACGCTGGCTCTGTTTGAAGGCGAACGCCTTGTCGCCGACTGGCGTGTGACCTCGCATCGAGAGCGAACCGCGGACGAGATGGCCGTGGAGCTGAAGGACCTGTTCGGCCTCCGCGGCTTCGAGTTGAGCGTCGTCAGCGGTGTCGTGATCTCCAGCGTGGTGCCCAATCTGAACCCAGCTTTGCTCGAGGCATCGCGCCGTTACCTGAAATGCGAGCCGGTGATGGTCGGTCCAGGCGTCAAGACCAGCGTGCGGATCCGCTACGAGAACCCGAAGGACGTCGGCGCGGACCGCATCGCCAACGCGCTCGCCGCGTATACGAAATACGGCGGGCCGGTGGTCGTGATCGACTTTGGCACCGCGGTCACCTACGACGCCATCAACGCCGAGGGCGACTACCTGGGCGGCGCCATCGCTCCGGGGGTCGAAATCTCGCTGGATGCCCTCGTTTCCCACACGGCCATGCTCCGCCGAGTCGAGGCGGTTGCCCCCGACTCGGTGATCGGCCGCAACACGGTCACCTCGATCCAGTCCGGACTGGTGTGGGGCTTCGTGGCCCAGGTGGAGGGAATGGTCGAGCGCATGGTCGCCGAGCTGGGCGGCAAGGCCAAAGTGGTCGCCACGGGCGGCCAGGCATCGCTCGTGGCCGGCTTGACCCATGTGATCGAGGCCACAGACCCGCTCCTGACCCTCGAGGGCCTTCGCTTGATCTACCTGCAAAACGCGGACGGTGCCGGACACTAGACAGGTGGACCGGCCTTGAAGACAACCCACACCTTCGTCGTCTATCTGACGCCCGGCCTGGACAACGGCGAGCTACCTGCAGTGCTGGCCGAACTTGGGATCAAGGGGCTGGCGCTCGACGATTCATCGACGGTGATCACGCCCGCGCTCGTCCTCCACGCAACGGGAGAAGAACCGCCCAAAGGCCTCGGCGACATGGCGTTCGCGGTGCCCAACGATGCCTCCGGACCAGCGCTCCGCGAGCTCCTGCGCACGGCGATGGAAAACGCTGCACTCAAGCGCGAGGTCAAGCAGCTCCAGGAGCAGGCGCGGCGGCAGCACCGGCAGTTCGAGGAGCTCAACCGCATCGGGATCGCGCTTTCGGCCGAACGGGATATCGGCAAGCTCCAGGAATTCATCCTCATGACCATGCGCCAGCTCACGAACGCCGACGGCGCCAGCTTGTGGCGCAAGACCGTCGGCGAGGACGGTTCGCCGCAGCTCTTCCTGGCGTCGAGCCAGAACACATCGATTGACAACACGTATCAGGCTTTCACGGTGCCTGTCGACGACAAGAGCGTGGTCGGCTACACGGTCACGGTGGGTTGGAGCCAGATCTACGACGACGCTTACACCCCGCCGCCGGGCAAGCCGCAAGGCGGCAAGGGCTTCGATGCGCAGTACGGCTACCGCACGAAGTCGATGCTCACGGTTCCCATGCGCAACTACAACAACGAGGTGGTGGGCGCGGTTCAGCTGATCAACGCAAAGCGCAACTTCGACACGAAGCTGACCATCGCCAACGTTCCCAGGGAGGTCGTCAGCTTTCGGCCGGAAGACCTCGAGATGATCGAGTCCATCGCGAGCCAGGCCGCGGTCGCGCTCGACAACAAGAGCCTCCTGGATTCAATCCAGGCACTGTTCGACGGTTTCGTGCAGGCGAGCGTGACCGCGATCGAGCAACGAGACCCAAGCACAGCCGGCCATTCGGGTCGCGTCGAATCACTGACGACGAGCCTCGCCCGGGCGGTTACCGACGTCGAAGTCGGCAAGTATCGCGACGTGTACCTGACCGAGGATCAGCTCAAGGAGCTTCGCTACGCGTGCCTGCTGCACGACTTCGGCAAGGTCGGGGTCAGGGAGCACATCCTCATCAAGGCCAAGAAACTGGTGCCAGGCCAGCTGGAGGTGATCCAGGCACGCTTCGAGTTCGTTGAGCGTTCAGTGCAGGTCAAGTACGCCAACGAGAAGCTCGAGGCCATGCGCAGCGGTGCATCGGGAGAGGCCGCCCTCGCGGACATCGATCGAAGGCTCGACGAGGAGCTGGGACGGCTGCGCACGTGGATTCAGGGCATCGTCTCGGCGAACGAGCCGACGGTGATGCCCGAGGACAAGGCTTCGATGCTCGAGGAGCTTGCGCAGGAGACGTATCACGACATGGCCGGACACCCGCATCCGATGCTGGACCCGCAGGAATTCCGTTTTCTGTCCATCCGGAAGGGCACGCTCGATCCCCAGGAGCGCCTCGAGATGGAGGCGCATGTCACCCACAGCTTTCACTTCTTGACCAAGATCCCGTGGACCTCGGTCATGCGCGGCATTCCCGAGATCGCCTATGGGCACCACGAGAAGCTCGACGGGTCCGGCTATCCGCGCGGGCTGACCGGCGACCAGATCCCGCTGCAGGCGAAGATGATGACGATCTCAGACATATACGATGCGCTCACCGCGCAGGACCGTCCTTACAAGCGCGCAGTGCCGCGCGACATCGCCCTCGACATCCTTCACGCCGAAGCCGGCGACGGCAAGCTCGACAAAGACCTGCTCGACGTTTTCGTCAAGAAACGCATCTACCAGGTGACGGCGCCTCGGTGAGGATCAAGTTCTGGGGCACGCGCGGTACGAGGCCGACGCCAGGCAGGAAGACGCTGCGTTACGGCGGCAACACGACGTGCATCGAAGTTCGCGACAAGGACGAGAACCTGATCATCATCGACTCCGGATCGGGCATCGCCGAGCTCGGCAGCGGGTTCGCACAGTCAGAGCCGCTGCAGGCTCACCTCCTCATCACCCATACGCACCTCGATCACATCCAGGGATTTCCTTTCTTTCCACCCGCTTTCGTGCCCGGCACGCATCTCACGATCGTCGGGCCGGCGGGTTCGGCCAAATCCCTGCAGGCGGCGTTCGCGGACCAGATGGATCCCGCCTACTTTCCGGTGCGCCTCGACCACATGCCGGCGGAGATGGAGTTCATCGAGCGGAATCCGGGTGAGACGTTCGAGGTGGGTGGGTTGCGCATCACGCCGCACCTTCTGATGCATCCGATCCCAACGTTTGGATACCGGATCGATGAGGGCTCGACGCGATTTGCTTTTGCTACCGACAACGAGATTGCGATGTTTGCCAACAACGAGAACGGAACGTTGAAGGACCTCGCAAGTTGGTGCCAGGACGCCGACCTGCTCGTTCATGACGCGCAGTTCAGCCGCGAGGAGTACAAGACGCATGCCGGATTCGGGCACTCGACTTATGAGGAAGCGCTTGCGCTGGCGGAGCTGGCGGGCGTGCACCAGCTTGCGTTTTTCCACCACGACCCCGCCCACTCTGACAGCGACGTCGATGCGCTCATCGAGGAGGCGTTGGGCAACCACCGCCAGTCAGGCGGCACCGACGTGGTCGCGTTTCCAGCCGCCGAGGACCAGGAGGTCGCTCTCTAGCGGCTTGTCTTTCTCCCTTAGTCTTTCGTGGACGTGCCTGAGGAAGACGAGCCAGAGGTAATTCGCGACCGGCGCAAGAAGCTGGAGCGGCTGCGCGCGGCCGGTGTCGATTCATACTCGCGCGGCTTCAAACCGACACATTCCACCGCCGAGGCGCGAGCTCTGCTTGGAGACGGCGAGCGAACGGAGCCGATCGCCCTTGCCGGCAGGCTGATGGTGAAAAGGTTGATGGGCGGCTCGGTGTTTGCCGATCTGCAGGACCAGTCGGGTCGCCTCCAGGTCTTCGCCAGCCGGGAGATCCTCGGCGAGCGCGACTTCGATCTGTTCGCGGAGCTTGACCCCGGCGACCTCATCGGTGTGAAGGGACCGATCTTTCGCACACGCCGCGGGGAGGTCACGCTCGAGATCCATTCGTTCCAGCTGCTGACCAAGTCGCTGCGCCCACTGCCCGAGAAGTGGCACGGGTTGAAAGACGTCGAGATCCGGTACCGGCAGCGGTACGTGGACCTGATTGCGAATCCGGAAGTACGCGATGTGTTCCGGGCTCGAACGAAGATCATTGCTTCGCTGCGCGGCCTGCTGGACGGGCGAGGGTTTCTCGAAGTCGAGACCCCGATGCTGCAAGAGGTGCCTGGCGGGGGTCATGCCCGGCCGTTCATCACCCATCACGAAGCGCTCAATCGCGACCTGTACCTTCGGATCGCTTTGGAGCTGCACCTGAAGCGATTGCTCGTTGGCGGTCTCGAGCGGGTGTACGAGATTGGCCGGGTCTTTCGCAACGAAGGACTGTCGCCGCGGCACAACCCCGAGTTCACGATGCTGGAGTGCTACGAGGCATACGCCGACTACAACGACGTCATGAGGCTGGTAGAGGACATGATGGTCACCGCGACCGCGGCCGCCGGGCGCACGTCGAAAATCACATATCAGGGCGAGGAGATCGATCTCACGCCGCCGCTACGCCGCGCTCGCATGGCCGACCTGGTGTTGGAGCACACAGGCCGGCAAGCGGTCGGCAAGGAGCTCAACGATCTTTTCGAAGAACACGTTCAACCCAAGCTTCGCGAGCCGACGTTCGTCACCGACTACCCGATCGAGATCTCGCCGCTGGCGCGCCCGCGCGATGACGACCCGCGATTCGTCGAGCGATTCGAGCTGATCATCCTGGGACGCGAGTACGCGAATGCGTTTACCGAGCTGACGGACCCGATCGACCAGCGGCAGCGATTCGAGGCGCAGGCGGCGCAGAGAGCGGCGGGCGACGTCGAAGCGCACCCGATGGATGAGGATTTCCTGCGAGCCGTCGAGTATGGGCTGCCGCCGTGTGGCGGACTGGGCGTCGGCATCGACAGGCTCATCATGTTGCTCACCAATCAGCCGTCGATCCGCGATGTGATCCTGTTCCCAGTGATGAAGGCTGAGTCCTAGTTTTGCTGCCTCTGGAGCTGATCCGCAAGCACCCGGAACGCGTGCGCCGCGCTGCGCAGCTGAAGGGCGAGCCGGCGCCGATCGACGAGATCCTCGCTCTCGACGAACGCTGGCGCGAGAAGCTGATGCAAGCCGAGAACCTGCGCGCTGGACAGAAGATTCTTTCGCGTCAGTTCGCCCAAACGAAGGACGACGGGGATCGAGTCAAGCTGAAAGACATGTCCGAACAGGTCAAGTCACTGACTGCTGAAGCTGATGGATTGCGCGCGGAGCTCGACGACCTGCTGCTGCGCGTCCCCAACCTCTTTCACGAGTCAGTGCCGGTGGGGGAGGGGGAGCATGACAACGTCGTGCTGCGAGACTGGGGAACGAAGGCCGACCTCGGTTTCGCTCCGCGCACCCACTACGACCTTGGAGAGGCGCTCGGCATCATGGATTTCGAGCGCGCGGCGCGAGTCGCGGGGTCGCGATTCGCGTTCTTGATCGGCGAGGGTGCACGCTTGGAACGGGCGCTGGCGCAGTTCATGCTCGACGTGCACACGCGCGAGCACGGCTACACCGAGGTGTGGCCGCCGATGTTGGTGAACAGCGCCTCGATGACAGGGACCGCCAACCTGCCCAAGTTCGGGGCCGACGCATTCAAAGTTGAAGGCCACGACTTATGGCTGGTGCCGACGTCGGAGGTCCCGCTCACCAACCTCCACCGCGAGGAGATCCTCGACGGCGATCGCCTGCCGCTCAAGTACACCGCCTACACGCCGTGCTTCCGCTCTGAGGCCGGGGCGGCGGGAAAGGACACGCGAGGGTTCATTCGCCTGCACCAGTTCTCGAAAGTCGAGATGGTCAAGCTCACGACCGCCGAAGCATCGATGGACGAGTTCGAGAAGCTGACAGCGGACGCAGAGGACATCCTGCAGCGCCTCGGCCTGCACTACCAGGTGATGGTGATGTGCACGGGCGACATGGGGTTCGCGCAGTACAAGAAGTACGACCTCAATGCGTGGAGCCCGGGGTTGGGACGATACCTCGAGGTGTCCTCGTGCTCGGTGTTCGCTGATTTCCAGGCAATGCGGGCGAACATGCGATACAGGCCGGCGCGCGGCGCCTCGCCGCGCTTCGTGCACACGATCAACGGCAGCGGGTTGGCGCTGACGAGAACAATCGACGCGATCATCGAGACATATCAGCAGGCGGATGGGACCGTTACCGTCCCGGAGGTGCTGCGGCCGTACATGGGGGGCCTGGAAGTCATCGGCGCGCGCTGATTTAGAGGCGCCTCCTAGAATCCGTGGTGCCCTGGGAGGGGTGGCCGAGTCCGGTTGATGGCGACAGTCTTGAAAACTGTTATAGGTGCAAGCCTATCCAGGGTTCAAATCCCTGCCCCTCCGCTCCTCTACCCACGCCGCGGGGCAATAGCCGCCATTAACGGACACACGGAGAGTGGTCATGCGCAAAGTAATTGTTTACAACGCCATCTCGCTCGATGGATACCACACAGGGCCAGGCAACAATGTCTCGATCATGTTCCCAATGATGGGCAACGTCTTCGATACCTATAACGCCGAACTGTTGCGTGCAGCCGACCTGCATCTTGTGGGCCGGGTGTCCTTCGAGCTGTTCCAAAGTTTCTGGCCGAAGGTGGCCGAGAATCTCGACTCTGAAAAGTGGACGCCCGAACAGAGGGAGTTGTCAAAGGCGGGCCAATCTGTCAACACCATCGTCGTCTCAGACACGCTGACGGGAAACTGGCCCGACGTCCGCATCATCAGGCGGGCAGACGCGTACCAGCAGATTGCCGAACTCAAACGCCAAACCGGCAAAGATATTTTGATCACAGGCAGCAGGACTCTCTGGAACGATCTGCTGGCACATCATCTGATTGATGAGATCCATCTGATGATTGGCAACCTCCTCTTAGGTGAAGGGGTCCCAGCCTTCGTGGGCAAACCGGACGTGGCGCTTCGGCTCATCGAAATCCGCAGATGGGAGGACTCGGAAAATGCCCTCCTCCGCTACGAAGTTCGCGGACGTGAAGGCAGCCTCACTTAGTCGACGATCAGCCGATATCCGTCATGGATTGACGTACGGAGGGAAATCCCTGCCCCTCCGCCAACGCTTAATCTGCGCTCGCGATCCAGCCTGGAGCCGGGCGCATAAGGCGTCCAGACCGGACCATGGCATCCACCGTGTCAGCGGGAATCGGCCAGCTAAACCAGCCGCGTATGTCCGATTCCGGAGTGACGACGGCAGCCCGCACAGCGGCGAACAAGAGTGCCGCATAAGGGTCCCCTTCGGCTTTGGCCGCTTCGGTCGCGGCGTCCCAACGCCGCAGCGGCGCAAAGTGCCAGGTCGTTTCGTCGTCAAAGACGAGCCCGTCATTAACAAGCGCACCTACACGCTCCAGGCGGGCTCGAGCGCTCTTCAGCCTTCGCCGATCCCATGCGAGCTCGAGCCCAAGATCCTGACTCGTCGACTCACCGTGCTCAGCCAAGTGATCTAGCAAGATGGCCTCATCGCCCGTTGCGGCGGAAATCTCATGACGAACGATCGGATCGATGAGGCCAGCTGCCTCAGGCGAGAGATAAAGCGATTTGCCTCGATGCAGCTTTGTGAGCAGAATCCCTGGTCGCTGGACCAGTTGGAAGGACCAGATCCATTTCGTTTTCGGCCACAGTGCGAACCCTTGCCCGCCAGCTCGAGCTGGTTCTTCGTGGCACGCGCCAAACAGGCTCGGCAAAGCGGAGTCTGGCATGCGCGTGAGCAGGCCTCGATCAGATACGAAAGCTTGAGCATCGTCGAGGGTCGTTAGTGCACGGTCGGGTGTCAGCCGGCATTCGATCGCCCGGCGGAGTTGAAGGTCCGTCAGCCGCACACTGCTCATCCGTTTCGTGGAGACAATTTCTCGAACACGATGATGTCGTGCACGACTCGGCGCTCGCGCTGTCGGTCGGGCTCCGGTAGCGCACGTAAAGCGGCCAGCGCCGGCTCGACGATGGTTTGCCACTTGCCCGTGTCGAGATCCCAGAGCTTGCAGAAATCTCGGCGCTCGATACCCGCGGTTGCCTCGACGGGAGATTCCCAATAGACATCGGTCAAGCGCTCGACGATTCCGGCGAGGTGAAACCCGGCTTCCTCAGCCAGCGGCACGATACGTTTTGGATCGTCCCGCGGCCGCATGCCGCCACGGAGCTGTAGGTCCATCTCCCGCAGGATGAGGGCAATGTCGTCGTGCTCGCGGTCGTACGTCGAAGTCAGCTCTGTGACGTAGCGACTGCCTGGGCGGAGGACGCGCATCAATTCGCGGAGCACTGCCGCTGGATCGGCGACCAGATGCAGCACCCAGACCGAGTAAGCGTCGTCCACGGCGCCAGACGCGAATGGCAGGGCGAGGGCGTCCGCGCGGGCCACCGCGAGCTTGCGACTCCGGGCCCGCTGCAGCATCTGGACCGAGATATCGACTCCCACCACCCAGCGCCCGCAGGACTGCAACGCTGCCCCTACAAGTCCGGTGCCGACACCAATCTCAAGCGTGAGACCTGATGACGCAAACCAAGGCTCTAGCGCCTGAGCGCACAGCTTCCCGCGCTTTTCGCCACCTCGTGTCTCGTCATAGATAGCGGCCGCCCGATCGAACGAGATCGACCCCGTCAGGGCTGATCCCACCGCCACGACCCGAGGATGCTTTTCACCTGAGGCATTGTCGAGTCTCGCGTATCTGGCGAAAACAAGATCAAGAGCCGTACCAGGACTCCTCGGTGTCCGATGTAGACGACATAAGCGCTGCCGAGCCCAGCCACGGAGGATTCAAAGAAGGAGGCTTGGCTGCCTGCGATCGTGCAGTCGCCTTTGGCGATGACCGTGCCGGAACCCGGCGTGTACGCAGCCTCCGCGGCGACCGCATCATGCGGACTCATCGGGCCGGCCAAAGAATTCCCAAAGATCCCGTCCGCCCCTGGTATGGTCCCGCTTCTGAGCTCGATAGCGAAGTCGACCTGGGCGCCGCTCTGGCCCTCATCGGTGGTGTTCTCGAGCCAACCCGCCGGGAGCGTGACAGTGGCGGCGAGCGCGGGGCTGTGAGCCTTCGTCCCCGATGTGGGTGGTGAAGAGATGCAGTCGTTGGTGGTGAGCGCGATCGGGTTCGGAGTCGCTACCGGAGTTGGTGTCGAGCCGGCGGGCAAAGCACCCGGAGCTGGCGCGGGCCCGCATTCGAAGACCGCAAGAACAGCCGCAAGCGCGACCAGGCGCCAGACCATGGGCCAAGAATAGGTATGGGCTGGCGAAGTTCATCCCAGATTGCGACGGCTTCCAACGGTTCGCTCGATCGTAAGCCGCCGAAGGTTCAGCCAATCGGCTAGCGAGCGTAACTCCACACGCGCTGCTTCGCGGTCATCAGGAGACGCGCCCGGCTCCATGTGCAGCGCGGGCACTGCGAGCACGCCTTCCTTTCGGTCCGCTTTGACATCGGCTTTCGCCACCAACCGATCCCCGTGTAGCAGCGGCAGCACGTAGTAGCCCCACTTTCGCTTGGCCTTCGGGACGTAGATCTCGAGCTTGTAATCGAAGCCGAACAGTGCGAGCGCGCGCTCGCGGTCATAGACAAGTCGATCGAACGGTGACAGCAAGGCAGTGCGGCCTTCGAACCGCCGCTCGAGCAGCTCAGCATCGACGACCCATGGACCCTTCACGCCCTCGACCTCCACCTGTGTCCCGATGGCGCCGACCGACTTTGGTCGAGCGATCCCCAATGAACGCAGCCGGCGCTCGGCTAGGATTCGCTTGGCCTCAGTTGCCGGAATCTCCGGCATGTCATTCGGGAGGACGCGCGAGGCCAGATCCCAGATTCGCTCGTTGCCCTCGCGCCTTGTAACGGCAACATCGCCGCGTGCCCACAGAAATTCGAGCATCTGACTCACGTTTCGTTCGTGGGTCCAGCCACTCGAACGCCAGCCGACCTGCGCGCGATCTTCGAGGTCACGTGAGCGCAGAGGGCCGCGAGCCTTCAACTCGGCCATGACGTAATCACGAAACAGCCGGTTGGCCGCGAGCCAGTCGCGCCCGCTACCTTCCGGTGGCCAGGCCATCATCACCGGCCTGTATAGGGGGTAGTCGGCGGCCGGGTAGATGAATGCCCGGTACTCGAAGAGAAGCCGATCTCGGAACAGCCCTGCCAGCTCTTCGGGTCGAAACCGCCCGCCGAGCCTGCTCCAGAGGACGATGTGTTCGCTGCGCGCCACCGCGGCAGTCGGATCGATTTGCAGGAATCCGAGCCTCGAAACCGTGTCGAGGATGTCTCGCGGACGCTCTGAATCGAGAAGCTGAGCCATGACGGCGATCTGCCGCGCCCGTTCCTGAGTGAGACGAATCACGGCCAAGACGCTACCTAAATGACGCGGCGAGAAGTCTGAGAGCCGGCCGCCGGTGCGACCGGCTCTGCGTCTTTGCTAAGGGACGTTGGCGAAGTTGTGCTGATTGCCTGAGAACTGGTTGTTAGAGATCTTCGTTCCCGCGCCGGCCTCGAAGAGAAGCAGGCCCGTGGAGAAGTACTCCCAGCCGTCGGGATTCTGGCCGCCGGCGTTCGGTCCGACGCCGGCCTCGCCTGTGTAGAAGTTGTCGGAGATGGCGTTGCCACGCACCTCGGCGACAGCGCCCCGAGAGACCTGGATTCCGTTGCCGGCGATGAAAGCGACCGGGCCCAGCCCTGTGACCGTGTTGTTGGTGATGGTGGCCGTCGTCGCTGCGCCGCTGGTGGCGTTCGTGCCGTTGACGACGATGCCTCCCTTTTGATACGCCGAGACCATGTTCCCGTCGATCGCCCCCGTGCCGCCGCTCGTGAAGTAGATGGCGACGCCATGCTGCGTGCCGTCGAAGGGCTTATTGCCGATGTCATGGACATTTGCGCCCTCGACCGTCACCGACGTTCCATCGTTGACCACCCCGAAGTAGCGCGCCCCGAAGATCTGCGCCCCCGCCGTCACGCTGCCGGGGGTCGCGAGATAGACGCCAATGTCGCAGCCGCTCGCGTCGAGGCTCCCGCTGACGCTGCCTCCAATCTGAGCGGCCGTCAAGTTGATGCCGTCGCGTACGAAACCCGTCGGCGTGCACGTTGCAGCGCCGGCGGTCGTTGCCATCGTCAGGGTGCTGGGAACCGCAACCAGCAGGGCGGCGGTGATCCGGACAACCTGGTAGCCGATCGTTCGTAGTCGCTCCATCGATCCCTCCTTCCACGCGGCAAATGGCCAAACCTCAAGAATTGCGTCCAATTTTGTAACGAAACAGGGCCGAGCGACCCGGCTATCTTGTCCGGGATGCGGCTCCGAATTGCAGGCGTGCTGCTGCTCCTGATCGCCGCCTTCCTGACCTTCAACTTCTTCCGTCCGATTCCGGCCGTGCCGGTCACGGCTGCGGTGGCAAGCCAGTCGACGACGGCTGGGACTGTGCCGGCGCTGCCGTGGCCCAGAGCTGGTTCGGCGGCCGTAGCCGTCTCCGGGCTCGGCATGCTGGCGAACTCCGGGAGCGAGACCGCCATGCCGGCCGCGAGCGTCGCGAAGGTGATGACGGCGCTCCTGATCCTCGAAGACAAGCCGCTGAAAAGGAACGAGCAGGGCCCGTCGATCCTGATCACAGACCAGGACGTGCGCACCTATCAAGCGGACAAGGCCGATCAGCAGTCTGTGGTGGAGGTCACCGCTGGAGAGCAGCTTTCCGAGTTCCAGGCGCTCGAAGGCTTGCTTATACCGTCCGCCAACAACTTCGCTTTCACGCTGGCGAACTGGGACGCCGGCTCCGTCGACAAGTTCGTCGCCAACATGAACAAGCGGGCGAAAGGCCTCGGCCTCAGCCACACGAAGTTCGCCGATTCTGCCGGCGCTTCGGCCCTGACCGTGAGCACGCCGAGCGACCTCGTTGCGCTGGGAATGACGGCAATGAACCAGGATGTATTCGCGCAGATCGTCGCGACGGCCTCGGCCAAGCTGCCGGTCGCAGGCACGGTCTACAACGTCGACTATGCGCTGGGCCAGAGCGGGATCATCGGCATCAAGACCGGTTCCGGCTTCCAGGGCGCCAACTTCCTGTTCGCCGCATCGACAACCGTGGGCAGCTTCACCAAGATTGTTTTCGGTTGCGTCATGGGCCTGCCCACGCTGGACGATGCGTTCGCGGCCGCGAAGGCGCTCATCGCGGCGGTGCAGCCGAACCTCGTCGTGAAGCGCATTCTGTCCAAATACCAGGCCGTCGGAAGCTATGAGCTTCCGTGGGGCGGCCGGTCGGATCTTCTCTCCAGCGCGAACGTCGACCTCATCGAGTGGCCGGGCATGATCTTGAGGCAGAGCGTGCGCGCGCCTGCGCTCGCGATCACCCAGCCGATACCATCCGGTACGACGGAGGGCGCCCTACACGTCGTACTGGGCGACTACAACTTCGACGTCAGCCTCACCACTGCTGATGCTCTGTATCCGCCGGGCAGGTTCTGGAGACTGACCCGAATCTAGCCGTCCTGTTACTCGGTGGCCGGTGGTGGCGTTTGCACGACAGGAGGATCTGCAAAACATGCCATCAACTCTTCGCACCGTCGCGTTTTCGGCTGCCATCGCCACGCTCTGCGCGCTCGCCGCGACGCTAGCGGTGCTTGCGGTCAGCCGCCCTTCGATATTGCTGGCCGCACCATCGGCCTCGTCAGCCACAACGGGCACGTCGACGTTCGACCCAGGCGTGATCACCAGCGGGGACGGGCTCGTGTCCAAGAAGCCAGACCTCGCGCTGATTTCCGTTGGTGTCGAATCAAAGGAAAGCACCGCCACTGCGGCGCAGCAAGACCTCGCCGCCAAAGCGGGCAAGCTGATCGCCCGCGCAAAGGCGCTCGGCCTCGCGGATAAGGACATCAACACGGCTGGATATTTCGTCGGGCCGAACTATCTTCCGGGTGGGAGCATCGATGGCTATCGCGCCTCCGAGCAGCTCCGCCTCAAGTGGCACGACGTCGACACCGTCGGCAAGGCGCTGGACGCGCTGGTCCAGGAGGGCGGAGGCACGCAGATCAGCGTGGGATTCACGCTGGCCGACCCCAAGACGGCGCAGGCGGAAGCACGGAGCCTCGCGATCGGCGACGCTCGCTCTCGGGCTCAGGCGATGGCCGGGGCGGCGGGGGTGAAGCTCGGCAAGGTGCTACGCGTGAGCGACCTGAGCTTTTCCGGGTACCAGTCGAAGAATTACGACCTCGGCGGTGCGGCTGCGCCGGCCTCAACCCAGGTCCCCGTGGGACAGCTGGATGTGCAGGTGTCGGTGGAGGTCGACTTCGCGATCGACGGCTAGCTGCCCGCACCGTTCGCATGCGCGGTGATACAAACAGCCATGATGGCGGCCGCCGACGCGTCGTTCACGACGAGGCCCGAGCTCACGGGTACGTTCGGCATGGTGAGCTCCACGCATTGGCTGGCCACCGAATGCGGCATGGCGACGCTCGAGATGGGCGGCAACGCGTTCGACGCCGCTGTGGCTGCGGGCTTCGTGCTTCAGGTTGTCGAGCCTCATTTGAATGGGCTCGGCGGCGAAGTCCCCATCATCCTGTGGGACGCATCCCGCAACCGGGTTGAGGTGATCTGTGGCCAGGGGCCGGCTCCGGCGGCCGCCAGCATCGCGCGTATGAGGTCGCTGGGGATCGATGACATTCCGGGAACCGGCCTGCTCGCCGCATGCGTACCGGGCGCGTTCGCGGGCTGGATGACGCTCCTTCGCGATCACGGCACGCTCCGGCTGGAGGACATTCTGCGGTTCGCGATCGAATACGCGGAGTCGGGATATCCGCTGATGCGCCGGATCACCGACGTGCTCGCGGCGGTTGAGGGCCTCTTCACGAGCAGCTGGCCGACTTCGGCTTCGGTGTACCTTCGTGACGGCGTCCCTGCCGCGGGCAGCCGATTTCGCAATCCCGACCTCGCCGCCACGTTTCAGCGGCTGCTGGCCGAGGCGAAAGCGGCCGGCGGCGGGCGCGAGCAGCAGATCGAGGCAGCGCTGAACGCGTTCTACTCAGGGTTCGTCGCGGACGCCATCGACCGCCACAGCCGCCACGAGCTGATGGACAGCACGGGTGAGCCGCATCAAAGCCTTCTCACCGGCGCCGACCTGGCTCGCTTCAAAGCGAATCACGAGCAGCCGCTTTCTGTCGACTTTGCCGGCTGGTCCGTGGCCAAATGCGGGCCCTGGAGCCAGGGGCCCGTGTTCCTGCAGCAGCTGCGCCTGCTCGAACTGGACGACCTGGCCCAGGCCGGCTTTCTCACCGCCGATCACATACACACCGTCGCCGAGGTCGCGAAGCTCGCGTTCGCTGATCGTGAGGCGTGGTATGGAGACCCCACATTCGTCAGCGTGGATCTCGAGCGTTTGCTCTCGCCCGACTACGCCGTCGAGCGCCGCCAGCTCATCGGTCGAGACGCGTCACTAGAGCTCCGGCCTGGACCGCTCGACGGCAAACAGCCGCTACTTCCTCGGCGCTCGGCCCAATTTGTCGCCGAAGGCCACTGGACCGGCACCGGGTCCCAAGCGAGCGGGGGAGTGCGCGGCGACACGGTTCATGTCGCGGTCGCTGATCGCCGTGGAAACCTGGTCGCGTGCACGCCAAGCGGAGGCTGGCTGCAGAGCTCTCCTGTCATCGACGGCCTGGGCTTCTGTCTGGGGACGAGGGCGCAGATGTTCAACCTCGATCCCGATCACCCCAACCGCGTTGAAGGCGGCAAACGGCCGCGCACCACGCTCAGCCCGACTCTCGCGCTCCGCGATGGCGAGCCGAGGATCGCATTCGGCACTCCCGGCGGCGATCAACAGGATCAGTGGACGCTCGAATTCTTCCTGGCGCACGTCGTCTTCGGCCACGGCTTGCAGGCCGCGAACGACGCGCCTATGTTCCACACCTCGCACTTCCCGAGCTCCTTTGCGCCCCATGAGGCGCATCCGGGCCGAGTGCACGTCGAATCACGAGTCGACGCTTCGGTCATAAGTGAGCTTCGCCGGCGCGGGCATGATGTCATCGAAACCGGCCCGTGGTCGCTCGGGCGAATCTGCGCAGTGGGCCGCGACCCCGTTTCAGGCTTCATCTCCGCGGCGGCCAGCCCGCGTGGAGGTAGCGCTTACGCCGCGGGTCGATAAGGACGAGCGTTCACGTCCGCAGCCTTCGGCCTAGGCCCTCGGGGCAGCCTGACTGCACGATTTGGCGTCGGGTGACTTATCTTCGCGCCCATGATCAAGGTGTATCCCGATCGCCCGGTGGCCGCGTTGCTCCGCGTGCTGGCCGATGTAGTCACGACGAGCTGGACGGTTGCCTGGGCGGTCCTGGGGTGGCTGATCTACAAGACGATTCTCGGCCTGGAGGTGATCGCCGACGGGCTGGTGAGCACCGGGACCACCTTCAACGGCTGGATCATGCAGTTTCGCAACGCCATCCCAGGCGGCATCCCCGGGGTGACGCAGTTCTTGATCAACATCGCTGATGCGCTGCGACGGTATTCGGGGGACCCCTTGGTGTCGGCCGGCCATCAGGTGCACGACGCGATCATCCAGGTCGCGATCGTGCTGGCATTGCTTGTTGCGTTGCCGCCGATCCTTCTTGTCTTGCTGCCTTACGGCGCGTGGAGGTGGCGGGACATGCGGGAGACCGGAGCTGCGTTAGCGTTCGTGCGGATAGCTTCGATCACGGGTCGGGCGGAGCAGGCGCGTGCGGTACTGGCGTATCGGGCGGTGTCGACGCTGAGCTTCCGGCAACTGATGTCGGCCAGCGCTGATCCGGTGGGAGACATCGCGGAGCGGCGCTATGAGCGCCTGGCGGATGCGATGTTGAAGCGGGCGGGTCTCGACCCGAGCAGGCTGGCACCGCCGGAGCTGCCGGAGCTGCCGGCGCATCGGGAGGGTCGGGAGGGTAGGGAGGGTAGGCATCGCCGCCGCTAGCCGGGCTGGCCCTCGTATCTTTGTCGCGTGTGCCGAAGCATCAAGACCCTGCGCCAGGCTGACGTAGTCGCCACCGACGAGGAGATTCGCGCCGCCGCACGCCAGTTCGTGCGCAAGGTGAGCGGCTTCCGCGAGCCGTCGGGGAAGCACCACGAGGCGTTCGAAGGGGCGGTGGACGAGATCGCGCTTGCCTCCCAGCGCCTGCTCCTGTCGATCGCCGAGAACCTCCCCGCCCGCCGGTCGGCTTAACAACCTGGGTTGTCGGCCGCGCCTCTCCTTATGTAAGGTCGGGGCCGTCAGGTGCGTTGGGCTGGGGGAGGGGCCCAAGAGAGAAGGGAGGGCCCGCCAAAGGTATGTCTGTTTAGAGCTGGCACCCCCGGCAGAAATTCAAAGGCTCCCGGTTCGACCCCAGCTGACTGATCCTGTGCCCGCACCGCGGACACGTCTGTCCACCCTTCATGTGCACGGCCATGAACGACCGATCCTGCTTCGACTCGTCGTAGTTCGGGTTGGCGAGGATCGCGTCGACCGCGCGCGAAAGCACCGCAGGGATGGCCGCGAACAGCGCCTCCTCCTCCGCCGGCTTTAGCGAGCCTCGCCTCCGCAAAGGGAGCAGTCGGGCCTCGAACAGGATCTCGTCCGAGTATGCATTTCCGATCCCGGCCAGAAACTCCTGGTTGCGCAGGAGATCCTTGAGCTCGTCGCGAAAACGCCGCAGGCGTTTGCGAAAGACGTCGATGCCCATCGACGGCACTGAGTCTGCCTCCGGCCCCAGGTCCGCCCAACCCGGAACCTCACGCTCCAGGTCGCCCACCCAATAGATCCGGCCCATGTCGCGAAAATCGAGATACCGCAGCTCCTGCCGGCCCTCGATGCGGATCGTGAACACTTCGGTCGCCGGCGCCGCCGTGCTCCCGTCGGACATCTGGAACCGGCCGCCCAGCATCGGGTTGATCGCCAGCCAGCGCGGCGCGCCGCCGCCGCCGAGCTCCGTGCCAAAGACCAGGTGCTTGCCGCGCCGGGTCAGTGAGACGATCCGCCGCGCGGGGAGTTCGTCAGCGAAGTTGTCGACCGGGTAACGGAGCATGTGCGCCTTCTTGGGATTGACCGAGGCAGCCGTTATCAGCTTGCCCTCGAGTCGAGGACCAAGGCGTATCCGCACCGCTTCCAGCTCGGGCAGCTCGGGCATGAATCCAAGATACGGAAGCCGGGGATGGGATCCGGTTTACGGGTGCCCGTTCGTTGAGGTGTGCGATCCAGCGGCCTGTGCAGGCCCCAGTCGCCTGAGCGGCTACGAGCAGGTCGATCCGTCCGCGGGCAGTTTCAGGCTGATCAGATAAGCGTCTTCGGCCTGCTGCGCGCAAGCGCTGGCGAAGTAAGAGACGTGCCCATTTCCGTTGCGGGTGAGGAGCACGGATCCCGCCAGCTGCTGGTGCACTGACTGCGCCCACGCGTACGGTGTCGCGGGGTCGCCGGTACCGCCGACGAGAAGGATTGGTGGTGCGCCGTCAGCGGTGAGCGGGCCGGCCTGCCCCGTCGGTTTCACGGGCCAGTATGCGCACGCGAGGTTCGAATACTGCGTCGCCGGCCCGAACAGGGGAGAGGCTTTCGCGAATGCCGGACCAAGAGCGTCGTACGCCGCCACATCATTTGGCACAGGACGGTCCAGACAGTTGACCGCGTAGTTGGCGTCGCCTTCGTTGTTGTAGGTGCCGTCGACGTTTCGTCCGAGGTAGAGGTCGGCCAGACTGAGGAGCACGGACCCATTGCCGCCGTCGGCGAGCGTTAGCGCGCGGTCGAGGTAAGTCCACGAGCTCTGGTCGTAAAGCGGGGTGAGCACCCCGATGACCGCAAGACCGCGCGTCAGCGATCGGTTGCCGACCGCAAGTGGCGTTGTGTCGAGTCGCTGCATGAGGGCATTGAGCTTCGTACTCGGATCGCCTGACTTTGCAAATGAGCACGACGACCGCGACTTGCAGTCAGCGAGGAACGCCTCGAGGTTCTGCTCGAAACCGACCACCTGCGCGAGGAGTAGGTCGTTGGCCGTTAGGTTCGGATCGACGACGCCGTCGAGTGCGAGCGCGCGCACATGCGTGGGGAAGAGATGGGCGTATGTCTGGCCGAGGAATGTTCCGTACGAGAAGCCAAGGTAGGTGAGCTTTTGATCGCCGAGCGCGGCGCGAATCTCGTCCATGTCGCGGGCTGCGTTCGGCGTGTCGACGAATGGAAGCAGCTTGGCGCTTCGCTGCTGGCACCCGGCGGCGAAGTCCTTGTCGGCCTGGATCGCGACCTGTTTTTCAGTCGGGTCGTCGAGAACTGGATCGAGTGCGTTGAACACATCCTCGCCAGGACCGTCGAGGCAGTGCACCGGCGCGCTGGCGCCGATCCCACGTGGGTCGAAGCCGATGAGGTCGAATCTCGCGTTGAGCCCGGTCAGAGCTGACGCATTGGTGCGGAGAAACTCGATGCCGGATGCGCCGGGTCCGCCGGGATTGGTGAGCAGCGACCCGATGCGGCTACCCGGGTTCGTAGCCGCCTTCTTGATCAACGCGATGCCGATGTCGCCGTTGGTCGGATGCGCGTAATCGAGCGGCACCTGCACCGTCCCGCATTGGAAGCCGCCGCAACTCGTCCAGGCGATGTTGCTCGGGCTGGGCAGCGGGCTCGGAGTTGCACTCGCCTTTGCCTGCGGACCGCCACGCGTGCAGGCAGTAATCAGGAGGATGGCCGCGATCGCGACCGCCGTGATGCGCGGACCCACGAATCCGAGTCTAGCTAAGGGTGGTTCTCAGCAGTCTTTAAGCCTGCTGCGCGACTCGGCGCGACCTGAGGAGATTGCCTAGCCAGCCCAATAACCCGCGACGCGGCCGAACAGCAGTCCGGCGCAGTCCTCGTGAAAGGGGCGGCGGTCCGGGCGGAAGCTCTGCGTCAACGATCTCAGCGCAAAGCAAAACGCATCGGTCGCAGATGAAGACCCCGGGGCCTGCGACCAGTCTCTTGACCTGATCCCGAGACTTGCCGCAGAAGGAACAGTGCTCGTCTCGCTGACTGCGCGGCTGTCTCGCCACACCCAGAGCTTAGATCCGTGGTGCCGGTGGCGGGAGGGAGAGACCAGGCACTCGAAGAGATTTCCGCCGAGACTCGCACCCCACTCTCATGGGGCGTGTGGTTCCTGATTGGTGTCCGTATCTATCCTGTTGAATTGTTCGTCTATCACCTCGGGTGGCGTGCACAGGATTGGGTGCGCAACCGCCTTTCTCCTAGCTCCTTGACCAAAACGCCAGATCGGGGACGCGGCCGCTGCCAGCGGTGCCATCTCGAAGAGGTTGACCTTGCTGCGATCACGCTGAGAAAGAACATGCCGTGCCTGTGGGTTTGCAACAAGTGTGCTGACGCGATTGGTGCAGACGCCCGCCTCTTCGGCGAGGTCGTCAAGTCGCTTCGCGGATAGTGGCGTCTCGTGGGGCTTGTGGCGCGAGGACGCCCCGGAGAGTACCGAAGCCGGATGAACACCGCGCTCGTGTAGGCCATGTGGACATTGAGCTGCTCGTGCAGGCTGACCTGGCCGACATCGTTTAGTTGCTGGCGGGAAGGGCGAGATTCGAACTCGCGAGGGAGCTTTACACCCCCTACCCGCTTAGCAGGCGGGTGCTTTCGGCCACTCAGCCACCTCCCCGGGTGGTCACCGACGGTCGCTCGATTCTATCCGCCGCGGGGCCCTTTCATACTTAGCACCGAATGGAGGCACCAGGCGGTCCAGGCGCGCCCCCGATGTGGGGACCGGGGCGCAAGATGGCATTCGGAGCGGCGCCTGGTCCGAGGAGCAAGCTCTGGTATACGCTCGCCGACGGCGCCCTCAGCGAAGTCTTCTTTCCGACCATCGATCGCGTGGCCCTGCACGAGCTTCGATTCTTCGCCTCAGCCGCCGGAGCTCCTCCCGTCGATGACTCGGGTGACGGCCAGCACCGCGTCACCTGGCTCGCGCCTGGCATCCCAGCGTTCACGGTCGACAGCACTCACCACGAATACCGATTGACCAAGGAGTTCTTCACCGACCCGGACGAAAACGCGCTGCTCATCGCGGCCACTTTCACGCCCGAGCTCCCCGACGTGCGCCTCTACATGCAGGCCTCGGCGCACTGGCAGCCGGGCAGCGAGGGCAATTTCGGACAGGTCCTGGACACTCATCCGCCCGCTCTTCTCCTGCGCCAGCAGGACGTCTGGATCTGCATCGTCGGTCCGTTCAGCCGAGCCACCGTCGGCTACTACCGCAGCTCTGACCTGCAGATCGATCTCCACGACGGCGATGGCTACCTCACCACCACCTATGAGCGCGCCGGACCCGGCAACGTCGCGGCAGGAGCCGAGATCGGAATTCGCGCCGGGTCGTTTCAGATCGCGATCGGTTTCGCCCACACGAGAGCTGACGCCGAAGAGGTGGCCCGCACCGCACTGCAAAAGGGATCGGGCAACGTGCGCCACGCATTCGAACGGGCGTGGCGGTCCCTGCCCGACCTCCCGCCCGCGCTCGCCAAGGTGAGTGGGGACGAAGGATCGCTGGCCCAGGCTTCGCTGGCCGTCCTCCGCTGCCTCGAAGACAAGTCGCATGCCGGCGCATTCATCGCCTCACCCGCCGCTCCTTGGGGCGAGTCCAATCACAACGGCAACCAGATCTATCACCTCGTCTGGCCGCGCGACCTATGTCGCATCGCCACAGCGCTGCTCGATGCGGGCGACCAGGCCGCGGCACTGCGAGCGTTTCGCCACCTGCAATCACGCCAGCGCGCCGACGGAGCGTGGTTCCAGAACTGGTTCATGGACGGTACCCCGCACTGGACTTCGACCGAGCTCGACCAGGTCGCGCTGCCGATCTTGCTCGCCTGGCGCCTGGGAGTAGCGGGATGCCTGGACCACGACCCTTACCCGGTCATGGTCCGGCCTGCGGCGCAATTCATCATCCGCGAGGGTCCGCTCACACAGCTCGATCGCTGGGAGGATCTCGGCGGCCTCTCGCCTTCGACCCTGGCGGCATGCATCGCCGCCCTCATCGTGTCGGCTGAGTTTGCGCACGAGGCCGGCGAACACGTCGCCGCGAGCCATCTGCGCGCGGTGGCGGACTACTGGAACGATCGCGTCGAGACCTGGTGCTCGACGCCCGGCGGCCAGTACGTACGGCTCGCCGGCGACCCCGACCATCGCCCGACCGAAGGGGCGATCGCGCCGGAGTTCCTCGAGCTGGTCAGGTACGGGCTGCGCAGACCCAAGGACGAGCGCATTCTCCGCAGCTTGCAGGGCGTCGACTCGAACCTCAAAGCCAGCCTGCCCGCCGGCCCCTCGTGGCGCCGCTACGTGAGCGACCGTTATGGCGAGCACGACGACGGATCGCCATGGGACGGAGGCGGCAAGGGCCGCCCGTGGCCGGTGCTCACCGGCGAACGCGCGCGCCACTTCTTCTCAATGGGCCTACCCGCCGCCGAGATGGTGCGTTCGCTGGAGGGGTTCGCGGGCCCGGGCTTGATGCTGCCGGAACAGGTGTGGGACGGCCCCGACATACCGAGTCGGGGGCTTACTTTCGGAAAGGCCACAGGCAGCGTTTCGCCGTTGGGCTGGGCCCACGCCGAATACCTCGAGCTTCTCGTCACCATCGCCCTCGCCGGCTTCCCGGACATCGTCCTGCCAGCGCGCCGCCGTTACACCGAAGG